>Ga0123333_10006552_pt1 | contig 10200 bp, 9 predicted proteins | sample BioC12SIPDNA_3_FD_89957 | JGI IMG/M metagenome (GOLD analysis project Ga0123333, IMG submission 89957) | Anaerobic biogas reactor microbial communites from Washington, USA - Biogas_R2_B C12 SIP DNA | ecosystem: Engineered > Bioreactor > Anaerobic > Unclassified | place: Washington, USA...
CTGCCTCCTGCCTACAACCTGCTAAACGCGCGGGAAGCAAGAAGAATCTCCTTGCTTCCCCGTGATCATTGATAATGTGTGGGATCTATAGGTACCCGACTTAGTCCAGCCCTACATGGTTCTGCCGGAGACTCCCATGAAACGGTGCAGGACTGAGGATACCTCCGCCCGGGTGGCGGTTCCCTGGGGGTCAAAGAGGTTGTTATCCTTGCCGCTTACAAGGCGCGCCATCTGCATCTCTTTTACTGCTTCCCGGGCATAAGGACTGATTTTGTCATTATCGGCAAAGTGTCTTTCTTCCTGAACCGCTTTCAGGTCAAGGTTCATAACCCTGGTGTAGTTGCTCATGATGACTGCCATCTGTTCCCGGGTGATGGCCTGGTCGGGAGCAAATTTCTTATCTCCCATTCCTTTGACTATCCCATTTCGGTTGGCCCATTCTATAAAGCCCATGTAGTAGAGGTCATTTTGTACATCATCAAAACTGCTTGCCTGGTAGCTCTTTACATCAGCCCTGGCCAGTCTTCCTAAAACCGTTACGAACATTCCTCTGGTCATGGCTGTGTCTGGACTGAAGGTGGTGGCGGAAGTACCGCTGAATAACCCCTGGCTTACCGCATACTCAATATCGGCCTTTGCCCAATGGCCGTTAATATCGGTAAAGCCCGGCACATCTTCTAAAGAAAGTGTATCTTGCATATAACCCACCCCATAGGTGGAGAAGTGGCTGGTAGTAAACACCAATACCTGGTTTACACTGTCATAGACCGAATCACTTAGCCAGTGTACATTACCATTGCTGTCTATATATACTGACTTTATGTTTTCCGCCTTTTCATCGGGACCCAGAGTGTAGGGAATAGAAACCGTTACTTTCCCGGTGCCGTAGTTTTCTACCTGTCCGCCGCTGCCATAGTCAACCCTGAGATCAAATACGGGACGGCTGCCTATGGCTTTTTGCGCTTCCTCGCTAAGCTGGCTGCTGTCGGTGCGGGCCGCGATTACATTTACATCATCATTGGCCTGCCTGTTTATTTCCTCAACAGCTCTTAAGTCCATGTTGATTCTAATGTCAGGGTTGTCTACTACAATTATGGTGGTAACTATTCTGTTGATGATAATGGCTTCCTGTATCGGTTTGGGCAGATTCACATTGACAGTGGATACATTCTGGCTGCCGGTATCCACATGAAGTATTACGATAATGCCCTTTTCCTCGTTGCCCTTGGCTTTGGCATCCTCCAGAGCCTTGTTAACCGCATCAGTTACAGTTTGTTCAGTGATGTCCACGGTGACATTACCCTGGCTGTCGGTTGTGCCGGGAACCGTAATTTTTGCCTGAGTGGGGGTATCAGGGTTATCTGGGGATGGTGATGTAATGATAACAGTACTGTTGTTATTTTCAGTATTGTTGTCACTGCCGGATTTGGTACTGCCGCCCCCGGAAGAACCTCCGCCACCGCCGGTATAGCTGGTCTTGATGGTTACGGTTACTTGCTTGGCGGCAGTTTTTTCACCCTTGCTAAAGGTGATGGTTACGGTTTGAGCAGCATCTCCTGCATCAGTCTTTTGCTTCTTAAGTTTTACTGCATTACCGACTACCTCCAAGTAGTCACCGGTACTTGCAGCATAGCTCAGAGTTATGCTGCTATCAGCTGTTTCTCCTGTCAGGAGCCTAGCCACAGTAGCGGTTACATCCGTGCCCACAGCCACATTGCTTTCAATGACAGCGGTTTCTGCGTACTTGGCTGCTTCAGCATCAACAGCTTCCTGGTCAGTATATGGAAGTGTGGCGGTTATACTTGCGGATTCCGTACCTCTCCCCTTGCCGTTTACCGCTCGCACCTTGACGGTGTAACTTTTCCCATTAGTCAGACCGGTTATAGTATAACTGGTGTCTGCACTTCCAGTGGATGTCCAATTAACACCATCCAAAGAATATTCATAGTGCTGGATGGCACTGCCGCCAGTAATGGCAGGGGCTGTCCAGGTCAGAGTTAGCTGCCCATCGTTCGGGGTAGCGGCAAGACCAGTGGGTGCGCCAGGGGTGGTGGCTGGACCGAATTCTAGATATTTATAGGTCTGGACCTTTTCATTGGTGTCAATGTCAGCTTTAGTAATTTCAGCAGCCTCTACGCCTTCGGTACTAGTTGTACTTCCCAGTATGAATACATCGGTATAGCCGCTTAAGTTCGGGGCTTTGTTCATTGCTTGGCCGCCGCCCTTGATAACAGGAGAACCGCTTGGAATTTCAACTGTACCACTATTAATATGAATTGCTGTACCACTTGCGTGGGTATTTTCTATAGTACCTCCAGTGACTTCAAATTCATCGGCAGCACCACTGATAGATAAATAAATTGTTCCCTTATAATCATAACCAGCAGTACCATCATTTACACTTGTAATCTTTGCATCGCCGCTTATATATGTTTTACCACTACTTAAACATATTATTGCCGGCCAATCAGAAGCCGTACTTGTCACTGAACCGCCTGAAAGGCTTACGCTACCGGATTGGTTATATATTGCTGCAAACCCTGCAGTTGTCACTGAACCACCCTAAACACTTACACTGCCACCATTGTTAGATATCCCATATTTAGCGCCTGTAACCGAACCACCCGAAACACTTACGCTGCCGGTTGAGTGATTGTCTATTGCAACATTTGCGCCTGTCACTGCACCTCCTGCAATAATTACCTCAGCAGATCCCGAATCATTGTATATTGCTGACCGGCCGTCACCGGTGCTATTCACTGTGCCACCAGTAACAACAAGTCTTCCGCTGCAGCCTGCTTCTACAAACACAATTGCGCTTTTATCAGCCGTAATTTTGCCACTTTTCTCGCTGCTGCTGTCTGTAATCGTCAACGTGCCGCTTCCAGAGTGGGAAATAGCTGTACCTAAAGAAGATTTACTTATGACGTAACCGTTCAGGTCGAGGGTGAAGCTTTTATCGTCTTTTATTTCTATAGAGTCAGGTCCACTAATGGTGATGTTTTTCAGCAACTGAATAGTCTGCCCATCTGCAACCGCATACACCGCATCCTGTACGGTGGGGCAGGGGTAGCCAGTTTCAACGATTTGGGCCACATTGTCACTAGACATAAGGCTGAAAGCTTGAAGCATCATCACAGCCTGCACCGTCACGGTTATCTACGGCAGCGGGGCACTGACTGTATAGCCTTCAATTACCGGCGTAAATACATAAACGCCCTCAGTATTCATGTCATATCCCGGCTGGGAAGTCCAGGTCACCGGAATAGCGACAGTGGTTTCTTCATATTCAGAGCCGTATATGCTGCCTGCCACGGTTTCAAGGTTTATCCGTACCGTAGCAGTCAGGGTTTCGGGCAGCTCTAAATCCTCAAGGGTTGTGCCCGGAGTAACGGTTCGTTCTGTTTCTGTAAGGGGTAAGAATGCAATGATTTCTTGAGATGCAGAAATATTGCTGTACGATTCTTCTGCCAGTACCCTTCCCGGCAGGAGGGTAAAGAGCATGCTTAAAGTAAGAATGATACTTAGTAATCTTTTCATAGTGCTATTCCTCCTTTGATAAAGCTTTATCTCTTTCTTCCAGAAGTTTTTGCAGTCTTTGGATTTCTTCTGGGTTCGCTAAACGAATATTAGTTTTTTCACAGGAGGGGCATTCCCTGGCTTCATTTACCCGGAAAAATAGAAAGCCGCAATCCTCGCAAGCGTAAATCACCTAAAGCACCTCATTTCGTGCTGGGCATATCTGCCCTGGTAGCCCGCTCCTCCAGATAGTCCCTTTGATTAAAACCTAACAATGCAGCAATGAGAAAGACCGGGAACATGCGAATTTCACGGTTGAGTTTGGTCACGCTGTCATTGTAAATCAGACGGCTGGTACGCATCATGTTTTCAAAGGTTTGCACCGCGTCCATGGTTTTAATGTAGGTTCGATTTGTCTTCAATTCGGGGTACTGCTCAGTTAACAGGGCTATCATGCCTAAGGTTTCGGAAATAAGCCCTTCCTGGCGCAGCACATCATCCGGGGTGGATTTTGCCGTAATCATCCTTCTCCTTGATTTGATAGTTGCCATCAAGGCTTCACTTTCAGCTACGGCATAGTCCCTGGTAAGATCGACAAGAGCCAACAGGGCATCAAAACGGCTGGATAGCTGTACTCCGATTTGGCTCATGGCGTTGCTGACATTCTCATCAAGCACGACTAGTCTGCGCTGGGTGGATATTATCCATATAACGATGACCGCAGCAATTGCGATGATGGCGATGAAATTTAACACCATAAGAAATTCCTCCTTATTCAAAGGTTTTCACCGCTCTGAGGATGTTTATGGATGCTCGTAAGTCATTTTCATCATGTTGTTCCTCCTAAGGAAGTTTGTTCACATCTTCAAGCTAGCAGGAAATTCCCCAAAGAACTGCCCGCTGCATGAAACATGTTTTTTTCGACATGAATCATATTTCTTGGATATTTTTATGTTAAATTTATAATGGGAATATAGGGGAGGAATGCCTATGCTGCAGCTGGCGCTCTGTGATGACAGTATTGACGAACTGTCCAATATGGTAAAGCTCATCAACCTATATAGAACATCAAGAAATTTTAGCTGCGAATATGCCGTCTTTTCAAACGGATTTGATTTGCTTTCCGCCTTGGAAAAAGGAAAACGGTTTGATATATATTATCTGGATATTATTATGCCGGGCTTTAGTGGCATTGATGTGGCCAAGGAGATCCGCAGTTTTGACAAAACTGCGCCCATAATCTTCTTCACTTCATCAACCGAATTTGCTTTGGAGAGCTATTCAGTAAAAGCTATCAACTATGTGCTAAAGCCCATCTCCAAAGAAAAACTGTTTTTTACCCTGGACGAAGTGTTAGAGCAGATAAAAGCGGAAAAGGATGAGGATGCACTAATCGTAAAGAGCCATGAGGGCATCCAAAAAATACTTATTTCCAATTTGGTTTTTGCTGAGGTCATCGGCAGAAATGTGTTGTATCATCTGCGCTCCGGCAAGGTAATCGAAAGTACAGAATCCTTTTCCTCTGTAGGCGATAAACTTATGAAATATGGGTGCTTTTGCAAACCCCACCGCTCCTATCTGGTGAATATGCAGTATGTGGATACTATTGAAAAACATCAGATTACCTTGCAGACCCTATCCACTATACCTATTGCCCAGGGCAAGGCACGGGAGATCAAGCAGCAGTATCTGCATTATCAAATGGAGGCAGAATAAGGGATGCTGGAAACAGCCATTGAATTCTTGCGTTATTTTATTGTTTTGCTGTTTGGGGCATTGGTTGCGGTTGATTTGGCTGGGATGAGGCGCACGCGGAAAAACTATTTGGTTTTCGGGTGTTTTGTCATCCTTCTTTTTACCTTGCAGGTTATATGCTTAATGACATGGGGTATGGCTGTTACCACCAAAGTATACCCCCTGCTGTCTCATTTACCGGTAGTTGCTTTCATCCTTCTTTACTTAAAACGCTCCCTGCTGATTTCTCTTGCCAGTATGTTTGTCTCCTTCCTGTGCTGTCAGTTTCCCCGTTGGATTGGCAGTGCCGCAGGTAGTGTTTCTGACAGCGTAACCATGAACCATATTGGGTTCATAGCAGCAGCTATTGTGATGTACTACTTCCTGCAGAAATATGTTCTTAAATCGGCTCAGCATCTGATGGAACGTTCGGTTAAATCCTGCCTGCTGTTTGCTGCTGTGCCGGCTTTTTACTACCTATATGACCATATCGCATTTGTTTATACTGATTTTATGTATAGCGGAACCCGGGCCGCTCTGCAGTTCATGCCTTTTTTCGTCTCAATATTTTACTTTGTTTTTATACTTCTTTACTATGAAGAAACGCAAAAACAGGCCATAATGCAAAGAGAACGGGATATGCTGGATACGCAGTTTAAGAAGGCACAAACAGAATTTGCTTCGCTGCAGCAGTTGCAGCAGAATGCCGCGGCCTACCGGCACGATATGCGCCACCATTTGGCTCTTATACAGGCTCTAGCCTACCAGGGTGATATAGAGGAAATCAAAAAGTATTTAACGACTGCCCAGTCAGACATGGATGCCATCACACCTACCCGCTTTTGTGAAAACGAAACTGTCAATCTGATTTTGTCTGCTTACGCGGTCAAAGCGAAGCAATCGGATATCATGTTGACGGTAGAAGCCAGGCTGCCTGACTCGCTTACCCTAAGCGATACCGAGCTTTGCTCATTATTATCAAATGCTTTGGAAAACGCCATACAGGCCTGTGAAAATATACGCGACAGCAAGGAACGCTATATAAAGTTGCGGGTATATACCAAGAACAATAAGCTATGCATTGACATCCGCAACACTTATCAGAGCGAACTGACCTTTCAGGAGGGATTACCTGTATCAAAAGAACCGGGGCATGGCTATGGCACCAAAAGTATGGCACATATTGTGGAGAAACATAGTGGTGTATTCCAGTTCTCGGTCAAGGATGGCTGGTTTATATTCCAGGCCACTCTATAAGAGTCTCTCATGTCCGTTGGGCTCTCGCAAGGTGAAGGGAAGGGCGGGGGTGTTCTTTTTGCTTCCTTTCCCAGCATATATAATAATAGGAGATAGGTCTGATAAAAAACGCCAAGTGTCCGAACCCAGTTTGAAAATGGCGTTCGTCATGTAGTATTAAGGGAGGTAATAAAATGGAGATACTTATTAATCTCCTCATAGTCTTGGGACTGGCTGTGCTGGCTATCATAATACGATTTTTCGGCGGAGAAATGCTGATCTCCGGTTACAATACTTCTTCCCCTGAGGAAAAGGCCTATATGAAAGAGAAGGGCATTGGTAAGTTTGTGGGCAACTACCTGTTTGGATTAGCGGCAGTGATCCTGGCGGGATTCTTGCTGGGGAAAGCAGGAGTTCCTTATGCTCAGGATATTTCCTGGGCAGTTTTCGTAGTTGTCATAGTGGTTATGTTGATCCGAGGCCGACGCTTCAATCCTCCGGGGCCGCCTTCCCGGCAAAGACGCGTCACCCAATGGCTGGCCTTAGTAATAGCGGCAGTAGTAGGAGTACTGGTTACCTGGAATGCTCTTCCGGCGGGGATTGAGTTGCAGTCCGGTCAAGTAACGATCAGCGGTGCATATGGCACCAGTTTTAAGTATGTTGATATAGAACAGGTGCAGTTGTTAGAAGAGCTGCCGGAAATCAGCCTGCGCACCAATGGCATTAGCCTGGGCCCGATCAACAAGGGACACTTTCAATTGGACAACGGCAGTTCGGTTCTACTGTTTCTGCGTAATACCAAGCCCCCTTTCATTCACATCACCTTCCAGTCAGAAGGAAAGCCGATTATTATCAATTCCGGTGATCCGGTATCTACCCATGAGCTATTCCAGGAATTATCTGCGCGAGTCGATTAAACTGCTCCATAAAGGCGTCGGCCCTGCTCTAATAACACTTCTTTGGAATTGCCCTCCGCCTGCCAATGGATTTTTGCATCCGATATTTTTGGTGTTAACAAGTCGAGCATCATTAATAGCAGCCTGGGTATGATGTAAACAGAAAGGAGGGGGAGTAGTGCTCAATGAACTGAATAATGTGATCGATTATATTGAAGAGCACTTGACCGATGATTTGTCAATGGATATGATCGCTGAAAATACTGGGGTTTCTGGCTATCATTGCGGGAAAGTATTTTATTATCTTTCCGGGTTGACCCTTAGCGAATATATCAAAAACCGAAGATTGTCGGAGGCCAACAAGGATCTATTGAATGGAGACAAGGTAACGGACATCGCTTTTAAGTATGGCTATCAGTCCATGGACGGCTTTACCCGAGCATTTAAGAAATGGAGTGGGTTTTTACCCTCAGAGGTAAGGAAAAAAGGCATAAGTAAATCGTTTCCCAAGCTTTCATTTATAATAACCGTCAAGGGAGGAAATATTATGGAGTTCAGAATTGAGGACAAACCAGCGTTCAATCTAGTCGGCGTGAGTAAACGTGTTCCTATGCAGTTTGAAGGTGTGAATAACGAGATAGTTAAGCTGGCCGAAAGCATAACGGAAGAACAGAGAAAAGAAATGCATGCCCTGCAAAATATAGAGCCCTACGAAATTGTCAATGCTTCCTATGATGCAGATGCTAATTTCTTAAGAGAAGAAGGCTATTTAACTCACTTGATAGGCGTACTGACCACTGAAGATCAAATAAGTGCTCTGCTAGAAAAGGTGCCGGTGGAAGCGCATGCATGGGCGATATTTCCCAATGAAGGCCCCTTCCCTGCTACATTACAACAAACCATGGCCCAAATATATGCAGAATGGCTGCCTTCTTCTAATTACGAAGTGATCAATGCCCCCACCTTTTCTTTTACAAAAATGGATGAGCACAGGCAAGATTATGCCTACAGTGAAGTCTGGATCCCAGTTCGCAAGAAATAGCACATAGTACCCGCGCGACCTGCGGGTACTATATTTTACATCAGGTAAGGCAGGATATCTATGCTGGAGAGCAGCTATTGGCCTTACCCACTCAATTCTGATTCTGCCAGATGATTCAGAAAAGCGGGCAAACCTACTTCTAATAGACGGCGCCAAAACTCCCGATATTCTTCCATTGGCACAATTTCAGCCTCCAACAGGATCTGCAAAACCTGTCCATCTACCATGGCTATCAGAGAAGCAGCGATAGCCCGGTTTATTTTGGAGGGTGGCAGCCCATAAACACCGGTCATTATTTCCTCCACTCGATCTATCCAGCCATTATACTTTTCCTTAAACCGAGCATGAAGTTCGCCATTTCCCTGCATAGCTTCCTGAGACAAATAGTATTGAATACGGTTGTCATCTTTCTTGGCAAAACGCTCTATGATACCATCCACTAAAATTTCTTGCAGTTCTTCGCTGGTGTATTGACCACTTTTAGCCTTATTGGCTATGTCAGTAGATACTTTAAGAGACTGATCCATGATATCGTATAAAAGTGCGTCTTTGTTTTTGTAGTAGTGATAGAGCGCGCCTTTGCTTATGCCAGCTTCTTCCACAATACTCTGTATACTGGCGTTGTGGATCCCATTCCGAGCGATGACCCGCTTGGCGGCCTCGATGATATGTGCTTTGGCATCTTTGCTCACCAAGTTTTCCCCCCTATGCATATTATCTCTAACCATAATCGTACAAGAAAATGCCCCATATGTCACAACGCTATAATAATTGCTGATTGTCATGAAGATTGTTATAATATGACCAAACCGGACGGTCGGTCTGCTCTATTCAACATGGAAAGGAAGGTTGCTTAATGGGGAGAGATGTGGTGACATGTGAAACTATCACCCAATTGTTTAATGGTGCGATTAGACGGGGTGGGCAGAATCGCTTCCAGTGGTGGAGAACTGGGCCTGATACTACCGAGTCTTTGACTTATACCCAGGTAGGATACAAGGTCAAAGATCTGTGTGGAGCACTGTTGAAAATGGGCATTGAAAAAAGCGATCGGATTGCTATAATGGCCCCCAATTGCCCGCAATGGATGTGGGCTGATATGGCCATACTTAATGCCGGAGGTGTGACGGTGACCATTTACCCCACATCTTCGGAGCATGAACTCACTTACATAATCAATGATTCAGGCTGTCGGGCGATTTTCGTAAAGGATGCCGATATTTTGCAGAGAGTATTGAACAGCGTCAATAATCTGCCCACTCTGGAAAAAATCATTGTTATGGATTCAGACTATGAGGGGGATCATCCTCTGTTGATCAGCATTGATGACATGTTCAAGAAAGGGGCTGTCTACTTAGCTCAGAATCCTACTGCCTATGAAGAACGCTGGCATTCTGTACAACCATGGGATTGGGCCACCATTGTTTACACATCGGGAACCACCGGTCAGTCAAAGGGAGCCTTGCATACGCATCGCAGTATAATGGCCGCTAACTATCGGGATGACTATAACATCGCTATTAGCGGTTATTCTTTTGACGAAAACGATGTGAATCTATGTTTCCTGCCTCTTTCTCATACCTACGAGAGACAAATGGGGGAAATGATGATAATGATGTACGGGGGCACTATAGCCTATGCGCAAAAGGCCTCCACTGTTATCCAAGATATCCAAGTATTTCAGCCCACCTATTTTATGTCTGTCCCTCGTATTTATGAGCGCATCTATATGACCCTAAGGGATATGGCCTGCAAGACGGAACAGGGGCGGCA
>Ga0123333_10006553_pt1 | contig 10200 bp, 9 predicted proteins | sample BioC12SIPDNA_3_FD_89957 | JGI IMG/M metagenome (GOLD analysis project Ga0123333, IMG submission 89957) | Anaerobic biogas reactor microbial communites from Washington, USA - Biogas_R2_B C12 SIP DNA | ecosystem: Engineered > Bioreactor > Anaerobic > Unclassified | place: Washington, USA...
CTTCCGCAGCAACAGCGAGATGGGCTCCCCGCGACACTCCTGGCTCAACCCGGAGTACGACGCACTCTACGACGAAGCCGGTCACATGACCGACAGCGAGGCGCGCTTCGCCAAGTACCAGGAAGCCGAGCGCATCCTCGTCGAGGACGTCGGCGCGATCTTCCTGACCCATATGCTGATCTACCAGATCTTCTGGCCCTACTTCACCGGCATCCCCAAGGACATCACCGGTCGCGAGGTCTACCGCGGGTTGGACATCACGTTCTCCCAGGTCTATATCCGCGACGACATCGCCGAGTGGCCCACGCCGCGCACGACCTAGCGCAGCTCTGCCCGATGCCCTTGCACGCCCGCGGGCGTGCAAGGGCATCCTCTAGCCAACGCATAGCGGGAGAAACTTATGAACACACCTCTCCTTGAGGTCAGGGATCTGGAAGTCCGGTTCCACCTCAGTCAACGCACCATCCACGCCGTGAACGGCGTATCGTTCACGGTCGATCCTGGGCAGGTCATAGGCATAGTGGGCGAATCCGGCTGCGGCAAGAGCGTCACCAGCCTCGCCATCATGCGCTTGATCCAGGAGCCAGGCCGAATCAGCGGCGGCGAGGTGTTACTCCACGACGCGAGCCGCACCACCAGCGGGACGGTCGATCTGCTCAAGCTGTCACAGAACGAAATGGAGGATGTTCGCGGTAACCGAATCTCGATGATCTTTCAGGATCCGATGACCTCGCTGAACCCTGTCCTGACCATCGGCTACCAGCTAATGGAACCCCTGAGGCTGCATCGTGGCATGTCGGCGTCGGAAGCCGCCGACGAGGCTGTGAAGCTACTGGCTCGCGTCGGCATCCCCGAGCCCGAAGGGCGTCTGAAGGAATACGCCCACCAATACTCGGGGGGTATGCGCCAGCGCGTCATGATCGCGATGGCGGTCGCCTGTTCGCCCGACTTGCTGATTGCGGACGAACCGACCACGTCCCTGGATGTCACGATTCAGGCTCAGATCCTTGACCTTCTTCGCGAGCTCAGACACGATTTGGGTACAGCGATCATGATCATCACGCACGATCTGGGTGTCATTGCCGAACTTGCCCAGAAAGTGGTTGTGATGTACGCAGGTATGGTGGTCGAAAACGGCCCCCTGGAGACGATCTTCAGCAGCCCAGCACACCCCTATACCCAGGCCCTGATGTACTCCATTCCCCCGTTGCATTCGTCACCCGACCGGCTAGCAACGATCACGGGAGCTCCGCCGCAAGTGCTATCCGAGTTGACCAGTTGTCCCTTCGAGCCGCGCTGTCCGCAGCGCATCGATCGCTGCGCCGTGGAGCGCCCTCCACTGGACGCGTTGTCTCCCGGGCACTTGTGTGCATGCTGGGTCGCCCGGGCCGGCAAAGGAGTCTAAAATGGCGGATGCAATGCTAGAGACCATCGAACTGACCAAGAGCTTTGCCGTGCGGCGCGGGTTCTTCGCCTCTCGAAAGCTGCGCCTTACCGCGGTCGATCGTGTATCGCTGACCATCGACGAAGGCGAGACGCTCGGTCTCGTGGGAGAGTCGGGGTGTGGCAAATCGACCCTCGGCCTGACGGTCATGCAACTTCACGAACCGACCAGCGGAACTGTGCGTTTCGATGGCGAGGATCTGACAACCATGACGCCGGCCCGCCTGGGTCAGACGCGGCGGAAAATGCAGATGATCTACCAGGACCCCTACGCCTCGCTCGATCCACGCATGAACGTGGAGGAAATCCTCGTTGAGCCCATGGTCATCCACGACATCGGCACGCGCGCCGAACGCGTTGAGCGGGCCATCGAGCTTCTGGATACCGTCGGGCTCCCGCCGGATGCCCTCGGGCGCTTCCCCAGCGACTTCTCCGGGGGACAGCAGCAACGCATCGGGATTGCACGGGCCCTTATGTTGCAGCCGAAGATGCTCATCTGTGACGAGCCGGTCTCGTCGCTGGACGTCTCGGTTCAGGCCCAGATTCTCAACCTGCTGCGCGACCTGCAGCGTGAGCTGAACCTCACCTATCTCTTCATCTCGCACAACATCGCAGTCACGCGCTTCATCAGTCGCCGCATCGGCGTGATGTATCTGGGACGGCTAGCCGAGGTCGGACCGAGTGAGGCGATCATCGAGCGCCCGCTACACCCCTATACGCAGGCACTCGTCTCGGCTGTGCCCGACCCACGTCCTGCCGAGGTCCGCCGCAGTCGACGGTTGTCCGGTGACGTCCCAAGCCCCATCGAGCGCCCGTCGGGCTGCGCCTTCCATCCTCGCTGTCCCATCGCGCAAGAGATCTGTTCGCACGAGGAACCGCAACTGCGCGTCCTGGGGCCCGACCACCTCGCGGCTTGTCACTTTGCCCGGGCTGTCAGCGGCGCTGACAGCCGCCAATGAAGGAGAAGCCATGTTCCGTTTCATCTTGATCCGCATCGGTGGCCTGGTCGGTGTGCTTCTCGCCGTTTCGCTACTGACTTTCTTCCTCATGCACGCGGTCCCTGGTGGTCCATTCGACGCCATGACTTCCGCGACCGCACAGATGATCCCGATCGAACTCGTCGAGAACATGGAGAAGCTGTACGGTCTCGACAAGCCACTCTGGGTCCAGTACTGGATGTTTCTCAAGGCGGCACTGCGCGGCGACTTCGGCTATTCCTACTACGCTTCAGGTCGCACGATCAACGAGCTGATCAGGGAGCACTGGCCGCACTCGATCCAGGTGGGCCTGATGACCCTGGCGTTCTCCGCAGTCGTCGGCCTAACGCTCGGCATCATCTCCGCCATGAATCCCGGCAAGTGGCCCGACTACCTCGGAACCGGGGTTTCGCTCTTCTGTATGACGGTTCCGTCGTTCGTCTTTGCCAAACTGATGCAGTACGTCGTGGCCGTCAAGCTGGGCTGGCTGCCAACCTCCGGTTGGGAGGGCTGGGCCGAGCCCAAGTACTGGGTCATGCCCGTCCTCGCCAACTCGTTGGGCCCGGTTCTCGTCCTCCAGCGTTACACCCGCTCGGCCATCTCCGACGTTATGCGCTCCAACTACGTGCGGACGGCCCGCGCCAAGGGGTTGAGCGAGCGCCGGGTCGCGCTCATCCACATCTTCAAGAACGCTCTCACCCCCGTTGTCACCGTCGCTGGCCCGATGACGGCCAGCCTCATTACGGGCTCCATTTTCATCGAGGGCATCTTCCGAATACCCGGTCTGGGATGGTACACCAACGTGGCGCTGGGGCGCAGAGACTACCCTCTGATCCTGGCGTCTACCCTGCTATGGACCACGCTGATCAGCATCACCTACTTCATCACCGACATCATCTACGCGCTGCTCGACCCTCGCGTGGCCTTCGTGAAGGAGCGTTAGTATGGCGACCACAGCACTGACGTCATCGTCCTCACTGCCTGCCCGCCGCAGCGTGGGCCAGGCCTTTTGGACCCGCCTGCGTCGCAACCGCAAGGCTATGATAGCGCTGGGGTTCATCATTCTCGAGATCCTCATCGCCATCTTTGCCCCTTTGGTCGCGCCTTACGATCCCAGCGAGAGCGATTACAATGCGCTCTGGTCGCCGCCAACAGCCGAACACTGGATGGGAACCGACGACCTGGGGCGCGACGTGATGAGCCGCCTGATCTACGGCGGGCGCGTCTCGATTAGCGTCGGCATCCTGGCCCAGGTCACGCAGGTCCTGATCGGCCTGCCCATCGGCGCCATCGCGGGGCTCATGGGACGCTGGGTCGACTACGCCTTCATGCGTCTCATCGACATCCTCTCCTCCATCCCCAACATGCTCCTCTATCTGCTGATGGTGCTCGTCTTACCGCGCGGCTTCGTCAGTATCGTCGTTGCGTTGAGCGTCACCGGCTGGATCGGCATCGCCCGGCTCGTGCGGGGCCAGGTTCTATCGCTCAAAGCCACCGACTACGTCCGGGCTGCCAGGGGTATGGGGGCCGACACCAAGCACATCATCAAGTCGCACCTCATCCGCAACACACTATCGCCCGTGGTCGTCTCCATCACACTGGGCATTCCCGGGTCGATGATGGCCGAAGCCGGCCTCAGCTTCCTGGGCCTCGGCATCACCCCACCCATGAGCTCCTGGGGGCAGATGATGGGCCTCTATCAGGCCTACATCCAAACCTCGTGGCACCTCACCGTATTTCCGGCTCTGGTTCTGTCGGTGACTATGCTGGCATGGTTCACGCTCGGCGACGCGATGCGCGACGCCTTTGATCCCTCAATCCAGACATAAGCGAGAAATCTCGATATGACGCCATCACCCACCTTCGACCACCACGACACCATCCGCTCCGCCTACCCCGGCCTGAGCGCAGGCATCTACCTCAACATCGGCACCTACGGCATCATGCCACGGCCCGCGCTCGAGCAGTACCTCGCGCTCGTCGAGGACTTCGAAACCTACGGCCTCTTCAGCACAGCGGGCGTCGGCCAGAAAGCCGAGGCGACGCGTGAGGTGCTCGCGGCCCTGCTCGGCTGTGGGCCGGCCCAGATTGCCTTCACCGGCAACGCCACCGACGGCACCAACCTCGTCCTCGCCGGCCTGGCGTGGCAGCCGGGCGATGAAGTGATCACCACCGATGAGGAGCACGAGGCGATCAACCACCCGCTCCTCTACCTGCAGAAGAGCCGCGGCATCCGTATGCGGCGCGTCCAGGTGTCTCCCGACCCCGAGTTGATGCGCGCACGCGTCGAGGCTGTCGTCTCACCACGCACCCGGCTCCTCGCCTTCAGCCACGTGACGTGCGAGACGGGGACGCGGCTGCCGGTCGCTGAGCTCTGTGCCTGGGCCCGCGAACGCCACCTGCTTTCCCTGGTTGACGGGGCCCAGTCGCTGGGCGCGATCCGCACCGATGTAACGGCCCTGGGCTGTGACTTCTTCACCGGCAACGGGCACAAATGGCTATGTGGGCCCAAGGGCACGGGTCTCTTCTACGCCTCTCCCGAGACCCTTGGACAGCTCTCGCCCGCCCACGTCGGCGCCGGCTCGCTGGAGAAGGCCGATGTCGCCACCGACCTCGCGGAGCTATGGCCCTCGGGACGCCGGTTCGAGTTCGGCACCCGCGCGACCACGCTCTACGGCGGTCTGGGATACAGCCTGGCCTGGCTGGGATCGCTCGGCTGGGAGGCCATCGAGCGCTACGTCGCCGCGCTCAGTGATGCGCTCAAGGCGCGCATCCTGGACCGTCCCTACCTCCGCCTCCTGACGCCGCGCCCGTTCGACCACGCTGCGGGCCTGACGACCTTCGTGATGGATAGCTGGGACGCCGGCGAGGTCAGCCGCGAGCTATGGCGCCGGGGACATATCCGCGTGCGCGTCATTCCCCACTACAACGGTATTCGCATTTCGACCGCACACTTCAACAATCCGGCCGATCTCGACACCCTAATGGCCACGCTAGATAGCCTGGCAACCCGCTAGAGGAGCCGTATGAGAACCACCGTCCAACAGCACAACGGGACACCGACCCTTTTCTTCGACGACCGGCCGGCCTTTGCGAGCTATCTTTGGGCTAACGGCCCCACCGTCGACGGCTACCCCGTGGCCGATGTGGCGCGCGCCTATGCCGCGGCGGGCATTCACATCTACGCCTTCGACGTGGGTGTGGGCGGCCCGGCGCCGGAATGGTGTGGGCCCGGCCCCGGTCGCGATGGACACTTCGACTTCTCCGCCGTCGAGGCGCGGTATGGGCGCATCATCGAGGCCGACCCCGACGCGCGCTTCCACCTGCGCGTCCATTTCGAGATGGGGCGCGACGCCGGCAAATGGTGGCGCGACCTCTATCCCGAGGCGTGCGAGGTCGACTCCCGGGGCCGGCGATCCACGCAGTCCTTCGCCTCCACGATCTGGCGTCAGCAGGCCAAGGCGTTCATCAGGGCGCACATCGCCCACCTGCAGGCAGTGGGCCTGGCCGACCGGGTGGTGGCCTACCAGGTGGGCGCAGGACACACGGGCGAGTGGGTCAAAGGCGACACGTCGATGGGCACGCCGTGTGGCGACTACAGCCGGCCGATGCGCGGCCACTTCCGTGTCTGGCTACGCCGCACCTACCACGATGACGTCGCAGCGCTCCGCGCCGCCTGGAACGAAGCCAGCGTGACCTTTGGGACTGCCGTGGTGCCCGCCGAGGCGGCGCAGTTGACCACAGACCATCTGTCGTTCAGAGACCCGCGGACCGAGCAATCCGTGATCGACTACTACCACTGCCTGGCGGAGCTCTGCGGCGACCTGGTCGTCGACTTCTGTCGCACGGTGAAGGAGGCCTCGCAGGGGCAGATCGCGGCGGGGGCGTTCTACGGATACCTGATGGAGCTGGCCTGGAACGCCGGCTTCTTCGGTGAGGGCCCCGATTCGTCGTATACCACAACCCAGCGCAGTGGCCATCTGGGCCTCTCCAGGGTGCTCCGCTCCCCCGATGTCGACTTCCTCGTAAGCCCCTACAGCTACGGCTTCCGCGGGATCGGTGGGCTGGGCTGCTCGATGCTGCCGCTGGAATCGGCACGGCGCCACGGGAAGCTCGTTATCTTCGAGGATGACACACGCACCTACCTCGGCCCCCCCGACGTCGGCTTCGGGCGCGCGCCCACCCTGAGCGATAGCGTGGCGATCCTCCAACGCAACATGGCCGAGGTCCTGACCCGCGGGATGGGCATCTGGTGGCTGGGCCACGCCCACCACATCGACCCGGTGCAGGAGCCTGCCTTCGGCCCGCTGCTCGCCCAGTTCCAGCATCTGGGCACCTGGGCCCTCCAGCTCGACCGCACGCCGAGCGCGGAGATCGCTGTCGTCGTCGACGACGAGAGCTACTACGTCGAGTCGTTGCGCAACGATCTCGATTTGCCCTTGATCTTCCAGCAGCGGCTGTGGGGCCTGGCGCGACTTGGCGCTCCCGCAGACACCTACCTGCTTCAGGATTTGCTCGAGGGGGCGGTGCCACCCCACAAACTCACCATCTTCCTTAACGCCTTCTACCTCGACCCGGCTCGCCGGGCCGCTCTGCAGCGCCAGCTCTGCCGCGATGGCCAGGTCGCGCTGTGGCTCTACGCACCTGGCTATATCGACCAGGCGCCCTCGCTGGACACCATGGCAGCCCTCACCGGCTTCACCTTCGGCAAGGGCGACCGGCCGTGGCCGATGGCGATGCACATCCTCGACTTCACGCATCCGATCACCCAAGGATTGGCCCAGGACCTTTCGTGGAGCGCCGGAGGAGCAATCGGGCCGATCTTCCACCTGGAAGATCCGGAGGCCACGGTTCTGGGGCAGGTCGTCTACTCGCAGGGGCGCTGCAGGCCCGGCCTTGGCGTGAAGGCCTTCGACGACTGGACGTCGATCTACTGCGCCGTGCCCAACGTCCCCGCGCCCGTGCTACGCGGCATAGCCCGCTTCGCAGGCGTGCACCTCTACAGCGACGCCGGCGACGTACTCTTCGCCTCACGGCAGCTACTGGGCGTGCACACCGTGACCGGCGGGCCGCGGACCTTCGCGCTGCCCCACGAGGTTGAGGTCGTCTACGACCTCTTCGCGGACCAGCAGGTCGCTGCCAACACCGCAGCCTTCAGCGCAACGCTTGCGCCACGCTCCACGGCGCTCTACTACACCGGCGACGCCGGACTGATCCCTTCGCGGTAGTTGGGAAACCTTTGATCTGCTCAGAACAGCTCAAAGGTTTCCCAGCCCTGTCACAACCGTCGCGTCACCAGCGCATAGAAAAGGTCGTCTGTCCCCCGCCCGGTCTCGATCGCCAGCCGCAGCTCCTTCCGCACGACCAGGCCACAGTCCGCCAGCACCCGGTCGACCGTGGCTCGCGGGTGCTGGTAGAGCGTTGCGCCCTGGATCGTCTCCTCGACGCGGCGCTCTACGTCCATGCCGGCACCCACCATGCAAGCCAGCGGCGGCCCCTTGAGCGTAAATGTAAAGGTGCCGCCAGGGCGCAGCACGCGCGCGACCTCGCGGCAGATCGGCTCGATATCGGGGAAGAAATGCAGCACCCCGGCGGCCAGAACGTGGTCGAAGCTGGCCTCGCCATAGGGCCAGGGCGTGATAGTCAGATCGTGCTGGACCAGGTCAGCGGCGAACCCCTTCGCACGGCAGAGCGCCAGCATCTCTGCATCGCTGTCGAGACCGAAGACGGCGACACCTGCGCTCGCGAACGGCTCCGACGCTAGTCCGGTGCCGATTCCGACATCGAGCAGCCGTTCGCCAGGATGCAGGCACGCGTAGGTCAAGCCAAACAGTGCCTCCGGATGCCAGTAATGCTGGCGCGCCTGCGCGTCGTACCCACCGTACGTCGAACCGGGTGCGGTGTCCAATCGCGTCCCTCAGCGGTTGAAGATCACGAAGACGCCCTGGTACGTGGCAAACGCCACCACGCCCACCAGCACAGCCGGTAGCGGCTTGATCCGCTGCGCGGCTGCGATCGCTTTGGGGAACAGGTAGAGGAACAGCACCATCGATCCGCCATACAGGATCCACAGGATCGTGCGCCAGATGGTGGGCGAGTTGAGCGCCACTTCGTACGCCTTCAGATCGAGCACACCGATGGCGCCCAGAAAGGTGTCCGGCAGGTCGTGCAGCAACGACGCCAGCGAGGCGATGCCAATCGCGAACCCCAGGACGCTGAGCGTGTCCTCGAACGTGCCCTTCCCCCCGAAGGGACGGCTGAGCAGTTGGCCCACGCCTGCCGCGAGAATCCAGCACCCAACCATGCTGGGTGCCAGGAAGAAGCGGTTGTAGAAGTAGTAGCGCTCGGCGGGGATCGCCAGGAAAGGCTTGAATGCTGACGGCGCGCCTCCTCCGATCGTCAGAAACACATACACCAGCGTGTAGAACAGGACATTGATCGCCAGCGCGTAGGCCCCGAACCTCAGCCGCCGCTCATCGGCCACAAGCGCATCGAAGGTGCGGCGCGGGCGTGTGATCACGCCCAGGTAGTAGCTGCCGAATGATCGCATAGGGGTCCCCTTCACACGAGTTAGCCGCTGCTCGCGATAACGCCGTCGAGCAGGTCAGCGCACGCCAGATCCTCGAACGCCGTCATGCTGGCCGCCAGCCCGGTCAGACTCGGCGCCCACTTGAAAATCGACCACTGCCAGACCGGGATGAAGATGCTCACCAGAATCACAGAGAGGCGGTAGTCGTCCCAGCAGTCATCCCCGGTGTACCCCCGCACGCCCCGCGCCAGCAGCCGGTCGTGATAGCGACGCAGGAGTGGCAACTCCAGCGCGCGGCGGATCGCGGGCTCCCAGCTCGTGGCCATCATGAAGGCCAGGTCGGTACCGCCGATCGTGGGATGCCAGAACTGCCAGTCGATGAGATACGCTGCCCCAGCCTCTGGGGCCCGCGGGAAGAGAAAGTTGCCCAGGTGCGCGTCGCCGTGCACCAGAGTCAGGTTTCTGCCCGTCGCGTGCCGCCTGGAGAGGCCGGGCAGCGCCGGCAACACACGCTCGTAGACGGCGCGCCACGGCGCAGGCAGTTGGTCGCCCAACGCCGCCATGAAGGCCGTCGCACACGTCTGTGCGTCTCGCCATCCCTGTTGGCGCTCTTCAGGCGTAGGATAGGAGCCAATATCCTCACCCAGTCGCGGATGATCCCACCAGAACGCATGCAGGTCTGCCAGCGCGTCGATGGCCAGCTCGCAGTTCCGCCGTATAGGGGTGAGACAGGCGTCGTGCGTTGCTGAGACATCGCGCAGCAACAAGTGCGACGCCCCGGTGGCGGGGTCGTAGGCGGCAGCGTAGCACGGGATGGTCATCCCCGCACCCATCGCCGGGGCGACGGTGGTGTAGAAGGCGATCTCCTTGCGCACGTGGTCGGGGTCTGCGTCGCCGGGCGCTCGCGCCGGGCTCGAGAGCTTCAGGAAGAGCCGCCCCGGCGCCGCCGGATGCGCGTCGGCGCTGTAAGTGAGCGCGAGGCGCCAGGTTGTCGAGGCAAAGGTCGACTGCCCGGCACCCGGATCAACGGAGGCCACCGACCCGCGGGGCAGCGCGCCGCTGTCCCGAAGAACAGCGTTGAGCCAGTCCGGCGTGACCTGGTCGATGGCGTCAATGATGGGTCGCTCGGTCATCATGGCAATGGGTTCTCCGCCGCTAGAGACTTACTACGCCAGGCGACCACCTGGAATCGGTCCATCATACCCCCAGATGCCGCCCCAGTGCGTCCAGATCCTCGAAAGCATTCAGGGC
>Ga0123333_10006556_pt1 | contig 10198 bp, 9 predicted proteins | sample BioC12SIPDNA_3_FD_89957 | JGI IMG/M metagenome (GOLD analysis project Ga0123333, IMG submission 89957) | Anaerobic biogas reactor microbial communites from Washington, USA - Biogas_R2_B C12 SIP DNA | ecosystem: Engineered > Bioreactor > Anaerobic > Unclassified | place: Washington, USA...
CCCCGCCGCCCCGGACGGCGCCCCGCCGGCGGAGGCCGCGCGCGAGGCGGCCCTCGCGCTGTGGGCCCTCGTGCACGGCCTGGTCTCGCTCGAGATCTCCGGGCTCGTGCCGGGCACGGACCAGGAGCGGGCCGACCGGTACGCCCGCACGCTGGGCCGCCTGGGCGGCGCCCTGCTCGGCTGACCGCTCGCCCGTGTCGGACCCGCGACGCAGGCTGGGACCGACCGTCGAAGGAGGTGCCAGATGCCCGCCGTCCCCGCCGTCTCCCGCGCCCAGGCCCTGCGCTTCCGCGCCGCCGCCCAGCAGCTCGACGCCGCGCCGGGCGCGACCGCGACGGCCGACGCCCGCGTGCTCGACCTGGGCGTCCAGGACACCGGCCACGACGGCGCGCTGTGGGCGCTCGCGGTCCGCGGCGTCGACGTGCCCGCCTGGCCCGACGACCTCGCGCTCGCCTGGACGCTGCGCGGCGGCCCCCACGCGTACCGCCGCGCCGAGCTGCCCGCGGTCGCCCGCGCGCTCGTGCCCATGTCCGCCGCCGACGCCGCGAAGCGCGTCTTCGACGCCGCCAAGCCCCTCCGGGAGGCCGGGATCCCGCTGCCCGAGGCGTGGGCCGAGGTCGGCCGGGCGCACGCCGCCGTCGTCACCGAGCCGATGGTCAAGGGCGAGGTCTCCACCCGCCTGACCCGGATGCTGGGCGAGCCGTACCGCCGCTGGTGCCGGCCCTGCCAAGCCGTGCACCTGTACGAGCAGACGTTCCGGCTCCCCGCGCTGCACGCCGGCCTCGAGCTCGAGCCGGGCACCTCTCCCCCGGTGCTCGCGCCGGTCGCGGGCTGGCCGGCGGAGCACCTCGCGGGCTTCGTGGACGCCGTCGCCACCCCGTACCCCGAGCGCGGCGTGCCCGATCACCTCGACCCCCTGCGCGCCTACCTGCGGCTCCAGGGCCCCGCGCGGCCCGCCGACGTCGCCGCCTTCCTCGACGCCCCCGCCGCCGACGTCAAGCGCCGCTGGGCCGACCTCGACGCCGCCGGCGCCCTCGCCGAGGTGACCGTCGACGGGGAGCGCCGGTGGGTCCTCGCCGAGGACGTCGACCGCCTGCGCGCGGCCGCCGACGACGCGGGCGGCCCGGTGGTCCGCCTGCTCGCCCCGTTCGACCCGTGGCTGCAGGCGCGGGACCGCGAGCTGCTCGTCCCGGACCCGGCCCGCCGCGCGGAGCTGTGGCCCGTCCTCGGCCGCCCGGGCGCCGTGCTCGCCGACGGCGAGGTCGTCGGCACGTGGCGGCCCCGCGCGTCGGGCCGCCGCCTGGCGGTCGAGACCACCCCGTGGGTGCCCTGGGACGACGCCGTGCGGGCGGGCGTCGACGAGGGCGTCGCGCGCCTCGCCGCGCAGCGCGGGCTGGCGCCCGCGGGCGCGTGACCTACGCCTCGACCACCACGGGGATGATCATCGGGCGGCGGCGCAGCCGGTTCGCCGCCCAGCGCCCCACCACGCGGCGGACGACCTGCTGCAGCTGCTGCGGGTCGAACGTGCCCGCCACCACGGCCTCCTCGAGGGCGCGCTCGACGTCGGGCAGGATCTGGTCGAACACGTCGTCGCCCTCGGCGACGCCGCGCGCGTGGATCGTGGGCCCCGCGAGGACCGTCCCGACTAGGCCTCGACGACGACCGGGATGATCATGGGCCGGCGGCGCAACCGCCCCGAGGCCCACTTGCCCACGACACGCCGGATCACCTGCTGCAGCTGGTGGGTGTCCGAGGTCCCGCTCCTCGCGGCATCCTCGAGCGCGTCGGTCACCCGCGGGAGGATCTCCTCGAACACGTCCTCGCCCTCCGCGAGACCGCGTGCCTGGATCGTCGGGCCCGCGATGACCTTGCCGGTCGCCGAGTCGACGACCGCGAAGATCGAGATGAAGCCTTCCTCGCCGAGGATCCGGCGGTCCTTGAGCTCGGCCTCGGTCAGCTCCCCGACGCTCGAGCCGTCGACGTAGACGTAGCCGCACGGGACCGCCCCCACGACCTGGGCCACGCCGTCGGCGAGATCGACGACGACGCCGTCCTCGGCGAGGATCACGCGCTCGGCGGGGACGCCCGTCGCGACCGCGAGCGAGGCGTTCGCGACGAGGTGGCGCACCTCGCCGTGCACGGGCATGACGTTCTTGGGGCGCACGATGTTGTAGCAGTAGAGCAGCTCGCCCGCGCTCGCGTGCCCCGAGACGTGCACGCGCGCGTTGCCCGAGTGCACGACCTTCGCGCCGAGGCGCGTCAGGCCGTTGATGACCCGGTAGACGGCGGTCTCGTTGCCCGGGATGAGCGAGCTCGCGAGGATCACGGTGTCGCCGTGACCGACCGAGATCTTGTGGTCGTTGTTCGCGATCCGCGAGAGCGCCGCCATGGGTTCGCCCTGCGAGCCCGTGCACATCAGGACGATCTCGTCGTCGGGCAGCTGGTCGAGCTCGCGCGCGTCGACGAGCACGCCCTCGGGGGCTCGCAGGTACCCCAGGTCGATCGCGATGCCCATGTTGCGGATCATCGAGCGGCCGACGAGCGCGACCTTGCGCCGGTGCCGGTACGCGGTGTCGAGGACCTGCTGGACGCGATGCACGTGCGAGGCGAAGGACGCGACGACGATGCGCTTCTCCGCCGCGTCGAAGACCCGGTCGAGCGCCGCGCCGATCTCCCGCTCGGGCGTCACGAAGCCGGGCACCTCGGCGTTGGTCGAGTCGACCATGAACAGGTCGACCCCGGCCTCGCCGAGACGCGCGAAGGCCCGCAGGTCGGTCACGCGCCCGTCGAGCGGGAGCTGGTCCATCTTGAAGTCGCCCGTGTGCAGCACGGTGCCCGCCGAGGTGCGCACCGCGACCGCGAGCGCGTCGGGGATCGAGTGGTTGACCGCGACGAACTCGCACTCGAAGGCGCCGAGCTGCTCGACCTGGCCCTCGCGGACCGCGAGCGTCACGGGCGTGATGCGGTGCTCCTTGAGCTTGGCCTCGATGAACGCGAGCGTGAGCTGGGACCCCACGACGGGGATGTCCGGGCGCAGGCGCAAGAGGTAGGGCACGGCCCCGATGTGGTCCTCGTGGCCGTGCGTGAGCACGATCGCCTCGACGTCGTCGAGCCGATCGGCGATGTAGTCGAAGTCCGGCAGGATCAGGTCGACGCCCGGCTGGTGGTCCTCGGGGAAGAGCACGCCGCAGTCGATCACGAGCAGGCGTGAGTCGATCTCGAGCACCGCCATGTTGCGGCCGACCTCGCCGAGCCCGCCGAGCGGGACGATGCGTAGCGTCCCGGGAGCGAGCGGGGGCGGGGTACCGAGCTCGGGGTGGGGGTGGCTCACGTGTTCTCCAAGAGTCCGGCCTCGACCAGGACGCGCCGCACGTGCTCGGTCTCCTCGGCATCGGCGGCGACGTTGGGCAGGCGCATGGTCGGGTGCGGGATGAGTCCGAGCAGGTGCAGCGCGGCCTTGGACCGCAGCGCACCGTTGCCCGAGCCGCACACGAGGTCGACGACGTCCGCGACGGCCATGAACCGCTTGAGCGCGAGCGCGGGCTCGCCGTCGTCGAACGCGCTGATGACGGCGCGCAGCTCGGTGCCCACGAGGTGCGCGGCCATCGAGACGAGACCGACCGCACCGTGCGCGAGGTAGGGCAGCAGGAGCGGGTCGTCGCCCGAGTAGTACGCAAGGCCCGTCCGGGTCGCGCCCTTGGCGGCGCCGTACAGGTCGCCCGTCGCGTCCTTGATCGCGACGACCTTGTCGAGCTCGGCGAGGCGGTCGAGCGTCTCGGGCGAGTAGCGCACGACCGTGCGGCCCGGGACGTCGTAGAGCATGACGGGCAGGTCGGTCGACTCCACGACGGCCCGGGTGTGCTGGTAGATCCCCTCCTGCGAGGGGCGTGAGTAGTACGGGGTGACGACGAGCAGCCCGTGCGCCCCGGCCTCGGCGGCCTGCTCGGCCTGGCGCACCGCGTGCGCGGTGTCGTTCGAGCCCGCGCCCGCGAGGACGAGCACGTCCTCGCCGACGGCCTCGACGACCGCGGTCACGAGCTCGACCTTCTCGGGGGCGTGCGTCGCGGGCGCCTCGCCCGTCGTGCCGTTGAGGACGATCCCGTCGTGACCGTGCGCCGCGAGGTGCTTCGCGAGCTCGACCGCCGCGGGGACGTCGATCGCGCCCGACGGCGTCATGGGCGTGACCATCGCGGTGAGCAGCGCGCCGAAGGGGCGCGCCGGGGAGGTGCGGTGCGGCATGGGCTTCAACCTACCGCGCCACCGCTCCGCGGTGCCCCGACGTCCCACCGGCGACTGGCGGTGGTACGTCAATCGCTGACGCCGTCCGCCTTCTCGATGCTCGCGAGGAGCACGGAACGGTCGAACGTGGCCGGGATGTCCGGCGACTCGGGGTCAAGTCGATGGATGACGTCGTCGGGACCGATCTCGTAGTAGCCCGCGAGATAGCCCTGCACCACCCACTCGTCCGGCCACCGGGCATCGAGCTCGGCGTCACCGAACGTCAGCGGGGAAAGGAACAGCAGGAAGTCCCTGCCGGTCGCGATCGCGGGTGTGAGGTCTGGCCTCGACTCGTAAGCCTCTCCGGGTTGGAGCAGATCGGTCCGCACGATGATCGTGTCACCGGCCTCGACATCCCCTCGATGCGACGCGAGGACGTCGACCTCGACGTGAGCGAACCCCCACTCGTCGTGCACGATCTCACCCTCGCGGTAGGTCACCTCAACAACGGCTTCGGAGTCCGCCGCCAGCTCTGCCAGAGTGCGGTACTCCTGAAACCTCGACGCCTCCACGTACGAGCCTTCCGAGTAGACGAGAATCTCGTCCTGCGTCGAAGTGGCGCAAGCCGCGAGAACAGTCATCCCTACGGCAACAAGAGCGAGCCCAGCAACGCCGCGTCGAATGCTTTTCGTAATCATCGATCCCCCTCAGTACATTGCCTTCACGCCGTTGGCATCATCAGTGCGCGGCTTGAACACTGCACAGTTCCCGCTAAACCGTGAATCTGAGTAGTACATGATGGCCTCATAGTCCGTACCACCACCAGGACAACCGCTGCCGTTATTGTTATGGTTGAGACCAAACGCGTGACCAAACTCATGGACCGCAACACCACGGCGCCTTGCGCTCGACGTGCTGTTGTAGTTGTTATTGACCGTAATGGCGGGCTGTCCAGAGAACCAAAGTCCTAAGGCACACTGGACTCCGAGACTCGTGTTCCCCTTGCGATGAAACTTTCCAGACCAACCCGTGGCCCCGAGATTCTCGTTTCGCGCATTGATACTGTGCGTAGAGGCTGTGCCAGCCGAGATGGCCAAGTCACCCTGCGCGGCATTCCAATCCGCGGCGGCACCACTAAAATTCGTAGTTGGCGAAGCGTTCGTGGCAACATAGTACGTGAGATTCGAGGTGGCGAACTTGCAACCATTCAAGTTGTACGCTCCCGCAGATGTGGCAGGTACGAACACCCCGCACAGAACCGCGACTGCGGCCAGCGCCAACGATGCGCGTGGCGCACCCTTCCGACTTCCCTGCATTGCCGCCCCTTCTCTGCGCCGGTTTCACTGCAAACCAACAACTGGCCTGTGATGTTACTCACACTGGACTCCGTCGTCTAGCCTACAAATGTCACGTGGGCACCTTGATGTGAGGCACCACGGTCGGCCGGCGGGCGACGAGGTTCGGCCAACTTAGGTAGATCGCGGCTCGCACCAGCCTCTGATCGCCAGGCTCAACACCCGCACGCGAGACACGGTCACAGGAAGACGTCGGGGTAGAGCTCGTCTTCCGGGACGCCCGGGGAGTAGCGGGCGAGGTCCCTGACGCCCGCCTCCGCGAGCACGTCCTCGACGATCAGCGTCTGCCCAGTGAGCGAGCCCGGGTCGCGCGCGAGAACGAGCGCCGCGGCGTCCGCGTAGATGTCCGGGGTCCGCGAGCGCCGCATGAGCTCGGCGCCACCCAGGACGTTCGCGACGGCCGCCGTCTGGATCGTGGTGCGCGGCCACAGGGTGTTCGCGGCGATCCGGTCCCCGGCGTACTCGTGGGCGAAGCCCAACGTCGCGAGGGTCATCCCGTACTTGGCGACCATGTACCCGGGGAACGCACCGAGCCACTTCGGGTCGAGGTTGACCGGCGGGCTGAGTGAGAGCACGTGCGCGCGGTCGGAGCGGCGCAGGTGGGGCACGGCAGCGCGCGTGAGCATGAAGGTCCCGCGCACGTTGACGTCCTGCATGAGGTCGTAGCGCTTGGCCGGGAGCGACTCGGAGCCGGTCAGGTCGATCACGCTCGCGTTGTTGACCACGACGTCGATCCCGCCGAACTCGGTCACGGCCGCCTCGACGGCGCGGGCGATCGCGTCGTCGTCGCGCACGTCCCCGACCACGCCGAGCGCTCCCCCGCCCGCCGCGCGGATCTCCTCGACCGCGGTGTGCACGGTCCCCTCGAGCCGCGGGTGCGGGGTGTCGGTCTTCGCGAGGATCGTGACGTTCGCACCCTCGCGCGCAAGGCGCCGCGCGATCGCAAGACCGATCCCGCGGCTCCCGCCCGACATGAGCACCGAGCGCCCCGCGAAGCTGCCTGTCACAGACCCTCCTGTGGTCACGGCCCCTCCCGCACGTAGGTGGTGAATCGGTAGCGCACGCCCGTCGAGCTCGTGAGCCACTCCCCCTCGGCCACGAGCGCGAAGTCAGGGCCGACGACCGGGGCGAGCGCGTCGCCGGGCTGGACGGGACCCAGGTCGAGGTCCACCTCGGTGATCTCGAGGACGTCCGCGATCCCCAGGAGCGCCGCATAGATCTGTCCGCCGCCGATCCCCCACGCGGGGCGCCGCGTGGTCAGCGCACGCACCTGCTCGAGGTCGTGCGCGACGAGGGCGCCCTCGTCACGCCACGTGCGCTGCCGGGTCAGCACGATGTTGTCGCGCCCCGGCAGCGGCCGGAAGCGGGGCGGCAAGGACTCCCAGGTCGCCCGCCCCATCACGACGGGCGCGCCCCAGGTCACCTCGCGGAAGTGCGCGCGGTCCTCGGGCACGTCCCATGCAAGGGTCCCGCCACGGCCGATGATCGCCGCCTGACCGCCGTCGGCGTCCTGGGCGCGCGCCTGTGCCCAGATGAGCCCGAGGCCCCCCTCGGGCAGCTGCACGGCCACTAGACGGCCACCGGAGCCTTGATCGTGGGGTGGTGCTGGTAGTCGAGGATCTCGACGTCCTCGATCGTGTACCCGTCGATCGAGTCCGCCTTGCGCAGGCGCAGGGTCGGGTACGGGAAGGGCTCGCGTGAGAGCTGGGTCGTGACCTGCTCGACGTGGTTGTCGTAGATGTGGCAGTCACCGCCCGTCCACACGAACTCGCCCACCTCGAGCCCCGTCTGCTGCGCCACCATGTGCGTGAGCAGCGCGTAGGAGGCGATGTTGAACGGGACGCCCAGGAAGAGGTCCGCGCTGCGCTGGTAGAGCTGGCACGAGAGCCGACCGTCCGCGACGTAGAACTGGAACAGCAGGTGGCACGGGGGAAGAGCCATGTTCTCGAGCTCGGCGACGTTCCAGGCCGAGACGATGTGCCGGCGCGAGTCGGGGTTCGTGCGGATCTGCTCGATCACCTGGGCGATCTGGTCGACGTGCTTGCCGTCCGGCGTGGGCCACGAGCGCCACTGGACGCCGTACACGGGGCCGAGCTCGCCGTCGTCGTCGGCCCACTCGTCCCAGATGGTCACCTTGTTCTCGTGCAGCCAGGCGACGTTCGACTCGCCGCGCAGGAACCACAGCAGCTCGCCCACCACGGAGCGCACGTGCACGCGCTTGGTCGTGATGAGCGGGAAACCCTGCGCGAGGTCGTAGCGCAGCTGGCGACCGAACACCGAGCGCGTCCCCGTGCCCGTCCGGTCCGACTTGACCGTCCCGTCCCGCATCACCTCGGCCAGGAGGTCCTCGTACGGCGTGGGGATCGGCGGCGAAGTCATGACGTCATGCTAGCCACGGGGTGATACTGGCAGGCATGTCGACACCGCCGTTGCCCCGCGAGGTCCTCGCCCAGCTCCCGACCGGCCTCCTCGTCGACGGGCAGTGGCGCCCGTCGTCGACCGGGGCGACCTTCGCGGTCGAGGACCCCGCGACCACCGAGGTCGTCACCGAGGTCGCCGACGCCTCCGCCGACGACGCCCTCGCGGCCCTCGACGCGACCTCGCGCGCGTTCGAGGAGTGGCGCGCGGTCGCCCCGCGCGAGCGCGCCGAGACGCTGCGCGCGGTGTTCGACCGCATGACGGCGCGCGCCGAGGAGCTCGCAGCCGTCGTGACGGCCGAGGGTGGCAAGCCGCTCGCCGAGGCCCGCGCCGAGGTCGCCTACGGCGCGGAGTACGTACGCTGGTACTCCGAGCAGGCCGTGCGTGTCGACGGTCTCGCGCGGCGCGCCCCCGCGGGTACGAACCACCAGGTCGTCATGCACAAGCCCGTCGGGCCCGCCTATGCCATCACGCCGTGGAACTTCCCGATCGCGATGGCCACGCGCAAGATTGCCCCCGCGCTCGCGGCGGGCTGCACGATGGTCGTCAAGCCCGCGCAGCTCACCCCGCTCACGACGGCCTTCTTCGCCGAGATCGTGCGCGAGGTGCTCGCCGAGCGTGGGCTGCCCACGGGTGTGCTCGCCGTCGTGCCGTCCTCCTCGGCGCGACGCGTCTCCGAGCCGATCCTCGCCGACCCGCGCCTGCGCAAGCTCTCCTTCACGGGCTCGACCGAGGTGGGTCGCTCCCTGCTCAAGAGCGCCGCGGACGGGATCCTGCGCACCTCGATGGAGCTCGGCGGCAATGCACCGTTCCTCGTGTTCGAGGACGCCGACGTCGAGGCGGCGGTGCAGGGTGCGCTCGCCGCGAAGATGCGCAACGCGGGCCAGACGTGCGTCGCCGCGAACCGCTTCCTCGTGCACTCGGCGGTCGCCGAGGACTTCGCCGCAGGCCTCGTCGCGGCCTTCGGAAAGCTCGTCGTCGGCCACGGCGCGGCCGAGGGGACGAGCGTCGGCCCGCTGATCGAGGCGGCGGCGGTCGACAAGGTCGAGGAGCTCGTCGCGGCGGCGGTCGACCGCGGGGCGAGCGTGCGCCTCGGCGGCGAGCGCCCCGACCGTCGGGGCTACTTCTACTCCCCCACCGTCCTGACGGGCGTGGACCGCGAGGCCCCCACGGTGACCGAGGAGATCTTCGGCCCCGTCGCACCGATCGTCACGTTCGACACCGAGGCCGAGGCGATCGAGCTCGCGAACGGCACCGAGTACGGTCTCGTCGCCTACGCCTTCACGCGCGACGTCAACCGTGCCTTCCGGCTCGCCGAGGCGATCGAGACGGGCATGCTCGGCATCAACCGCGGCATGGTCTCCGACGCCTCGGCACCCTTCGGAGGGGTCAAGTCCTCGGGGCTCGGCCGCGAGGGCGGCGAGGCGGGCCTCGCGGAGTACCTCGACTCGATCTACCTCGCGATCTAGGTGGCCCTGATCTCGAGCGCCGTGCGGCTCGCGCGGCGCGAGGCACTCGGTGTCTCGGTCGCGACCGGGCTGTACGGGGTGTCCTTCGGCGCGCTCTCGGTCGCCGCAGGGCTCTCGGTCGTCCAGACGATCGTGCTGAGCCTCATCATGTTCTCGGGCGGCTCCCAGTTCGCCTTCGTGGGCGTCGTCGCGGCGGGCGGCGGCGGACCCGCGGCAGTCGCGACGGGCGCGCTCGTGGGCGTGCGCAACGCCCTCTACGGCGCGCGCATGGCGCCCCTGCTCGGGGTGCGGGGCCCGCGCCGGCTCCTCGCCGCGCAGCTCACGATCGACGAGTCGACCGCGGTCGCGACCGCGCAGAGCGAGCAGCGCGCGGTGCGCGAGGGCTTCTGGTGGACGGGCGTGGGGATCTACGTCCTGTGGAACAGCTTCGTGACGCTCGGGGCCTTCGCGGGCAACGCGCTCGGCGACCCCCGCACGTGGGGCCTCGACGCCGCAGCGGCCGCGGCCTTCCTCGCGCTCGTGTGGGCACGCCTCGCCGACCCCGTCGCGCGCTGGGTCGGGCTCGGTGCGGCGGTCGTCGCCCTCGCCCTGACCCCCGTGCTTCCCGCAGGGCTGCCCGTGCTCGCCGCGGCCGCGGTCGCCGTGGTCGTCGGGTGGGTGCGCCCGGGCGTCGCGCGTCCCGCCGCCCCCGCAGCCGACGCGCCCGGGGACGAGGACACCGACGACGGCGTGAGGAGC
>Ga0123333_10006558_pt1 | contig 10196 bp, 6 predicted proteins | sample BioC12SIPDNA_3_FD_89957 | JGI IMG/M metagenome (GOLD analysis project Ga0123333, IMG submission 89957) | Anaerobic biogas reactor microbial communites from Washington, USA - Biogas_R2_B C12 SIP DNA | ecosystem: Engineered > Bioreactor > Anaerobic > Unclassified | place: Washington, USA...
CGGCCCCGCCGGCCGATGCCCAGCACCGTGCCATCCGGTTCGAACAGGAAGGCGGTTTCGTCCCCTTCCAGCTCCTGGAAAACGGCCCGCTTGCGCCAGATCAGTCCGTCCGTGCTCTCGAGCATGAGTGACTCCACGGCCGGACCCTCGCCGCGCGCCGCCATCTCGAACTCGATCTTGCGACGCCCGCAGAGATAAGCCGTGTCACCGTGCACTGCGGCTCGCCAGATGTAGTGCCCAAACGTGCCTTCGAGCAGCACCGGGCTGTGCCACGTCCGTCCATCATCAGACCAGGCGGCGTATCCCAGGTGCTGGTTGAGGTCGTAATCCTTAATGGCAATCGTCGTCTCGCCGCTGTACCACGTGCCGGTGTAGACGAACAACCGGTTCCGGAACACCAGGAAGTGCGGGTCGCGCGTGTCGCGCTTCGCCACACGGAACTGATGCACTGGTTCCCAACTCCGCGCGTCCTCGCTCGACAGGATAATGATCGACGCGGTGGGGTGCACCATGTGCCCGTCCGGGCAACTGCGAAACGTCAGGTAGAACCGATCGCCAAACCGTACGAGATCGGTGAACGCGTTGTGTTCGCCGTTGTGAAACACCTGCCGTATGTTGGTCACCCGCACCGCCGGTGGCTCGCCGCCGCACAGCGGCTGTGCCCCCCACATGCAACAATTCAGAACCACGGCCCAGAGGCCAGCGACCCGACAGAGCCACAGAGTATCGGTCATGGGAGATGTCCTTCATGCTGGAGTATGCCTGCGTTCGCTCCGACCACCCTATCAGTGTCGGCTGAAATGCGTCGTGGGGCAACCAGGGGCACGCCTCCAGGGCGGCCCCGGCCGCCCCTCGCTGCGCGGTCGAAAAACGATGGCCGCCAACGATGCGATCACCTATCATGGGGCGTAGTATCTGTCGAAACGCGTGGTCCGGTCAGGAGACAGGCGGCACATGGAACCGCGTCCAACTTACATGAAGCGGCACGGCATCGCCTTGATTGCGGCTGGTGTTGTGGCGTGCGCGCTGGCGGCTGCCTCGGCCGCGGAAGGCGAAACAGCCCGCTACCTCGGCCCGGGCACGCTGGCCGTTTCCCCCGACGGTTCAACTTTATTCGTCGCCTGTGAAGATGCCCAGGAAGTCCTGTGGGTATCGCTGCCGCAGGGGGACGTTGTGCGACGTGTCCGTGTGCCGGATCGGCCGACCGGACTGGTGTGCATGCCCGATGGCTCGATGCTCGCGGTCGCCTGCGCTTCGGCCAAGAGTTCCGTGGTCTGGCTGGACACGGCGACCGGTGCGCTCGTCCGCTCGGCTGCCGCCGGCCACACGGCCGGCGGTCTGGCGCTGGACGAACGCCGCGGGCAGTTGTTCGTGTGCAACCGGTTCCACAACGATGTGTCGCTGCTCGATCTGGCGACCGGCGCCGAGCTGGCGCGCATCGCGGCGGTGCGCGAGCCGGTGGCGGCCGCCATCACGCCCAGCGGCCGTACGCTGTTGGTGGCCAATCACCTGCCCGACTCGCGTGTCGACTTGGACTATTCCGGGACGGTGTCGTCCGTGGTGACCGCCATCGATCTCCGCACGCACGAGTCGCAGGCGATCCCGTTGCCGCACGGCGCCAGCAGCGTGCGCGGACTGTGCGTTACGCCCGACGGCGAGTATGCGCTGGTCACGCACCTGCTGTCGAACTTCATGAACGTTCCGTTTCGCGTGGACATGGGTTGGATCAATGTCAATGTAGTGAGCATGATCGATCTGCGGCAGCGGGCTGTGATCGGCATGCTGGGCCTGGACGAGTTGACCCAAGGTGCGGCCAATCCGTGGGATGTGGCGGTGACCGCTGACGGAACGCAGATCTGCGTCACGGCATCGGGCAGTCATGAGCTGTGCGTGATTGACATTCGGCACTTGAACAACCACCGGGCGCGGCGCACCATGTCGCCGCTGCTCGGTGCGTGGCCGATCTATCCCAGCCTGGGGGCGAGTCTGTGGCGGCGCGTGGCGCTGCCCGGCAAGGGGCCCCGCGGCATGGTCGTCATCGGTCGGACGGCCTACGTCTCTCAGTATTACAGTGACAGCCTGGCCGCCGTGGACCTGAGCGGGTCGGCCGGCAGCGTCCCGCGCGAAATACCCCTCGGGCCGCCACCGGTGCTGACACAGCAGCGCCGCGGGCAACTGCTGTTCGACGACGCCACCATCTGTTACCAGCACTGGCAGAGTTGTGCGAGCTGTCATCCGGACGCGCGCGCGGACGCGCTGAACTGGGATCTGATGAACGATGGCGTCGGCAATCCGAAGAACTCCAAGAGCATGCTGTTCTCCCACGTGACCCCGCCGTCCATGGCTAAAGGTGTGCGGGCGACAGCCGAGATCGCGGTGCGCGCGGGGATCACCCATATCCTGTTCTCGCACCGGCCGGAGGAGGAGGCGGTGGCTATCGACGCATACCTGAAAACGCTCACCCCGGTCCCCAGTCCCTACCTGGTCGACGGGCAACTGAGCGCGGCGGCGGAGCGCGGCAGGCAACTGTTCGAGAGCGCAGAGGTGAACTGCCGGCGCTGCCATCCGCCGCCGCTCTACACCGACCTGAAGATGCACAGCGTCGGGAAGCCGGAGTCCAGCCGCTTCGACAACCAGTTCGACACGCCGTCACTGATCGAAGTCTGGCGGACGGCCCCCTACCTGCACAATGGCCGGTATCGCACCATTCGCGAAGTGCTGATCGACGCCAGACACGGACTGGGACGGGGCCAGCTCGACGCGCTCCGCGAACAGGATATCCAGGATCTCGTCGAATTCGTGCTGTCGCTGTGACCGGTGACACCGGCCGGCGCCGCGTGTTGCGCCGCGTATGCGGCGAGGCGGCCACGCTGGCGGGCTACTGGAACGGCCCGAGTTTCGGCAGGTCGACGAACTCCACGCTCATCGTTCCTGGTGCAGCCGCCCGCTGCTGATCCGGCTCCGCCGGACGATCGGCGATAATCAGCAGCAGTCTGCCGTCTCCGGCCGGCACTGCTTCGACCACTTCACGCGATGCCGGACGGTCGTCGACTCCGACCCCCAGTTGCGCGGGCAGTTCCAGCGGGAGCACGGCGCCGGTCTCGGCGTCGACGACGTTCTGCAGACCGACCACCCAGCCGGCATTCTCCGGCAACCAGATGAGATCGCGGTCTGGAAGCTGGTGCCGGCGCGCGTAACTCTGGTCGGCGGGGGGAAGTCCTTCGATGGTCTTGATGATGTTGCCATTGGCGGCATTGATGTACACGAGCATGCGTGCGGGATCGTCCGGCCCGACGTCCCACAGCAGTGCCAACTCGCGCCCGTCGTGGCTCAGCGCCAGCGCTCCGACGGTCGAACGCCGGTATTCCTTGTGGAACACCTGATTGCCCAGCAGCTCGCCGGTATCCAGCCGGTAGATGCAGAGTTCCACCACGCACTGCTCGTCCGGCGGATTCGACATGAGGTGCGGATGTGCCACCACCAGGTAGCTGCCGTCGACGCTGACCGCCAGGCACGGCGCAGCGGCCGGCCGGGACTCGGGAAACACGAAGTCGCGCGTCGTGTCCGCTTCGAAATCCCACACCCAGTAGCTCTGTCCGTCGAGTGCCACGACGCGGTGGGCCACGCAGTCGCGGACTGCGTACGGGCCACTGCCGCCGGTTGGCAGCGTCTGGCTGCCGATCAGCTTTCCCGCTTCCGTCGACCAGACTTCGACCACCTCCGCCCCCGCCTCGTCCTGGTGGACGCGGACCCAGTGTCGCCCGTCGCGCGACAACAGACATGTGCTGTCCGCCACCGGCGATGCCACTTCGAAACTGCCGCTGGCCTGGTCCTTGACCAGATCCCACACTGTCAGCCTGGGCAGCGCCTCGGGGGCATCCGCGGTGGAGAGCGTGGCCAGCATCCCCGTCGGTTCGCTGGCCCGGCAGCACCGATCCCGGGCCGCCGCCGAGAAAGAGGAATCGGAGATCCCGCGAAAGGGCCGGCCGGCTGTCGGCACCGACCAGGGCATGTTTGCCACGGCCAGTTCGGGAACGATCAACGCGGCATAGTCCACCAGGTGGACACGCGGCACTTCCTTCCGCTTGAGCAACACCTGGAATCGCTGCCGCTGGGCGTCGGTCAGCACGGCCAGCAGTTCACCCCCCAGCTTGTGGCAGGCGGCATACCATTGTTCCAACGTCAGGGCCTTGGTTTTCAACGCCTGCTCGTTCTGCTTCAGACGCTGTACCACGTCGGCGATTGTCTCATGCTGCGCTTCGATCAGCTCCAGCCGTTGCACACCGTCGCCGAACATCCCGGTGAGGAACAGGCCATCTTCTGCGACCAGCTCCGGCAGGTTGGCCAGGCGCGTCGCCGCGCCGCCCTCGGGACCCGCCACACCGCTGGCCGCTCCCGCCGGGTCGGCATCTGACGCCGGCAATTCTGTATCGGCAGCCACAGCGGAAGGCGGCGGCGCGCCGGTACTGTCTGCGCCGGCTGATGGCAGCGGTGCCCAGCCGAGCAGCGCCCGGATGGACCACTCGTAGTCGCGCAGGACGACGAGCATCGACGCGACGCTGACGGCGGCGAGCAGCAGGGCGAGGCAGGCAATCAGCGCCGGGTGCGGGGCGCGCGGACCACGCCGTTCATGCGGCCGGACGCCACCCGTCCGAGGCGGCGCATCGACCGCCACCGGAGGTGCCGGAACGGTCGGCGGCGCTGCAGCAGGTTCCGCCTCTTCGTGTGCCGTCTCCGGAGGCGGCACACGCTCCGCTTCCAGCGACACTGGCGGCGGCAGCAGCGATGGCCGGGTCGGCGGGGGTTCGGGTGGCTGCGGGATGTCGGTCGCATCGCCCACGATGAACGTGCGGCCACACTTGCACACGACCCGTTTGCCCGCCCACTCGGCCGGCAAAAGAGTACAGAAACCACAGCCGCAGACGACTTTGATCGACATGGGTTTTCCGCCCGACACCCGGGATGCTCACTCGCCTCAATTGTACCACACCTGTACCACACCGCCCGCCCGGTCTGCCTGCAGCCACCAGCCCGGCAGCCAGCCAGCGTTTCGACCACTCCCGCGGCCAAGGACCTACTCAGGCGCAGACAACTATGCGAGAATTGCGAAAATTGGAGCGGTTCGCCCGTGCGGCTGGAGGACCATGCCCCAGAGTCACTCTCTCACCTGACAAGCGGAGCGCAGCAGCCATGATCCAGCAAGTACTTTCCGACCGGTGGCATTGTGTGCCAGCCATCCTGAGCCTGAGCCTGAGTCTGGGACTCGTCCTTACGGGCATTGGTCCCGGCACGGTCTGCGCGGCAGACGATATCGTGGCAGCCGGCGCAACCCTTGTCCAATTGGCCGAGGGCTTCGAGTTCACCGAAGGGCCGGCGTGCGACGCGGAGGGGCACGTGCTGTTTACCGACCAGCCGAACGACCGCATTCTCAAGTGGTCCGTGGACGGGAAGCTCTCCACGTACAAGCAGCCGTGTGGGCGCGCCAATGGCCTGTGCTTCGACCAGGACGGCAACCTTTGGGCATGCGCCGACGAGAAGAACGAGTTGTGGTGCATCCGTCCGGACGGCACTGTGCAGGTGGTGGTCAAGGACTATGAAGGTAAGCTGCTCAATGGCCCCAATGACCTGTGGGTCAGGCCCGATCGGGGAATCTACTTCACCGATCCGTTTTACCAGCGCGATTACTGGCAGCGCGGTCCGGCGGAGCAGCCTGTGCAAGGGGTCTATTATTTGACCCCCGACCGCCAGAAGCTGACACGTGTGATCGACGATCTGCAGCAGCCCAACGGCATCATCGGCACGCCCGACGGCAAGACCCTCTATGTGGCGGACATCCGGGCGGGGAAGACCTACGCCTACGACATCCAGGCCGAGGGGACCCTCACCAACAAACGCCTGTTCTGTGAGCTGGGGTCCGACGGCATGACGATCGACAACGAAGGGAACGTGTATTTGACGGGGCGCGGCGTGACGGTTTTCGACCCGCGGGGGACCAGGATCAGGACCATCCCCATCGACACCGGTTGGACCGCGAATGTATGTTTCGGCGGCAAGGACCGGCACACGCTGTTCATCACTGCGCAGAAACAGCTGTTCGCGTTGCAGATGCGCGTGCATGGTGTTGACAGCCAGTAAGTCGGGTCTTCTGGCATGACATCGCGTTCACGGATCCCATCGCAGCTGCCGGCCCGGCAGCGTGTCGCCAGACTGCTGGCCGCGCCGATGTTCTGCCTGTCCGTCCTGTTCCTCGCCGTGCTGGCGGCCGTGGTCGTCCTGTGGATCGATGTGCCGATGATGTACAAACAGGTTCCGGTGGCGGGGGGGGACGCGGCGGCAGTCGCGCCGCCAGCCGAGGACGGCACGCGTTTGGCGACCGGACCCGCCCCGGCGCTTGTCGCGGGCTACCACTGTGTGCGCTGCCTGAAAGTCCTGTGGGCCGTGTTTGTGCTGGAGTTTCTGATCCAGTGGTTCGTGCGCGACCGCAGCGTGCCGTTCTGGCGCACCTACTACGGCCGGCTGCTCGTCTGCTTCTGTCCGCCCATGCGCATGTGCGCGCGGAACCCGGACATGAGAGGCCGGATCTGGCTGCCGGGGCTGGGCTGGCGGAAACCCAATGCGACGCTGCGCGCGAAGCTGGAACGCTTGTTCAGCATTCCCATGATTCTCATTGCTCTGGCCATTCTCCCGGTGCTGCTGATCGAGTTCGGTATGCAACAGCAGGTACTGACTCACGAGTGGCTGCGGTACACGTTGCACGTGGGGCTGGGGCTGATCTGGTTCGCCTTCGCGGCCGAGTTCATCGTGATGTTTTCGGTGGCCGACAGGAAACTGAAATACTGCAAGGAACACTGGATTGACATCGCCATCATCCTGTTGCCGTTGATCTCCTTCCTGCGGTCGCTGCGGATCGTGCGGGCCACACGGATGGCCCGCCTGGCGCGTGTCGAACGGATTGTCCGTCTGAGCCGCGTGTATCGTCTGCGGGGACTGGTCACGCGCGCACTCCGCGCGATGCTGCTGCTCAAACTGCTCAACCGCCTGTTCCGCACGGCGCCTGACAAGCAACTGCGGCGCCTGCGCGGAGAGCTGCGCGAGAAGCAGGCCGACGTCCGGTTTCTGAAGCGGCAGATTGCGGAGCTGGAGCGTATGATCACGGCCAGGAGGGGGGCCGCGGCCGGGCAGGATCCACCGGCCACTTAACCGGAAGGCAGATCTTACGACTGCATCGAGGGGCGAGGGCATCGTCTGGTCTTCTACCGCGCAGCGAAACGCGTGGAGCCCGAGCGGTTCCGTGAGCTGATGGCGGAAGGGTTTGCCGTGTACCGGCAGTTTCAGCCGCGGGGTAGTGGCGTTGGGCCCGATTTGCGGACATGATGTTGGCTGGACGGGACGGTTTCGAAACTTGACAGGTGACCAGCCATGGCCAAGAGCGCCGACAGACGATTCGCAGTGGGGGTCGATTACGGAACCAACAGCGTGCGGGCGCTGGTCGTGGACGTGGCCGACGGCAGCGAGGTGGCCACTCACGTGTACGACTATCCCAGCGGCGACGCGGGCATTCTGCTCGACGCCGGCGATCCGCATCTGGCGCGTCAGGATCCGGCCGATTACATTCAGGGTTTCTATGAATCGGTGGGGGGCGCCATCCGAGCGGCCAGCCGGTTGCACGGCTTCGCAGCCGACAAGGTGGTGGGCATCGGTGTCGACACGACCGGTTCCACTCCGATCCCTGTGGATCGGCAGGGGCTCCCCTTGGCGCTCCAGCCCGCCTTCCGCCGGAACCTGGCCGCCCACGCCTGGCTCTGGAAGGACCATACGGCGCATGCCGAGGCGGAGGAGATCACGGCGCGCGCGGCGCGGCACAAGGACGGCTACCTGACGAAGTGCGGCGGTGCGTACAGCAGCGAATGGTACTGGTCCAAGATTCTACACTGCCAGCGGACCGCACCACGTGTGTCTGCTGCGGCCTACGCGTGGGTGGAACTGGCCGACTTCATCCCGGGCTTCATCACCGGCAACCTGGACCCCGACACGATCCCGCGCTGCATCTGTGCTGCCGGCCATAAGGCTATGTACCACGAGCAATGGGGCGGGCTCCCCAGCCGCGCGTTTCTCAAGAGCCTCCACCCGGCCCTGCCGGCCGTGCGGGACCACTACGCGACCCCGGCGATCTGTGCCGATCAGCGGGCGGGGGCGTTGGCGGCCGAGATCGCCGCGCGTGTGGGCCTGCCGCCCGGCATTGCCGTCGCCGCTGGTGCGTTCGACGCGCACATGGGCGCTGTGGGGGCAGGCATCAAGCCGGGCACGCTCGTCAAGATCATCGGCACCAGCACCTGTGACATGATGGTGGCACCTCTGGACCACGCGCTGCCCGACATTCCCGGACTGTGCGGTATCGTCCCCGGCTCTATCATCCCAGGGATGTATGGGCTGGAAGCCGGCCAGTCGGCCGTGGGGGATATCTTCAACTGGTTCGTCAAGCACCTGACCCCGGGTGAATTCACCGCGCACGGCGATCCGCACGGCGAGCTGACCAAGGTGGCGGAGCGGTTGCGCCCCGGCGAGAGCGGCCTGCTGGCACTGGACTGGAACAACGGCAACCGCACGATCCTGGTCGACGCACGCCTGTCCGGACTGCTCGTCGGCCAGACGCTGCACACCACGGCCCCCGAGGTGTATCGCGCGCTGGTGGAAGCCACCGCCTTCGGCGCCCTGACGATCATCAACCGGCTGGAAGAGTACGGCGTGCAGGTGAAAGAGGTTGTCAACTGTGGCGGCATTGCGGAGAAGAACCCGTTCGTGATGCAGCTCTATGCCGACGTGACGGGACGCCCGATGAAGGTGAGCCGTTCCGCGCAGACGTGCGCCTTGGGGGCTGCGGTTTTCGGTGCGGTGGTCGGAGGGGCATACAAATCGGTCGAGCGGGCGCAGCGCAAGATGACGGGCACCAGACCAGACTACTACCGGCCGCGGAAAGCTGCGGCCGCCGTCTACAGACAGTTGTACGCCTGCTACCGCACACTGCACGACGCGTTTGGAACTGATGAGTGCCCGGGTCGGTTGAACCAGGTCATGAAAGAGCTGATCGCCATCCGGCAGAAGGCGCGGCAAGGCTGACACCCGGTCCCGGCCCTCAGGCCGGGTGGCCGGCGCGAACCGTGCACGGACCCAACCACGTACGAGCTGCGAAGCGATGCTGAGGAGACTGAAAACTGCCGTCTGCCAGGCGAATCTCGCGCTGGTGGAACATGGATTGGTCACGTTGACGTGGGGCAACGTCAGCGGCTTGAGCGACGATGGCCGGCACGTCGTCATCAAGCCGAGCGGCATGTCCTACGCGGCGCTGCGCCCGGAGCACATGGTCGTGGTCAACCTCGACGGCACTGTGGTAGACGGCGCTCTGCGCCCGTCGTCCGACACGCCCACCCACTTGTGTCTGTACCGGCACTTCGCCGGCATCGGCGGAGTTGCGCACACGCACAGCTCGATGGCCACGGCATTCGCCCAGGCGCGGCTGGAGATCCCGTGCCTGGGCACCACGCATGCCGACCACTTCTACGGGCCGGTCCCTGTGACGCGCGTCCTGACCCCCGCGGAGGTGGCCGAGGCGTATGAGGCCCATACGGGGCGCGTGATTGTGGAGCGCCTGGCCGACCTCGATCCGTCCGCCATGCCCGCCGCGCTGGTCGCCGGCCATGGGCCCTTTGTCTGGGGACGCACGGCCGCGGACGCGGTCGACAATGCCGTGGCGCTTGAAGCCGTCGCCACCATCGCCAAGGCCACCCTGGCGCTCCGCCGCGATGCCGCGCCCCTCGAACCGTATGTGCTGGAAAAACACCACCAGCGCAAACACGGCCACGATGCCTATTACGGGCAAGCGGCCCCCGACTCCCCCAACACCGATCCGCAGGGCACACTGTGACGTCATCCATCAACTTCCTGTGACTGACCTGCTTTCCACCGCGTCCCTCATGGAGTCTCCAGCCGTGATAGATTTCAGAAAACTCGAAGTCTGGTTCCTGACGGGCAGCCAGCACTTGTACGGCCCGGAGGCGCTGAAGCAGGTCGAAGACGATGCGAAGAAGATCGTCGAGGGTCTGCACGAAGCGGGCCTGCCGGTCAAGCTGGTGATGAAGCCGGTGTTGACCACTCCCGAATCGATTGCTGACCTGTGTGCGGAGGCGAACAGCGCGCCG
>Ga0123333_10006559_pt1 | contig 10196 bp, 12 predicted proteins | sample BioC12SIPDNA_3_FD_89957 | JGI IMG/M metagenome (GOLD analysis project Ga0123333, IMG submission 89957) | Anaerobic biogas reactor microbial communites from Washington, USA - Biogas_R2_B C12 SIP DNA | ecosystem: Engineered > Bioreactor > Anaerobic > Unclassified | place: Washington, USA...
AGAAGCTGCGCGTGCATCGCGCCGATCGGCCCCGCGCCGACGACGAGCGCCCAGTCGCCGGGCTTCACGAAGCACTTCGTGAACCCGTTGTACGCGCAGGACAGCGGCTCCGCGACCGCGGCCTCCTCGAACGAGACGCCGTCGCCGAGCGGTATCAGGTTGCCGCGCAGGATCGCGTCGGCGGGAATTTTTACAAATTCGGCCATCGCGCCGTCCATGTTGATGCCGAACGCGCGGTAGTCCGGGCACAGGTGCTGCCGGCCGGACACGCACATGTCGCAGATGCCGCAGCCGATGTTGGGCTGCATGCCCAGCCGCATGCCGATTTCGTACTTCGAAGGCACGCCCGGGCCCACCTCGACGACGGTCCCCGCGAACTCGTGGCCGAGCGTCAGCGGGTGATTTTCGTCGACGCCCGACTTTCCGCTCTGCCACATCCGGATGTCGGTCCCGCAGATCGCGGCCGCGCCGACCTTCAACACGATCTCCCCCGGGCCCGCCGCCGGCTTTTCGACCTCGACGAGCCGCACGTCTCCCTTTCCAAACAAGCGCAGCGCAAGCATGTCGGCGCCCTCCTTACAACTTTACGATTTCGCGGGAGAGGATCGAGCGGTTGCCCGCCTCGACGACCTTCACCGCCTCGAGCCCGTCGCGCCCGGTCACCAGCACTTCGGCATCGTTGAGCACCGCCTCGGCGAACGAGATGTCCTCGCGCAGGTACGCGTCCTCGAACAGCGCCGTCCAGCTCGACACGAACGAGCCCGCCGTGCCGTTTTCCGGCGTCGTCACCTTCACGAAGTCGCCGTCCGAGCGGCCGACGTGGATCACGCCGCGCGTGCCGACCATCTCGACGTGCGCGTCGTAGCCGTACTGCACGAACGCCGCGCCGTCGATCGAGAAGCCGACGCCGTTTTTGAGCTTGCCGTTGACGGACACGCTGTCGTAGTAGTCGGGGTACGCTTCGCGCGCCTCGGGGTTTCGGTAGTTTCCGGCGACCGCGTAGAGGTGCTCCATATCGCTGCCGGCGAACCAGCGGATCGCGTCGATGTCGTGCGAGTTGACCTCGGCCAATATGCCGTTGGATTTCTTGAGGTCGTACATCCACGGCCGCGGCTTGCTCGGCCCGCGCGTGTGCGAGTGGATGAACACGAGCTCGCCGATCGTCCCCTCGTCGAGCAGCTTCTTCGCGCGCCGAAAACTCTGGTCGTGCCGGCGCATGAAGCCGATTTGAAGCTTCACGCCGTTTTGCCCGCAGGCGGCGATCATGTCCTCGCACTCGCCCACGTTCATCGCCATCGGCTTTTCGCAGAACACGTGCTTTTTCGCCCTCGCGCAATCGAGGACGATCCCGCGGTGCAGGTCGGTCGGCGACACGACGATCACCGCGTCGACCGCGGGATTTTTGAGCGCCTCGCGGTAGTCGGTGTACCACGCGTCGATCCCGAGCTCCGCCGCGGCGGCAACCGCCGCCTCCTCGACGACGTCCGCGACCGCGACCATCTTCGCGCCCGGCACCTTGTTCTTGTAATTGCGCGCGTGTATCATGCCCGCGCGGCCGCAGCCGATCAGGCACAGTCCCAGCGTCCTCATGGCAAACACCTCTGTCGTTGAATTCCGCTTCGATTATACCACGCTTTGCGCGCGTTTTCAAGCGTTTATTGTCATATATTTTCGTTTTAGGCGAGGATGATCTCGACGCCGAGCGCGCGCGCGGCCTCCACGAACTGCGCATCGGCCTTCCGGTCGGTGATCAGCACGTCGACCGCGTCGAGCGGCGCGAACGTCGCGAACGCGCTCCGGCCGAGCTTCGAGTGGTCGCACAGCAGAAACCGCTTGTCCGCGCGCCGGATCAGGGTCGACTTGATGCTCGCGATGTCCATGTTCGGCGTCGAGAGCCCGTCCTCGACGGACGCGCCGTTCGCCGCGAGGAACGCCTTGTCGACGCGCAGGCGCGACAGCGTGTCGATCGCGGTCTGCCCGGCCGTGCAGTGGAAGTGCCTGCGCACCGCGCCACCGGCCATGATGATGCTGACCTCGGTGTTGCCCTCGAGCCACGCGGCGATCTGCAGATCGTAGGTGACGACGGTCAGCCGCTCGACGCGGCCGAGCAGCTTCGCGAGCTGGAACGTCGTCGTGCCGGAGTCGAGCGCAATCGCGTCGCCCGGGTGGATGTGCTCGAGCGCGGCCTCGGCGATCAGCGCCTTGTCCTGGACGTTGCGCACCTCCTTCTGGAAGGTGTTCGGCTCGTAGGACGCCTTCTCGGAGGTGATCGCGCCGCCATGCGTACGCTCGAGCAGCCCGGCCTTCTCCAGCGCCTGCAGGTCGTTGCGGATCGTCGCGGGGGAGACGTCAAATCGCTCGCACAATTCCTGCACGGTCGCGATGCCGTTCAGGTTTACGTGCTCGAGTATGCCCTTCTTGCGCAGCTGCGCGAACATCGCGTCCGTTTTTTTAGGCATTTTCACCCTCCTGAACCTCCCGGTAATACCCGGTCAGGCGCTCGATGGCCGTCAGGTAGTCGGCCGCGGGCTTCTTGTACATGGCGTGCCGCGCCTCGTCGGGCAGGAACTCGCGCCCCTTGCGGATGGAATTCAGAATCGGCCTCTCGTAGCCGTCGAGCGCGCCCGCGCCGACGCCCGCGATGACCGCCGCGCCGATCAGCGCCGTCTCGCCCATCTCGTAGGTCGAGATCTTGACGCCGAGCACGTCGGCCTTGATCTGGTTGAACAGGTCGGACTTCGCGCCGCCGCCGACCGAGAGCATCTCGCCGAACGGCTCCGCGGGGTGGAGCGCCCGCAGCACCTTCAGGTAGTACGCATACTCGTAGGCGACGCTCTCCATGACCGCGCGGAACAGGTGCGCGCGCTGGTGCTTGAAGTCGAGGCCGACGAACGCGCCCTTGAGGTCGGGGTTGTTCGGCAGCACGCGGCCGGAGAAGTGCGGCACGAAGATCACGCCCTCGCTGCCCGGCGGAATCTGCTCCGCCTCGGCCTCGAGCTCCCTGTAGCCGCGGCCGCCGGCGAACTGGTCGCGGAACCAGCGCACGCACATGCCGCCGCCGCTCAGGTACGAGAGCGGCAGGTAGAGCCCGTCGACGGGGCTGCGCATCAGGGTCAGCGTGCGGAAATCGGGGTCGGGGACGAAGCGGTCGACGACGCTCAGCATCACCGACGCCGTGCCCGCGATGTCCAAGAGCATCCCCTCGGAGAACATGCCCGCGCCGAACGTGCTCGCCGCGGTGTCGCCGCAGCCCGCCGCGACCGGGATACCCGGGACGAGCCCGCTCAAATTCGCGAACGCCTGCGTGGTCCTTCCGACGATCTCAAACGGCGAGACGATGCGCGGCATCTTCGAGGGCGCGATGCCGAACGCGTCGAGCAATTCCCCAGACCACGCCTTGTTCGCGCTGTCGGCGAGGCAGGAGAAGTGCAGGTGCGTGTAGTCGAAGTACATCTGTTCGCCCGTGAGAGCGCACATGCGTCCGACGATGTAGGCGTGCGGCAGCACGAACTTGTCGACCTGATCGTAGACGTCCGGGTGCTCGCCCTTCCACCAGAGTATCTTCGGGCCGTGCACATAGGTCACCTGCCCGCCGGAGAGCTCGACGACGCGCCGGCCGGCGATTTTATTCATCTCCTCGGCGTATCGTCCGCAGCGCATGTCGAGCCACGAGTCGTAGTACGTCGCGGCCGAGCCGTCCGCCTTCACGCCCATGATGCCCGCCATCTGCCCGTCGAGCCCGATCGCCGCGACCTCGCGGGGATCGACGCCCGCCTTCTCCATCAGCGCGCGGATCGCGACGCAGGCCGACGCGTACATCTCGTCCGGCTCCTGCCACACGACGCCCGGCTCCGGCGAGATCAGCCGCGAGGCCTCGAACGCGGTCGCCACCATCTCCATCTCCGGCGAAAACAGCGCGGCCTTCGTGCCCTGCGTGCCGATGTCCACGCCGATCAGATATTTGCCCATCGATGACCCCTCCCGAAGCGTTTGTTGTCATTATACTGTTGTTTGTTAGCGTTGTCAATTGATTCCGGCATGCACAAGGCGCCCGGGGGAGCCGGACGCCTTTGTTTGATATGCGATTTCGGGTTCAGTGCTTGTCCGGGCGGCAGCTGCCGGAGCTCGGGCAGCCGTCGCAGCCGCAGCCGCAGGAACTCGCGCCGCTCTTTCGGTCGCGAATCATCTTCCAGACGATGGCCCCGATGACGATCGCCATCGCGGCGGCAACCAGAATTGTTGCGAGCATTTGTCCTCATCCTTTCCGTGGGTAAGCGTCCGCAGTTGGTTAGTTTCTCCTAACTCCATCCACAGCATACCACGCCCCGCGCGAAAAGTCAAGTCAACCCACCGATTTTACAGGAATTTTGCCGCGAAAAAAGCGGCGGACGCACAATCGCGCCGCCGCAGGGTCTTGGAAATTACCGCCAGGGCCTCCATGCCATCTCCGCCGTCGCGTTCGCCGCATGCCGCTCCTTGCGGATCGCGGCCTCGCGCCTTTCGCGGATGTCAAAGTACCCTATGCTCCTCGCGGCCGTCCGCGCGCGCAGGCGGGCGAGCAGCCGAAGAATCGTCTTCATCAAAATCCCTCCTTCGGGAACAGCCGTGTCAAGCGCCGAAGCCTGTTCAAGCACCCGGTCGACCGTAAGGTAAGCGCCGTTCTGGGTGATCATCCCTGTCCCTCCTTTGCCGAAAAATCCGGGGCGAGCAGTTGGTCGGTGGATACGCTGAGAATCCTGCACAGCGGCCACAGAAACGCGATGTCCGGGCAGGCGCGGTCGGTCTCCCACTTTGAAACCGCCTGCGGAGATACGCCGAGCCGATCGGCGAGCTCCTTCTGCGAGAGCGCGCGCCGGACGCGAAAAATCCGGATTCTCATTCCGATGGAGCACAGCATACGAACCATCATCCTTTCAAAAAGGGTCGAAAAAAGCGGCGGGGCCAACGCCCGCCGCTTTTGATGGCCGAAGCTGAAACGCGCTAACGGCTGTTCAAGGGCAGAGGCATGGCGCATGCGGAAGCGGTCCCCGAGGCATTCGCAGACAGGTATCCCGTCGCGAGGGCATAGAGGTCCCCTTTGAGGCACTGCGAGCCGTAGACACAGCTATAAATGCGATTGAACATTGCGCCATCCTCCTCTCGATTTTGATGATTCGCAATCCACTCGGAGTTGCCAAACGTCATTTTTGACGCTTTGCAATCCGTTTTCGGATCGCCTGATCCTTTATACCACGAAAATGCAGGAAAATCAATCAACCATTGGTTGCTTTTCCAAAAAATAACCCGCCGCGCCCGTTAGAGCGCGGCGGATTGGGGTACTCGCTTACGCGACGGGCGTGAACGTCGGCACGAAGCCGCGCTCGACGATCAGGTCGTAGACCTTCTGCGTATAGACGACCTTCTCGAGCGCCTTGACGAAGTCGGCGTCCTTGTTCTCGGCCTTGACGGCGAACAGGTTCACGTAGGACCGGCCGGCGAGGCTGTCGGGCTTCTCGGCATAGACGGCGTCGGTGTTCGGGTTGAGCCCGGCGAGCGACGCGTTGTTGCCGTTGATGACCGCGAACGCGACGTCGTCGCGCAGGCCCGGCGTGAGCTCTGCGTTGACCTCGTAGATGTCGAGGTTCTTCGGGTTCAGGTCGCCCACGATGTCGTCCTTCGTGACGACGCTGTTGAGGTCGGTCCCCTCTGGCAGCTTGATCAGCCCGGCGTCCGCGAGCAGTATCAGCGCGCGGGTCAGGTTCGTCGGGTCGTTCGGAACCGCGATGCGGTCGCCGTCCGCGACCTTATCGAGGCTGTCCTTCGTGCCGGGGTAGAGGCCCAGCGGCTCGAAGTGCACCGGGATCACGCCCGCGAGCTTCTCGGCGTCGCCAACGGACGCGTTGTAGCTGTCCAGATACGGGATGTGCTGGAAGAAGTTCGCCAGCACGTCGCCGCCGGCGGTCGCGGGGTTCTCGGTCACGTAGTCGGTCACGATCGTCAGATCGAGCTCGTAGCCGAGCGCCGCGAGGTCGTCCTTGACCAGCTCGAGGATCTCGCCGTGCGGGCTGGGCGTCGCGATGACCGGCAGCGCCTCGGCCATGGCCGCGGCGGACAGGAGAAGCGCCAGGGCGAGCAGAACGGAAACCAGCTTTTTCATGGGGATGCCTCCTTTATATTGTGTATCCAAGGAACGGGGCCCGGGCCCCGGAACCCTCTCTAGCGGATGCGGTGGTCGAACTTGCGCGTAAAATAGGCGCCCAGCATCGTGATGACCTGCACGAGGATGACCAGAATCACGCTCGCGGCGTACATGATGTCGAACTTCCGAAGGTTCAGACCCTTGATGATCGCGAGGCTGCCGAGTCCCCCGCCGCCCGCGGCCGAGGCCATCGCGGTGTAGGCGAGTATCGTCGTCATGCAGATCGCGAAGCCGTTGATGAGCGAGGGCAGAGCCTCCGGGATCAGCACTTTCCGGATGATCTGGAGCGTCGTCGAGCCCATCGACTGCGCGGCCTCGATGATTCCGCCGTCGACCTCGCTGAAGCTGCCCTCGACCATGCGCGCGACGTAGGGGAACGCGCTGACCGTCAGCGGGAAGATGATCGACTGCGTGCCGATCGCCTTGCCCATCACGATGCGCGTGACCGGGAACAGCATCGCGAGCAGGATGATGAACGGTATCGAGCGCAGGAAGTTCACGACCGCGCCGAGCACCGTGTTGAACGTCGGCAGAGGCTTGATGCCGCCCTTCCTGGTGATCACGAGCAGCACGCCCAGCGGAAGCCCGAGCGCGTAGGCGATCAGCGTCGAGGGAACGGTCATGTAGACGGTCTCGCCGAGCGCCTCCCAGAGGATGTCCCATTTCATTGCGGCCACACCTCCTTCACCGTCAGCCCCTCGCCGAGCAGGAATTTCATGATCTTGTCGCGCACTTCGGCGTCCTCCGGCATGCCGATCAGCATCTGCCCGTAGGGCTTGCCGCCGATGCGCCGGATGTTCGCGGAGAGGATGTTGACGTCGACGCCGCACTTCCGTACGAGCTCCGCGATGATGGGCCTGTTCTCCCGGCCGCCGTCGAACACGATGCGCAGCGCCGGCACCTTGAGCTGCTCGTCCGCGTCGTTCTCCGGCAGAATTCCGAACAGCCGCTTGCCCGCCGCCGAGCGCGTGTGCACGAACACGTCGTCGACCGTGCCCTCCTCGGCGATCCGCCCGCCGTCGAGGATCGCGACGCGCGTGCAGATCTGGCGGATGACGGCCATCTCGTGCGTGATCAGCACGACCGTGATCCCGAGCCGCTCGTTGATGTCCTTCAAGAGCGCGAGGATCGACTGCGTCGTCATCGGGTCGAGCGCGCTCGTCGCCTCGTCGCACAGCAGCACCTGCGGGTCGCTCGCCAGCGCCCGCGCGATCGCCACGCGCTGCCGCTGGCCGCCGGATAACTGCGCAGGGTACGCGTCGACCTTGTCCTCGAGGCCTACGATCTGCAACAGCTCCTTCACGCGCGCGTTCGCCCTGTGCTTGGGCACCCCCGCGATCTCCAGCGGGTAGCGCACGTTCCGGGCGACGGTCTTCTGCATCAAAAGGTTGAACTGCTGGAAGATCATGCTGACGCGGCGGCGCATGCGGACGAGGTCGTTCCCGCGCATCGAGAGCATGTTCTCGCCGTCGATCAGGATTGCACCGTCGGTCGGCTGGTCGAGCCGGTTGATGCAGCGGATCAACGTCGACTTCCCCGCGCCGCTCATGCCGATGATGCCGTAAATCTCGCCCCTTAGAATCTTCAGGCTCACGCCGTCGAGCGCGACGACCTCGCCGCCCGGCACCGCGTAGACCTTTTTGAGATTCCGGAGTTCAATCAGTGGTTCAGACAATTTCGACCGCCCTTTCCGAACTGTTCTGCGGAAAAACAAAAACCGCCGGATCGCACGATTGCGAAGCGGCGGGTATCCACGGAAAAAATTTCAGCGAATGCCGACGGCAACACAAATCACGCGGAGACCGGGCCCGCGCACATGAACATTCGCATCGCACATCGATTCACGCGCAAACCCTCCTCCATGCTTGATATGCCGTCCTTGTTTGCATCATTATATCGTCAATCGCGCGCATTGTCAACTGCCCCGCGGAAAAAATCCGGGAACTTAAAAACCTATGGGATTAATGGAATTTACGCCGCGGCCGGCGAGCTATCGGACGAATAGGATCTTCTCCCGGTCCGGGACATGCGGCGGCTTCGCCGCGTTCGCGTACCCCAGCAGCACCGAGCAGCCGAACCTGTAGCCCTCCGGGAACCCCAGCCGCCCGCTGAATTCCTCGGCGCGCAGGCCGCTCGCGAACGCCATGCCGGTGAATCCGCACATCGTGCTGGCGATGCCGAGCGACGCCGCGGCCAGCGCGATGTTCTGGCAGAGTATGCCGCAGTCGATCAGCGCCGGGCCGTATTGCGCCGGATCGATCGGCACGACGATCATGCAGGGCGCACCGTAGAACAGCCTGCCGCCGCGCTCCATGATCCTCCTGTAGCCGGACGGATCCTCCATCCCCGCGAGAAACGCAAGCCCCTCGGCCTCCATCTCCCGCATCAGTTCCCTGTCCTTTACGACGATCACCCGCCACGCCTGCCGGTTCATGCCGCTCGGGGCCTGTATCGCCGCCTCGGCGATCGCCCAAAGGAGTTCATCGGGCGGCATCTCGCTCTTGTAGTCGCGGCAGGTGTACCGCTCCGCGATGACCTCCAGCGTCTCGTTCATTTCCATCCTCCCGTTCGAGTGTCCCCTGCGCAAATCGCGCCCAGCGCCGCGCGGGAAAATTCCCCGCCCGCGCGGTACAATCATACCACGCTTTTCCATAAAAAGAAAGGCATGGCGATCCTATCGGAAAGCCATACCTGCTCTGGCGTCCCCGGCGAGATTCGAACTCACGGCCTTTCGCTTAGGAGTTGAGTTGTTTCAGTATCCTGCGGTGCACCAGCGTGTCATACAATGCCAGGAAGTGCTGTAATATCAAGGGATTCGAACAATTTGAGTGTCCTCTGATTTCCTACTGAACCCCCTCGTACTACCTGATATTTCGCGCGTTATTAGCAGGATTATTAGCAAAGGGGGGTGGCGAACGCTTTTCGTTCGCTTTCCGAAGTCGAACAGACTCACCTCAAGCAAGCCATTTGTGCAAGTTGCAGATGGCTTGTTTCTATTTTGGAGGTGATGATATATTGCCCGGAAAAGTGATCGCCATCGCCAACCAGAAGGGCGGCGTCGGCAAGACGACCACCTGCGCCAATCTCGGAATCGGACTTGCGCGAGAAGGGAAAAAGGTGCTGCTGGTAGACTGCGACCCGCAAGGCTCTCTCACCATCAGCTTGGGGAATCCCCAGCCCGACCGCCTGCCGGTGACGCTGGCGACGGTCTTGGGTATGACGATGAGCGAGGAACAATTTGACCCCAAGATGGGCATTCTGAGCCACGGCGAGGGCGTTGATCTCATGCCCGCGAGCATTGAGCTTTCTGGCATGGAAGTGTCGCTGGTCAATGCCATGAGCCGTGAGAGAATTCTGAAGCAGTATCTCGATGGCGTGAAGTGCGAATATGACTTTGTTCTGCTGGATTGTATGCCCTCGCTAGGGATGCTCACGATCAACGGGCTTGCTGCTGCCGATAGTGTTCTTATCCCCGTTCAGGCGCAATACCTTCCGGCCAAAGGGCTTGAGCAGCTCTTGCAGACCGTCAGCAAGGTGAGGCGGCAGATCAACCCAAGCCTCAAAATCGACGGCATCTTGCTGACGATGGTGGACAGGCGCACCAACTATGCCAAGGACATCAGCGCCTTGCTGCGCGAAACCTACGGCACACAGCTCAAAGTATTTGAATCAGACATCCCCCACTCCGTCCGCGCAGCCGAAACCAGCGCGGAGAGCAAGAGCATCTTTGCCCACGATCCCAAGGGCAAGGTAGCGGAGGCGTACCAAGCGTTGACGAGGGAGGTGATGATGATTGAAAAGCAGCGCCAGAAACGTCAATCTGACCCCGCTCGATGATCTTTTCAGTACCGAGGAAAGCCGCACCGGTGCGATGCGGGAACAGATCGTGGAAGTCCCGCTGACGGAGCTGCACCCCTTCAAAAACCACCCCTTCAAGGTGGTGGACGATGAACGGATGATGGACACCGCCGAGAGCATCAAGGAATACGGCGTTCTTGTCCCTGCCATTGCCCGCCCG
>Ga0123333_10006560_pt1 | contig 10192 bp, 8 predicted proteins | sample BioC12SIPDNA_3_FD_89957 | JGI IMG/M metagenome (GOLD analysis project Ga0123333, IMG submission 89957) | Anaerobic biogas reactor microbial communites from Washington, USA - Biogas_R2_B C12 SIP DNA | ecosystem: Engineered > Bioreactor > Anaerobic > Unclassified | place: Washington, USA...
GTTCTATCCATCGTTCGCTGCCTTTGGCCACCGTGCCGAAAAATATGACCAGCAGCAACAGCCCGATCGAGCCCGCATACATGAGCGGGGCAAGTCCCACAACAAAACGGTAATCCAGGCAGATAAAAAACAAGGCGACAAAAATACCGACCGTAAAGAAGACCACCTGGCGGGGCAGGTAGGAAGCCTGTGTGCTTCGGGACGCGCTGTACATGAGCACCCAGCCGCACAAGGCCAGCAGAAAAACGAGTACGGGCAGCCACCAGTCGATGCGCGTGACATTGCGGACGTTAAAGAGGTTAACGCTGATGTCCTGGTATTGCACCTGTTTCCCGGAATAGGCCATGGTTCCCTTACTCCCCGCCCGCCGCCACTTGGGCGGGTTTTTCCGGCGAAATTCCGTAGAACGCCTCAATGACCTCTTTGGCAACAGGCCCCGCGGCCGACCCGCCGGAATGACCGTGTTCAATCAGAATTGAGATGGCGATGCGCGGCGTACGGTCAAGCACACCCGCCACAAACCACGCGTGATGCCGCTTCTCATACGGAATGTCTTCTTCGCTGGCATATTGATCAAGATTTGACAGGGAAATGACCTGCGCGGTGCCGGTCTTGCCAATTACGTCCATGCCCTCAACCGCCGCTTCCTTGCCCGTTCCGGTGGGCGGCGGCGACTTCTTCTCGACGCACATGCGCAGCCCCTTGATAACCTGCTCAATGGTTTCATCCTGAAATAATTTCTCGGACCGCGCAGCCCCCCGGTCCTTGTTCAGGAAGGGACGCACGCAATAGCCGCCGTTAATGATACAGGCCATCATGACCGCGTCCTGCAGGGGCGTTGTTGTGCAGCTACCCTGGCCGATACTCAGATTGATGGTTTCACCCGGATACCATTGCTGTTCCCATACCGGCTTGTCGGCGTTCAGCGCCGCTTTCCATTCCCGGCCGGGCACCAGCCCTGTCATCTCCCCCGGCAAATCGATGCCCGTCAACACACCGAGCCCCATCTTGTTGGCATAGGCGACAATGCGGTCGACATCCAGGCGCCGCCCGACGTTGTAAAAAAACACGTCACAGGAATAGGCCAGCGCTTCGACGACATTCATAGCCCCGTGCCCCGACCGCCGCCAGCAATGCCAGCGCCTGCCTTTACCGTCGATCATGTAATGACCGGGACAATAAAAACGGGTTCCCCCGTCTATTACTTTTTCTTCCAAGGCGGCCGCGGCAAGCATGATTTTGAAAATGGAGCCGGGCGGGTACACTTCGCGAAAGGCCCGGTGGCTCATGCGGTTCGGCTTCTCCCCCGAGAGGAGTTCCATACGTTCGGCACTCGCGCCCCGGTTTACGAAGACACTGGGATCATATCCGGGCTCGCTTGCCATAGCCAGAACGGCGCCCGTATCGGCGTCCAGCACAACAATGCTTCCCACCTCGCCTTTCAGAATGGCTTCGCATTTCCGCTGCAGGCCGATATCAAGCGTCAAATGAAGCGGATCCCCGGACAGCGGGTGAACGGGTGGCGCTTCCAGATTGAGCAGGTGGCCGATACTGTCCCTGCGGGCGATTACCGGCCGGCCGGTCCGGTCCGTGCGCAGCTGCGGTTGACCAGACGCGTACTTGGTCACCAGCATGTAACCGTCCCGCCCGTGCAACTGGCGCTCGTAAAAGCGCTCCAGGCCGTCTTTACCCACCAGGTCGCCCATGGAATAGCCATAGTCGGTCCAGCGTTCAAGTTCATCCCGGTTAATTTCACCCAGGTAGCCCAGCAACTGCCCGGCCGTCTCCTGAAACAGATAGCGCCGCTGGGGATGCACAATGGTCGTCACGCCGGGCAGGGCATGCTGGTTTTCCTCCACCCGGACACGGTCCGCCTTGGTTATGTCACGCTTCACGAGAAGCTGGGTAAAAGGCGTGTGCTTCTGGGCATCGATTTTTTTGCGCAGTTCCGCCGGGTCGATGCCGATCAGCCGCTCCAGGCGCTGGCAGACATCATCCAGCAAATCCTGGGGACAGTCGCCGGGCACCATGACCACATCGGCGCTGGCGCGATTGTCCGCCAGCACCTCGCCGTTGCTGTCATAAATCAGCCCCCGGTCCGCCGCAAGCCGTTTCTGCCAGACGCGGTTGTCCTCGGCCAACTTGGCAAATTCGCCCAACGATACGACCTGCAGCCGCCAGAACTGCACGCATAGCACCAGCATGGCCGCCACCAGGGCGAAACCCACCCATTGCACCCGTCGTTCCACCCCTTCGTAACGGTCGTTGTCTTTCTTGGACGGCATTACAGCATCCCGCCCGTGATGGCCTCACGGCGATGGAATATGCGCTCCACGGCGATGAAGACTATCGGGGTCACGATTGCGGAATAAAAAGCCGCGGGCACCGCGTTGGTCAGCACGGGGTACAACATGCCCCGTTGCGGTTCCTGCACATATTGGATGGCAAGGAACAGTATTCCCTGCAGAAAACTTGCCACCAGCACCAGCCCCGCCTTGATGGCCTCATGTTCCGTGATCAGCCGGGTGGAAAGACGGCCGCAGAAATATCCGATCAGTACATAACAAAACACATGGTGGCCCAGCGTGGTGTTCACGGCGACATCCAGGTACAACCCGCCTATAAGCGCGGTAAACATCGCCCGCTCCTCGCCGAAGGCGATGGCGAAATAGACCACCATCACCAGCACGATGTCGGGTGACACGTCCTGCAGCTTCAAAAATTCCGGCCAGTTCGTCTGGAGCAGGGCGGCAAAAATGACGCATCCGAACCAGAACAGGTAATCGGGCAGGGTATGTTGCCTTACGCGCATCATGGTGCGTATCGCTCCTGGAGGGTGCGCATGTCCGGCATTTCGGGCGCGTTGGAAACGCCCGCCTGCGCGGCGCCCCCGGAAAGAACGCCCCGGCGCAATGCAGCGGGAGGCCCGGCCACGTAGTCCGCACTCTCAGCCGCCTGCATTATAATGAATACCTCGTCAAGGCGGTAGGGGTCCACGGCCGGATGGATGTCCGCGCTTTTCCACAAGCCCTCGCCGCTCCGCACCGTGCTGATGCGCCCGATGGGCAAACCGGCCGGGAACTGGCTTTCCGGGCTGGTGACCACCCAGTCACCGACGCGCACCTCCTCTTTCATGTCAATATATTCCATACTGCACAGCTGGTTGAAATCGCTTCCGCTGGGATGAATGATGCCGTCATAGGCGCGCAGCCGGTTGCGCAGCACCATGGCCCCCACGCGGCAATCCATATGATGAATGGTGGCCACGGTAGCCGTGAAGTCCGCCACTTCCGTCACCACGCCGACAACCCCGTCCGGGGTAATCACGCCCATGGAAACGCGGATACCGTCCCGCGCCCCCCCCTCGATGCGCAAGAGTCCCTTGTAACTTTCAAGAATGATCACGGGAAGGAGATCCATGCCCGCTTCCTGGCGCGTGAACCCGAAGAGGGAGCGGATGCGCCTGTTCTCCTGCTGCAGTTCATGCAAGTGGGCCGTCTTGCTTTTCAGGGTGGCCACTTCCAGCTTCAGAGATTTGTTCTCCTGAAAAACGCTGTTGTAGTCGGAGACAAATTTATACGCCCCGCCCAGCGTGTTCGAAGTGAGATGCTGGACCTTGATGAAGGGATAGGAGATAAAGCTTACCGCCCTGGAAAGCCCCCGGTGAATGAACGAACTTTCCGTGCCCATGACCAGCGAGAAAAGGGAACCCAGCAACAATACCACCAGGAGGACCTGGGGCCTGTGTTCGCTTATTATCCTGCCTGGGTTCATGGAAATGCTGTCGCCCCGTTATCTCCGCTGTAAACAAACGGCCGCACCTGGAGAAACGCCGCTTAAATTTCTTCGGGCTTGAAATGTTTCAGTTCTTCCAGGAACTTGCCGCCCCCGAGAACCACCGCACCCAGCGGATCCTCGGCAACGGTCACGTGCAGCCCCGTTTCCTGGGCAATCAACTGGTCCAGGCCGCGCAGCAGCGCGCCGCCGCCGGCAAGCACCACGCCGCGGTCCACGATGTCCGCGGACAATTCCGGCGGAGTCCGTTCCAGGGTGACCCGCACGGCCTCCACGATTTCACGCACCGGCTCCTTGAGCGAATCCCGGATCTCCTCGGAGGTGATAGTGATCACCTTGGGCAGGCCAAGCACCTGATCGCGGCCCTTTACCTGCATTTCCATTTCCTCCTTCAGGGGGAAGGCGGAACCGATGGTCATTTTGATTTCTTCCGCCGTGCGTTCGCCTATCATAAGGTTGTAGGTGCGCTTCAGGTGCTGCATGATCGCCTGGTCCATCTCGTCACCCGCGGTGCGGATAGACTTGGGAAACACGATCCCCCCGAGGGCAATGACGGCCACTTCCGTGGTGCCGCCGCCGATGTCAACGATCATGCATCCCTGCGGCTCCTGAACGGGAAGTCCCGCCCCGATGGCGGCCGCCATGGGCTCCTCGATAATATAGACTTTCTTCGCACCCGCCTGCACCGCGCTTTCCACCACCGCGCGGCGCTCCACCGCAGTAATGCCCGACGGCACGCTGACGGCCACCCGGGGCCACGCGGGCAGCCGCTTGCGGTTGTGCACCTTTTGGATGAAATAACGAAGCATCTGCTCCGTAATCTCAAAATCGGCGATCACGCCGTCTTTCATCGGACGGATGGCGACGATATTCCCCGGCGTCCGGCCAATCATATTTTTCGCCTCATTGCCGACGGCTCGCGCTTTGCCTGTATCTTTGTTAATCGCGACGACCGAAGGCTCGCTGAGCACAATACCCTGCCCTTTTACATACACAAGGGTATTGGCTGTTCCGAGATCAATCGCCATGTCGTGGGAGAACAGGCTGGGCAAATGACGCAATATTTTAAACACGTTCGGACCTTTCCTGGAATGTAGCAGGTATCGAATATTTTCCGGCAGAACAATCCTCCTGTAGCGCCAGGACATTGAGCGGGGCTCCATGCGCCAAGATCTGCCTGATACCCGCATCATTATAACAAATCAAGGAATTGAATCCCAATCATACATGATTGTCGTATCTTTTCTCCTCGCTGGTACAGGATACTCCCGTCAGGATATCCCGCCCTTCCCCAAAGAGCAACTTTCGGCTCCACAACTGCCACGCCCGGGGATGTGATCCAAACGAAATCTTAGGGAAATAACGGCCTGTGCCGTGCAAGAAAAAACTTGATTTTCTGGTCGCAAATGAACTACTCTATGGACGTGGAACATTAACTAACGGTAGGTAAGCAGGTGGGATCAACATGGAACAACATTTTTCTGAAGAACGCGAAGTCAATGAAGCGGAAATCAGACTTCTCGAAAGTGCCCTGAACCTCTTTTCGGAGAAGGGCTATGAGGGCACCAGTATACGTGAGATCATCGAAGGGGCCGGAGTGACCCGTCCGGTTTTATATTACTATTTTACAAATAAAGAGGACCTGTTCCGCCGACTGCTGGAGCCCGCGCTGGCGGAATACACCAAGGCGCTGCTGAGCGCGCGCGAGCATTATTCCGAGGTGATCGGCCGGTTAAAGGCCGTGGCGCGCGCCACCTTCGCCTTCGCCGAGCGCAATCCACAGGCGGTGCGCCTGATTCTGCAGTTGTACTTTTCTCCCCCGAAATGCGGGCCGAAACTGGACAAGTCCATTTACCGGTTACGCCGTTTCCGTTTCCTGGAAGAAATCATGCAGGACGGCTTGGACCGGGCCGAACTGGCCGGCGGTGACGCGCAAAGTCTTGCCCTGACGCTTATTGGTATGATGGACACCTTCGTTACATCCAAATCCTACCTGCCCAACACGCACCTTTCCAGCGAAGCGGCCGAGGGGCTGATAGACCTTTTTTACTACGGGGCATGTTACAAGGAAAATCCGCCGTCGGTCCTTGTCAGCCCGTTCAGGTATGTGTGATTTTCTCCGGCTGCCTTCCCCGCACCCTATAGCCTAGACCAGGCTTCGGTAGCAATCGCGTGTTTCCTCGGCGCATGCGCGCCAGGAGAATCCGGCGGCCCGGGTTATTCCTCTTTCCCGAAGCGTGTTGTTCAGGGCGGCGTCACCCGTGACCAATTCCATTTTCCGGGCGAGTTCATCCGTATTCTCCGGGCTGACATACATCGCGGCATCCCCCCCGATTTCGGGCAGGGAAGAAGCATTGGAAGCGATAACCGGGCATCCGCAGGCCATCGCTTCGAGCACCGGCAGCCCGAAGCCCTCATGCCAGCTGGGGAATACAAAGGCATCGGCCGCGCTGTAGAGCGCAGGCAACAGCGAACGGTCCCGAAGGTATCCGGTAAACACGACCCGGTCATTCAAGCCCAGTTTTTCCGCGAGTTCAAAGACTTCCGCACTCCTCCACCCCGCGCCTCCCGCGACCACGAGTTGATGGGGAAGATCGGCGCGTGAAAAAGCGGTCAGCAGACCGGTCACATTTTTGCGGGCCTCCACCGTGCTCACGAACAACAGGTAGGGCCCGGTGACGCCCAGCGCATCCCGGACTTGCCGGCCGGCGATATCCCGCGGCACCGGCTTAAACGTGTCGTCCGCAGCCTCATGAATCACCCGGATTTTTTCATGTGGAATGCCGAGCAGGGAAACAATATCATCCCGGGTCGCCCCGGAAACGGCAATGACGGCGTCAGCCCGTAGCGCGTCCTCCCGGATAGCGCGGGCAAAGGGCTTCATGACTTTGGGGCTAAACCATTCGGGGTTGCGGAGAAATCCCAGGTCGTGAATGGAAAGCACGCCCCGGGCGTGTTTAAGCGGGGGAAGCACATAGTTAACCGCGTGAAACACATCGAGCCCGCCCAGTAGCATGTCCGCCCAGGGCCGTTTTAAACGGGCCCAGGCCTGGTACATCAACCGGGAAGGCACCGGAACACGACGGTACCGAACAGGGATGTTCTCCTTGTCCAGCGGGCGCACGCCGGCGGCCAATCCACAAAATCCTGCCGGCCCGTCGAGGACAACCAGTTCCCGCAACAGGTGACGGGTGTACAGGCCGATTCCCGTCGGTGTCTTTGTGAGCGGCGTAATGTCTATACCGACAATCATGGTGTGTTTTTCTTTTCCCGTTGCCGCGCCCTGCCCGGATACATCATATCGGTCTCCCGTTATCCCGGCAGGCGTGTTCATAAGCCAACATGGTCAGTTCCGCGGTCCGCTTCCAAGTGAAGTCCGCCGCACGATCAAGGCCCGCCTCCCGCAGCGATTGCCGCAGGCGTTCATCTTCGGCCAGGGCGGTCATCGCATCCGAAAGCTGGCGGACATTGAGCGGGTCCACGGTGAGGGCGGCGTTCCCGGCCACCTCCGCCATGCTCGATGTATTGGAGGTAATTACAGGCGCACCGCAGGCCATGGCTTCCAGCGGCGGCAAGCCGAAACCCTCCATCAGACTGGGCCACACAAAAGCCTGCGCCTCGCTGTACAGCGCCGGAAGCAGTTCCTGGGGCACATGACCGAGGCAATGCAGCCGGCGCGCGTCAAGACCGCCGCCAACGAGACGTTCAAGGTCTACCTTCCAGCCGGCACGGCCCGCCAGCACCAGGTCCGGCACGGACGGCCCCGCCCGCATCCATGCCTCCAGGATGCGGGGCAGATTCTTGCGGGGTTCCAGGGTGCCAAGAAACAGGAAGAAGGACTCGGGCAGGTCATATCGCTCACGCAGGCCTTTGCGCGCGTCATCGTCCGCCGGCTGGAAACAGGCGTCCACCCCCAGGGGAATGACATCGATGCGGGATTCGGGTATTCCATAAAAATGCCTGATATCCGCCGCTGTGGCGTGGGAATCGGCAATGATCCGGGCGGCCCGCCGTATCCCGGCGTCCGCAAAGGCAGTGTAGTAGAAAACACGGGTGCGCGGAAACCATTCCGGATGGGTCTTGTAGCATAAATCATGGACCGTCACGATCACGGGCGCCTGGCCGGATGGGGCCGCCACGGTCGCTGGAAAATGAATCAGGTCCGCCTTGAATTTTCCGGCAAGCCGGAACACGGCCAGGCGTTCATGGTAGAAACGATACGCAAAACCCGACCGGCGCCGGACCAGTTCCAGCCGTTCCCCCTGTGCCGGGGCCGCCAGTTCACGGGGCCAGAGACACACGACTTCCGGCCCCTTCGCCAGCCCGGAAAAGGCCCGCACCAATTCGCTGGTATAGCGGCCTGTGCCGCTGCGGTTTCCCGCCTGGAGACCTTGTAGGAGAACGCGCATCACAACAGCCTCCCGTAACAGTCCAGGGTTTCCAAGGCGCATTTCCGCCAGGAAAACGCGCGGGCGCGGGCGATACCCTTTTCACTGAGGCCGGCGCGAAGCGGTTCATCGCCGCATACCCGTTCCATCGCGCGGACAAGGCCGTCCACATCCCCCGGATCCACATACACTGGGGCGTCACCGCCTACTTCCGGCAGCGAGGACGCATTGGAAGCAATGACCGGACAACCGCACGCCATCGCCTCGAGCATGGCGAGTCCAAAACCTTCATGCCAGCTGGGAAACACAAAGGCCTCCGCGGCGCTGTATAGGCTGGGGAACAGGGAACGGTCGGGCAGGTATCCGGTAAAGACAACTCTGTCCGACACACCGAGTTTCGCGGCCTGGGCCGTCACGGCCTCGCTGCCCCAGCCCGGCGCGCCCGCAAGAACCAGCGTATGGGGGACATCGGCGCGGGCAAAGGCGGACAACAGGGTGGCCACATTCTTGCGCGTCTCGAGGGTGCTTACGAACAACAGGTACGGTGTCGCTATCCCGAGCGCCTCACGAACCCGACACGCCGCTTGGTCCCGTTCAACCGGGGCAAAGGATGCATCAGCCGCATCGTAAATCACCTCAATCTTGCCGGGATCGACATTCAGCAGTGAAATGATATCGTCTTTGGTGGCTTGGGAACAGGCGATGATGACATCGGCGCGCACAGCATCCCGCCGGATGGTCCGTTCGAAAGGCGCGCGCGTTTTCGGGCTGCTCCAACCCGGATCGCGCAAAAAACCCAGGTCATGGATGGACAGGATGCCCCGGGCACGTTTAAGCGGAGGCAACACATAGTTTACGGCATGGTAGACATCCGTCCCACCCAACAGCCTATCCACGCAAGGCATCCCCGCCCTGCCCCAGAGGCTATTGAGGAGGCGCGGCGGCACGGGAAACCGCCTGTACGGAATGGCAGGGTTCTCCTCGACCGGTTTCCGGGCGCCGGCGACAAAGCCAATCACTGTTCCGGGTTCCGTCAACGCCGCCAGTTCCCGGACCAGGTGGCGGACATAATAGCCGACACCTGTCAGGGCATAGGTGAGCGGTGTCAGTTCTATTCCAATTCGCATGCATGGTTTCCGTTTGGCGGTGAAGGGCGCAGGCCGAATACCCCTGCGCGGGACTGGGCGGCCTGTAGCCTCATTTTACTGATTTCATGCCATTATACGCCATCAGCGCCCGTTCACGCGCGCCACCGTGGTCTACCATGGGTTGAGGATACTCATTCCCCAGGGTGACTCCCGCCGCGCGAAGTTCCTCGGGGGACGCGGTCCAGGGGGCGTGCAGGGCGTTTCCCTGCAACCGCGCCAGCTCGGGAACCCAGTGCTTGATATACAGCCCCTTCGGATCGAAACGTTTGCTTTGCAGCACGGGATTGAAAATCCGGAAATACGGTGCGGCATCGGGACCGCAACCGCCCACCCATTGCCAGCCCAGGGTATTGTTCGCCTTGTCCGCGTCCACCAGGGTGTCCCAGAACCATGCCGCGCCCGACTGCCACGGCAGCAGCAGATCCTTCACAAGAAAAGAGCCCGCAATCATACGAACGCGATTGTGCATCCAACCTGTCGTCCATAATTCCCGCATTCCGGCATCCACAATGGGATAACCGGTCCTGCCGCGTTGCCAGGTGCGCAGTTGGGCCTTGTCTTTACGCCAGGGGAACTTTTCATATTCCGGATACATGGGTTTGTCAACCATATGCGGGAAATGGTGGAGCAGATGATGGGCGAATTCGCGCCAGTACAACTGACGCAGGAAGACCTCGGCCTCGTTATACAGCGCTTTGTCCTTTGAAGTGTCGCACTGCCCCCGAATCGCGTAATAAACGCTCCGGGGGCTGAGTTGTCCAAAATGAAGGTGGGGAGAAAGTTTCGAGGTGCCATCATGGCCGGGAATGTCCCGTTCCACCCCGTAGTCTTTGAGGTCTTCCCCGATAAAGGCGTCCAAAC
>Ga0123333_10006563_pt1 | contig 10187 bp, 8 predicted proteins | sample BioC12SIPDNA_3_FD_89957 | JGI IMG/M metagenome (GOLD analysis project Ga0123333, IMG submission 89957) | Anaerobic biogas reactor microbial communites from Washington, USA - Biogas_R2_B C12 SIP DNA | ecosystem: Engineered > Bioreactor > Anaerobic > Unclassified | place: Washington, USA...
CCAACTGCGAATGTCGCACACCGGCGCATCGGCGTAGATGCAGGCGACCTTGTCGGGATTCGCCGCCGCCCAACGGTAAATGATCAATCCACCACGGCTCATCCCCTCCAGGACCGCCTTGGGAGCGAATCCATGCTCTTCGGTAAGATACCGATAGAATTCGTTCCAGTGCGAGACCGCTTTCGGAGCGCCGAAGAGGTCCGCCACGTCCATATAGACGAGATGGAAGCCCCGGTCCAACACCGCCAAGTCGGTCTGCGGTTCGTGCCCGAAGAACCGCGAATCCGAGGGGGTCGGGAGTCTTTTTTTCCGTGTCGGCCGGGCAGCGTTTTCCATATGGATGAGCCAATTCCGGCCGACACGGAAAAAAAGACTCCCGACCCCTTGGCCGCAACCTCCAACACCGGCAACACACTCTTCTGGGGTAGCCTTCAGGCAACGAGTCCGGAATCATGCCATAATTCATTCCCGACGCCGCACCACCAACGACAAATGACAAATGACCAGTGACAAATGACAGATGACCAATCCACCGACCTGATTATCCTACTGCCCTGCTACAGCATCGAGGACTTGCCGCTTGAGTGGTCACCCGAGGAAGCCCACGAACTTCTTTCCGCCTGGTCCGCAGCGTACCACCCGGCGGCGATAGCCAGTGCCGGCGGGATCGTGCGATGGGTTCGTGCCGGGGATCCACCCACCGATTTCACGGACAAACTCATCCTGCTGCCGCGGTGCTCCGAGCCCCGACTGCCGGCTGGATGGCTGGATCAGGCCAACGATGCCGGCGCGCGGCTGATCCGCAATCGGGCCGATCGGGCGGAAATGATCGCCGCCCTTCTCGACTTCCTCGTGCCGGATCTCTTGCCGCTTGACGCAGGGCTGACGGGTGACTTCCTCGCCTTGGGCTTTTGCCACCTCGAGGTCGAGTTGCTCACTCGCCAGCTTCGCTACATGAGCAATCTCGACACCGACCGCTTTCAGCGGGAGACGGTCGCCGCCGCCCAAAGAGCGATGGAAGGGGACCGCGAGAAAGCCCGTCAGCACATCCAGAGCGCCTTCGACCTGCTGACGGAATCCCGTGAGTACTACTATCCGGTCGAGGCCCACCTGCTCGACTGGACGTTGGTGGCCCCGACCACGCTCGGCGAGTCACTGCGGGCGGAACTCGCCAGTAGCGCCCCTTCCAACGTGCTCCTCTCGGCCGAAACTCTTGACGTGATGGCTGGCGAGGAACCCGAGACACTCGCCGCGTTGAAGGCGGCTCTGGAGCAGGGGACGGCCGGAATCATGGGCGGAGAGTTCCGCGAACTGGAACTGCCGCTGCTTACCGTCGAAGGGATGCTGCGCCAGCTTGAGCGCGGGCTGGAGACCTACGAGCGTTATCTCGGTCGTCGTCCCACGATTTTCGCGCGGCGACGTTTTGGTCTCCATCCGGCGTTGCCAGCCATTCTGCGAGGTATGGGATTCGCCGGGGCGGCCCATTTCACTTTGGACGACGGCCGCTTCCCCTCGGGAAATCAAAGCAAGATTCGCTGGGAGGGAACCGACAAGACGGTGATCGACGCGCTGGCTCGCCTGCCGATCGACGCCTCTCGGCCCGGCGCCTTTTTCAAACTGCCGGAGACTCTCGGCGGCACGATGGATCTCGACCACGCCGCCACGGCGGTTTTCGCCCACTGGCCGGGCCGCGCCAGCATCTGGTATGACGACCTCCGCCGCATGGCCGCCTATTCACCGGTGCTGGGACGGTTTGCTTTGGTCGACGACTACTTCGACAAGACCAAAAACGCCGGCCAGAGCAAGAAATACACGGTCGACGACTACCGCTCGCCCTATCTCCGTCAGGCCGTGGCCGCCGGCCAGGCGGATCCGATCTCCCGCTGGGCTCGCTACTATCGCCGGCTTGTCGCGGCGGAGACTGCGAAGACACTGGACGCCCTGGATTGCGTGCTTCGTGGGCAATGCGTACCGGAGACCAAAGCCGAGTGCCGCGAATTGCTTCGAGATGTCGATGATGGCCTGTCCGCGCCGACGGAAGCCGACGCCGGCTTGGACCAGCGAATTGCGGACCGTGTCTCGCAGGCTACCCAACGACTTGCCGGCAGTCTGATGTCCTCGGAAACCGGAGGCTCGACGAGCTATTTGGCCATGAATCCCCACAGTTTCGCCCGCCGCATGGTCGTCGATCTTCCTGCCTTGCCGCGGTTGCCCGCGGCGGAGGGCGCCGTGTGGCGAGCGGCCCGAGAAGGCGGCTTGCAACAAGCGATCGTCGACGTACCTCCCCTGGGTTTCGTTCGCATCGCGGCCGGCCGGGAGGAGACGCCGGTCGCCGCGAAGCCCGCGCGTTCGAGATTCCGGAAACCGCCGAAGCCGGAACCGCCGTTGGCGGAGCCCTACGCCCTGCGGAATGAATACTTCGAGGCGACCATCGACCCGACGACCGGCGCCGTCCGGGCGATCGACGACTACACCACCCGCGGCAACCGCGTTGCGCAGCAATTGGCACTTCGGCAATTGCGCAAAGACAGACAGCGCGACCCTTGGGAAGAGGAAGGCGATGAGCGGGACTATTCGATGATGGCGGCCGATGAGATTACCGTCGACGCCGGTCCTCTGGCTGGCCGGATTGTCAGTCGCGGACGGCTTATGGACCGCGAGGGCCGGCTTCTCTGCGGATTTCGGCAGACGATGACCGTCCGCCGGGGCAGCCGCGTGCTGGAACTGGAGATCGAATTGGATCCACAGCAGCAGCCCGATCCGGATCCTTGGGTCTCGTATTACGCGGCCCGTTTCGCCTGGGGCGACGCCACGGCCGAGATCTACAAAAGCACCGGCATGTTGACCCAGCCGACCGACGCAGTGCTGCTGGAGTCGCCGTTATTCGTCGAAATCCGTTCCGAAAAGACGCAGACCACGCTATTGACCGCTGGGCTGCCCTACCATCGCCGTTTCGGTCTTCGTAAGCTCGACACGCTCCTGGTGGTTCGCGGTGAATCGGCGCGGGTGTTCCGGCTGGGAATCGGCATCGATCTTCCCTATCCCGTACCCGCCGCGACCGACTTTCTCGCCCCGCCGTGCGTCGTGGAGGCAAACGCGCCATCGGATGCCTCATCCGGCTGGCTCTTCCACGTCGACGCGAAGAACGTCGTTGCCACCGATTGGCAGCCGCTGGTCGAGGAGGGCAAGGTGGCGGGCTTCCGCGCTCGGTTGTTGGAAACCGAGGGGCGGGCGGGAAAGGTCGGTCTGCGTTCGTTTCGCCCGCTGGCGTCGGCCAGGAGAATCGACTTCACGGGTCGCACGCTGACCGAGTTGTCAGCGGACGCCGATCGAGTCACAATGGACGCCAAGGCGCACGATTGGATCCAGGTGGAAGCGCGGTTTCGGAGTTGAGTTTGCCGGGATGATCATTACCATCGACGGACCGGCCGGAGCCGGAAAGAGCACGATCGCGCGGTTGCTGGCCGAGCGACTGGGATTTCGGTTCCTCGATACCGGCGCGATGTATCGGGCGGTGGCGTTGGCCGGCATGCGCGGCGGAGTCGATTGGGAGAGGCCGGAACAATTGGCGGAACTGGCTCGAACGGTGGATCTCGTGGTGTCGGACGAAGGTGTGTGCCTGGATGGCGAGGACGTGAGCGAAGCGATTCGTTCGTCGCAAGTGACTGCTGTCACGCGTTTTGCGGCCGATAATCTGCTGGTGCGCGAGCATCTCGTCCGATTGCAGCGGGCCATGGCTGCCGCCGGCGATGTGGTTACCGAGGGACGCGACCAGGGGACCGTGGCCTTTCCCGATGCCCAGTGCAAGATCTTCCTCACCGCCGGCGCCGAGGAGCGCGCCCGTCGGCGTTTGGGCGATCTTCACGCCCAAGGCGAGATGAAGGCGATGAAAGAAGTCTTGGCGGACATCAATCGGCGCGATCGGCAAGACCGCACGCGTCCGGTCGGCGCGCTGCGACCGGCAGCCGACGCTGTGGAAATCTCCACCGATGGCCTGAGCCTCGACGAAGTGGTTGCGCGGGTGCTCGAGGTTGTCCAGCAGAAGCGAAGCGGTAGAAAGCATTAGGTTCCCATGATGCCCCGAGAGCGTTCGGTCAAAAAATTGACGGGGATGCCGGACGTGCCGCTTCCATCGCAGGCGCTTGGCCCGGATTCTACGTTGCCGCGACGTGTTTGGTACGACACGGCGAGAGCCACCGTGCGATTAGCGTTCACGCTGGCGTTTCGCCTTCGCTACACGGGCCTTGCCAATGTCCCTAGACAAGGGGCAGCTTTGGTTGTTTCCAACCACCAGAGCCATTTAGACCCTCCTCTAATCGGCGCCGGATACCCGCGCCGGATGAATTTCCTTGCCCGCGATACCCTTTACCGTTCCCCGTTGTTCGCTCGTCTGATTCGATCGCTGAATGCGATTCCGCTGGACCGAGAGGGGGGCGGCATGGCAGGCATGAAGGAAACGCTACGGCGGCTGAAACGCGGCGAAGCGATTCTGGTCTTTCCGGAAGGAACTCGCTGCTGGGACGGCGACATCCATCCGTTCAAGCCGGGCTTTGCCACCTTAGCTAAGCGTGCAGGGGCCGCCATAGTGCCAGCCACCATCGAGGGGGCCTTTCAATCCTGGCCTCGGACACGGAACTACCCGCTGCCGGGCACCATTCATGTCCACTTCAACCCTCCCATTCTGTCGCAAGAGATACGTGAGTTGTCGGAAGACGAAGTGGTTCGTGAAGTTGTGACTCGAATTCGAGCCGGTAGGGAGTTGATTCGGCGCCGACCGGCGATATTACCCCGGCACGAAAGAAGGTCACGCGCGATGTAGGACGGATTGCCAATCCGTCCTACGAACCTCCCACCGTGTATGACGATCTTTCGTGCCGGGGTAATACCAATGACAAATGACCAATGACAAATCAGGTCCGGCTCGGCAAGCCGGACCTACCAGAACCTACCAAATTTTCCCCAGAGGTGGCCCTATGCGATTGTGGCCACCGGAAGGGTTTGCTATATTTAGGGATTCTCCCGGTCCCTCGGAAGCCTTTCGCGGCAAAGGCGGGGATAGTGAGACGGACACTTCAACCATTTGGGGGACGCGCACGGCAGAGACGGGCTCCGCTCTGTAGCGGCCCCAGATGCCCGCGCCGCCTCCATCCCACGCGTCGAGAAACACTCTGTTATGGTCAATCGTAACCTGATTCGAGGGCTGGACGTCAGCGAAGACGAATTCGAACACGAACTCAATGCCGCGCTGGAAGGCACGGCGCCGGACGATATCGACTGGGGCGGCGAGGAAATCTCCGTCAACCAGATTGTCGAGGGCCGGGTGCTGCGGATCGAGGGGGACTTCGTCCTGGTCGACGTCGGTTATAAGAGCGAAGGGATGATCCTTCGCAACGAATGGGAAGAAAACGAAGCGCCGCCTCAGCCCGGGCAAAAGATCAAGGTGCTCATCGAGGACATCGAAGACGTCGTCGGCCAGGTCGACGAGAGCCGCGGAATGCTCGCGCTGAGCAAGCGGAAGGCGGAGAAGATCGAAGCATGGATGAAGGTCATGGAGACCGTCCACGAGAACGACGTCGTCACCGGCCTGGTCACTCGGAAAATCAAGGGCGGGCTTCTCGTCGACATCGGCGTTAACGTCTTTCTGCCGGCCAGCCAGGTCGATATCCGCCGGCCGTCCGACATTGGCGACTACATCGGTCGAACGATCCAGTGCATCGTGCTGAAGATCGACGAAGCGCGGCGCAACATCGTCGTCAGCCGCCGTGCCTTGATTGAAACCGAGCGGGCCGAGAAGAAGGCCCAACTGCTCAGCCATCTGGAGATCGGTCAGCGCCGCAAGGGCGTGGTCAAGAACATCGCCGAGTTCGGCGCCTTTGTGGATCTGGGCGGCATTGACGGGCTGCTGCATATCACCGACATGAGCTGGGGGCGCATCAGCCACCCCAGCGAAATGGTCGCCATCGACCAGGAGATCGAAGTTCAGATACTCCACATCGACTACGAAAAAGAGAAGATCGCCCTGGGTCTGAAGCAGAAGTCGGCCAGTCCTTGGGAAAACGTGGAGGAGAAGTACCCGGTCGGCAGCCGCATCCGCGGAACCGTGGTCAACGTGATGAGTTACGGCGCCTTCGTCAAGCTCGAAGAAGGGATCGAAGGATTGGTTCACATCAGCGAGATGTCCTGGACCAAGCGAATCAGCCATCCCAGCGAGTTGGTGCAGATCGACGACGAGATCGAGGTGGTCGTGCTGGGCATCAACAAGGAGAAGCAGGAGATTTCGCTGGGTATGAAGCAAACCCAGGAGAACCCCTGGGACCAGGTGTCCGGCAAGTATCCGCCGGGAGCGATCGTCGAAGGAACCGTTCGCAACCTCACCAACTACGGCGCCTTCATCGAGATCGAAGAAGGGATTGACGGGCTGTTGCACGTCAGCGACATGTCCTGGACCCGCAAGATCAGCCATCCCAACGAGATGGTCGAGAAAGGCCAGAAGCTGCAATGTCGCGTGCTGTCGGTGGATCAAGACCGCCGCCGCATCGCCTTGGGACTGAAGCAACTCGCCGAGGATCCCTGGGCGCACGACATCCCCGGCAAATACGAGCCCGGCCAAATCGTACATGGCACGGTGACGAAGATCACCAATTTCGGCGTCTTCGTCGGCCTGGAAAACGGCCTGGAAGGGCTGCTGCACATCTCCGAGCTTGCCGACCATAAGGTCGAAAATCCCGAGGATATCGTGAAGGTCGGCGAACAGATCGAGGTGAAGATCCTCCGCGTCGACTCCGACGAACGCAAGATCGGGCTGTCGCGGAAGCGGGTGGAGTGGGCGGAAGAGGCGGAGGCCGAGGCGGCCGACAAGGAGACCCCGGCCGCCGGGCAGACCCCACCCGTCGAATTGCGTGGCGGTGTCGGTCGCAGCAGCGGTCCGCTCATTCAGCCGATGCGCCCCGCGGACGAAGAATCGGGCGAAGAACCGTCGTAATCGGAACCGACGCTTTCTCTGATTTCTTCAGCGCGGTCTTGAGGCAAACCACGGCCCCGCCGGATTTTCGGCGGGGCCGCTCTTTTCCGTATAGCCCGAAACTTGCCGATATCCGGTCTAGCTTGTCGACAGGCCACGAGGTTGCAGAAAGCCGTCTCGCACCGTCGATAGTGCTGTTGGATCGAACTGCCTACCTCCCCCCGCCGACTCGGATATCCATGAAAACTCGACGGAAACTCTCTGCCGCCGCCGTTCAATCTCCGCTGGAAACCTACCTGCGCGAGATCAACGAAACACCGCTTTTGTCGTCGGGCGACGAGCAGGATCTGGCCCTGGCTATTGGGGTGGGCGATATCCAGGCCCGCGACCGCATGGTCCGCGCCAACCTTCGCCTGGTGGTCAACATTGCTCGCGGTTATACGGGCAAAGGTCTCGGGCTTCAGGATCTGATCGAGGAAGGCAACCTGGGACTGCTTCGCGCCGTCGAAGGCTTCGATCCGGCGATGGGCACGCGCTTTTCCACTTACGCCAGCTACTGGATCAAACAGTCAATCAAGCGGGCCCTGATCAATTCGGCGAAGACGATCCGCATCCCGGCCTACATGGTCGAACTGCTCTCCAAGTGGCGTCGAGCCAGCAGCCGTCTTACCGAGGAACTCGGTCGCACGCCCACGCCCGAGGAAATCGCTCGCGTGCTCGGCCTTCCCCGCAAGAAGTTGCCGATCATCAAAAAGGCCATCAAGATCTACAATCTCACCCCGCAAACCGATCAGGCCGACAGCGGCTGGTCGCTGGGTGAAATGGTGATGGACGAGACGGCAAAGAACCCCGAGGACGAGCTTGTCGATCACGACAACCTCCGGCACGTGCTCGAACAACTCCAGAACATGGACCAGCGCGAGGCGACGGTGCTGAAAATGCGATTCGGCCTGGAAGACAACGAACCGCGAACGTTGAAGGAAATCGGCGAAAGCCTCGGACTCACTCGCGAACGTGTCCGCCAGATCGAGACGGAGGCGTTGAACAAGCTGGGCGACAGCCTCAACGGGGCACCCTGAACTGCCGAACCGGCCGGGCGGTATAGTCCGGCCCGATTGTTGCCGCGCACCGCGTCTGCCCTTTCCTCGCGCCGCTGGTCAACCTATACTCGGGACTTACAAAATCGATCTCGGCCCCTTCATCCCGAGGAGTGAGTCGCGATGTCTCAACTCGCCGAACTCGACCTGACCGACTACATCCGCGAGGTTCCCGATTTTCCAAAACCAGGAATCCTCTTCCGCGACATCACCCCTCTTCTGGCGTGCCCCGATGCGTTTCGCCTGGCGGTGCGAAAGATGGCGGAAAGTGTCGGCGACTTGAAAATCGATGTGATTGCCGCCGCGGAAGCCCGCGGATTCCTGTTCGCTTCTCCGTTGGCGATCGAATTGGGGGCGGCATTGGTACCGATCCGCAAGGCCGGCAAGCTGCCTTACCAGACGATCTCGCACACCTACGATTTGGAGTACGGCAGCGATACCCTCCAGATCCATGCCGACGCAATCCCCGCCGGTGCGACCGTCCTGGTGGTCGATGATCTTTTGGCGACGGGCGGTACCGTGGATGCCTGTTGCCAATTGGTGGAAAAAGCGGGGGGGGTAGTCGTCGGTTGCGCCTTTCTAATCGAATTATCGGGCTTGGCGGGCGCCAAGCGGATCGACGGCCAGAAAGTCATCAGCCTGATCCGCTACGAGTGACAACCAGCGGCTGAAGCGTTAGCCCGGCTTGGCCCCATTTACGCAACCGCTACCACCGGTTCAAACGGTCTGGGTTTTCCCTCGGTCTTAAGGCTTTCCGGGGGCTAACGCATCGCGGCGAACGATAAGACAGATGGCTGGTTCGGAATCGGAATCAGCCCACCGTGGTCGAATCATGCCATTCTCCGCACCGAGGGTCTCTATCATGCCGCGACATACCACCTGGCTGTTGATCCTGTTGGCTCTGGCAATGGCTGGCAATTCGAGCCGTTTTGCGTCTGCCGGCGGCACCGGGGCGAACCCCACGGGAGTTGCTCCAGTTGTTGCGTACACCGTGCCCTCGCAGGCATTTGGCGGGGGCGGCTATTCCTCCTGTCAGACTGGCAGATCCTCCTGGAGCGGATACGGACTAAGCGCACCGGCGTATAACTGGGGCAACTTCGGAGCCCACTACTGGCCGACCTGTCATAAGCACCGCGGGTATTATGGCGACTTCATTCAGTGGCGTTCGCGTTGCGGATACTAGCTGACCCTTCAGGTTCGATCGCCGGCATTCCTGGAATTCCACGCCCACGTTCATTACACTACAGTCCAGGTGTAATGTCAGTCCCGTGCAGGCGGATAGGAAATTGCGTTCCGTGAAAGCTCTGGTCACCGGCGCCACTGGGTTTCTGGGGCTGCACGTCGTCGAAATGCTCGTCACGCGGGGAGACCGGGTGCGAGCGCTCTGTCGCGGTCCCTCGACTGATCTGGATCGCCTTGGCGCTGAAAGGATCGTCGGCGACGTTCGTGACTTCGGCGCGGTGGACGCCGCCTGTCGAGGGGTGGAGGTTGTCTATCATACCGCGGCGGAGGCGGGAATCGGCGGACGTTGGCGGAATTACTACCAGACCAACGTCATGGGAACCCGGAACGTTGTCGACGCATGTCGCCGCAACGGCGTTTCGCGCTTGGTGTACACGAGCAGTCCCAGCGTGACGTTCCAAGGCCAAGATCAGCGCGGCGTCGACGAATCGGCCGCGTATCCTCGGCGGTGGCTCGCCTGCTATCCTCGTAGCAAGGCGATGGCCGAACAGCATGTCTTGGCGGCCAGCGGACAGAACGGACTCCTCACCTGCGCCCTGCGTCCGCACTTGATTTGGGGGGTAGGCGACAAGCACCTGATTCCGACACTACTCGCCCGGGCACAGGCCGGCAAGCTGCGGCGTGTTGGCGATGGCAGGAATCTCGTCGACATCGTCTACGTGGAAAATGCCGCACGCGCGCATCTGCTGGCGGCCGACGCCCTCCTGCCCGGCTCTCCTGCGGCTGGGCGACCCTATTTCATTTCCCAGGGCGAGCCGGTCAATCTCTGGCGGTGGATCGATGAGATACTTGCGCTGGCTAGTCTGCCTCCGGTTGGCCGCTCAGTCTCGCCAGCCGTTGCTTGGTGCATGGGAGCGACTATGGAAACGGCCTACGCCCTCTTCCGA
>Ga0123333_10006564_pt1 | contig 10185 bp, 8 predicted proteins | sample BioC12SIPDNA_3_FD_89957 | JGI IMG/M metagenome (GOLD analysis project Ga0123333, IMG submission 89957) | Anaerobic biogas reactor microbial communites from Washington, USA - Biogas_R2_B C12 SIP DNA | ecosystem: Engineered > Bioreactor > Anaerobic > Unclassified | place: Washington, USA...
AAGGCGCCCCGCGGCATGCGGCAGCTGATGCCCGGAATACTGTTCAGCCCATCGACGATCACCCGGCGTCGCTGGCGAAAGGCCTCGACCATCTCCGCGACAGGCTCCTGAGGTCCCGTGAGCGCGGCAACCCCTGCCCACTGCGTGGCAGCATTGGTGCACGAGTTTGAGTTGACCATCAACCTGTTGACCTGCTCTGCCAACCACTCTGGCATCACGCCGTATCCCAGGCGCCAGCCCGTCATGGCATAGGTCTTGGAGAATCCGTGCAGGATAATCGTGCGCTCCCGAGTAGACATGCCAGGGAACGTGGCGATGCTGCAGAACGAGCCATCATACAGGATCTCCTCGTACACCTCATCGGACAACACGGGTATGTTGTGCCGGATGCATAGCTCGGCGATCGCCTCCAGATCCGAAGGCTCCAGCGCGCCACCGGTCGGATTGTGCGGGGAGTTGAGGATGACCAGGGCTGTACGTTCGGTGATCAGGGAGCGAAGCTCATCGACCTGCAGGCGGAAGTCCATCTCCTCGCGCAAGGGCAGGGGCACGGCCTTGGCGCCGCAAAAGTCGATCATCGACTTGTAGATGGGAAAGCCGGGATCTGGATAGATGACCTCGCGCCCAGGCTGAGCCAGCGCCAGAAGCGTGTAGAACATGATCGGCTTTGCGCCCGGGGTCACCACCACCTGAGCAGGCTCCACAGGCTGTGCGCGTCGATGGCTTGTCTGCTCCGCGATGAGGTTCCGAAGCTCTGGGATGCCTTGAGAGGCCGTGTAGTGTGTCCATCCTTCGTGCAAAGCGCGGCAGGCTGCCTCTACGATATGTGCCGGAGTGTCAAAGTCCGGCTCTCCTATTTCGAGATGGATAACATCCCGCCCACGGGCCTCAAGCTCCCTGGCCCGGGCCAATACCTGAAAGGCGGACTCGGTACCAAGGCGCGACATACGGTCTGCGAGCTCAAACATGCGTTTCTCCATTCAGCGTTTCTATATAACTGGTGAGCAGGGATCGGGCAGCGTCCTCCCATCGAAAGCGGCGACACTGCAGGTAGCCCCTCCGGATCAGCTCAGCTCTCGTATGGCTCTCTGAGAGCACGCGTCCCATGGCTTCAGCGAGCGCCATGGTGTCCGTTGGGGGTACAAGCAGCGCAGCCTGGCCGGCGGCCTCGGGTAGCGAGGACGAATCGGCTGATACCACCGGCGTCCCGCACGCCATGGCCTCCAGGACGGGGAACCCAAAGCCCTCGTACAGGGAAGGGAACGCGAACAACTCGGCACCGGTGTAGAGGGCAGGGAGATCGCCTTCGTCGACATATCCCAGTAGATGGACCGAATCCCCCAACGCCAGGTCCTGGATGGCTTGGTAGATCGGCTCGTAGAGCCAGCCGGGCCCGCCTGCAATTACGAGATGGTGCGGTAAGCCCGAGTCGCGGCGAATCTGCGCAAACGCCTGGAGCAGACGGACATAGTTCTTTCGCGGCTGAAGTGTGCCGACGCTCAGAATATACGACTGTTCCCCAATCGCGTAGAGCTCGCGCACTCCCTGAACACAGGCCGCATCCGATGGCCGGAACGTGGGATCCACGGCAGGATAGATCACACGGATCCGGCTGGGATCAACCGACAGCAACTCGACAAGGTCTCGGCGCGTGCTCTCCGAATCCGCCAGGATCAGATCAGCTCGCGCCAGTGAGGGGGGCACAGCCCTCATCAGATAGCTCAGTAGCGATGGAGAAGAGCATTCGGGATGGCGAAGGAAAGAGAGATCATGGATTGTGAGGACGGTTCGGGCGCGGCGTACCGGCGGGAGCACGAAATCCGGCGAATGGAAGAGATCGAGAGGGCCCGTGATCCACTCGATGGGCAGGGGGATGCGTAACTTGTGCCAGATCGCAGACATGTGCCTGTCTGAAAGCGGCACGCTGCGCGTGCCAAAGTTCGGGGGCCACTCGTGAGCAGCCGGATCGCGACCGGCGCTGAACAGCACATAGTCGTTGGTCTGATCCAACCGGGCCAGGGCTCCGATCAGGCTGCGGGTATACCGGCCAATTCCAGCCTGCTGGCGGACGGCCGCGGTGTAGTCGATTCCGATACGCATCACTTGACCTTCCGATAAGTCCAAACCCGGTTCACGCCATAGTTCCAGAACAGCACCACGCCGATGGCGATGGCCTTGGCCAGGTTGTAGCCCGCTGCACCCCACTCCGTGAAGACAAAGTGGTCCAGCGAAAGAAAGATCGCCTGGTTGATGACGTAACCGATAACGTTCACAAGCAGGAACTGGCCCAACTGAGGAATGATCGGCTCGCCACGAGTCTCCGGATAGGTCCACAACCGGTTCCAGGTAAAATTGCTCAGAACGGCCGCGAAGAAGGAAAAGGTGTTGGCCAGCCACTTTTCAAGGCCCAACACCTGGATTCCCAGGTTGAGGAGCGAGAAATCCACTATCGCGCCGATAGCGCCGACCACGGAGAACTTGAGGAATCGCCCAAGCTCGGGCTGTCGTTCGCTCAGCAGCGTCCGAACCCGTGCGGTTAGGCCTTGCCATGTCATACCGGTGTTCTCCTCTGCGGGTCTGGAATCGGTCCCTGCCCCGGGGTGCTGGCCTCCCGGCCCCCGATGTGAAGGGTAGAGGGCAGCATACCCAGTAGAATGGCGACCAGCAAATACATGTCATGAACGTACAGATTATCGACAACGCTATGCGTGGCCAGATAGCCGAGCATGCCCAGCGCTCCCAACGACAGGGCCCGAGGCCAGCCCTGCTCGCGGCGCACGCTCTTATAGGCCACCAGCACTGCCACGAGGAGCCAGATCAGGTAAGCGAACAGGCCCGGCAGGCCGGATTCTGCCAGGATGTGCAGGTAGTAGTTGTGCGCGTGGCCTAGTGGGTCCCGCCAGCGTGCGAGGGCCACGGACGGATACACGACGGGATACTGGCCGACACCGACGCCTGCCCATGGTGAACTGGAGAACATGCGCCAGGCGGCTTGCCAGTGGGCCAGTCGTTCAATGACGGAAAAGTTGGCATCGTCTACTTCCACGGCGTCGAGATCCTGCCCAAGATAGGTGACGGTGTCATCCAATCTGGCGAGGAGATCCATTGGCAGAAGGGGGCCCCACAGGGGACTGATCAGGATAACCAGTGCCGCCAAGGTCAGAAGTGCTGGCCAGGCGCGGCGTGCCTGCGATATGACAACCAGCCCCAACCCGACCAGCATGCCCAGGAGCGCACCACGGGACCAACTCATCAGCATTCCGGCCGTCATGGTGACGAGGGCGCAGAGCGCAAGCAGCCACAACCCGCGCTCTCTCCACCGGCGCACCGCACCGCTGGGGTGGCCACCATAGAGCCAGACCATGGCGAGGGCCAGAGGTAGCAGCAGGCCGAGGTATCCTCCGTACGGGTTGGGTTGCGAGAAGGTGCCATAGGCTCGCATATACTGCCCAAAGAGCACAAAGCCGGGCGGGCCGACCTGGAATGTGAACTGGTAGATACCGAGAAGCCCCTGGGCGAGGCCCGCAAGGAGCAGCGCCGCGGAGGTGCCGAGGCGCTCATCCGGGGACGTGCAGCACTGGATGAACACGATGACCAGTGTGAGCTCGATCCATTTGAGGAGTTCGCTGCCTGCCGCGGACAGATCCTGCGCACGAAGGAGTGAGCAGGCGAGCACGGCCAACAGAGCGAGTGTGGTCCACACGATGGGTGAACGGGCGCTCGGCATGCGGTGGGTGGCGAGCGCTTTGAGGCCCGCCGCACCGAGAGTGGCGGCCAGGATGGGCTGCGAGGGGCTCACACTGTAGCCAGCCAACGGGATCGTGCGCAGTGAGCCAAAGGGAATCGCGATTGCGAGGGCGTAGATACCAAGTGCGGGCCTGCGCAAGAGAAGAACCGCGCCTCCTACGCCAAACACAGAGGCCGCCACGAGGTTCAGAGGGGCTCTGGCCAGCACACAGGCCAAGGCCAAGAGCGCAGCCAAGCCTATCAGGGCCTGCCACAGAGTGCGACCGGGCACAAGGTCGCGAAGGAGACGCAATGTCTGGCGACGGGAGGTGCTCACAGGAGTCTCTCAGACGTCCCGGAAATAAGCGATCGTGCGCCTGAGGCCTTTCTCGAGAGAGACAGAGGGCGTCCAGCCTAGCACGGCGCGCGCTCTGGAGATATCCGGTTGTCTGGTCCGGGGATCGTCCTCAGTGCGACCGTCCTGGGGGGAAACCAGTGTGACAGGCGAGCGGCTACCAGTGAGAGATACAACGACCCGAGCCAACTCCAGTATCGAGATCTCATCGGGATTTCCGAGGTTCACGGGATCTGCCTCAGGGGAGAGCAGCAGCTTGTATAACCCATCCACGAGATCGCTCACAAAACAGAAACTGCGTGTGCGCGATCCGTCGTCATACACCGTCAAAGGCTGACCGGAGAGGGCCTGTCGCACAAAGTTCGGTATGACACGGCCATCATCGAGGCGCATGCGCGGCCCGTATGTGTTAAAGATGCGGGCGATGTGCGTCCGCAGACCGTGTGTTCGATGGTAGGCCATCGTCAGGGCTTCCGCGAACCGCTTGGATTCGTCATAGACGCCCCTAAGCCCGATGGGGTTCACGTTTCCCCAATAGGACTCTGGCTGCGGATGCACCAGCGGATCACCATAGACCTCTGAGGTGGAAGCCAACAGAAACCGCGCGCCTTTGGCCTTGGCCAATCCCAGGGCGTTAAGAGTCCCCAAGGCGCCAACCTTCAGCGTCTTGATGGGCATCTCAAGATAGTCAACAGGGCTGGGGAGTGAGGCGAGGTGGATGACGGCCTCCAGTGGGCCGTCAACAGAGATCGGCTCGGTAACGTCCTGCAGGGCGAACTGAAAACGATCGTGCTCTATCAGGTGGTCAAGGTTGCGTCGCGTGCCGGTAACCAGATTGTCCAGGCAGAGGACCGAATGTCCCTGGGCCAGCAAGAGATCGCAAAGGTGGGACCCGATAAAGCCCGAACCTCCGGTGATGAGCACACGCATTACCAACTCCCCTCAGTGCCGTTAGGGCGATCAGAGTATAGCGGCGGCGAGTAAGCCGGTCAACGATCGCATGCTCAGGGACGGCGCGGCAGGCGTGCCGCTGGGCCTGTGGTATAATCGCTATTCAGGATAGCCGCCTTGGGGAGGGGCGATGCGCGTCATCGATTCACTGGAAAGCACTCTGGATGCGGTCGCTTGGGATAGGCTTATCTCGCAGGATCCCAGAGGGCATCTTCTACAGACGTGGGACTGGGGAGAGCTAAAGGGCGACTTTGGCTGGTCTCCCTGGAGGGTGGCGATCGAACAGGATGGCTCACCCGTGGCGGGAGCGCAGGTGCTGTATCGTCGGATTGGGCCTGTGACGATGGCCTATATCCCCAAGGGGCCGGCCTTTGCGGTTGCGGATCCCGAGGTGGAGGGCGAGCTCTGGCGAGCGGTTCACGCCCATGCACGCCAGGCACGTGCCGTTGTGCTCAAGGTCGAGCCCGAATGGCGCGATGATGAGGAGGTCTCTCACTCCCGGCTGAGGGAGCGGGGCTTTCGCCCTGGTTCGAGGACGATCCAGCCGCGTCGGACAGTGATCGTGGACCTTCAGGGCGATGAGGACAGCCTTCTGGCCAGGATGAAGAGCAAATGGCGCTACAATATCCGCCTCTCCTCGCGCAGGGGCGTCATGGTGCGGGTTGCTGGCCACGAGTCGCTGGGGACCTTTTACGATCTGATGACGGTCACAGGAGCACGCGACGGTTTTGCGATACACAGCCGGGCCTATTACGAGCGGGCCTATGAGCTGTTTGCGGCGCACGGGCGTGTACGCCTGCTCATCGCCCTGTGTGATGACGAGCCTCTGGCGGCACTCATGCCCTTTTCGTTCAATCGCCAGGCGTGGTACATGTACGGGGCATCCAGTAACAGCGGGCGCGAGTTGATGCCGAACCACCAGCTGCAGTGGCGTGCGATGCAATGGGCGCGCTCCGAGGGCTGCCGGCAGTATGACCTGTGGGGTATCTCCGATGTGGATGCTGGAGGCGTCGAGGATGGCCTCGGCGGGATTCAGCGCTTCAAGGAAGGTTTTGGGGGCGAGGTCGTTCGCTACGTGGGCGCCTACGACTATGCCTACATCGCGCCGGCATACTGGCTGCTTGAGCGGATCTGGTCGCGCGGGAGCAGGCAGACGAGCGCTTAGCTCGGAAACGCAATGACGGGCGCCTGGCACAAGCCAGGCGCCCGTCATGTTTACTGAAAGGCGACTAGAAGCCCTTCTTGCCCATCAGAGCAATCAGATCTGCGAGGCGGTTGGAGTAACCCCACTCGTTGTCATACCAGCTGATCACCTTGACCATGTTCCCGTCCATGACGGAGCACGAGGCTGCATCGATGATGCTGGATCGCGCATCGCCGCGGAAGTCGGACGACACGAGCGGCTCATGAGATACGCCCAGGATCCCCTTCATGGGCCCGGCAGCGGCTTCGTCAAAGGCCGCGATCATCTCATCGAGCGTGGTCTTGTTCTTGAGTTCTGCCACAAAGTCGACAATGGACACCGTCGGGGTGGGCACGCGCATGGACATGCCATCGAACTTGCCCTTGAGCTCGGGAATGACCAGAGCAACGGCCTTGGCGGCACCGGTGCTTGTGGGCACGATGTTGAGCCCGGCCGACCGCGCCCGACGAGGATCCCGGTGAGGGGTATCCAGGAGTTGCTGGTCGCTCGTGTACGAGTGAATCGTGGTCATGAGGCCCTTGACGATGCCCCACCTGTCATGGACAACCTTGGCGGCCGGAGCCAGGCAGTTGGTGGTGCAGGAGGCGTTGGAGATGATCGTGTGCTTGGCGGGGTCGTACATATCATCATTGACGCCCAGCACGATCGTGATGTCTTCGTTGGTGGCCGGGGCACTGATGACGACTTTCTTTGCGCCGGCATCCAGGTGAGCTTTGGCCTTGGTGGCATCGGTGAAAAAGCCGGTGGACTCGATGACGACATCCACACCTAACTCGCCCCAAGGAAGGTCCGCCGGATTGCGCTCAGCCGCAAAGCGTATCTTCTTGCCGTTCACCAAGAGGCCATCGCTGACGGTCTCGACGGTTCCGGGAAACTGCCCGTAGGTCGAATCGTACTTTAGGAGGAGCCGGAAGCTTTCGGGAGGAAAGAGGTCGTTTACGCCCACAACCTCGATCTCGCCGCTGTATTTTGCCGCAATCGCCTTGAAGGCCTGACGGCCGATGCGTCCAAATCCGTTGATGCCAACCTTGATCACCATATCGGGCTCCTTTCATCCTTCGCAGAAACGCGATGCTGTAAAGACGTGCCTGGCACCGGCATAGCCCTGAGGCGAACACCCGCTGCCCGATCAGGTTGTGTACGGCGCGTGCCGATAACTTGAGCGGGTGGGGCCGCCGGAACCTCAACCCTACGGATTATACAGAAGGACGGGAGGGCTGTCAAAGCTACCGGCTCTCGGGCTCCTGTGCTAAAAGAGCATCGCTTCCACAAACTCCTCCTGGAAATCCGGACGCCCCGATAGTTCGAGGTACTCCACTCGTGAGGGAAGCTCGCTGGCGATCTCGCAGGCCCGATACGAGAGCAGGGCCTGCCGCGCGCCCGATCCTGCGGCGTTGCCGACTGGCAACAGCTGCGCGTTCGGAAAGCTGGGGAGGAGGCCGATTCCCAGAGCGCTGGAGGGCTGTATGTAGTTGCCAAAGGCACCAGCCAGGTAGACCTTGCGGATGTCTTCGGCGTGTAGCCCCAGTTCTTTCATCATGATCTCGATGCCGGCTCGCACCGCACCCTTTGCCAGCTGGAGTTCACGAACATCCCGCTGTGTGAGGCTGACAGGGCTGCCGTTTGCCGAATCATCTGATCCTGTCAGATGGAACACTCTGTGCCGGTTCTCTCCCTGGAGCCGATGGGCCAGATGGCGCAATCCCCGGGCGGCCAGGGCCTCAGGATTGCCCATGCGCCCCTGGTTGTCGATCACGCCCACACGTAGCAGCTCAGAGATCGCGTCTACTAGGCCGGATCCACAGACTCCGCGCGCGGGAGCGTCTGCGATGGCTCGCCAGTGTACCTCATCGTCTACCCAGACTTGCTCAATGGCTCCGGACGAAGCCCTCATGCCACAGGATATGTGTGCCCCCTCAAAGGCGGGCCCCGCCGCCGTTGAGCACGCGATCAGCCTCTCTCGCGAGCCCATGGCCATTTCTCCGTTGGTGCCGATGTCGATGGCCAGGGCGGGTTCGGCATCGAGGTAAATGCCGGTGGCCAGAAGCACGGCCACAGTATCGGCTCCAACCCAGCCTGCGATATTCGGAAGCAACCAGATACACGCTTCCGGGTGGCAACCCAACTTGAGATCCTTCGCCGCAACGCACTGCGCCGTGGTGTACACTGGCACATACGGTGAGCGTGCCAAATGAACGGGACTGATGCCAAGCAGAAGATGCTGCATCGTCGTGTTTCCGACAACCGTTGCTGCCAGCACGTCTTCCCGGGCGCATCCCTCGGCCTTGGTTGTGGCGTCGATGATGCGGTTCAACGCACCGACGATTTCAGCCTGTAGTGATTCCAGCCCCGCCTGGCTCTCCGCGTACTCGATTCGTGCAATGACGTTGTCTCCGTGCTTTGTCTGCGGGTTGAGCTCGGAGGCGACGGCCAGTTCCTCTCCCGTCTCGAGATCCATCAGAAAGCCGACGACGGTTGTGGTGCCTATGTCGAACGCTATCCCCATGAGGGGCGTGGTGGCGTGGCCGGCTCGCACATCAATGACCCTGTCGCGAGCTTTGATGAGGGTGATCCTGCCATCCTCTTCGCGAAGGGCGGCGGGAAGCTGCCGCAGGGCCGACAGGTCCAGGCGGAGGGGGTCAGAATAGCGGGATCGCCACACCGCCAGAACGGCATCGAGGTCGGCAGTCTGATCGGCGAGCCCGGCTGGAGGCACTTGCAGGTGATGGCGCGTCACCCAGGGATCCTGTGGCGCCACATCGGATGTGCCTGAGGAGAGTATCCGTACGGGCTCAACTTGCGACTCGGCTGGAATGCGCAGGAGCACATCCTCAGATGAAGTAACCCGTGCCTGGCACGCAAGCCGATAGCCCGCGCTCAGTTGCTCCGGGCTCAGACTGGATCGTTCTGATGAGGTGAGAGGGCTGAGTTCGCCTTCAACCACAACCACACGGCACTTGCCGCAGGTTCCGCGTCCGCCGCAGACGCGTTCGATGGGTATGCCAGCACGTTCAGCCACTTGAAGAATGGTTTCGCCTGACTGGGCCTCATGCTGTGCATCGTTGGGAAGGAAACGTACTGGCATTCAGTTCACACTTTCCGAATGGGTGTACGACGGACCTGCCTTGGCAAAGATGATCAGGTGCGATAGACCGAACCACTGCAGCGGCGTACGCTCCAGCCAGTAGCTGATGGCCTGAGCGATCCTGCCAAGGCGTGGCCGGCGAGCCACGATGTTGTCATAGCCAGCATAGATGCAGCGGTGTTCTACAATCTCACCGGGGAGAGATCGGAAGAGCGCTCGAAGCTGCCGGCGAGTGTAGGCGCGAACGTGTGGACACAGCCTGTTCCGCAGGCTATCCGGGAGATAGTTGATCAGAGGGATGTTGCCAAAGCGATACTTGCCGCGCCAGTACCATCCATGCGTTTCAAAGGGATAGAGGCGGTTCGGCACGAAGAACGCCAGATGCCCGCCAGGCGCAAGCACGCGACACGCATCTTGGACCGCCTGCAGATCGTCCTGGACGTGTTCCAGCACCTCGTTGGCAAAGACCAGGTCAAAGGAACCGTCTTCGTAGGGCAGATGCTCCATGTAGCCCAGCCGAACATGGGGGTGGCGCGCCTGAGCCATGGCAACTCGCTCAGGATCTACGTCGACGCCATGTGCCTCAGCCCCGAGTGCTGCAAAGCGCTCCAGATAGAGGCCCAGGCCACAGCCGACATCGAGAACCCGCCGGCCTCCGATGGGCAGACGCTCCTGGATCATGGCCAGTCGACGGTCCTGGCCGGCTCGCCACACGTAGCTTGGGTGCCCTAGCTCGATGGCGCGATCCTCTTTGGCATCTGCTGTCACACTGCTATCCTCCGTGGTCGACCAGATGGGACGGGGGCGGATCCTGGCCTAACGTATCGATACGATCCTGAACGCAAAGAACCACCGCCCCGGTGA
>Ga0123333_10006565_pt1 | contig 10183 bp, 10 predicted proteins | sample BioC12SIPDNA_3_FD_89957 | JGI IMG/M metagenome (GOLD analysis project Ga0123333, IMG submission 89957) | Anaerobic biogas reactor microbial communites from Washington, USA - Biogas_R2_B C12 SIP DNA | ecosystem: Engineered > Bioreactor > Anaerobic > Unclassified | place: Washington, USA...
AGGTTCGTGATCAGGCGCATCGACGGCTTGGGTGGGAAGATATACGTGCCGCGCGCGATGTATTCCTTCAGGATGTCGTTCTGCACCGTCCCGCGCAGCTTCGCCGGCTCCACGCCCTGCTGCTTGCCGACCGCGATGTACATCGCCAGCAGGATCGTCGCCGGGGCGTTGATCGTCATGCTGGTCGAGACCTTGTCCAGCGGGATGCCCTCGAACAGCCGCGCCATGTCGCGCAGCGAGGGGATGCTCACGCCCACCTTGCCGACCTCGCCCAGCGCCATCGGGTCATCGGAGTCGTAGCCGATCTGAGTGGGCAGGTCGAACGCCACGCTCAGCCCGGTCTGCCCGGCGTCGAGCAGGAAGCGGTAGCGGGCGTTGGTCTCCTCGGCGGTGGCGTAGCCCGCGTACTGGCGCATGGTCCACAGCCGCCCGCGATACATCGTCGGCTGCACGCCGCGCGTGAACGGGTATTCGCCGGGAAAGCCCAGGTTGTCCATATACGCATCGACGTCACACGTGCCGTCCGGCACGTAGACGCGGTCCAGCTCGATATCGGACGACGTGGTGAAGGGGTCCTTGCGTTCGGGAAAGCGGCTGATCACGGGAGCGACGGACGCCTGCTCCCAGTCCTGTTTGCGTTCCTGGAGCGATTTGGTCATGGTTGCTACTGCCCACCTGATTCACTAACCACAGAGAACACAGAGATCACAGAGAATCCTTTTTTAGTTGACGAGGCGGCGAATGCCGCGTTTCAGTACCTGGACGTTGAAGTTAATCAAGAGGCCTACCCGGCAGCCTGATAGCTTCAGATACGAAAGCACCTGGGCCGTGTGCACTGGCTCCAACGCGTCGACAGATTTAACCTCGACGATGATGCAATCGTCGACGAGCAGATCCAGCCGGTAGCCGCAGTCCAGGCGAACGGCCTTGTAGACCAGAGGCAACGGCTTCTGCTGCTCAACCTTCAGGCCGCGCTCAGCCAGTTCATAGGCGAGACAGGCTTCATACGCTGATTCGAGCAATCCAGGGCCTAATGCCCGGTGAACGTCGATCGCCGCGCCGATGATAGTGCCCGTCACTCTGTTGAGGACCGCCTCATCCATTCCTTTCCTTCTCTGTGCTCTCTGTGTGCTCTGTGGTGAAACAGAAACTCTCTTCCCTATGATACCCGATGCGGGCCGACTTATCAGTTATAACCCTCACATGAAGCGGCGTTATGCGTCAGGTCGATGGCGCAGGCGCCGGACCCCATCCCGCGGCTCGACCACGTACACCGTGTTGCAGATCTTGCAGTGGATCACGTCGCCGGGCCGGTTGCCGCCGCGCGGCTGGCAGCCATCGACCGTGCAGTCCCAGTGATACGCCCCGCAGACGAAACACCCGCCGCGCAGGTCGTTGGAGTCGGAAATCAGGATGAGCTGGCTCATGGGATCACCTGGGGTCTGGCAGACCTGGCACCTTACACCCGGAGTTTACGGCATCTTTCCGGCGCGGCGCAAAAGGCAGGGCCCTGTTTGGACCAAGTGGGGCGCTAAGCTATAATGCTGCGCAATGTCTGGCGTATCGCGTCACCTGAGGCCCTGGAGCCTGCTGATCCTCACCCTGGTTGTCCTGCTCATCGGGGTCTATAACGCACTGCTGGCGCTGGACCACGTGCGGCACGCGGACGACTACCGCGCCCTGGGCGTGTCCTACCCGCCGCTGCTGCGGGCCGGGCTGGCGCTGGTCTGGAGCGCGGTGCTGCTGGCGGCGGGCGCCGGACTGTGGAGCCGCCGGCGCTGGGCGCGCCGCTGGCTGGTCGCCATCCTGAGTAACTATGGTGCGTTTGGCGTGTTATGGTTGATCGTATTCGCCCGTTCCGACTTCGCCAGGGGACGTATCGCGTTCCAGGCAGTGGTGACGGCGCTGCTGGTTGGTCTGGTGGCGTGGATCATGCGCTGGAGCCGCGTCCGCGCGGCCTTCGATGTGACATCATCGCAAACTAATCCCGGAGAAGTGCCCGAATGACCCGAAACCATCCCAAGATCGAACATCTCAATGACATGCGTCTGCGGAGCGAGGCGGGAGGCGGCCCGGACCGCGTCGCCAAGCAGCACCAGTCCGGCAAGCTCACCGCGCGCGAGCGGCTCGATCTGATGCTCGATCCCGGCAGCTTCCGCGAGATTGACGCGTTTGTGGTCCAGCGCGAGCGCAATTTTGGCATGGATGAGGCGGACAAGCAGTTCTTAGGCGACAGCGTGATCACGGGCTGGGGCACGATCAATGGGCGGCTGGTGTACGTCTACGCCCAGGATTTTACCGTGATGGGCGGCTCGCTGAGCGAGGCTCATGCCGAGAAAATCTGCAAGATCCTGGATATGGCGGTCAAGAATGGCGCGCCCGTCATCGGCCTGAACGATTCGGGCGGAGCGCGGATTCAAGAGGGCGTCGTCAGCCTGGGCGGCTACGCGGACATCTTCCTGCGCAACACGCTCGCCAGCGGCGTGGTTCCCCAGCTCAGCGTGATCATGGGGCCGTGTGCGGGTGGGGCAGTTTACAGCCCGGCGCTGACCGACTTTATATTTATGGTCAAAGATACATCGTATATGTTCGTGACCGGCCCCGACGTGGTCCGCACGGTGACTCACGAGGACGTCAGCTTCGAGGAGCTGGGCGGCGCGATGACGCACAATGCCGTCAGCGGCGTGAGCCACGTGGCGGCCAACACCGAGGAAGACGCCCTGTTCTTGATCCGCGAGATCCTGGGGTATATGCCGCAGAATAACATGGAAGACCCGCCCTTCGAGCCGACCAAGGATGATCCCCTGCGCACCGAGGAGGCGCTCAACGACCTCGTGCCCGACGATCCCAGCAAGCCCTACGACGTCAAAGAGGTGATCAGGCTGATCGTCGACGAGAGCCGTTTCTTCGAGATTCACGAGCATTTCGCGCAGAATGTCGTGGTCGGCTTCGCGCGGCTGGGCGGGCACAGCATCGGCATCATCGCCAACCAGCCGGCGGTGCTGGCCGGTGTGCTCGATATCAAGGCCAGCGAGAAGGCGGCGCGCTTCATCCGCTTCTGCGACGCATTCAACATCCCGATCATCACGTTCGAGGATGTGCCTGGCTTCATGCCCGGCACCGACCAGGAGCACGGCGGGATCATCCGGTCCGGGGCCAAGTTGCTGTATGCCTACTGCGAGGCGACGGTACCCAAGATTACGGTCGTGACGCGCAAAGCCTACGGTGGCGCGTATTGTGTGATGAACAGCAAGCACATCCGCAGCGATCTGAACCTGGCCTGGCCGACCGCCGAGCTGGCCGTGATGGGGCCGGATGGCGCGGTGAGCATCATCTTCCGCCGCGAGATCGCCGAGGCCGAGGATCCGGTCGAGCGCAAGGCCGAGCTGGTGCAGGACTACCGCGACCGCTTCGCCAATCCCTACGTGGCCGCCGCTCGCGGCTACATCGACGATGTGATCGTGCCGTCCGAGACGCGCCCGCGCCTGATCAACGCGCTGGAGATGCTGCAAAACAAGCGCGACACCAACCCGCCCAAGAAGCACGGCAATATCCCGCTGTAGGCACGCGCGATGACCGGCCGCCCGTCCTCTCCGCACCCGCACCCCCTCCGCCGCTGGCCGGTCGGTCTGGCGACGCTGGCCGGGCTGGTGATCGGGGCGCTGGCCGGGTGGCTGGCCGGATCGCTGCCGGTCGGGACGGCGGCGGGGATCGGCCTGGGCGCGGGGCTCGATTCCGCGATTCATTATGTGGCCGAGAGGCGTTGAGATGAGCAAGAAGCGTCCGCCCGACGTCCAGAAGGAGAATGAGACCCCAGCCGCGCCGGTTCGCCCGCGCCGGTGGCTGGTCGCACAGGCGAGCGCCCTGCTGGAAGCGGTCGCGGCGACCAACTACGCGTGTTACGGCAGCGCCGGTGTCCCGCGCTATGGCGGCGTGCCGTCCCGCCGGCCCAAGGACGCCTCGACGCTGTGCGCCGAGCTGATCGTGCGCGGCCCCCAGGGGGAAAACCGGCTCGCCTGGATCGACCTGGACCTGGAGCCGGTCCAGCGCACGGACCGGCAGGTGGTGTGGGCCGCGTACGATGCCGCGCGGCGGCTCCAGGTGCTGTGGGTGTGGGACTTCTACCGGATTCTGAGCCACGTTGTGCTGCGCGGCGGGCTGCCGCCCGCGCCAGATGTGACGCCCGACCCGGCCTGGCAGGCGACGCTCGACGCGCTGCGCTCGCTGGCGTCCGGCGATCAGGTCGAGCTGAAGGTGCAGTCGGCGTGCGGGAATATCAACCAACTGCACACGCTGGACCATCCGGCGGCCGAATGGGAGCCGGCGGTAGACACACCTTGAGCGACGAACAGCGCCACCCGTTCCGGCCAGCGGGCCACACTGGCCGTTATGCTGAAAGTTGCCCATGACCGCGACATCGCGCTGCATGCAGGAAGAAAACTGATGACCGAAACGACCCTGATTCGCAAAGTCCTGATCGCCAACCGTGGCGAGATTGCCGTCCGCGTGATCCGCGCCTGCCGCGAGCTGGGCGGCATCCGCACGGTGGCGGTCTATTCCGAGCCGGACCGCGAGGCGCTGCATGTCCGCTACGCCGACGAGGCCTACTCGATCGGCGCGCCCGCCCCGCGCGAGAGCTACCTGAACATCGGCAAGTTGATCGACGTGGCGCGGCGCTCCGGCACGGACGCGGTCCATCCGGGCTACGGCTTCCTCAGCGAGCGGGCGGAGTTCGCCCAGGCCGTCATCGACGCCGGCCTGATCTGGATCGGCCCCTCGCCGGACGCGATCAGCCGCATGGGCGACAAGCAGGCCGCCCGCGAATTGATGGAGAAGGCCGGCGTGCCCATCGTGCCGGGCACCGAGCCGGGCCTCAACGATGGCGCGCTGCGCTATTCCGCGCCGAAGATCGGCTTCCCGCTGATGGTCAAGGCGGCGGCGGGCGGTGGCGGCAAGGGCATGCGCATCGTGCGCGAGCCGGAGCAGCTCGACGCGGCGCTGGCCTCAGCCCACCGCGAGGCGGAAGCGGCCTTCGGCGATGGCACGATCTACCTCGAAAAGCTGCTGGAAGGCGCGCGGCACATCGAATTCCAGGTGCTGGCCGATATGCACGGCAACACGATCCACCTCGGCGAGCGCGAGTGCAGCATCCAGCGCCGCCACCAGAAGCTGTTCGAGGAGTCGCCCAGCCCGTTCATGGATGAGGCTCTGCGCGAGCGCATGGGCCGGGCGGCGATCCAGGCGGCCCAGACGGTGAACTACGTCAACGCGGGCACGGTCGAGTTCCTGGTCGATTCGGACAAGAACTTCTACTTTCTGGAGATGAACACGCGCCTCCAGGTCGAGCATCCCGTCACCGAGCTGGTGACCGGCGTCGACATGGTCAAAGAGCAGATCCGCATCGCGCGCGGGCGGCGCATGGGACCGCAGGATGGCGTGCAGCTCAACGGCTGGGCGGTCGAGTGTCGGATCAACGCCGAAGACCCGTATAACAACTTCCTGCCGTCGATCGGCCTGGTGACGGTCCACATCGCGCCGACCGGTCCGGGCATCCGGCTGGACAGCGGGATCTACGCGGGCTACGAAGTGACGCCCTACTACGACTCGATGCTCGCCAAGCTGATCGCGTGGGGCGATTCGCGCGGGGAGGCTCTGCTGCGCATGCGGCGCGCGCTGGCCGAATACAAGGTCATGGGGCTGAAGACGAATCTGCCGTTTCACCAGAAGCTGATCGACAGCACGCGCTTCCTGGCCGGGCGCTACGACACGCACTTCGTCGAAGAATACATGAGCATGCACGAAGAAGACCAGACCAACGACCGCGCCGAAGTGGCCGCCATCCTGGCGACGCTGATCGAGCACCAGCAGCGCCAGCAGGCCATGCAGATCGTGGCGCGGCCCAAGCGCGACGTCTCGAACTGGAAATGGATTGGGCGCTGGGAGCGCATGCAGCGTTAAGGGGTGTGGGATCAGGTGACCTGCTGGCGCTCCACGGGCCACCGCAACCTGAGGAAAAGGGCCATGGCGCAGTCATTTGATCTGAAGAAGCTTCTGAATTTGAACAGCCTTCTCGTGTTTGCCGTGGTGGCGGTGATCCTGCGCGCGACGGGCGGGGGCGACGTGGCGATCTTCGTGACGTCGGCGCTGGCGATCATCCCGCTGGCCGGGCTGATCGGGGCGGCCACCGAGGAGATCGCCGCGCGCACCGGCCCGCAGATCGGCGGGCTGCTCAACGCGACGCTTGGCAACGCGGCGGAGCTGATTATCACCATTTTCGCCCTGCGCGAAGGGCTGCTGGAGCTGGTCCGCGCCTCGATCATCGGCTCCGTGTTGGGCAACCTGCTGCTGGTGATGGGCCTGGCGATCTTGCTCGGCGGGTTGAAGAACGGTCTGCAGACCTTCAACCGGCGCGGCGCGACGATGAACGCCACCCTGCTGATCCTGGCGTTCATGGCGCTGGCGATCCCGTCGCTGTTCGATGCGACCTTCGTCGAGGAGCAGGCCTTCGCCGACGAGCTGCTGCTCAGCGAAGGCGTCGCGATCGTGCTGATCCTGCTCTACGCGGCCAGCCTCCTCTATTCGCTGCGCAACGCTCAGGCGGCGGGTGACGTGGGCGCGCATCACGCGCACGAGCCGCGCTGGTCGACGCAGATGGCCCTGGGCGTGCTGGCTTTCGCCACGCTGGGCATCGTGGTGATGTCCGAGTTCCTGGTCGGGTCGGTCGAGCCGGTGGTCGAGGAATTGGGCTGGAGCGAGCTGTTCGTCGGCGTGATCATCGTGCCGATCGTCGGCAACGTGGCCGAGCACCTGGTCGCAGTCCAGATGGCGATCAAGAACCGCATGGCACTGAGCATGAGCATCGCGCTCGGCTCCAGCCTGCAAATCGCGCTGTTCGTCGCGCCGGTGCTGGTCTTCATCAGCTTGCTGTTCGACGACAAGCTGGTGCTGGCCTTCTCGCTGCCGGAAGTGATCGCGCTGGCGGCGGCGTCCTATGTGGCGGCGCTGGTCGCCGAAGACGGCGAGTCGAACTGGTTCGAAGGGCTGATGCTGCTCGGCGTGTACGTGATCATTGCCTGGGCGTTTTTCCTGCTGCCGCTTTGAAACGTGTTATAGTAGCCCCCTACGCTATGGATTGGGCAACCGAGGAGAGTCTGATGACGATATTACGCCGAGTGGTGCTTGTGACCGTCGCCCTGCTGATCGCAGCGCCGGCGGGGTTGGTGAGCGCGGCGCCGGCGGTCCCGGCAGCGGAGCGCGCCGCCCAGGATGCCCGGACGCCGGGGGCCATCTGCGAGCAGGCCACGCAGGACCTGGCCGAGCCGGAATCGCGCGAGTTCGAAGCAGCGGACGACGTGTTGCAGGATGGCGTCGATTATTGGGCCGTGATCTGCACCAGCAAGGGACCGATCTACCTCGACCTGCTGGAACAAGAATCCCCGATGACGGTCAACAATTTCGTCTTCCTGGCCCAGAATAACTACTTCAACAACACGACCTTTCACCGCGTGCTGCCCGGTTTCATGGCCCAGGGCGGCGACCCGACCGGCACCGGCGGAGGTGGACCGGGCTATGAGTTCGGCGACGAGACCGACAACGGCCTGACCTTCGACCAGGCCGGCCTGCTGGCGATGGCGAATGCCGGGCCGGGCACCAACGGCAGCCAGTTCTTCATCACCTACGCGCCCACCTCCTGGCTGGACGGCGGCCACACGATCTTCGGGCGCGTGTTCCAGGGACAGGACGTGGCCGAGTTGTTGCGCCCGCGCGATCCGGAGCAGATGCCCGACTATGACGGCGAAACGCTGGAGACCGTCGTGATCGTCGAAGACGCCGCGACCGTCGATGCCACGCAGGACGGCGCGCCCTCCGTCGAGCACCTCCAGGCGCTGCTCGAAAGCGTGATCGTCGGGCAGATCAATGCGCTCTTTGCGCTGGACGAGGGCTACTCGCACACCTACGACCTGGATGCCGAAGCCGCCTTCTGGGGCGAGGCGGGCGGCGACGCGCTGGCCGAAACGCTGCGCGCCACGTTGGAGCGGCAGGGCTTCGTCGGGACGGCGGCGGTGCTGCTCAATATCTCGGAATGCCCCGCCGCGCCGGAACAGCTCCCGATCTGGGCGCTGGGCTTCCGCATCAGCGATCTGGGCGCCCTGGGCACCACCGAGGCGCTGGTATTCGATGACGCCCGCTCGGACCAGATCGTCGAGTCCGGCGCGTTCGAGACATATGCCGATCCGCCGGACGTGATCGGGCGTGTCTACAGCCGCCCGGCTGGCGAGGGCGACACCTGCGGCGACAGCGGCGTGTATCACCGGCTGGAGCTGCCCTACGGGCGCTATATCCTGACCGCCGACCTGGTGCTGGACAGCAACTACATCGGTGAGGCGACCGATCCGACCGCGGTGCAGTACCTGGGTTACGTGCTGCAAGATCTGCTGTTCGGATCGATCTCCGGCACGCTGGGGCGGGGCAACGACGCCGTCGCGGTGGAGTAACGGTTAGGGCGAGACGCTACCGGGACGAGTCGCCGTGCGCGGCGCTTCGTCCCCGCGCAGGCGAGACCGCCAGGACGGGGCGCACATGAGATACCAGACGATCATCAACGACGAGACGTTCGACATCGACATCAACGAGGATGGCCGAATTTTCGTGAATGGCGAGGAGCGGGCCATCGATTTTCGCGTGCTGCGCCAGGGTGAGATGTACTCGCTGCTGCTCGATCACCTCAGCTTCGAAGCGGTCGTCGAGGAACGCAACGACCTGTACCACGTGATGATCGCCGGCAGCCTGTACGAGGTCCAGGTGACCGACGAGCGCAGCCGCCGTCTGGCGAGCGCGTTCATGGCGTTTGGCGATTCGGGCGGCGAGCTGTCGATTCGCTCGCCCATGCCAGGGCTGATCGTCCGCGTGCCGGTCCAGCCAGGGCAGACGGTCGCCAAAGGCGATACGATCGTCGTGCTCGAGTCGATGAAGATGGAGAACGAGTTGAAGGCGCCGCGCGACGGCACCGTCCACATGATTCACGTGACCGCAGGGGACAACGTCGAGCAGAACAAGGTGCTCGTCACGATTTCGTAGGGCGAGCGCGGGGCGTATTCGGTGGACAGGCGGTATCATCAGGGTGGTAGGTCCGGTCGCGAGAGTCAAGCGACCGGGTTTTTTACGGGTTCAAGACGATGACGCTTCTCAAAAACCGGTGGTTGTGGCTGGCGCTGGACGTGATCTGGCTGGTCGGCCTGTCGCTGTATGTCGGCGCGGGGACCGACGACGTGCCATTCCACGGCGACGAATCCACCCTGATCTACATGAGCCGCGACTACCATTACCTCGTTCAGCAGCGCGACCTGGACCGCGTGCTCTATGCCGAGCTGCCGGAGAATCCATCCGAGCAAGACCTGCGGCTGCTCAACGGGACGGTGGGCAAAATGGCGATGGGCCTGGCCTGGGACCTGTCCGGCTACACCGTCGAGGACCTCAACGAGCCGTGGGCGTGGGGGCTGAGCTGGAACGTCAACGCGGCGCTGCAGCACATCCCGGCGGATGACGTGCTCTATGCAGCGCGTGTGTCGTCGGCAGTGCTCACTATCGCCAGCGTGTGGGCCGTGTTCGCTATCACATTGGCCGTGCTCCCGAATCACCTGGCGGCCTGGATCGCGAGCCTGATCTATGCCACGACGCCGGCCGTGCTGATGAACGGGCGCCGCGCGATGATGGACGGCGCGCTGCTGTGTTTTTCGGCCCTGACCGTGCTGGCCGCCCTGCTGGTGATCCGCGAGCAGGCGCGCGCGCCCCGACCCCGGCGCGGCGTCCTGGTGGGCTGGACGGCGGTATGGGCTATCGCAGCCGGGTTCGCCATCGCCAGCAAACACTCGGCCGTGATGACGGTCGCCATCACGTTCGCGATCATCGCCCTGGAACCATCGATCCGCAAGCGCCGCTGGGAGTGGCCCAACGCGCGGCGCCTCGCTCGCTGGATCGGCGCCGCCCTGCTGGTGATCGTGACTTTTTTGGCGCTGAACCCGGCCTGGTGGTCCGACCTGGGGGGCATGCCGGAGCGCGTGCTGACCATGCGGCAGAATATGCTCGATGCCCAGGTCGAGAAGTATGGCGGCTACGAGACACTCGACGACCAGTTAGTCGGGCTGTTCGAGGGCATGTTCTCCGCCGAGCCGCAGTATTACGA
>Ga0123333_10006567_pt1 | contig 10182 bp, 9 predicted proteins | sample BioC12SIPDNA_3_FD_89957 | JGI IMG/M metagenome (GOLD analysis project Ga0123333, IMG submission 89957) | Anaerobic biogas reactor microbial communites from Washington, USA - Biogas_R2_B C12 SIP DNA | ecosystem: Engineered > Bioreactor > Anaerobic > Unclassified | place: Washington, USA...
CGTACGCCGAGGCCAGGAAGCTTCAGGCGGCCGGTGAGAAAACCGGCAGGCTGTTCATCCGCCACAACCGCCGCTTCGAGCCGGCATTTCTGCACGCCCGCGAGATCATCGCCAGCGGAATACTCGGCAAGGTGTACGAGATCAAGCTCGCCCGCCACGGCTATCAGCGCCGCGACGACTGGCAGACGCTGACCAGCGAGGGCGGCGGCCAGCTTAACAACTGGGGCCCCCACCTGATCGATCACGCGCTTCAGTTCCTTGACTACAAGGTCAGGGACGTATGGAGCGACCTGAAATTAACCGCCGCCGTCGGCGACGCCGAAGACCATCTCAAGATCGTCTTCCGCGGCGAAAGCGGGCTGCTGGTGGACGTCGAAATCTCCGGCGGCGTCGCCATCCCCGCCCCGGTCTACGCCGTCTACGGCACCAAGGGCGCGATGATCAGCAACGACGAAAAGACCTTCATCCTCAAGTACCTCGATCCCAAGTTGAAGCTTAAGCCGCGAAAGGCCAAGAAAGGCACGCCGCTTGGATTCTCCAGCAACAACGACCTGCGCTGGATCGAGAAGGAAATCCCCGTCAAGGCGCCCAACGGCCTTGTGATGGCCAGCGTGTGGGACTTCATGTACGACGAGATCCGCCTTGGCAAAAAGAGCCCCATCACGGTGGCCCAGGCGGCAGAGGTGGTCAAGTACACCGAGCTGGCGCGCAAGAAGTCGGGGTACTACGCTTCTTAGGCGCAACTGCAATTGCCATAGCGCGAGCAGTTTATATAATGGCGTCATCGACCGGCCCGGTCGAGAAGGGACGCCATGCTGAAATTCGAAGTCTATAACGAAGGCGCGCCGGCCACGAACATCGACCTCGGCGGCGCATACGCGTTCAGCCAGGAATCAATCCCGATACGCGCGGACCTTGGCGTTCAGGAAGGAATGCTGACCATCGCCAAACGCATGCCCGGCGCGTGCGGGCTGGCGATACTCTGGCACGCGGGCTCGGCGGGCAAATTCCTTCTGACCACCACCCGCCTGATGGAACGGGCGCAACCTTACAACCTGAACGTCGAACTGGCTCGCGCGCAGCTTGCCAGGATGTCGCAGAAGCGCGAGGAATGGGGCCTGTTCGATTTCGCCAGCGCCGAGGCACTCAACAGGGAACTGGACCTGGTGCGGGCGAAGTTCATTCAAGCCCTCAACGCCCCGGACGGCGCCGCGGCGTCGGTCCTGGCAGACGAGGCCCTTGAAGCGGGCATCACCCTGGGCGAGAAGATGGCGCTGTTCCATGCCGATGTGTTTATAGATCGCCGCAGGAACAGCTCGTCGCCCCCGCTGCGAGGCGGCTTCGGATGCCAGATCGACCTCCTGAGCCAGAGCGAGCTCTATCAGCAGCGGCTGATGGAGGCGTTCGACTTCATCACCGTGCCGATGGTCTGGAAACACATCGAGCCCAAGGAACGAACCCACAACTTTCTTCAGGTTGACGCCTGGATGAAATGGGCCGCCGCCGCCCGCAGACCCGTTCACGCGGGGCCGCTGGTCAGCTTCGAAAAGTCGCACCTGCCCGACTGGATGTATCTCTGGGAGCACGACTACGAAACCCTTCGAGACATGATATACGAGCATGTCCAGCGGGTCGTGCAGCGGTACGACAAGCAGGTGCGGGTCTGGCGCGTGGTCGGCGGGCTTAACGCATTCAACAGCTTCGACCTTACTTTCGAGCAGATCATCGAGCTTACCCGCATCACCTGCCTGCTGGTGAAGAAGCTCGCACCCAGATCCAGCGTCATCATCGACATCGCCCTTCCGTTCGGCGAATACTACGCCCGCAATCCCAAGACCATTCCCCCGCTTCTGTACGCGGACATGGCCGTCCAGAGCGGCGTGAAGTTCGACGCGTTCGGCATTCAGCTTTACTCGGGCGTGCCCGCCGACGGCATGTACGTGCGAGACCTGCTGCAAATCAGCAGCCTGCTTGACGAATTCGTCTCGATGTCAAAGCCCTTGCACATATCCGCTTGCCAGGCGCCATCCGATGTCAGCTCCGACGGATGGGACGCATGGGCCGGCCAGGCCTGCGTCACAAAGGCCGGACACTGGCACAATCCATGGTCGCAGAGGCTCCAGGCGGAGTGGTTGCAGGCGTTCTTCAGGGTTGCGATATCCAAGCCCTACGTCGAATCCATCTGCTGGCGCGACCTGGCCGATTACGAAGGCCATTACGTGCCGCACGGGGGCCTGTGCCGCAACAATCTCGAACCCAAGCTCGCCTTCAAGGAACTGCGAAACTTCAAGGCGATCCTCGCCGACGCCGAGGCGCTTAAACGAGACAGGAAATGAAAACCAGCGGCGCGATCGGGCTTTTCAGCATTTCATACGGCGCCCTTTGCGCGGCTGTCGCAGCATGCATTGTTGCGGGCGTGATCGTCGTCTGGATGTCGCTTGAGCCCAGATACCCCATCGGCCCAAGGCCGGTGACGGACTACCCGCGAGCATGGGCGGCAAGGGAGATGGTCGATCCCAACACCGCCTCGGCTGCTTCACTGAAACGCCTGCCGGGACTTGGCTCCAGACGAGCCGCCAGGATCGTCGAACACCGCCAACTGCATGGCCTTTTCACAAAACCTGAAGACCTGCTCAAAGTAAAGGACGTCGGGCCGTGGACCCTCGAAGGCATTAAGCCCTACATTTGTTTCAAGAGCCAGTGAGGGACGCCATGAGGAACACCACCCGCCCCGTCCAGCGGCCAGACAGTTACCAGCACCAGACCCACAGGGCGATGCACTGCCTTCTGTTCCTGCTGCCGATGCTGCTGGCCTTTCACATCGGCTCGGCGTTCTGGCAAAGCGATCTGCTGGCGCCGCGAGACATCCACCGCCTGCTGCGATACTTCGGGGCTTCTGCGCCGTATCTGCCTCCACTGGCGCTGGTGACGCTGCTTGCGGTGCAGCATTTCCTCGGCCGGGACAAAACAAAACCACGCCCGGCAGTGCTTGCGGGAATGCTTGGGGAATCGGCAGTTGGAATCGTGCCGCTGATCGCGCTGGACTACCTTACCGGACGCGTGCTCGTAGGGCTTGCGATGCTCTCGCTCAGCGCCGGCGCTTCCGACGCCCCGCTGGGCCAGCGACTCGTCACCGACATGGGCGCAGCGGTTTACGAAGAGTTCATATTCCGCATGTTCCTTATCGGCCTGGTGATGCTGGTGTTCGTCGATGTCTGCGGGCTGGACAAAGAGGCCGTCGCCATCGGCGCGATCATCCTTTCCTCAGCCGTGTTCAGCATGTACCACTTTTCCGGCGACCAGCTTTCCGGCGCGTTTCCCTGGCGCGACTTCATTTTTCGAACCCTCGCGGGCGCATACCTTGGGGTTCTCTACGTTGCTCGGGGGCTGGGCGTCGCCGTCGGCGTGCACGCCTTCTTCAACATGTACGTAAGCCTGCTTGGCCGCTGAAACTCCGCTTGCCTCAAGCCCGAGCGTAACCTACTGTTCAGGTGAAACTATCGGTCGGGTAGATAGTCGGGGCAAATATATGTTCAGCCCAGCTAAATGTTGGATGCACTGATATGCCCGCGGCAATAATGATGCATGGCCGTGGGTGCGTGCGGAAACCGCGACGATGTCGCACTGCCGTTGTCGGCGGCAGGCGACTGATCCGCCAGGCGGTGACCACTCTGCTGCAAACGCGGCATCTTGTGGTTGAAGGAAGCTGGCGAAACGCGCGCGACATGCAGTGCGAAAGCACACCGCCCAGGCGGCTGGACGTGCTGACGCTTCTGCTTGAAGAGCCAGGGCTGTTGGGCGGAATCCGCCCTCCGTCGCAAGCCCAGGCCCAGAGCCCGCCAATCGTGGCGATACTTGTCAACGCGCGACTCGACGATCTGCGAGACGCCATGCACGGCGGCGTTCGCGGAATACTCACCACCGACGACTGCGGCAGCGATCTCGTAAAAGCCCTGAAAGTGGTTGCCGGCGGCGGAATTTACATGGGCTCGCAGGCGGGCGCTCTGATCAGCGACTCGCTGTCCCAAACGCGGAAGGCCAAAGCCCCGCGACTCTGCGCCAATCCCCTCAGCCAGCGCGAACTGCAAGTGCTTGCGCTGCTCTGCCAGGGCATGTCCGCCAAGCAGGCGGCGAGCAAGCTGACCGTCAGCAGAAAGACCATCGAGAACCATCGATACAACATATACAGGAAGTGCAATGTTGATAACCTCGCTTGCCTGATGCGGCATGCGATAGCCAACAAGCTTGTCGAACTGGATCTTGTGACGCCCTGACCGTCGCGTCGCGGGCCTAAAGCAGATTCACCGGGTCGGCGTCCGCCTGAATCTCGGCGGGGATGCGGGCAGCCTCTTCCATCTTGGGCCCGACGCACCGCTGGATGACCCCCGCCTGAGGGCAAGAGAGCAGGAGGTGAAAGCGGAACATGTTCTTCACCTTCGCCACGCCCGCCTGCATCGGGCCGATCATGCTAACGCCCTTGCCGGCCACGGCGCCGGCCAGGATGTCGCGCAGTTGTTCGGCGCACTGCTGAGCCTTGGACGGATCCTGATGCCGGATTATGAACCGGACCATCCTTGCAAACGGCGGCAGCTTCGCCTGCGACCTGAGCTTCAGTTCCGCCTCGCAGAAGGCGTGATAATCGTGGGTGGCGGCGTGAATGATCGCCGGCTCGTTTTCGTGCAGCGTCTGCACGACCACCTCGCCGCCGTCGGCGCCTCGCCCCGCCCTGCCCGCGACCTGCACGATCAACTGGAACGTTCTTTCAGATGAGCGGAAGTCCGGTATCGCCAGCGACGTGTCGGCCGAGACCACGCCAACCAGCGACACACGCGGAAAATCAAGGCCCTTGGCCACTATCTGCGTGCCCAGCAGAATATCCGTCTCGCCGGCGGAGAACTTGCGGAACACCTCCTCGAACTGCCGGGGCGAGGTCATCGTGTCGCTGTCCATCCGCGACACCCGGGCCAGCGGGAACTTGCGGAACAGCTCGTTTTCGATTCGCTGAATGCCAAATCCGAACAGCACCAGTTTTTGCCCGCTTACGGGGCAGCAGGCGGGCAGCGGCGCGGTCTTGTCGCAGTGATGGCACATCGCCAGGCCGATTGCCTGGTGGTACACCATCGGCATCGAGCACTGCTCGCACGTGAGTATCCAGTCGCTGGCGGGGCAGAAAACGTAGCTGGCGTACCCTCGCCGGTTCATCAGCAGAATCGCCTGCCTGCCCGCGTCGAGCGTGGCTGCGATTCGATGCGTCAGCGTCGCGCCGATAAGCTCGATTCGTCCCGGCGTAAGCTCCTTCCGCAAGGGCACGATCTTCAAACGCGGCATGGGCAGGTTTTTCACGCGATGCTTCAGTTCGATCAGCGAGTACCTGCCCTGCCTGGCGTTGTGCATCGATTCGAGCGAAGGCGTTGCCGATCCAAGCAGAACCGGCGCCCCCTCGATGCTTCCTCTCATCACCGCAACGTCCCTGCCGTGATACCGCGGCGCGGTGTCCTGCTTGTACGAAGGCTCGTGCTCTTCATCCACGATTATCAGGCCAAGCTTGCGCGTCGGGGCAAAGATGGCGCTCCGCGGGCCGACAACAACCGACGCCTTGCCTTCGAGTATCAGGTTGTAGTATTTGTCTCGCGCCGCCGACGTCAGCCCGCTGTGCAGCACCGCCACCCTGGGCAGGCGCTCGATCAGTCGGCCCAGCGTCTGTGTGGCAAGCGCGATTTCAGGAACAAGCAGAATCGCCTGGCGACCCATGTCGATCACGCGGCGGATGGCCCGAATGTAAACCTCCGTCTTGCCGCTGCCAGTGACGCCGTGAAGCAGAGTAACCGAGAAACCGCCTTGCAGCGGCTTGTCCAGTCTTTCCATGGCGGCAGCCTGCTCTTCGTTCAGCTCGATGGCCTCCTGCGAAGTCCCCCCCGCCGGCAACGGCGCCGCATCGTCCGCGGGCCGGGCCGACAACTCGATAAGCCCTCGCCCCCCCAGGCGGCGAATGCTGTCTCTGGTCGCGCCGCTGTGGTGCGCAAGCTCTTCCAACGCCAGCCACTCGATGCCCTGAAGATGCGCCTCGTGAAGCTCGTCAAGCGCACGCTTCTGCCGCCCGCCCAAACCCTGCGGCCAGTCCTTCTTTGACTTGATCAGCCTGGCGACTGTCTGAAGCTTCGGCGACCGCCTGCCAAGCGAAGATGGAATCATCGCCGCCAGCACCATGCCCAGCGGCGAGAGATAGTATCCGCTGATCCACCGGGCCAGTTGCAGCATTCCGGCGTCGAGCTTGCTTGCGGAATCGACAACCTCCATGACATGCTTGAGTTTTCGCCCCTGGGCCGGCTGAGGGTGTTCGTCAACGACAAAGCCCAGCGTTTTGCGATCGGACTTTCCCAGCGGCACATACACCCGCTGCCCCCGCGCAGGCGGGCCCGGCAACGGGTTCCACAGGTAGTCGAACTCTCGCCAGACCTGCGTATTGACGGCAACCGAAACCACCGTGCCCGCCGCGTCGGCCGACTCGGGAGATTGGAACAACTCGCTCATGCCGCCATCGTACATTCGCCGACGGGCCCCCCGCCACCCGATCCTTGCTAAATGTTCACGCCGACAGGCGTATTCCGCGAATCATTCGGCGATGCGCCATCTTGCCTGCCGAAGCACCGAGCCGGCGCCCCTGCCTTCGTACCAGATGGTGAGGAATCGGCCCGGGCCTATTGGCGCGGTCGAAGGGTAGCCTAGATCCGCCACCGGCGAGTCGTCGTTGAGAATAAGCGGCCGCGACCAGCTTTCCCCGCCGTCGGGGCTGATCCTCACGCCGTTGCCGTACGGGCGGCGGCGGATGCCGTACGACACCACAACCGCGCCCTGCACCGCAAGCAAATGCCCCGGGTGGCCCATCGTGTCTGTGGCGCGCCGGATCGGCCCAGTCGAGATCAGCTTCGCTGCATGACGCACCTGGCGCTTGCCGCCGGCGCAAAAGGCCTCGTATATTATTGGGGTCCGTCGCGGCTGTACAACATCAAGGACGATGCGCCGGAGGTTTGGAAAGGAATCTGTGACGTGATCGGCGAGTTGAAGAGCCTGACTCCTTTCCTTCAGGCGGGGCCTAAGGTTCTTGCGTCGGCGTCGCCGCACCCCGTCAAGTGCTGGTATGCCGACGCGGGCGGCCAGCGCCTGGTTGTGCTTGTGAATTCCACGCCGGCGGCAGCTGCCCCAAACCCGGCGGCGCTTAACCTGCTGAGCGATGCGTCAGCCCAAGGGCAGTTGCGATTGGCCCCGTATGAAGTAAAGATGCTGCGGGGAAAGGCACGATAGATCATGGCCCCTGTCAACTTTGAGTTATGCCGCCAGAGCCAGGTCCGCCGCAAGTGGGCCGGCAACCAGTGCGTCTTCTGCGTCGCCGTCCACCTGACGGACCCCAGCGTGTGCGAGATGGTCAGCCTGATGGACTTCGACTGCATCTGGGTGGACATGGAGCACCACGCCACCAGCGTGCAGACCGCCGGCGAAATGTTCAGGGCAGCCAGGGTAAACGGTTCGGACATCATGGCCCGTCCCGGCAAGGGCGAGTTCATGCGAATGGGCAGGATGCTCGAATCGGGTGCGACCGGCATTCTGTATCCACGATGCGACGACCCGGCGGAGGCCCGCGAAGTCGTGAAATGGGGCAAGTTCGCCCCTCTCGGGCAGCGCGGCCTCGACGCAGTCAACGCCGACAGCCCCTTCGGGCTTACCGACATCGCGGGCTACGTCGAGCGAGCGAACAGGGAAACCTGGCTCGCCGTGCAGATCGAATCGCCGCAGGCGGTTTGCCAGGCGGACGCAATCGCCGCCGTTGACGGCATTGACATGCTCTTCTTCGGCCCGGGCGATTACTCGCTGCTGAGCGGCCGGCCCGGCGACGTCAAGTGCCCCGAAGTAACCGCCGCCGCCGCTGCCGTTTGCAGTGCCGCAAAAAAAGCGGGCAAGAAGTTTGGCACGCCCGCCCTCGGCCCCGACCACGCCAAACGGATGATCGACATGGGCGCCAACTTTCTCACCCTTGGTTCCGACATATCTCTGCTTCGGTCCGCCATGCAAAACCTCCGCCGCCAGTACGGCCTCTAGCGATTGCCATAATCCCCGCATTTACATCCGACACGCGAAGACCAGCACGACGCGTCTTTTCTAATGTTCACCTGTTCACCTGTTCTCCTGTTCTCCTGTTCTCCTGTTCAACTTTCTCGGCCGAAGGCCGTGCGGGGACCTGACTGCTATCGCGCAGCGAATCCTCGCCGTTTGCTGTTTTCGTTCGCGTCGTGATCATCGCACGAAACAAATACAACGGCGAGGATTCGCTGCGCGAAGGTTGTTGGACTCCCCGCATTTCCATGCGGGGCTTTATGCGTCGTGCTGGTTCGAGAGTAGGATGTATATGCGTATGATGAAATGCAAGCGGCCTGGTCGGATATCCGGCCAGGCCGCGGATGATTCGCAAAAGACGGTTTAATCCAGGCCCATAGCCTTAAGGTTGTTGTAGCTCTGGGCAAGGGCGTCGAACGGATTCTGGTCGTAGCATGAATCCTGCTCGACCAGCGCGTATTCGACTCCGCCGGCCTTGCAGGCCTTGATAATGCCTTCCCAGTTGAGGTTGCCTTCGCCAATTGGGGCCATGCGCACTTCCCTGTTCGGCAGGATCATCATGTCCTTGAAGTGCACGAGCGGCTCTCTTCCGGCAAGCTTGTTGATCCACCAGATCGGATCGCCGCCGCCGGCGGTAATCCAATAGGTGTCGATCTCGCCCTTAAGCGTCTTGCCGTCCACCGTGTCATACAGGCGCGCCAGCCACGTCTTTCCGTCATATTTGGCAAGCTCATGATGGTGGTTGTGATACGAAAATGTCAGCCCGGCTGCGGTAAGCTTGGCGGCGACAGGCGCAAGCTCATCTGTGAACTGCTTGAGGCCCTCCAGCGTGAAGTACGTGCCCGCAAGCCCGCCGATGGCGGAGTGGCGGCAGCCCCACATCTTGTGCGTTTCGATTACGGTGTCCAGATCCTTGAGAAACGCATCCCAGCTCATGTGCGTGCAGGAGATGGTCAACCCGAGATCCTTCGCGATCTTGGCCACTTCCTTTGGATCGACCGGCCCCATGCCGGATATCTGTACGTTGCTGTAGCCGATGGCCTTGACCTTCTTGAAGGTTTCGGCGACACCGGGCAGATCCTTGATGTAATCTCGAAGCGTGTACAACTGTGCGCCAATTCGCATCCTACCGTCTCCTTGCTTGAATATCCTTTGTGGGGCCTGCAAACCACACTGTTTGTCATCAGCGCCCCGGCAGTTCCGATAATTTTTCAGCGATTCTGGACTCGTGCATTCGCGCGCTGATCCAGCAACCGGCGATCGCGCCGCCGCAGCCGGCGGTTATCCAATCCAACGGCGTAATCCTGCCATAAACCGGGTAGTTTATCCACCCGTTGGCGGTCGCCGGAATCGGCGCCGCCGCGGCCAGCAAATACAGCAGCACTGCCGCGATGACAGGCGATATCCAGATCAGCATTGTGCAGCGGGCCGGCATCAGTTGGTTAACCGCCATGGCGGCGATGCCAAAGCTGGCCAGCAAAGCGAAGATGATCTGGCCGCGGTCGGAAGATTGAAGCGTAACGCGAAGCAGCACCAGCCCCCCCGCCAGCGTCAGCGCGCCCGCGGCCAGAGGCCGCCACGATCCCACCTTGAAGGCGGCCTTGCTGATAATCAGCCCGCCGTGCGCCGGCGAAGCCGCCCATGATTCGCCCACCTTGGCGAGCTTCTGCGCGTCAATGCCCGCCAGCGGATCAACCCACGCGGCATTGGGCAGGGCCCGCGACATCTGCTTTCTTATTATGTCGATAATCGCCGCCGCGACCACCAGCGTCGCAGCCAGTATCAGCAACTCAGCGATCATAGGCCAGTAAAGCGCGATGCCGCTTCTGGAGGTGGACCAGAACAGGCCCCTCATCATGGGCGAGCGGAGGCTCACGCCCAGAGCGGTCAGCAGCGACGCAAGCAGCACGCCATGAGGCCGGGACTTTGCAAGGAATGCCGCGCCAAACGCCGCTACCGCGATGATCAACGCAACCAGCAGTAAGATCTGCCGTAAACCGCCCGCGATAAGCAGCACAAAGGGCGCGTGAGGATTGGCGGGCTCGAACAGCCGCCACAGGGAAGTATACGATC
>Ga0123333_10006573_pt1 | contig 10174 bp, 7 predicted proteins | sample BioC12SIPDNA_3_FD_89957 | JGI IMG/M metagenome (GOLD analysis project Ga0123333, IMG submission 89957) | Anaerobic biogas reactor microbial communites from Washington, USA - Biogas_R2_B C12 SIP DNA | ecosystem: Engineered > Bioreactor > Anaerobic > Unclassified | place: Washington, USA...
CAGCACGCGGCCGGGCAGGTAAACGCTCGTCGCCCGCTCCTTCGCCTCCTTGTCGAGGCTCGTGCCCTCCGCGACGTAGTAGCTGACGTCGGCGATGTGAACGCCGACCCTCAGGAGCCCGTCCTTCTTGCCCTCGAGGCGCTCGAGGGAGATCGCGTCGTCGAAGTCCTTGGCGTCCTCGCCGTCGATGGTGAACGTGGGGACCTTGCGGTAGTCGGTGCGGCCCTCCATCAGCTCGGGGGTGACCGTGTCGGGGACCGCTGCCGCCTCGGCGAGCGTGGCGGGGTCGAACTCGGCCTTGAGGCCGTACTTGACGATCACGGCGCGGGTCTCGACCTCGGGGTCGTCGGCCTCGCCCAGGACCTCGGAGACCTCGCCGAACGGCTCGGGCTCGCCCGAGTCCTCGGGCCAGATCATCTTGACGACGATGCGGGTGCCGCCCTCGAGCCTCCCGACCGACTCGGGCGTCAGGAGCACGCGCTCGCGCAGCCGCGGCGAGTCGGGCCTGAGGATCGCGTAGCCGCGCGCGTACTCGAGCGTGCCGACGACGAGGGCGTTGCCGCGCTCGATGATCCGCACGATCTCGCCGCTGGGCCTGTCGCCCTCGGTCTTGAGCGGGTTCGGGCGGGCGAGGACCTTGTCTCCGTCCCACGCGCCGCCGAGGCGGTCCGCGGGGATGAACAGGTCCTTGCCGCCGGCGTCGGGGATCACGAAGCCGTAGCCGCCGCTGGTGACCTGGAGGCGGCCGGGCACGAGGTTCATCTCCTGCGGCAGTCCGTAGGTGCGGCGGCGGGTCTTGACGAGCTGGCCGCTCTGGACGAGCTGCGCCAGCGTCTCCCTGAGCGCGGAGCGGTCGTCGAGCTTGAGGCGGCGCTGCACGTCTTGGACGTGCCAAGGGCGCTCGGGGTTGTCGTGGAAGAACTTCAGCACTTCGGTAGCTGGAACTGGCATCTGCAGGCGAGTCTAGCGCCTAGCCGCCCGGGGACCGCGCGGCGGCCGCGACGCGCGGCGCCCCCAGGCGGTACCGTCTGGCATGCCGGAACTGCGCTCGGTGTACCTGACGTTCCCGGACCTCGACAGCGCCGCGAGCGTCGCGAAGCACCTCGTCGACGAGCGGCTGGCGGCGTGCGTGAACCTGCTGCCCCGCGCGCTCTCCTTCTACCGCTGGGAGGGCGTCGTGCGCTCCGAGGAGGAGGTCATCGGGTTCGCCAAGACGACGGTCGACAAGGTCGACGCGCTGATCGCCAGGGCGGCCGAGCTCCACCCCTACGACGTGCCGTGCGTCGTCGCCCTGCACCCCGCCCAGGCCCTGCCCGCCTACGCGGCGTGGGTCGCGGACGAGACGCGGGAGCAGGGAGAGGGCTGAGGGCGGCGGACCGGGATCGACTTCGCAGGCGTACCGCCTTCGGCTTCACCGGCCGCCCGCTCAGGCGACGCGGCGCCGCTCGCGCTCGGCGAGGGCGGTGAGCTCGTCCCGCGCCGGCGAGGGCGGGAAGGCCGAGAGGGCGCCGACGGCGGCGTCGACCTCGCGGCCCAGCACCTCGCGCGTGGCGGCGTCGGCGCCGTAGGCCCTCACCAGCTCCACCATCCGCTCGACGTCGCCGGGACCGGCGGCGTGCCGGCCGACGATCAGCCGCGCCTCCTCGAGGTCGTGGTCGAGGATCAGCTTCAGCACCGGGTAGGTCGCCTTGCCCTCGCGCAGGTCGCCGCCCACGGGCTTGCCCAAGGACTCCGGGTCGCCCAGCAGGTCGAGGTAGTCGTCGCGGAGCTGGAAGGCGCGTCCGTAGGCCATGCCGAACGTCCGCAGCGCGGCGCGCTCGGCGGGCGAGGCGCCGGCGAGCACGGCGACGCCCTCGACCGCCGCGGCCATCAGCGCGGCCGTCTTGCCGTCGTTCACGCGCGCGTAGGCCTCGTAGCTCCACTCCTTGAGCGTCGCGCACTGGAACTGCAGCACCTCGCCCTCGCACAGGGCGGCGGCCGCGTCGGCCATCAGGCCGATCAGCTCCTCGCTGCCGCTGCGTGCCAGGAGCCGCAGCACGCGGGCGAGCATGAAGTCGCCGGACATCACGCTCACGACGTTGCCGTACCGGAGGAACGCGGCCTGCTCGCCGCGGCGCGTGGCCGCGTCGTCGATGAGGTCGTCGTGCAGGAGCGAGGCCGAGTGGAGCAGCTCGACGGCGAGGGCGACGAGGCGCGAGCGCTCGGGCGGCGTGCCCAGCATCCGGCCCGTCAGCAGCGCCAGCGTGGGCCGCACCCGCTTGCCTCCCGCGCGCACCAGGTCCTCGCCGATCGCCCGGATGAACCCGACGTCGGACTCCAGCTCGCGCGCGAGCTGCGCCTCGAAGGCGGCCATCTCCGCGGCGAGCCCTGAGGCCTGCGCGCTGGCGAGGTCCTCGCTCACCGGCGCGCCCCGCTCACCCTCGGTCCTCGACCAGCGCGCCCTCGTGCAGGAAGTAGCTCACGCGCTTCAAGGCGGCGAGGAAGTCGACGGGCTCGACCTTGACGCCCTCGGGCACGGAAACCACGGTCGGGGCGAAGTTGAGGATGCCGCGCACCCCCGCCGCGACGACGGCGTCGACGGCGGCCTGCGCCGCTCCCACCGGCACCGTGAGCAGGACGATCTCGAGACCGAGCTCGGCCACGGCAGCTCCCAGCTCGCCCATGTGCCGCACGACGACGCCGCCGTGCCGCTGCCCGACCTTGCGCTCGTCGACGTCGAAGGCGGCCACGAGGTCGAAGTCGTACTCCGAGAGGCCGGGGTAGTCGGCGAGCGCCTGGCCGAGGCGCCCCATGCCCACGATCGCCACGCGCCAAGGACGCGTGAGGCCGAGTATGCGCTTGAGCTCGCCCTTCAGGGACGAGACCGTGTAGCCCGTCCCGCGCGTGCCGAAGGTGCCGAAGTAGGCGAGGTCCTTGCGGACCTGGAACGCCGAGACGTGCGCCTCGTCGGCGAGCAGGTCGGAGGAGACGCGCTCCACGCCCCTGGCCTCGAGCCCGTTGAGGACGCGCAGGTACGTGATCAGCCGGCCGACCGTGGCCGAGGGGATGTCCCTGGCCGTGCCGCGGGCGCCCCCGCGCTGCATCAGCGCGGGAAGCTCTCGATACCCGCGGACTCGAGCCTGGACTGGGCTGCGGCCAACCCCGCGGCGTCGAAGGGGCCGATGAGCAGCTTCACGAGCCCGTTCTCGACACGGTCGGAGACGACGAAGCCCATGGCCTCGAGGCGCTGGCGCTGCGGCAGCGAGCTGTCGCGCGAGCCGTAGGCGCCGACCTGCAGGTAGCGCGTGCCGGACGTCGCCGGAGCGGCCGGGGTGGCGGCCGGCTCGGCGGCGGGGGCGGCGGCCGAGGACGACGCGGCGGGCGCAGCAGCGGTCTGCTGCGGGGCGGTCGGCTGCTGCGCGGCCGGCGCCGAGGCCTGCGGACCCGGGTCGTCGGTCTGCAGGCGGTAGACGGTGGGGTCGGGCACGCCGAGGTTCGACGCGGCGATGCGCGCCGCGACGGACCTGGCCTCGGCCTCGGTGTCGTAGGGGCCGACGAGGACGATGCTCAGGTCGCCCTGGGTGCCGATGAAGGCCGGGTAGCCGGCGGCCTCGAAGGCCTGGAGCTGGCGCTGGGCGTTCTCGGCGCTGGCGAACGCGCCGACCGAGACGCGGTACGGGGCGTCGGGGACCCCCGACGCCGACGGCAGCGGCGTGCCGGCGGCCGGGGTGGGGGTCGAGGTGACGGCTCCCTGCGTCTGCGTCGGGGGGGTGGCGGTGCTGACCACGCTGCCCTGAGAGGAAGGCTGGCTCGGTTGGGCCGCGGACCCGCCGTCCGGCGGTAGGGCCAGGGCCGGCGGCTCCGACGTCTGACCCGCCGCCTGCCCGGCCTCGTCGGCCGACGCGGCGTCGGCCGCGGCGGCGTCGGACGGCTCGGCGACCGGGTCGTCCTGGCCGGCGGCGGCGTCGGCCGGCAGGGCGGCGACGGGCGGCTGCTGGTCGGCCGGCACCGTCGGGGTGCTGGGCTGCGCGGCCGACGGCGCGCTCGCCTGCGACTGGCCGCTCGCCTGCGACTGGCCGGCCGTCTGGCTGCCCGTCAGAGGCGTCGTGCCTCGCGGCGTCTCAGCCGTGCGGTCACCCACCGGGAAGAACGAGCCCCCGGAGATCAGCGTCGCGATGATGCCGGCGATGACGGCGATCAGGGCGACGCCGATGAGCAGGTCGGGCCAGTTGCGTCTAAGCCAGTCCATGTTCCCCCATGTTACCCCCGGGGGCGGGGGGCGGAGAGTGGGTCGCGCCGCCGGTCGCGTCCGGCCTCACCGCCGCTCCGGCGGGCGAGCGGCGCCCCCGGCCGCTCGCCCGCCGGAGCGTCACAGGTACGTCGTGATCGCGTTGCAGGCCGGCTGGTAGCCGAGCTCGCAGGACGAGACCCAGGCGTCGGTGGCGGCGCTGCGCCGGTTCTGCGAGAAGAGGGCCCACCCGAGGTTGTAGAGCGCCTCCATGTCGCGGGCGTTCTGGTCGACGAGGAGCGTGTAGACGTTCTCGGCGTCCTGGTAGCGCTGCGCGGCCAGGTAGGCGGCGCCGAGGTTCGCCCGGGCCTCCACGCTGTTCGGGTTCAGCTGCACCGCCCGCTCGAAGCTGGCGACGGCGGTGGCGTAGTCGCCCTGCTGGTAGGCCGCCAGGCCGGACCACAGGTGGGCGCCAGGGTCGGAGGGGCGCGCCTGGACGACGGCGCGGAACTCGTCGTTGGCGGCGCGGTAGTCGCCGAGGCGGTAGTGCGAGCGGCCGGCGATGAACCGGGCGGTGGCGACCTGCTGGGCGTCGCTGAGGCCGCCCGCGGCGCGCTGGGCGTAGGCCAGCGCCTCGCCGGGCTGCGCGAGCTGGTCGTGGGCGGTGGCCAGCGCGAGCGCGACGTCCGCCCTGCCCTGCCCGCCCTGCTGCTCGGCCCGCGTCAGGGCCGCGAGCGCCTGCTGCGGCTGGCCGCTCTCGAGGAACGTCACGCCGAGGTTGTACTGGGCCTCCCACGAGTTCGGGTCGGCCTCGGCGGCGAGGCGGTACGACTCGGCGGCGTCGGCCTCGCGGCCGAGGCTGCGCTGCAGCGTGCCCAGCTTGATCAGCGTGCTGGCCTCAGCGGCGCCGTCGCCCGCGGTCCGTGCCTTCTCGAGGGCGCGCTCGAGCGACCAGATCGCGTAGTCGATCTGGCCCTGGGACACGTATATGTCGGAGATGAGGGCGCTGACGCGGTAGTCGCCGCTGCGGGCCTCGAGCTCGGTGAGCTCGGGCAGCGCCACGAGGCCCTGGCCGGCGTTGTGGAGGGCCTGGCCGCGCCGCAGGATGTAGTCGGCGTTCTCGGGCTCGAACTCGAGGGCGGAGGCGTAGGCCTCGGCGGCGCCGGCGTAGTCGCCGGCGAGCTCGAGCTGACCGGCCAGGGCGATGTGAGCCCCGACGCGGTCGTCGTTGCTGGCCTCTGGCTCGGCCTGCGCGAGGGCCTCCCTGAAGGCGTTGGCGGCCTCCTGGGGACGGCGCAGGCGCGCGAGCGTGACGCCGCGGTTGAAGTGGCCGTCGAACCGGTCGGGGTGGAGCCGGGTGACCTCGGTGAACTCGAAGAGCGCGGCCTGGAAGTCGCCGCGCGCGAACTCGGAGAGGCCCAGGCCGTAGTGGGCGTCGCCGGAGCGGTAGTCGAGGGCGATGGCCTCGAGGAACGCGGTCTTGGCGTCGTCGTACTGGCCGCCCTGGTAGAGCGCGTTACCGAGCGCCACCCACGCCACGACACTGCCGGGGTTGGCCTGCACCTCGGCGCGCAGCCTGTCGACGTTCGACTGCGCGGCGGCGGTACCCAGCGTCAACGTGGTCGCCGCGACCGCTAGCGCCACTATCGCGGTCCGCCTGCACTTACCGATGAACATGCCTGCCTCCAGAACGTGAAGCGCGTGAGCGCCGGGTGAGAACGTCCGAGTCTCGGCCGCGAGTCTATACGAACGCCCCATGCGCACCCTGTGAAATCCGGCACGGTGCCACGACCCCAGCAGTGCCGTCGGTGACGGCGTAAACCCGCCTGGAGGCGGCGCTCCGGAGGGGCCCGGGAGGGGCCGCGTCGGGCCGGGACGGCTCCGGCCTCAGGCCGCGTCGGCGCCCTTGAGCGCGAGCTGGCCGCAGGCGCCGCCCGCGTCGCGCCCGCGGCTGAAGCGCACCGAGACGGACACGCCGGCGGCGGCGAGGGCGCCCTTGAAGGCGTCGGTGCGGCGGCGCGACGACTGCGCGAAGCCCGACCCCGCCCAGGGGTTGAACGGGATGAGGTTCACGTGCGCGTCGAGGCCCGCGAGGAGCCCGGCGAGGCGGCGCGCCTGCGCGTCCGAGTCGTTGACGCCGGCGAGCAGCGTGTACTCGATCGTCACGCGTCGCCCGACCCTCTCCTGCCAGTAGCGCATGGCGTCCACGATCTCGGCGACGGGGTTCGCCAGCGCCGTGGGGATGATGCGGCGCCGCGTCTCGTCGTCCGGCGCGTGCAGGCTCACGGCCAAGACCAGGGGCAGGCCCTCGTCGGCGAGCCGCCGCATGCGCGAGGGGAGGCCGACGGTCGAGAGCGTGACGCGCCGCGGGGACATGTCCAGCGCCCGCGGGTCGATCAGCGTGCGCACGGCCGCCATGGCCTCGGCGTAGTTCAGGAGCGCCTCGCCCATGCCCATGAGCACGACGTTGCGCACGCTGCGCGGCGCGATCCCCTCGTGGCGCGCCACCGCCAGGACCTGCCCGACGATCTCGCCGCGGCTGAGGTTGCGCCCGAAGCCGAGCGCCCCGGTGGCGCAGAACGCGCACCCGGCCGGGCAGCCGACCATCGAGGACACGCAGACCGTGCGCCGCCCCGCGTAGGGCATGTAGACGGCCTCCGTCCGCTTGCCGTCGCGGAGCGTGAACAGGTACCTGACCGAGCCGTCGCGCGAGGGGAAGCGGCGCACGGACGCGAACGGGTCGGCGGCGTGCCCCGCCGCCAGCCAGTCGCGGAGGCCGCGCGGCAGGTTCGTCATGGCCGCGAAGTCGGTCTCGCCGCGCACGTAGAGCCAGTCGACGAGCTGCGCGCGCCGGTAGGCCGGCTCGCCGTGAGGCAGCGGCAGCGCCTCGATGGGCACGTCGAGGAGCGTGCCTCCGGGGGCGGCGCCCGCGTCGGCTGCTCGGGGGGCTGGGGTCGGCTCGTTCACGACGGGGATGGGCCTGGTGGGGTCCACATGGGGCCGGGCTATCATGCCGGCACGACCATGATAGGCCGTAAGCGCAAGGTCATCGGCATGGTGCTGGCCGGGGGCAGGGGCTCCCGCCTACACCCCTTGACGTGGAAGCGCACCAAGCCGGCCGTGCCCTTCGGCAGCAAGTACCGGATCATCGACTTCGCGCTGAACAACATGATCAACTCCCGCATCTACGGGATGTACGTGCTCACGCAGTTCAAGGCGCAGTCGCTGACCGAGCACATCCAGCGCAACTGGCGCTTCGGCGCCTTCCTCTCCGACCACTTCATCACGCTGGCGCCGGCGCAGATGTACCTCTACGAGGAGCTGGGCGCCGAGTGGTACCGCGGCACCGCCGACGCGATCTACCAGAACCTGCACCTCGTCGACAACTCCGACGCCGACCTCGTCGCGATCTTCTCGGGCGACCACATCTACAAGATGGACATCGCCCACATGGTCGAGTACCACCTCGAGAACGACGCCGACGTCACGATCGCCGCCTACCCCACCCCGGTCGCCGACGGCAGCCGGTTCGGCGTGCTGCAGGTCGACCCCGACTGGCGCATCACCGAGTTCCAGGAGAAGCCGCGCGACCCGAAGCCGATCCCCGGCCGTCCCAGCCACTGCCTGGCCAGCATGGGGAACTACGTCTTCAGCGTCCCCACCCTGATCGAGCTGCTCACCGAGGACGCCGGCGTGAAGGCCTCGGACCACGACTTCGGCAAGGACGTGCTGCCGCGGGCGCTGCAGGAGGGCAAGCGCCTGTTCGCCTACGACTTCGCGCGCAACCCGATCCCCGGCCAGGAGGGCCCCAACACGTACTGGCGCGACGTCGGGACGCTCGAGAGCTACTGGGAGGCGAACATGGACCTCGTCGCCGTCGAGCCCGAGTTCGACCTCTACAACGAGGAGTGGCCGCTTAGGACCTCGGCCGAGTACTCCCCGCCCGCGAAGTTCGTGCACGAGGAGGAGGGCAGGCGCGGCCAGGCGTTCAACTCGCTCGTGGCGGGCGGCGTGATCGTCTCGGGGAGCACGGTGAGGGAGTCGGTGCTGTTCCGCCGCGTCCGCGTGAACTCCTACGCCACGGTCGAGCGCAGCGTCCTCTTCGACAACGTCGAGGTGGGCAGGCACGCGGTCGTGCGCAACGCGATCGTGGACAAGAACGTGACGATCCCGCCGGGCATGCGGCTCGGCGTCGACCCCGCCGAGGACAGGGCCAGGGGCCTCACCGTCCTGCCGAGCGGCCTGGTGACCGTCCCCAAGGGGTTCGTCTTCGACTGACGCCGCCGAGAGGGCAGGAGCGACGGGCCCGCGCCGCGCCCGGCCCGTGCGGCGCCGGCGGCCGGCGCGGCCATTACCACAGGATGAACGTCCGAGGCGCGTCGCTTACAGTGCCCTTTCATATCTGGGTGGTACCCTCCTAGACACAAGACGCGCGGGGAGGTGCGCCTCGCCCGCGCCCGCCCCCGGCTAGCTCCCCGGCCGGGAAGCCGGAGGCCAGCGCTTGAAACGTTCATTCAACCCCTGGTTGCTCGTGATGCTCCTGATCCTGGGCATCTTCGTGTTCAACCAGTTCAACGCCGGCGGCAGCAGCCGCGAGATCACGTACTCCACGTTCACCGAGCTCGTCGAGGCCGGCCGCGTCGCGGCCGTGACCATCGACCGCAACACCGGCAACATCACCGGCGAGCTCACCGCGGAGACGCAGGTCACCGTCGACGGCCAGCCGCAGGCGATCCGCACGTTCCGGACCACCGTCATCCTCACCGACACGCTGCTCCAGGACCTCCGGGCAGGCGTGCCCGAGGTCGTGATCCGGAACCCGCCGCAGTGGATCGGCATCATCGTGGGCTCGATCCTGCCCATAGCCATCCTCATCGGCTTCTTCTGGTTCATCTTCATGCGCGCGCAGGGCGGGCCCAACCAGGTCATGCAGTTCGGCCAGTCGCGCGCCAAGACGTTCGGGCGCGAGAACAAGGTCTCGACCACCTTCAACGACGTCGCCGGCCACAAGGAGGCGAAGCAGGAGCTCGTCGAGGTCGTCGACTTCCTGAAGAACCCGCAGAAGTACCTGCGCATCGGCGCCGAGATCCCCAAGGGCGTGCTGCTCGTGGGCCCGCCCGGCACCGGCAAGACGCTGCTGGCCCGCGCCGTCGCCGGCGAGGCCGGCGTGCCGTTCCTGACGGTCAGCGCCTCGGAGTTCATGGAGATGTTCGTGGGCGTCGGCGCCAGCCGCGTGCGCAGCCTGTTCGAGGAGGCGCGCAAGGCGGCCCCGGCGATCATCTTCATCGACGAGCTCGACTCGATCGGTCGGCGCCGCGGCGCCGGCATCGGCGGAGGCCACGACGAGCGCGAGCAGACGCTCAACCAGATCCTCTCCGAGATGGACGGGTTCGAGAAGGACACGTCCGTGATCATCATCGCGGCCACGAACCGGCCCGACATCCTCGACCCCGCCCTGCTCCGCCCCGGCCGCTTCGACCGTCAGGTCACGATCGGCCTCCCCACCCAGCGCGAGCGCGAGGAGATCCTCAAGGTCCACGTGCGCAACAAGCCCGTCGCCGAGGACGTCAGCCTCAGGCGCCTGGCCGAGGCCACCCCGATGTTCTCCGGCGCCGACCTCGAGAACCTCACGAACGAGGCCGCGCTGATCGCCGCGCGCTCGAACAAGCAGGTCATCTCCTGGAACGACTTCAACGAGGCCCTCGACCGCATCACGCTTGGCCTCAGGCGCGGGAGCCTGGTGCCGTCGGAGGACGAGCGCCGGATCCTCGCCTACCACGAGGCCGGCCACGCCGTCGCCTACGCCGCCAACCCCGTCCTGGGCGAGATCCGCAAGGTCACGATCATGCCCCGCGGCGGCGCCGGCGGCTTCATGGCGCCGCTGGCCAAGGAGGACATGTTCTACGACGTCTCGCGCTACCGCGCGCAGCTCGTCGTCGCGTTCGCCGGCCGCGTGGCCGAGAAGCG
>Ga0123333_10006576_pt1 | contig 10172 bp, 5 predicted proteins | sample BioC12SIPDNA_3_FD_89957 | JGI IMG/M metagenome (GOLD analysis project Ga0123333, IMG submission 89957) | Anaerobic biogas reactor microbial communites from Washington, USA - Biogas_R2_B C12 SIP DNA | ecosystem: Engineered > Bioreactor > Anaerobic > Unclassified | place: Washington, USA...
AGGAGCAGGGTGTTCAGGCGGCGACGTTGACGCACGGTCGACAACTCGCGAAATGACCGCAGCCTACCGAACCAGCGATCCGCACGCACTTTCAAGGCCATCTGGCAGCTCTCCAATGGTGAGGGCTAGTTCTTATCACAATCACTCTATCACATCTGCGAAGCCAAGACAATGGCGCCAACCCCGATTATCTGTTAAGATTTTGCTAAACATTCAAAGCGAGCCAGCCATGTCAAACTCTACAGCCCTTTTCGAGGCCTTTGCCAACCGTAACCGCACCCAGCAGTTTCGCTGCCGCGGATACCAGCAGCCCGTCTTCGGTACCGTCTATCCGCGCAGCTCGCTGCGCTGGCATGGCGTGCCACTGGGCGGGCTCGGTACAGGCTTTTTGTGCTGGGATACGGATGGCCGCAACAGCCAATGCACCCTCTTTAACCAGCTGCCCAACATCAGCGCCTTGCCGGTACTCGGCACAATCCCCTTTAGCCTGGATGTGGACGGGCGTACTTTTGCGCTGGCCGTTCGCGGCGATGATGGCAGCGGCGATCTGACCGATTTGCGCTACTTTGGGCACTTTCCGCTGCTGGATCTGAGCATGCAGATCGAGGCGCCGATACGCATCGAGATACGCGCCTATGGCCCGTTTATCCCGGGGGCTGCCGTTACCTCCAACACACCAGCTATCGTCTACCAGGTGACGCTCCCCAACCTGGATACCCATCCGCACCGCTGCACGCTGCGTTACGATGCTCCCGAGCCCCCCAAAGCGGTGACAGACACCCAAACGCTAGAGCTTGCCGAGGGCTGGCAGGGTTCAAGTCAGCGCCACATCTGGGCGCAGGCCAACCCGCGCATGGGCGCGCAGGCGCTTGAACACGAGCTGGCCTTGGCAGCGCGCCACGGCAGCGTCTCAAGCTGCGGTGCGCAGCTGCAAAGCGAGCTGAGCATCGAGCTAGCGGCGGATGAGGCCAGCGAGGAGACGATCATCCTGGTCTGGTACCAGCCCTCATTGCGTGATAGCTGGAACCGCGCCGAACGCCTGCGCTATGCCGACCGCTTTGTCGATGCCAAAACAGTCCTCACTGCCGCCATCGCCGGGCACACCAGCTGGCTGGAGCGCATCATCGCCTGGCAGAGCGCCATCTATGCGCGTGACGAGCTTTCGCCCGAGCTGCGCGAGGCGCTGGTCAACTCGTTCTACGCCACCTGCAAGAACAGCCACTGGATTACGCGCTCCCGCCCGGACGACTGGTTCGGCGACGACGGTCTGTTCCTGCTCAACGAGAGTTACACCACCTGTCCGCTTTCCGAGACACTGCCCTGTCACTACCTCGGCAGCCTGCCGACCCTCTTCTTTTTCCCCGAGCTGGAACGCACCACTCTGGAAGCCTACCGGCATTACCAACTCGCCAGCGGTGAGATCCCCTTTAGCCTGGACAGGGGTTTTGGCGCGCGTGCTCCCAATTACCAGACCCAGCACACCAACGGCATTAACGAGTATATCGAGCTGGTCTACCGCTATTACCTGCGCACTGGCGACGAGGAATTCCTGCGCGAATTCTACCCTTCGGTGCTGGCTGCCGGTCGTTATGTTGAGTTCCTGGATAATAACGGCGACGGTATGGTCGAAGAGCACCCGCATGCACTGCCGGGCGAATTCTGGCCAGCCAACGTGCCGTGGGATCTGTGGCCCCAGCACGGCACCTCGGTCTACACCGGCCTCAAGAGCCTTTCCGCGGCTGCGGCGCTGGCGGCAATGGCCGAGCGCCAGGGGAACGCTCACAACGCCGAGCATTGGCGGGCACGCCTGGCGCGCGGGCAGGCGCGTGCGCAGGAGCTGTGGAACGGCCGTTGGTTCAACCTGCAGCTGGATGCCGATGGTATCTCCGACAGCACCTGCCTGAGTGCCCAGCTGACGGGCGAATGGGCTGCTGCGCTGTATGGGCTCGAGCGCCTGTTGCCGCCCGAGCAGGCTGCCAGTGCCCTGCAGGCCGTGGCCGAGTTGTGCAGCGGTAAATCGCCTTATGGCCTTGTGCTGGCCGTGACAGCCGATGGCGCACCGGTTTACTCGAACCAGGGGATCGTGTGTGATTTTGCGCGCGATGTCTGGCCGATGGTTAACTTTATCTATGCCGCCACCTGCCAGTTTCTCGGCGCTGCCAAAGCCGAGGGGCTCGCCGCCGTCCAGGATGTGCTTGGGACGCTCTTCCACCAGGCGAACGCCATGCCGTGGGGCTGGCCTTGCAATATAAACGCCCACGATGGCTGGATCGGCCATGGCCACGACTATAACGACCCGCAAGCCATCTGGAGCCTGCCCTTGGCTATCGCCGGGCTGACCCTCGCCGAGGCTGAACAACCCGGCAGCCTGGTGGAAGGCATCCTGAGCGCGGCGCGCGCGAAGGCTTGACCAGCGCCGTCTTTCTGGGGCATACTGACGGCATCCCACAGGAGTTACTGATAGCATGCAATACACAACACTTGGCAAGACTGGTTACCGCGTCTCGCGCCTGGGCTTTGGCGCCATGAGGTTGCCGATGGTCGGCGAGGGCGAGGCCGCACGCGTCAACCGTGAGCTGGCAATCCCCATGATTCACCGCGCCTTTGAAGGCGGCGTCACCTATATCGACACGGCTGTGGGCTATTGCAACGGCGATAGTCAGCGCGCCGTGGGCGAGGCGCTCAAGGGCTGGCGCGACAAGATCGTGGTCTCGACCAAAAACCACGAATACAAGGATGAAAAGACCTGGTGGACCAACCTTGAGAACTCTCTTGAGCGCCTGCAGATCAGCTATATCGACATCTATAACCATCACGGTCTCAACTGGGAGCGCTTTACCACCGACGCACGCGATACCGTCTCCACGTGGATGCGACGCGCAAAGGACCAGGGGCTGATCAAGCACATCTGCTTTTCGTTCCACGATAGCAACGAAAACCTGATCAAGCTGATCGATTACGGCTATGGCGATAGCATCACCCTGCAGTACAACATGCTCGACCGCTCACTCGAAGAGGGGATTGCCTATGCCCGCGAAAAGGGCGTGGGGGTCGTGGTGATGGGGCCGGTCGCCGGCGGACGCCTGGGCACCAACTCGGAGGTACTCGAAGAGCTGTTGCCGCAAGTCAAGCGCGTGCCGGAGCTGGCGCTGCGCTTTGTGCTATCCAATGCCAACGTCGGGGTGGCCCTTTCGGGCATGAGCACCATGCAGCAGGTCGAAGAAAACCTGGCGACCGCCTCCGATCCAGTGGCGCTTACCGATGACGACCGCGCTGTCATCGACGAGCACCTCGTTCGCTTAAAGGAGCTCGCCAACCTGTATTGTACTGGCTGCGGCTATTGCATGCCCTGCCCCAACGAGGTCAATATCCCGCACGTCTTCCGGCTGTATAACGAGGCCAAGGTCTATGGCCTGTGGGAGGTGGCGCGCAAGGCCTACGATGAATGGCGCGGGGTATCGGGTAAGCGCGCGGATGCCTGCCTAGAGTGCGGCGAGTGCGAGCAAAAGTGTCCGCAGAACATCGAAATTATCCGGCAGCTGGCCGAAGCCGATGAGGCGCTGACCCGCTAACGGCAGGTTGCACACAAGACCACCGGAATCAGACGACTGATTCCGGTGGTTTTCGTTTTGGTTACTCGAGAACTTCGGGTTTCTTTTCGGGCGTCTTCAGAGCGTCCAAGCCCCCCTGCCAGCGCAGGTGGTCGGTGACCATCTGTGGAAAGAGGTTCTCCAGCGATGCCTGATACTTGGTCAGAAACTCGTCGATCGTGATCGTCCCCTGGAAATACTGCTGCGCCAGGTCGGTCCACTCGCGCACCATCGGCTGATAGTCGTTGAGCCCGCGCGAACGGTAGCCGCCGGGGCCCTGGTCGGCCGCGCCAATCAGCTTGATGTTGGCGAAGCGTTCCTTGTAGGGGCTTGGCAGTTCGACATTCAGGATCGCCGGCGGACCAGAGATTCCGCCGTTGAGGTTATTAGGATCCAGTTTGTTCTGCACATAGATGGCAAACCCTTCCGGGCTGGTTACAAACATGAGGAAATCCACTTCCAGGTCGTTCTGCGCCTGGTCCTTTTTCGGGATACCCCAGAAGCCCAGGTATCCTTCCATAGTGCGCGCCGGTGCGTCTACCAGCTCGCCTTCCATCGAAGGGATGTTAAAGGTGCCCAGCTCAAAGACGGTCGCCTGAGCGGCACCGGCCACCGGAGTGGGGGTAGCTTCACCTTCCGTCACTCCATAGGTACCCTCAGCCAACTGCTTGATGTTTTTCTCAAAGCTGGTAAAGAACCAGCCGCCATCCAGCCACATGGCTGCCTGTTGGGTTAGAAAGAGCGGCAGTGCGTCCGTCACGCCGATCCAGCCAGGCTCGGTCATCGGCCCCAGTAGCTGGGCGAGGTTTTCGTACATCGCCTTGAACTCGGGTCCGTCGACGCGCTGTTCACCATTGTAAAAAGCCGCCATCTTGCGTACGCCGTTAAAGGTGATCATGTTACTATCGTCGTTGTGAGGATCGGTCGGGTCGTACACCCACTTGTCGTCAATCCCCTCACGGAAGCAATAGTCACCCGGCTGGCAGCGCACCAGTTCGGATTCCTTGCGGGTGTACTGGTCAGCGTACATGCGCATCATCCAGCCGACGCGCATCTCCCAGAAGCTTCTTGCGTCACCCTCGATCGCTACCGGGATGTACCCAGCATCTTTGATCTTTTGGCACCAGCCGATAAACTGCGACCAGGTGGGCTGGGTCGGGACATCCGTGATCCCTACCTTGTCAAAGATCTCTTTGTTATAAAACCACAGCACCTGCACGGTCTCAATGTTCAACACCTCGATGCGCCCCTCTATAGGGTCGGTCATGTTGCGGATTGCACCCTCTTCCATGTCTTCGCGCCATGGTTTATTGGTATAGGGGCTGATCTTGTCCATATACGGGGCTAGGTCGAGGAATTTGCGGGCATTGATCAGGTCGGCTACCACGTTGGCGTTGACTAAACTAGCCTCAGGGCTGCCCGTCGCAAACTGTGCGCGGATCCACTCCTGATAGCCTTCACCGGGTTTGAGCTCGACGCGCACATCAACCTTAGGGTTGAGCTTTTCATACGCCGCAGCCACAGCTTCCCAGGTTTGCTTGTCGGTCGACTGGAAGCTGATCACAATCGTGCCTTCCAGTTCCTTGGCAGCTTCCTCGGTTACTTCGACTTCGACAACTTCTTCTTCAGTCGGTTCTGCATCGGGGGCCTTGGTTGCCTCTTCTTTAGGGGCAGCAGTAGCCTCCGGTACAGCGGTTGCCGTTGGCTTGCATGAGACCAGCATCGGCGATATTACCAGGGCAACGACCAGTAGAATCCATAACCATTTGATCCGTTTCATCTTTCCCCCTTATGACTAAAAGGATCAACTCAAGAGCCACGTTTTTCTATAACACCTCCTTATCACCATCTGGACAGATGGGTACACTTCTCCGGTTGTACCGTGTCAACAGCTTCAACACGGATGAAGCTAGGCTAGTCATACATGTTCGGGATGTCAAGGCGTCATCGTCATCAGGCCTGCAGGCAGGCTTAACACGTATGGCTTGGCACAAAAAACCCAGTGCACCTTGAACAGCGCACTGGGTTGTACGTTTGTGGATGAGTCTAGGCTTTGATAGCGCCCGAGGTAATACCCTGGATATAATAGCGCATACCAAAGGCAAACAGCAGCAACAACGGGACAGTGGCAATCGTATAAGCCGCCATGCGGGGTCCCCAGTCGGTCATACCCGATTGGTTAAACTCGCGCAAGCCTACCGAGACCACCTGCTTGCTGGTGCTTGTCAGCACCAGGAGCGGCCACAAAAAGTCGTTATAGGTACCCACCAGGTTCATGATCGCCAGGGTGACCATGATCGGCCACGATAATGGCACCGCGATCTTCCAGTAGAGCCCAAACTCGCGTGCGCCGTCCATGCGCGCCGCCTCAAAGAGCTCCTCGGGCAAACCGCCGAAAAATCCGCGGCAGATCAGGATACCAAACACCTGGCCGCCCGAGATCCACGGCAGGATCAGCGCCCAGCGCGTATCGATGAGGCCCAAATCGTTGATCAGCATGAACGACGGGATCAGCGTGAGCATGCCCGGGATCATCATCAGCGCCAAAATCAGCAGGTATAAAAAGTTCTTTCCCGGGAAGCGATGCCGCGCAAAGACATAGCCCGATATCGAGGCCAGGAAAACCACCCCAAACATGGCGCTTATCGAAACCAACAGCGAATTGGCAATGTATCCGCGCATGACCTCCCAGGCTTTTGCATAGTTGCGCCAGCGGTAGGGATTGGGGGCTGCCCAAAAACGTGCGAAGATCTGGCCGTTATCCTTGAGCGACATTGTCAGCATGTTGACGATCGGCACCATGGTGAGCGCCAGCAGGATTGCCAGCACCAGCAGGATTACCCCCTGCCCGATGGCTCGCTTGATCTGCACTTTGCTTGAACGGATCGTCGTCGTCCCAGCGCGTGAAACACCTTCTGTCATGATCCCTCCTTACGCCTGGTATTCCGTCGAACCGCGCACATAGCGCAGGTTAAAGATCGTGCCGGCCATAATCACGATAAAGAGCAGAGTACCGATAGCCGATGCCATCCCCATGCGGTTAAAGGTGGTCGCCTGGAAATAGAGCTCCAAGGCAGGCACATAGGTGACATGCCCTGGTCCGCCCATGGTGGTTAAAAACACGCTTTCGAACGACTGCACACCACCGATAAACCCGAGGATCACCAGGGTGCGGATCGGCGACATCAAAAGCGGCAGGTCGATGTGGATAAAGCGCTGCCAAAAGTTCGCGCCATCCACTTTGGCGGCGTCGAACAGGTCGGTCGGTATGGTGATCAACCCGCCATAGAACAACAGGAGCGGAAAGGCACCGATCCACGGAAAGCCCATAAAGATGATAGAACGCAGCGCAATTTCCGGGTCACCCAACCAGACGCGGATCCAGCTCTCCAATCCCAAAGCCTCGAGCGTCTTGTTGAGCAGACCATAGTTCGGGTCGTAGATGTTGACCCACATCAGGATGCCCACTACGCCCGGCACAATCAGCGGGATCACATAAGCCGTGCGCAGGAAATACTGCAGCTTGGCCGAACGCAGGTTAAAGATCAACTCCGCTACGGTCAACGGCATGAGCAGCTTTAAATAGCCGGTGATGATCAGAATAACAGCATTGCCAATGCCGACGCGCAAATAAGGGTTCTTGAAGGCTGCGATATAGTTGTCCAAACCGACCCATTGGGCGCGCAAACCGGGCGTCCAACGCGTAAAACCGTGCCACAGCCCAGAAAACGCCGGATAATAATTAAAAATCGCCAGCAGGGCAAAGGTCGGCACCAAAAAGAGATAAGAGGTCTTGGCGCGCCATATTTCGCGGATCAGATGGCGTGCTGGCTGGCTGGTAGTATGCCAGAGCTTGGCGCCCCACGGGGTGTAGCGCACTGCGAGGTATCCTCCCACCAGCAGCACTACCACGATCACAACTGCAACGACGATAAGCACTGTCGAGGTCTGCTGTTTCTGGGTAGCGGCTGCCGCCTGGTCGGCAAGGTTGGATACGTGCATGGTTTTGAGGCTGCCGCCATACATGAGCACCTCGCCGTTGCGCGAGATGTAAGCGGCTTTGGTGTCGTCTCCGGCGTTCTTGATAGTCTGCTTGAGGGTACCATCACCCGTCAACACCAGCACATCGCCGTTAGAGACGCCGGCGACCACCACTTGGCCATCAGCACTGATCGAGACGGAGCGAATACGCTCCAGCTGGCTGCCGCGTGCGTTATATTCCCACTTGACCTGAGCATTACCGCCGTTGATGGTAATCACACGGCCGTCATCCAGACCGGCAACAATCGTCGCACCGCTGCGGTTGACGCTGATGCCATTGACCACATCGTCAAGCTGCTTGCGAAAGAGCTCGTCGCCAGCCAGATTGAACAAAAAGACCTTGGAGTCACGCGTGCCGGCTAACACCCTGGTTTTCTCGCCCGTGCCATACATAGCGGTAGACTCGATGGGCACCGACAAGTTTTTATCCCAAACGAGCTTGCCTTCTTTATCAATCAAGAGAAGATGGCGGCCTTCGACCGAGGCTACCGACACATAGCTGCCATCATCGCTAATGGCTGTGGCCGAAAGGGGAAAGCTGGCACGGTATTCCCACAGCATGTTGCCTTCGGCGTCAAAGAGTCGCGCGTTGCGGTCCATACTGACGACCGCGACAAACTGTCCGTCGGCCGACATGGCAACCCCAGTCACCGAGTTCCCTGCGGTAAAGTTCCACAGTTCGTTACCGGCCTCGTCATACACTGTAACCACGTTATCGCGCGAGCCAACTACGACCCGCGTGCCATCCGCTGAACCCGAGATGGTAAAGATCGTATCGCTCGCCTCGTGGGTCCAACCCAGGGGGCCGGCTGCTGCAACGGGGAGTACCAACAAGAGTACAAGAGCGGCACTGACCAGCACCACCAGCAGCTTGCTGCCTAGCTTCAGGGTCTTTGGATGCATCGCATAGCTCCCTTACTTCAATAGATAAATCGTCCGGAGCCTTATGGCTCCGGACGAACGTATAACTCGTTACTCGATAACTTCGGGTTTCTTTTCGGGCGTCTTCAAGGCGTCCAGCCCACCCTGCCAACGCAGGTGGTCGGTAACCATCTGCGGGAACAGGTTGGTGAGGGGGGCCTGGTAATCCGCCAGGAACTTGTCAATGGTGATCTCGCCCTGGAAGTACTGCTGAGCGAGGTCAGTCCACTCACGCACCATCGGCTGATAGTCGTTCAGACCGCGGGAGCGATAGGTGCCAGCGGTAGCCTTTTCGGTGTTACCGATCAGCTGGACGTTGGCGAAACGCTCTTTGTACGGGCTGGGCAGGTCGACGTTCTTGACGATCGGAGGACCAGAGATACCGCCGTTCAGGTTCTCGGGATCCAGCTTGTTCTGGAGATAGATCGAGTAACCTTCGGGGCTGGTAACAAACATCAAAAAGTCAACTTCGAGGTCGTTCTGCGCCTGATCCTTCTTGGGGATACCCCAGAAGCCGATGTTGACCTCGATGGTACGAGCCGGAGCATCTACCAATTCGCCTTCCATCGACGGGTTGTTAAATGTACCGAGTTCAAAGACGGTCGCCTGCGCCGCGCCAGGGATTGGCGTCGGGGTGGGCTCGCCCTCGGTGACACCATAGGTGCCCTCGGCCAGCTGCTTGATGTTTTTCTCAAAGCTGGTAAAGAACCAGGCGCCGTCCAGCCAGATCGCAGCTTGCTGCGTCAGGAAGAGCGGCTGGGCGTCCGTAACGCCGATCCAGCCGGGCTCGGTCATGGGGCCAAGCAGTTGGGCCAGGTTCTCATAGATGGCTTTCCACTGCGGCGAATCAACACGCTGCTCGCCGTTGTAGAAGGCAGCCATCTGGCGCACGCCGTTGAACGTGATAAAGGTGTTGTCGTCGTTATGAGGATCGGTGGGGTCGTACACCCACTTGTCGTCAATCCCCTCACGGAAGCAATAGTCGCCCGGCTGGCAGCGCACCAAGTCGGCCTCGTGACGGGTGTACTGGTCGGCGTACATACGCATCAACCAGCCAACACGCATTTCCCAGAAGCTTCTTGCGTCACCTTCGATAGCCAACGGGATGTAACCAGCATCCTTGAGGGTCTGGCACCAGCCAATGAACTGCGACCAAGTCGGCTGCGACGGCACGTCGGTGATGCCAACCTTGTCAAAGATCTCTTTGTTATAGAACCAAAGGACCTGTACGGTCTCCAGGTTCAACACGTTGATACGGCCTTCGATCGGATCCGTCATGTTGCGGATCGCGCCCTCGTCCATATCCTCGCGCCACGGCTTGTTGGTATATGGGCTGATTTTGTCCAGATACGGAGCCAGGTCAAGGAACTTTTTGGCGTTGAGCAGGTCAGCCACCACGTTGGCGTTCACCAGGCTGGCCTCGGGGGCACCGGTGGCGAACTGCGCGCGGATCCATTCCTGATAACCCTCGCCGGGTTTGAGCTCGACGCGTACATCAACCTTGGGGTTGAGCTTTTCGTACGCCTCAGCCACAGCTTCCCAGGTCTGCTTGTCGGTCGACTGGAAGCTGATCACAATCGTGCCTTCCAGTTCCTTGGCAGCTTCCTCGGTTACTTCGAC
>Ga0123333_10006577_pt1 | contig 10169 bp, 12 predicted proteins | sample BioC12SIPDNA_3_FD_89957 | JGI IMG/M metagenome (GOLD analysis project Ga0123333, IMG submission 89957) | Anaerobic biogas reactor microbial communites from Washington, USA - Biogas_R2_B C12 SIP DNA | ecosystem: Engineered > Bioreactor > Anaerobic > Unclassified | place: Washington, USA...
ATCCTGCTGCGCGGCCTGTGGGTCACCGTGCAGGCCACGGCGCTGGGCTTCGCGATCGCGCTGGTGCTGGGCCTGGTGCTGCAGCTGCTGCGCATGGTGCCGCTGAAGATCGTGTCGTGGCCGGTGGGCTTCTTCCTGGAGTTCATGCGCAACACGCCGCTCCTGGTGCAGCTCTACTTCCTCTACTTCGTGCTGCCCGACTTCGGCATCGTCTTCCCCGCCTTCCTCACGGGCGCCATCGCGCTGGGCCTGCAGTACTGCGGCTACACCGCCGAGGTGTACCGTGCCGGCATCGAGGCGGTGCCGCGCGGCCAGTGGGAGGCCGCCCGCGCGCTCAACATGCCCGCCTGGCTGACGTTCCGCGACGTGATCGTCCCGCAGGCGGTGTCGCGCGTGATCCCGGCGCTGGGCAACTACCTGGTGTCGATGCTCAAGGACACCGCCATCCTGTCGGCCGTGACGGTGATGGAGATGCTGAACGTGGCCAAGATCATCGGCGACCGCACCTTCCGCTACTTCGTGCCGCTGACGATGGTGGGCGGGCTGTACCTGGTGGTCACGATCGTGTCGTCGCTGCTGGTGCGGTTCGTGGAGAAGCGGATGCCGAAGGCGGGGCTGCCGCTGCGGTGAGGGGCGGGGGCGCGGCTCGCCGTGGCGTGGCGGGTGGGCGGGCGCGGCTTCCCGTTCCCGCGGCGGTCCAGAGCGTATGAGGTCCCTTCGCAGGAGCCTCAGGGCGGGTATTCGTGCCTAGGTCGTCTAGGCCTGACTACCCGCCCTGAGGCGCGCGCGGACCTACCTTCGACGCTCCCCCCTCGTCTCACGCGCCCCACGGAACCCGTGCCGGGCGGCGGACGACAACGCCGCGCCGCCGGCTCGCTTATGGTCGTGGGTGACGTGGCCCTTACCGCGTCCAGCACGGAAGGAGACCCCACATGCAAGACACCACCGTCGAGATCCAGTACTGCGTCCCCTGCGGCCACCTCCCGCGCGCGCTCGACATCCAGAAGTCGCTCCTCGAGCACTTCGGCCGCCGCATCGAAGGCGTGAAGCTCAAGACCGGCGGCGACGGCATCTTCACCATCAAGGTGGCCGGCGAGCAGGTCTACGACAAGTCGCAGGAGTTCGACCTGCAGCAGCTCATCGAGAAGATCGAGGCGAAGGCGGGCGCGCCGGCCTGAGCTGGTTCGCGCGGCGCGACCCTTCGGGCCGCCGCAGGTCGCTGTGTCGACGTCGCGCGAGAGAGCGCCCCGGCTCCCTCGCGCGATGCTCGATGCCGCTCGGGGCTCAGGTATGCGCCCTAGGAGCCACCGCGCTGATCGGCGACCTTCACTCGAACACCACGATGCGGTTGTTCCGCCGGTCGCTGACCAGCAGCTTGCCATCGTGGAAGTACAGCCCAAACGGCGTTGTCAGGCGTTGGGGATCCGCGTCGCCCACGTACTCCCTCGCTTCCAGGCTCGCCTGCCCCAGCACCACGTCAGCGTCACGCGCTGCGTCCGGGAAGCCGTTCCACACGAGCACCCGGTAGTTGTCGAGGTCGGAGACGAACAACTGGTTGCCGTTGGACGTCACCCCCACGGGGTTCTGCATGCGGTCGGGGCCCACGCCGGCCCACCTCGAGGTCATGTCCGGTTGGCCCAGGACGATGTCGGCCGGGGTGAAGCTCTCGGTCGGGAACTCGCTCCAGATCAGGACCCGGTTGTTGGCTCGGTCGGCCACGGCCAGCTTGACGCCGTCCGTCCACACTCCCGTGGGGTTGTCCAACGTGCGCGCGGTGGGCCCTCCGTCCATTGAGCCGTTCTGGTCGTCGTCGTTAGGCTCGCAGGTATCGAACGTCGCCTGGCCCAGCACCAGGTCCGGAAGCACGCCGTTCTCGCGCGGCACCTCGTTCCAGATGAGCACCCGGTGGTTGGAGGTGTCGGCCACCACCAGCCTCCCTCCAGCCACGGAGAGCGACTTGGGCAGGTAGAGGTGAGCGGCGTCGCACTCCCACGCGCGGGCGTCGAAGCCAGGCTGCCCCACCACGACGTCCGCGGGCGAGTCGGGTCCGGTGGGCGGCTCGTTCCAGATCAGGACGCGGCTGTTGCTGTCCTCCAGCACCAGCAGCCGTTCTCCGTGCGAAGCCATGCCGCTGGGGCGGGCCAAGGTGGTCGCGGAAGTCCCCCTGGAGTTGCTGTAGAGGTCGGGCTGACCCATAGCGAAGATGGCCTCGGCGCCGTTGGCCGACGGCAGGCCCTCGAACACCAACACGCGGTTGTTATGGAAGTCAGGCACGTAGAGCCGCCCCTGGTGGATCGACGTGGCACCTTCGGCGCCGAACAGGCTTCCGGGACCGAGGCCCGAGTCGCCCGACTCGAGGTCCGGCTGCCCGATCACCAGCGACCCGCTTTGGAACGTCTCCAGGTCCGCGAACGGGTACTCGAGGGTCAGCTCCGCCGTCGCCGTGCTGGCACCCTCACCCGTGGCAGTCACGACCAGGCGGTTGGCGTTGAGCTGCAGCTCCAGCTCGGCGGCGAACGCCTCGCCGTCGAAGGTCACCTCGACCGGAGCGCCGTTCTGAGTGAGCGTCACGCTCACCGGCTCCGTGAGCCCCTCCACGCTTCCGGCGAACGTGATGCTGCGGTCGCCCACGATGCGCTCGCCGTCCACATGCGATGCGATCACGATGCGCCCGGCATCGGGTTGGGGTTCGGGATCCGGGTCCGGCTCGATGATCGGGTCCGGGGTGGGGTCGGGGTCGGCACCCGCAGGCTGGCCGCCGCAGGCGGCGAGGAACAGCAGGAGCACGAGGCAGAGAGGTAGTAGGCGCATGTTGCCTCCATCGGGGCGCCGGCAGCTCGGTGTGGGCCGTCTGCCTGCCGCGCGACGCGGCGCCGCGTCGTCACGAGATCGCTCCCGAATCTAGCGGCCTCGGCCGAGGGCGGGGCGTGAGATCCTTCTTAAGCGCGTCGGGGAGTGTATCTTCGAGCCATGAACAGACCTAGGCGGCTCATCCTCGCCGCGGCGCTGCTGGCGCTCGCGGTCTCGGCGTGCATCCCCGTCAGCGTCCCCGGCCTGCGCAACATCGACGGCCAGACCTGGTCGGCGCGCTTCGACGTCGCCGTGCAGGTGGCCGGCGCCGCCACCGTGCGCCTGCCCGTGGCGGTGGCGCTCACCTTCGACCAGCAGCTGCAGGACGTGTCGGCCGACGCCACCATCGAGTACGACGCCGGCATCATCCGCCTCCAGACCGGCCGGCTGGTGGCCCTGAGCGGCTTCCTGGGCTTCGACGACCGCCTCGAGCTCGACAGCTCCTCGGGCGCCCTCACCTTCACCGGGCGCTTCGTGGGCGACCGGCTGGTGGGCACCGTGGCCATCGCCGGGGTGGTGCCGGTCAGCGACGTGACGTTCACGCGGGCCAGGTGAGCTGACGCCAACGGGAGCGCGCCCCGCGGTCCCTGACGGGCTCGCGGGGCGCGCTCCTGCGTCGTGCCTCCCAGGCGTCAGCCGCTCAGTACGAGTCGAGCACCGCCAGGCGCGTCATGGTCATGTCCACGCCCGCCACGCACGCCGGCTTGGTGGGGTCGGGCGAGGTCCAGCCGCCGCTGATGTCCTCGGCGCGGTAGGCGATGACCGGCAGCCCGTTGGCGCCGATCGCCACCGAGGGCTGCCGCAGGAACCAGAAGCCCACCGTGCAGTTGTGATACAGGAAGATGTCGTCGGCGGGGATCTCGTCGCCGAGTTCGCCCTTGGCCAGCGCCCAGTCGTCGGCGCCGGTGCGGCCCACGCAGTCGCCGTCGCAGTAGGCGAGCAGGATGCTGCCGCTCACCGTGTAGGCCAGGCGCGGGCGGCCCTGGCGGTCGAGGGCCAGCGCGATGCCGTCGCCCAGGTCGGAGTCCTCGCTCGACAGCAGCCCCATGCCGGTCCAGCCGCGCGCGTCCTCGGCGGTGCAGTCGGCGTCGCACTCGTAGTAGGCCAGGTAGTGCGTCTCGCCCTCCGCGCCCAGGAACGCCAGGCGCACGCCGCCCTGCGGCGTCAGGTCCATGGTCACGGCCGGGTGGACCTCCGCGACGTAGACGTCCGAGAAGGCGTACGCCAGCCCCAGGCCGGGCCAGTTGTCGACCTGCTCGTTGCCGCAGTCGGCCTCGCAGCGCAGGTAGGCTACCAGCTCCTGGTCGTCGACCGGGATGACGGTGGCCACGTGGGCCACGCCGCGCGCGTCGTAGCGGAAGGTGGGCTCGAGCCACGACTGCTCGCTGATCGTGCTCACGCGCCAGGCGTCGCCGTCCTGGCAGTTCGCGTCGCAGGCGAACAGGCGCGTGCCAGGCTCGGGCGCGAACAGGCCCAGGTAGGCCTGGTAGGCGTGCATCAGGAAGCGCGGGCGGCCCTGGGGGTCGAGCGTGAAGGCGTCGCCGGTGAGCTCCCAGTCGCCATCGTGATGGAAGATGCGCGCGCCGCTCCAGCTGCCGCCCTGGCGGCAGTCGCCGCTGCACTCGGCGTAGATCACGCTGTCGTAGGTGGCGAACAGCAGGTAGGGGCGGTCGTTGGCGTCGAGGGCGAGCATGGCGTTGTGCACCGCCCCGAAGTCGTCGGTCGGGAAGACGACGGTCCAGACGTCGTCGGCGCTGGCGCAGCCGGCCGGGCAGTAGCCGTAGACGGCGCCGGCGCTGGCCACGAGCGGGTAGACCATGTGCACGCCGCCCTGCGAGTCGGTGCGCACGCGGGGGTCGCCGGTGTTGTGCACCTCGGGGCCGGTGGGCAGGAAGAACGGCGCGGCCGCGGCCGCGGAGGCGGCGGCCAGCAGGGCGAGGAGGGTGAGTGCGAGGCGCGCCGGGGCGCGGGGCTGCCGGGGACGAGCATGCATGTTGGTCATAGGCGCCGCTGATTATGCACGCTTCGGAGCGCGAGATGGGCGGGACGGGGCGGCCGGTCGTCGGCGCGACACGCCCGGGTACCCCCGGGGGTATCCTCCCTGCATGGCATCCCGAGAGATCACCCTCGACAACCTCGAAGCGACCATCCGCGACAACGACATCGTGCTCCTCGACTTCTGGGCCGCGTGGTGCGGCCCCTGCCGCATGTTCGAGCCCGTCTTCGAGAAGGCGTCCGAGGCCCACCCCGACGTGGTGTTCGGCAAGATCGACACCGAGGCGCAGCAGGAGCTCGCCGCCGCCTTCGACATCCGCTCCATCCCCACGCTGATGGCCTTCCGCGAGCAGGTGCTGGTGTTCGCCCAGCCCGGGGCGCTGAACGCGCCGCAGCTCGAGCAGGTCATCGAGGCCGTGCGCGGGCTCGACATGGCCGAGGTCCACGCCGCCGTGGCCGCCGAGGCCCAGGCGCACGAGCAGGCGCAGCAGCCGGCGCCGGAGGCAGCGGGTGGCGACAGCTGACGCCGACGCCCCCCGCGTAACGCCCGCCGACCCCGCCACCACCCGCCGCGTCCTCGCCCGCCTGCGCCGCGCGCAGGGCCAGTTGGCCGCCGTGATCCGCGCCGTGGAGGCGGGCGAGCCGTGCCGCGACGTGGTCACGCAGCTCGCCGCAACCTCCAAGGCGCTCGACCGCGCCGGTGTGATGCTGATCAGCAGCGCCCTGCAGGAGTGTGTGGGCGCGCCGCCCGTCGAGCGCGCCGAGGGCGACCTCACCCCCGACGAGCTCGAGAGGCTGTTCATGATGTTCGCCTGAGGCGTCGCGCCGGCCGCCGGCCGTAGAATCGCCCGGTGATGCGCCTCCGGGCCCTCCGCGACTCCAAGCTCGGGCCCGTGCCGTTCGACGTGGCGGCGGCGCTGCTCGTCCTCTACGTCGTGTGGGGCTCCACCTACCTCGCCATCCGATTCGCGGTGGCGGAGCTGCCCCCTTACCTCATGCTCGCCGCGCGCTTCGGCGTGGCCGGCGGGCTGCTCTACGCGTTCATGCGGGCGCGCGGCGCGAGGAACCCCACCGCGCGCCAGACGCTCGGCTCCGCCGCCGTGGGGGTGCTGCTGCTGGTGGGCGGCATGGGCAGCGTGGGGCTGGCGCAGTCGTTCGGCGCGCCCTCGGGCCTGGCGGCGGTGATGGTAGCCACCATGCCGCTGTGGCTCACGCTGATCCTGACGCTGGGGGGCGAGCGCAGCCGCGCCACGGACTGGCTCGGCCTGGGCGTCGGCCTGCTGGGCGTGCTGCTCCTCAACCTGGGCAGCGACCTGCGCAGCAACCCGCTCGCTGCCCTGCTCCTGTTCGTGTCGCCGTTCTCCTGGGCGCTCGGCTCGGCGCTGTCGCGCCGGATGCCGCAGGCGCCGGGCGGCATGGGCTCCGCGGTACAGATGCTGACCGCCGGCCTGCTGTTCGTGCCACTGGGGCTGCTGCGCGGCGAGAGCGTGGCGGGCGCGCCCTCGCTGGGGCCGGTGCTCGCGCTGGCGTACCTGGTCGTGTTCGGCTCACTGATCGGCTTCAGCGCCTACGTCTACCTGCTGAACCAGCGGGTGCGGCCGGCGCTGCTGACCTCGTACGCCTACGTGAACCCGGTGGTGGCGGTGCTGCTGGGGGCGGCGTTCGCGGGGGAGCGCATCGCGCCGCTGGGGCTCGTCGGCATGGCCGTCGTGGTGCTGAGCGTGCTGCTGGTGCTGCGGCCGGGCGGGCGGCGCTGAGCCTGCCCGGAGAGGCGCGCGGGGCGGCACGGCCGGGCGGCTGCGGGCGCTCTCGCCTGAGCCTCAGGTACTCGTTGAAGGCTACGGCGTTAGCCTTCAACGAGTACCCGAAGGGCTTTCGCAGCTGCTCGGGGCCCGACCGCGCCCGGCGGACCCCGCTAGGCTCTACCTCCGCGTCATGGCGAAGCGCAAGGCCGCCAGCTGCGTCAGCACGATGAGCGCGCTCGAGAGCGCGACGCCGACGGTGGCCCCCACCAGCGCCAGCAGCGCGCTGTCGCCGAAAGCCGTGGCCATGAGCCGCGCCGAGCGGGCTCCTCAGCCGCCGTGCGCCTGCCGGTCCGACAGCAAGGGCAGCGGGTCAACCGGCGTCCAACCGCACCACGCCTCGACCTGGCCAGGCACGTGCACCTCGAAGTGCAGGTGCGGCGCGGTGGCGGCGGCGTTGCCGGTGTTGCCCACGTAGCCGATCACGGTGTCGAGGTCGACGAAGCGGCCGGCCTCCAGGCCCTCGGGCAGCGCGTCGAAGTGGGTGTAGAAGTAGCGCACGCCGCCGTCGCCCACGAGCGTGACGGAGATGCCGCCGCGGGCCGAGTCGGTGGTGCGCAGCACGTAGCCGGGGGCGGCGGGCCGCACGGGCGTGCCGCGCTCCGCCATGATGTCGATGCCGATGTGCACGCGGCCGCCGCTGCGCGGGTCGCCGTAGGAGGGGTAGACCTCGGCCACGCGCGCGCCCTCCACGGGCATGAACAGCTGCGCGGGCGGGGTGGGCCCCACCTGGTCGAGGAGGCGCGGACGCCAGTCGGACGAGGGGTCGCGTTCGGGCCCGTCGGCCTCGGCCGCGCAGGCGTTGCTGGGCCAGGCGGCCTCCACCGACACGGGCGCGTCGACCTGGGCGCACGCGAGGCCCAGGGCCAGCGCTAGCGCGAGCGTCGCGAAAGGTCGTGTCGTCACGTACCTCATCGGCCGGACCTCCTCCCGTAGCCGGGCGGCTACCGGGCGAGGGTAGCCGGGCGGCGCGACGGGCGGATGTGCGCCGTCCCAACGGGGGCCAACGCGGCCCTAACGTTCCGCTCAGGCGCGGCGCCGGCCCATGATCACGGCCGGGTCGCCGACGCCGCCGTAGCGGAAGCCCGGCAGCAGGTCCACGAAGCCGTGACGGCGGTAGAGCACCTTGGCGCGGTCGGCTGGGTCGGCGGTGGTGCTGAGCAGGGTGTGGCGGTGCGCGGTCAGCCCCTCGAGCGTGCGCAGCAGCCGCGAGCCGATGCCCTGGCGCTGGGCGGGCGGGTCGACCTCGAGCTCGGCCAGCTCGAAGGCGTCGTCCAACCAGTCGCCCAGCCCGGCGCGCTCGAGCGCGGGCGCGATCTGCTCGGGCCACCAGTGGCCGCGCTCGAGGTCGTAGCCGTAGAGGAAGCCCAGCAGCTCCCCGGAGGGCCCCTCGGCGGCGAGCACCACCACGTCGCGGTAGCGCGGCAGGTTCATCAGCAGGCGCTGCTCGAAGTGGTGGCGGCGCGAGCGGTCGTAGCCGAAGGCGCGCTGGTACACGCCGCCCATCTCCGCCACGCGGTCCTCGGCCTCCGCGAGCGGCAGGCGACGGATCGTCCAAGCCTGGGGCACCATCTCGCCCTCCACCGTAGCGCGCCGGCCCGCGTGGCGGCGGGGCCGACGCCGCGCGCGCCCGGGCGGGGGTCGGGCGGCTGGGCGGCGCTGGCCGCCAGCGTGGCGCAGCGCCGGCTACCGCGTGCCGCGCAGGCGGATCACCTCGCGACGCGTGTGGTCGTCGATGTACGCGAACCACTCGAGGACCGTCAGCTCGCCAAGGTCGTTGTGCCGCACGGTGAGCGCCGGGTCGAAACCCTCGCGCTGCATCTCGCGCGCCAGAGCGACCGTGGCGGCGCGGGTCGCGCGCATGGCCTGGCGCAGGTGGTCGAGGCTAGCGCCGTCGGGCTCGCGGTAGCCGTGGTAGGCGTCCAGCTGGAAGGCCGCGCCGCGCGCCACGCGGAGGCGGCTCTGGCTCCAGCGCTCGATGCCGACCCAGTGGTCGACCGCCTCGCGGTTGCCGGGCGTGTCGGCGGCGCGCGCGATGCGCTCGTCCAGGCGTGCGCCGAACTCCTCTAGGCTCCGGATCAGCTCCTCCAGGCTCCGGCCGCGCGCCCTGCGGCGCACGTGCGGGCGCAGCGCGGCACCTATCAGGCGTTGGATCAGGCTCATCCCGCACCCCTCCCGGCGGACGTACCCGTCCACGTGGGCTCATGATGCCCTGACGAAGGGCGGGTTCGCCCGCGCGCGGCCCGCGGCGCGTTACCTTGGTCGGGTGACGGCGCTCCTCGACGGCCTCAAGAACGTGATGGTCAGCGTGGTCGAGACCCTGGGCTACGCGGGTCTCGCCCTGCTCTCGCTCCTCGAGAACCTCGTGCCCCCCATCCCCTCCGAGTTCGTGCTGCCCTTCGCCGGCTTCCTGGTGGCCGACGGGCGCCTGAACGGCGCCGTGGCGCTGCTGGCGACCACCGTGGGCGGCTTCGCGGGCACCACGGCGTTCTACTGGCTGGGCAAGAGCCTCGGCGACGAGCGGGTGCGCGCCTTCATCAAGCGCTTCGGCCGCTACGTGCTGCTGCAGGAGGCCGACTACGACGACGCCCTGCGCTTCTTCCAGGCGCACGACGTCAAGGTGGTGTTCTGGGCCCGTTTCGTACCGGGCGTGCGCAGCCTCATCTCGCTGCCCGCCGGGGTGGCGCGCATGCCGTTCGGGCGCTTCGCGCTCTACACGCTCCTAGGCACCGTGCTGTGGAACGGGGCGCTGCTGCTGGCCGGCTGGCTGCTGGGGGAGCGGTGGGAGCTCGTGCTCGACGTCGTCGACCGCCTCGAGGGCGTGCTGTGGGTGCTGCTGGGGCTGGTCGTGGTGGGCTGGATCGTGTGGCGCCGCTGGGTGCGGGCGCAGCGGCAGCGGGAGCAGGCCTGAAGGCGCGCGCCGCGCGCCGTGGGGCGCGCGGTCGCTGGGGCGGCGCCTACGAGGAGAAGGCTGGGGCGCCACGCTGGTACGGCCAGGCAGGTACCGGGTAGGCGCGTCGCGGGTACGAGCTAGGCGCGAGTACCTCGGGGGTCACGTGCCCGTCTACGCGTGGGTACCGAACCGCACCGTCCTACGCCCTACGATGCAGCGCTACGTAACGCGAGCTCCCAGCCCACCTTATCCGCGATGAGCCCGCGGGGGACGTCACGACCGCACCGTTGAAGCGCGCGATGCGAGGGCCCGGTCCGTAGCGGCGTGCGCGCTGGCGAGGCTCCGCCTCCGACCGCCGCGCGGCCGGAAGCCCGTCACCATCGCGTAAGCCGAGGGTTACGAACCGCTGCACCCAAGGGTTTCGGACGTCGCGGTTCGGAAACCAGGCGCGAAGGCACCCGCCACGCTCCTGCCCGCGCCGCTGCCGCCCCCGCCTCGGCGCGCGCCTAGGCGCCTTCGGCCAGGTGCCCCACGTGGCTCCCCACGCTCGGCACGCCCCAGGCGGCGGCCTCCAGCGCCACCACCGGGCCCGCCTCGTGGCGCGAGGTCACGACCAGCAGCTGCGCCGC
>Ga0123333_10006578_pt1 | contig 10168 bp, 7 predicted proteins | sample BioC12SIPDNA_3_FD_89957 | JGI IMG/M metagenome (GOLD analysis project Ga0123333, IMG submission 89957) | Anaerobic biogas reactor microbial communites from Washington, USA - Biogas_R2_B C12 SIP DNA | ecosystem: Engineered > Bioreactor > Anaerobic > Unclassified | place: Washington, USA...
CAGCAGGCGGTTTATGCCGAAGGCGGGGGGCCAGAGCTGGATGACGGCGACGTCCATGTCCCATTCGCGCAGGCTATCGAGGCTGCCCTTGCCGCCGCACAGGAGCACAGCTTGGCGCATGCGGTCAACCGTCATCGACCACGTGTTCGTCAGCACAGGCGCGGCGAGGGCCCGCTTGCTGAAATACATGATGTTGGACGAGCCGGTATAATCGACAAACACGGGAACGTCAGCGTCAAGGTGAGCGTCAAGCCATTCACAGGTTGATATCGGTAAATTGAACAGGCATTTGCCCGCGCCGAATCGCCATTCGAGTCGGCTGGCTTCGTAGAACCTGTTGGTTGTCACCGTTGCCAGCAGCACGCCTGCCGCAAGCGCCAACGCCGGCAGGGCTGCGATTGTGAATCCTGTGCGAAGCCTGCCTCGGGGCAGCGAACCATCCAGCGCCAACTTCGCCGCTATTGCCCAAAGCGGCAGGCACATGATGGCAGCGGGGGCGATGTTCCGCCGCATCGACCACGATGCCGCCATAAAGGCGCCCAGCATTGCCAGCAAGGCCCATTGCCTTTTCCACGCCAGAACGGCAGCGACCGGCAGCGCGCCGGCAAGCAGCCCAATGTAGCACCATATCGCCGGCGTCCATGGCTTGGCGCCCAGCGGCGAGTAGAACTCGCCGATCAGCGCCCATGGGTGGACCTGTCCGGCTGCCTTGCCCCTCGTGCTTTCCATCGTCTGCCCGGTAATGTCGTTGGCGTTCAGGAAGGCAAGCGTGCGCAGCGGCATGGCGCTGTTGCGAATGCCCGCGGGATGCACAGCCGACAGCACCCCCGCAAGCACGAACAACAGCGTCAGGCGGTTAACGCGGGCAGCCAGTGCGGCATCCCAGGCCCTGCCCTTGTGGCGGTTCCACAGCAATCGAAGCCACGCCTCGCCTGCGAATGCGCCGAACATGAAGACGTTCATCACCCAGTAGCTGTGCACGTTCACCGCAATCAACTGCACCAGCAGCACCAGAGCGAGCCGGCGCCTGGTCATTTCGCCGCATAGAAGCCAAAGGTGAATCGCCATGCAGGCGTAACCCAGCAGTTCCGGCCGGAGCACAAAACGTTCATAGGCAACCAGCCCCGTGCCGAGCCATGCAAAGGCGACCCATCCCCACCCCACGCCCAGGCGGCGCATTGCGCCTGCCTGCGCAAGCAGAATCACAGCAACCAGCAACGGGGCCAGCATGCTCAGCGCGTTCCAGCCCATCCACCGAAGCACTGCCGAGAATATCACCTGGCTGAGCCAGTTGGCGTTGGGGAACCTCAGCCTGCCAGTGTCATCGAACCATCCGCCTGGCGCAAGGGCCGGCCGGTCGCCATCCGTCGGGGGTTCGGCGCGGGGGTGGATGAAACTGTCGTCGTCGACGATGCGCCCGGTGTCAAGGAACACATCGCCGTAGGCAAGGTGGTAGCCGATATCGTTGCTGGATATCGGCCTGACCGCCAGGCAGATGACCGCTGCGAACGAAGCGACAACCGTCGCGGCCGCGGACAGTCGGACGGCAAGCGTCCCGCGCGGGCCCGGTGCGTGCTGCATCGTCGGTGTCTGTGGCGATGGCGTCCGGTGAATCGTCATGCTCGGATTGTACCGGGTGGGGACGCGGATTTCATCGTGCATGTGCCGGCGCAATTTCTCTGGCAAACCGGCTGCTTGCCGTGATAGAATCACCCGTTCGACGTTATTAATTCACGATTAGCAGGTTACAAGAGGATATTCATGGCCAAGCCAAGACGACGCAGGAAGATAGGCTCGAAGAAGCGACGCGAACGCCGCAATCGCAGAAAGCACTAGAGCAACAAGTTTGCGCCTTGCATATGTGCCGCACGATGCGCCGGCGGGGTATCGCTCGCGCACCGGCTCAGGCATGCTTTGGCATGGTCCGCCTAGGGGCTCCAGATTCCCTCGATGGCTCTGTCGCAGTTGGGGCATTTGCCGTTGTTCAGGCGGATGCCGGATATATCGTAGCCTCTGCGATCGATAAGCGTTTCTCTGCAGGCGGGGCAGTACGTGCTTTCATCGGCCAGGCCGCTGATGTTGCCGCAGTAGACGTATGTCAGGCCTGCTTCAAGCCCTATGTCAGCCGAGCGGCGCAGCGTTTCCAGCGGGGTGCTGGGCGTGCCGTTCATGCGGTAGTCGCCGTGGAACCTGGTGACGTGCCATGGCACGTGGGCGCCAAGTTCCCGGGCGATGAAGGCGGCGATATCGGCAAGTTCCCCGGGCGAGTCGTTCATTCCAGGCACGATCAGCGTTGTCACCTCAAGCCAGATGCCCTTGCCGGCGAGCGCCTTAAGGCAGTCCAGCACCGGCGCCAGACGGGCCTTCATCACGCGGCGGTACGTGTTGTCGTTGAAGGCTTTGAGATCAACGTTGATCGCGTCGAGATAGGGCGCAATCGCTTCGACTGCCTCCACTGTCATATATCCGTTTGAGACGAACACGTTGCGGAGGGACTGACGCCGGGCAAGGATGGCGCATTCGTACGCGGTTTCAAAGTAGATCGTCGGCTCGGTGTACGTGTAGCTGATGGAGGGGCAGTTGCTCTGGATTGCCGCCTGCACGACCTCTTGCGGGGTGGTTGGAATGCCCTCGATGTCGCCCTGTCTTGGCGATTGAGATATCTGCCAGTTCTGGCAGAATTCGCACTGAAAATTGCACCCGGCTGCGGCAATGGAAAGCGTCTGGGTTCCGGGCAGAAAGTGGAAAAGGGGCTTTTTCTCAATCGGGTCGATGTTCATCGCCACCAGCAGGCCGTAGTTAAGGCTCAACAGCTTGCCGCCAACATTGCGTCGGACGCGGCACAAGCCCCACTGGCCCGGCGAAATCAGGCAGCGATGCGCGCACAGAAAGCACTGGGCCTTTTGGTCTTGGGCGGGCGTCCACAGCATTGCCTCTTTGCTGTCCATGTGCTCACTATAGTCTGATGGCAGCCGACATAGGGCGGGACGCTGTCGGATAAGGTCAGAATCGCCCCAGATCGGGCTCGTAGATCAGCTTGCGAAGCAGGACGTACTGCTTGCCCTTGTAGTCGGTGATCAGGCCCGAGACGCGGAACTTGACTGCTCTGCCTCTGAACGCAGCCACGGTTTGTTCCGCCTTCTGAAGCATTTTTCCGGGGAGGATCCTTATAGGCGGTTCGCGGAGCGTGTTGTCGCCCTCGAAATACATGGCCCACCAGCCGTCTTTTTCTTCTGGCAGAATTCGGACGACGCGATCAGTCACCAGCAGGTTTCGCGATTTAATGACGGCATCTCGTGGTCCTGGAATCGGACTGACGGCGATTGGCTGGGCGTCCTGCGGCGGGGTTGGCGGCAATATCGGCCGGGCGGGCCGTTGCGAGGCCATCCGATCGAGAATGTCCGCCGCCTGCGAGGCGTTCTGCGAAATTTCATCGGGGCTTTCGCCCTGGGGCCTGGTGGCTGGCGATTCTTCCTCCAGCGGCGCGACTTCCGGCGCCGCATCGACCGGGGGTGCGGCGTCAAACGACGCTTCCGCCAACCAGATGAAGTTCCTGCCGCGATAGACGCTGTTCTCGCCGTAGATCCGCAGAAGCGGGGCATCGGGACGGTCAGCCAAAGGCTCGATTGTCTCAAGCAAGTAGTTTGGCAGAGCCATCATCGGCTCCAGCGGGGCCTGGCCCTGCGCCTGCTCGAATCGCACCAGGCACCAGTTTGTGCCTTCGATGCGTTCGATCCTGCCGGCGCGGTCAATGATATGCACGCCTTCGACGGGATCGGGACTGGACGGGGGAGAAACCTTCTGCCCGCTGGGCTTGATGACGGGGGCCGGGGTTTCGTCAACGAGTATCGACGCGTCGTCGTCACCCGCCGCCGCGGCAGCGACCAGCAGGCAGGCCACTATTACTGATTTAATATCCATCTTGAAGATACGCCGCCTTCCTCGCACCATTCTAACAAGCATTGGGGCCCATTCAACTGCTTGTGAAGCAGCCGCTGCCGTGGCGTGCGGGAATAATCCTCCTCCGCTTGGGCGAGCTTGGGCCAAATGAGCCACTGGCGGTTGCCAAAAGCGGCCGGTGGACCGTACAATCCACCGCCTGAGGAAGCCATGCTCAACCTTTTCGTTGGAACATACATAACGCTGTTCTTTCTTCTGACGCCGTTCTTCGTCGTGTCGTCCTTCCTGTCGCTGACAAGCGAAATGGACAGCAGGCGCAGACGCCGTGTCGCATTCCGCACCATCATCACCGTGATCCTGATGACGCTGATCCTGTATCTCTTCGGCAGCAAGATCTTCGTGGTGCTTGGGATAACCATCGACTCGTTCAGAATCGGCGGCGGCACGCTGCTGTTTCTGTCGGCGGTGGCGCTGGTCAAGGGCAATGCTGAACAACGCCAGGTCGCCGAAGGCGAGGATGTGGCGATTGTTCCGCTTGCGCTGCCGATAACGGTCGGCCCGGGAACCACGGCCGCGCTGCTCGTGCTTGGCGCCGAAGTCGCAGGCGAGTACGGGCATTCGATGCGGTCGCAGTTGACGGCGATAGGGGCGATGCTAGCCGCGGTGCTTACGGTATGCGCCATGATCTGGGCCTCAGCCGTGATGGACAGATTCATTCCCCAGCGAATCATGGGCATTCTCAGCAAGTTGACGGGATTGATTCTTGCGAGCCTGTCGGCGCAGTTGATCTTCACCGGCATTCGAAACTTCATGAAGTAGAAGGACAGCCGCTAATGGGCAAGATGACCAAACGGATTGTCTTCGGCGCGCTTCTGATCGCGGCGCTCTCGGCGTTGCTTGTGCTGGACACGTGGCTTGGAAAGACGCGGCCGGATCTGCCAGTGGGGCTGGCGGTGGCGTGTCTTCTGGCGTTGTTGGCGTTGGCTGCGTTCGTTGAGGTTCGGGCCATGATCAACAAGTCCGGCGGCGCGGTGCTGGGCATTTCGGGGTTGCTGGGGAGCATGGCGATTGCGGTCCTGCCGCTGTTTGGCAAGCCTGAGCTTGTGTCGGTAGCGCTGGTCGTGCTGCTTGTTTTCATCGAGCAAATGATCCGCTTTCGCAAGGAGGGCGCCGTCGCCCGCCTTGGCGGCACAATTCTGGCGATAGGATACGTCGGCGTGGGCATGGCCATGATTCTGTCGATACGAACCGGGTACGGCATGGGAATGCTGGTGTTCTTCGTTGCCGCCGTCAAGTTCACGGATATCGGGGCGTACTTCACCGGCACGATGATCGGCAGGCACAAGCTTATACCGTGGCTTTCGCCGGGCAAGAGCTGGGAGGGCCTGGCGGGCGGCCTGGTTGCGGCAGTAGCGGTATCGTTTGCGATGAACGCCGTTCTGGGCCTGGCGTTAGGCGCCGGGGCCGTGGCTGCGCTGGCGGTAACCGCCGCTATCGCGGGGCAATTCGGCGACCTTTGCGAAAGCCTGCTCAAGCGCAGCGCCGGCGTGAAGGATTCCGGGTCGCTCGTGCCGGAATTCGGCGGCGTGCTGGACATGATCGACTCGCCGTTGCTTGCAGCGGGACCGGTTCTGGCGATGCTGTCGCTACTGGCCTAAGCACTGTGCAATAAAGATTCACAGTGCTAGAGCAGGCGAGCAGTAGAACAGGTGGCTCGTGCTTCGTAGCGTACATCGCAGAGTAGCAGCAGTAGAGAACAAAGTGAACAACCCGTAGGCATTCCACTACTGGTTTGTGCTTCGCCTGCGGTCTCCTGATCACCTGCTCAACTGTTCAGACTTTTTCACATTCCACTTAGATTCGGCGCCCCGGCGGGGGCGTGATCAAGCCTGATCGACTGCAACAGGTGGATGAACGCATCGGCCATCGGGTCTGCCTCGGGCGCATCCGCGGCGTTCATCACAATGACCATCGGCGCGATGTCCTGCGAGGGTTCGCCTGCCCACATCAAGGCCAGCCAACTGTGCCACTTCATCTCGGTCGGCCAGAGAATCGAGACAATCTCCGCCGAGCCATGGCTGATTTCCAACTGCTTGTGCGTAACGACAAGATACCCCTTCGCCGCCAGCCTTTGCTGGTAATCGTCAAGCAGTTCGTCGCTTGTCGCCCTCCACTTGCCGCCCTGCACGCGTGCGAACAACTCGCCGCCGGGCTGGGGCGTGAGGTATATCTGGACGAACGGGTTGGCGGTGGCGTCGTACTTCATTTCGCCGCGTGGGTCGCGCTGCCATTTCTGGGGCGGCAGCACCGCCAGTTGCAGACCCGCCTGGCTCTTCACCTCGGCTGGGGGCATTTCGCCCCTGGCGTCGAGGCGTCTGACCTTGAGGCTCCTGATGATCGCCTCGGCAGGAGATCCATAGCGGTCCATAAGTTCAACTACTTGGGCATCGGGGCGGGCGGGCGGCGTCTGACCGCCGCGCACGGACAGTATCCAGTCTGCAAGGCTTGCATCCGGTGCGAGCTTGTCGCTGTGGGCCTGCTGCACGTCGATCGTCAGCGGGGCGCTTGGATACGCGGCAGACACGCGCCGCCAGCCCAGCAGGCAGTGGGCCCGCTCGCTCAGGCCGCTGACCGTCGCCCAGATGGGCAGATTCGCCAGGCGGCCGTCGAGTTGAAGCAGGCGAATGTCAGAGCCGTCGTACTCGACCGGCCCAACGTCCACCAGCACCGCGCCGATGAGCCTGTCGCTCATGCGATTGAGCAACGTAATAGCGCCTCTGGCCCACTGGCCCGAGGAAACCAGCAGCACCCGCGAGGAGTCAACCTGATGCGCTGCCGACACTTCATCCACCGCCTTCTGCACGTCGATCACGTTGGCGAGCCAGTCTTCAGAAGGTTTGCCCATGCGGATGACGAACCAATCGTCGCCGCCCGTCCAAGGGGCGTCTCCAAGCACAATCGCCAGCGGATGCCCCGCCTCGCCGGAGGAGGGCGGCTGGACTTCGTAAGGCATTGTGCTTGGGGCAGCATAGAGAAACGTGCATGCCAGCAATGCTAGAAGTAGAACAACGGATATCTTCATGGCGGCTCCTCGTGTGTCGCATTTTGAACGACCGGCAGCGGTGATCCGGCGCGAACAGGCATCCAGTAGAACATGTTGGCGCCCACGAATGCAAGACCACGCACGGGGCGCAATCACGCTTTGGGATACTTCTGCTTGCGATACAGCCGGGCGAATTCGGCGCCGTCATAGCCGGCAGTGTTGGAATCCAGCTCGGTCAACTGGACGACCCTGTCGCCCTCAGTCCATGAAACCATCGCGGCGATGGCTGCAAGCTCGGGCTCGATCAACTGGTCGAATTCCACCGGGGGCCTGTCCTGCACGCCGGCAAGGTAAGGCAGCGTCGCATTCAACAACGCGGCGTACACCTTGCCGGACTCGACAATGAACTGCGTGACTTGCTTGTCGGTGCAGATTGAGGCGTGGAATGGCAACCAATTATCGGCAGCGCCAATTACCAGTATCGCCGTTCTGCCGTCTGCCCAATCCACCTGCACCCGTCGCTGAACGTGGCGGCCCAAATGCCTGACGCTCTTGATGCCAGGCCCCATGATGCCGCTGATCAGCGAATAGGCGTGGATGCCATAGTTGAAATCGTCAACGGCGCAGCCGGCGAAGACAGTGTGAGCGGCGCCGCGCTTGGCGACATCCTGCGCCAGCCACTGCCGCTTCTCGTCGCAGAAACGCAGGGACGACCCGCCCGTTATGCGAGCGCCTTGCCTGACCCACTTGCGGAATTGCTCCAGGTCGCGAATGTTTCCTGCAATTGGCTTGTCCACCAGAACCGCCTTGCCCGCCTCTACGAACGGCGCCGCCTTGGCGACATGCGAATCCCAATCGCAACTGTGGATGATGGCGCAATCAACGTCGCGCGCCATCTGCGACAGATCGTCATAAACCCTGGGGATGCTGTGCTCACGGGAGAACTCTTTGGCGTACAGCGGGGGATGAACGTCGCCCGAATCCAGAATTCCTGCGACCTCGTGTCCAAGCTCCCGCTCGATGGGGATCCAGTTCCGAGGGTGCGAGGTGTCCAGGTCCACAATGCCAATCTTCATGACGTTAAGCTCCTGTCGCCCCAGTCGCGGGGGATAATGGTGGCATCAGCCCGGCCCGTGCCGAGTGGCGGTAAGATCGAATTCCTCCGGGCTTGATGAATCGCCGGTGACGACTATTCCCTGCTCAACAAGCGAATCCCAGTGTTTTTCATTGAAGATGCATCCCGGATCGCCGGCGTGAAGCTTGCCGAAATACGCGTCGGCCCTCGCACGGCAGCCGCCGCAGTAGCTCTTGAACGAGCATGCTCCGCAATGGTGCAGCCGGCGGTCGCGGTCATTGAGGATGTCCCAGAACACGCTCTTGCGAAAGATGTCGACGAAGGGCGCCTCTCGCACGTTGCCCATGACGCGGTGGGGCAGGTAGACGCACGGCGTAACGTCGCCGTTTGGCTCCACGCAAACATACGTTCGTCCCGCGCCGCACCCGCCCAGATACTTAGCCACAACGCGGGCCTTTACGCCGCTGCCGCTGCCGGCGTGCGAGCACGCCACTCTCCCGCCGTCGATGGCGGCCCCGGCGAGACATACTCTTCCCAGTTGCGGCGCCGTGGAAATTATGCCCATGCCGCCTTCCTGCATGCGGCGGTTAAGAATGGCCAGCAGATCCTCCCGCTGGCGCGGCGAAATGTCGCCGCTGACCATCTTCAAGCCCCTGCCCACGGGGATGAAGTTGAAGTGAGCGAAGCACCCCGCGCCTATCTGGCGGGCGAATTCGATCATTTCTTCAACTTCGTGATAATTGCCCTGGTGCACGCACATCGCTATGCCCAGCCGGAGTCCCTTGGTGGCGGCGACTATCCTGGCGGCGTTGACCGACCGCTCCCACATGCCCTTGACGCCTCGAAATGCGTCGTGTCTTTGCGGATTGACGCTGTCCAGGGATATCTCAACATATCGCAGACCAGCGCCGGCGAGCTTCTCGGCAAGGTCGTTGGTCATGGTCGTGCCGTTGGTGGCAAGCGTGGTGTGCATGCCGTATTTGGCGGCCTGGCGCAGAACCGGCAGCAGGTCCGGGCTTATTGTCGGCTCGCCGCCCGAAAGCGCCAGCATGGGCATGTGCATCGCGCCCATCTGGTCAACAAGATCGAGCTTTTCCTGAAGCTTCAACTCGTTTTCAAGGGCTGAGTGCTCGCTGTCCTGGTAGCAATGACGGCAGGCAAGGTTGCATCTGTTGGTGAAGTTCCATACGGCGAACAGCGGGGCGGAGAATTTCTGCGGCGTGGTCAGACCGAACTCGCTGACCGACCGCGCGACGACCACGAGCCCCCGCAGCGTTGGCGAGTGGTGAGCGATTCTCTGGCGGAAGTCTTCCACGCTGCTCTTCCCGCGCATGCGGTCGATGAACTTGTGGATCGGCCAATACAATATCCGCTGCATCAGCGTTGCCGACGGATCGCGATACGTTGTGATGATTCGCTCGAGAATCGTCTTGCCGTCGCGCCCCGCCCTGGACAACCTGCCCAGCAGCCAGCGCATAGGCTTGCGCCCAAGCCAGTTCTCAAGCGGGTGATGATACTCCAGCCGAACGGCCGACGCGGTCTGATTGTCTTCGCCGGCGGAGGCTGTGTAATCGCTGCTGGAAACATAGCCATCCTGGCGATCTGAAGAAGCTTGCTGCGGCGCGTCAAATTCGTGATCGTACTGTTTGCCCATGGCCGCAGCCGTCGTGTGTTTTCCGGCAGCGGTATACGACAATCCCTGTCGCTCAGTCGTCATGTTGACTCCGTCCGCCATGCCGCCTCGACGAGCGGGCGGTATTCCGGCCCGCAGTTGTAGGCGCAAAACGGAAAGACGCCTTTGGGCGTCGAATACAAAATAACGCATCTTTTTACACGTTCAACATCGTAGTTGTAGCGGTCCTGGAAGTGCATGCCGGCGCACAGCAGGGTGTGATACGTCTGCTTCTGGCCTTCGCCTCGTCCGATGTTCTTGTCCACCAGCCCCTGAAGAGACCTGATGAACCTCTTCAACGTCAGGCCCGGCGGCGCCTGCTTTTCGTTGAAGTGCCTTTTGAACATCCGCCACGTGCGCCACATGTCCAGTTTGGTCGCCCTGCCTCGAAGCGTAATGCGGCGCGCTATCTGGTTCATTTCGCTGAACATGCCTTCCACGTCAATCACCCTTGGAAACGGATACGCCTTTCCATCGG
>Ga0123333_10006582_pt1 | contig 10163 bp, 8 predicted proteins | sample BioC12SIPDNA_3_FD_89957 | JGI IMG/M metagenome (GOLD analysis project Ga0123333, IMG submission 89957) | Anaerobic biogas reactor microbial communites from Washington, USA - Biogas_R2_B C12 SIP DNA | ecosystem: Engineered > Bioreactor > Anaerobic > Unclassified | place: Washington, USA...
ACGACCGGGCCGGGCGGCATCTCGGCCGACTGGATCTATTACCTTGAGAAGACGATCCGCGGCCTGATGGGCGACAAGGCGGTGGTCGTCTTCGTGCCGGGCATGGCCGGCGACGTCACACAAGTCGACAACCGCAACCCGTACCGGATCAAGCAGTTCGGCGAGGTCTCGGCGCGGTACGTCGGCGGGCGCGTCGGCGCGGAGGCGCTGAAGACCCTGGTGGCGGTCGAGCAGGCCGCCGGGCCGCTCGCGCCGGTCGCCGCCCAGAGCCAGGTGCTCAAGATCAAACGCCGCGCGCCCAAGGCAGAACGCGTCGCCCGCGCGATGGAACTGGTGAAGCAAGAGGCGGGCAAGGTGGACGCCACCGAGTGGACGTTTGCCAAGGAAATCGTCGTGCTCGACGCGCGGATCAAGAAAGAGCCGATCGCCGACGTGGAAGTGCAGGCGGTGCAGGTCGGCCCGGCCGTGTTCTTGTCGTGCCCGGCGGAATACTTCTGCCAGTACGGGCTGGACATCAAGGCCGGCAGCAAGTTCCCGTTCACGCTGCCGGTATCGCTGGCCAATGACTGCATCGGTTACGTCCCGACCGAAGAGGCGCTCAGCCCGCGCGGCGGCGGCTACGAGACGCGGCTGACCAGCTACAGCAACCTCGAGCCGTCCGCGGGACGCCAGATCGCCGAGGCGTTGATTGGCCTGGCCGCGCGTTTGCAGCCCGGCGCCGTCCCGACGCCTCCTCCGCTGCCTGAGTTCCAAGGCCAACCCTGGTCCTACGGCCGCCTGCCGCCGGAGTTGGACTGATCGAGAGATTTCGGTCGCAATGGACGGGGACATTGATGAGTTTCTTGGAAGTCTCCGTACACGGCAACGCAATAACGGAAAGAGACGTGCAGACCGGTACGAACCGTGAAACGATTCGGCGGATTCGGGCTCGCTGGGTCTTTTCGGCGGCCCGGGCGCCCGTCGCCGAGGGCGTTGTGAGCATTCGCGGAGGGCGGATTCTCGAGGTTGCGCAACGCGCGGACGAGCGCGGCGTGGAGGATCTCGGCAACGTCGCGATTCTGCCGGGCTTTGTCAACGCCCACACGCACCTCGAATTCAGTTCGCTCGCCGAGCCGCTGGGAGAGCCGGGTATTCGCTTGCCCGAATGGATCCGGGCGTTGATGGCGTGGCGTAACAGCGAGGCGGGGTTACGTGCCGAAAACACCATACAGGGCCTGGAGGAATCGGTTTGCCTCGGCACAACGACGCTTGGTGAGATTGCTCAGACGGGTTGGCCGCAGGCGGCGTTCGAGAGCGTCGCGGTGGGCGCGATGGTGTTTCTGGAGCTGATCGCACCGCGGCCGGAGAACCTCGAAATGGCGATGGAGCAAGCCCGCCGGCACCTTCAACACAGCCATAGCCGCTGGCGTCGCGGGCTGAGTCCGCACGCTCCCTACACGGTTCGTGGTGAACTGTTGGACTATGCCATCGCGCTTTCCTCGGTCCATCGCGTTCCCCTCGCCTTTCATCTCGCGGAATCTCGCGAGGAGTTGGAACTGCTCCGAAGCGGAACCGGCCCGCTGGCGGATTTTTTGCGAGAATTGGAGAGCTGGGATCCTGGCGTGGTCGCGCCGCCGGCCCGCCCGCTGGACTATCTTCGCCGCCTGGCTGCCGCCGACCGCGTGCTGGTCGTACACGGCAACTACCTGGATGACGACGAAATCGAACTACTCGCGGAGAATTGCGACCGTATGGCGGTGGTTTACTGCCCGCGCACGCACGGCCACTTCGGCCACCCGTGCTACCCTTTGCCACGGATGCTGGCCGCGGGCGTTTCGGTCGCGCTGGGCACCGACAGCCGTGCCTCTTCGCCCGATCTGAGCATGTTGGCCGAAATGCGAGCGGTCGCCCGAAAGCATCCCAGCGTGGATCCTCGAACGGTTCTCGAACTAGCCACGCTCCGTGGGGCGAGATCGCTTGGACTCGATCGCGAGGTCGGAAGCCTCGAGCCCGGCAAATGCGCCGACCTGGCGATGGTTGCCTTGCCGGACCGCGGCGCGAAGGATCCCTACGAGTTGCTCTTTGACAGCGACCTGCCCGTGGTCGCCACTTGGTGCCGGGGCGAACCGGTGTACCAGGCGCCGGCGCAAGTATGAAGGCGCAACGCGTAAGGGGGTCGGGAGTCTTTTTTCCGTAGCGGCCGCTTGGGGCGGCCGCTACGGAAAAAAGACTCCCGACCCCTTCTTGGTTCAACTCCCGCCCGTTCCCGCCCGACCGCGTGCCGCTTTTTCCTCGAGCCCGCAGACACCGAAGCGTCGCGCCAATTCCGCTTCCAGGTCGCTCAGATCCCGGTCGCAATACGCCAACAGCACGAGCAAATGGTACACCAAATCGGCTGCTTCATGGATGACGTCCCCCGAAGAGGCTTCCGGTGCCTGGCCGGCTGCTTCGACCACCTCTTTCGCCTCCTCGACCACCTTCGCCCCAATCCGCTCGATCCCGCCGTTGAGCAATTGCGTAGTGTAGGAATCGCGTGGACGATCCGCCTTGCGCCGGTGGATCACTTCCATCAGCCGAGAAAGAATCGACGGTTCGGGCACTTTTGGCCTCCTTACGCCTCGCTAATACAGCACGGGCTCGTTCGGCGATGTTAGCCGCCCACCGCGAGTCCGGGCATGGCTCCAATCTCGACGTTTGCAGGTAACAAAAGGTAGATCCCGCTTGCCGAGCAGGATCTGGGTGCGGAGTTGGCGTGCTATCGCCCCACGGAGTGGAAACTTCACTTAGCCGCTCAAGTCCCGCTCGGCAAGCGGGATCTATTGGCTGCGACCCGTTTCTGAACCCGTGCCCAACCGTCTCTCGCTTGACCAGCTTGACGGGGGGGTTTAAGATTCATGGTTGGCCTACCAAACAGTAGTGAGTTTATTCGATGACTTTTGATTCTGACCAGCCCCGCGCCAATCCAGCAAGCGTCGCCGACGATTTGGAGGAGGCCGGTTGCCCCCCTGCGGCGAAGGCGGACTTGCCGAGGATAGAACGGGCCGTCCGGGAAATCCTCTTCGCAGTCGGCGAAGATCCCGATCGTGAGGGGCTTCGGGAAACGCCCGCGCGTGTCGCGCGGATGTATGCCGAGATGTTCAGCGGGCTTTTCGAGGATCCGCGGGTTCATCTGAAGAAGTTCTTCACCGAGAAGTACGACGAGGTTGTCTTGGTTCGCGATATCTCTTTCAACAGTATGTGCGAACATCATATGCTCCCTTTCATGGGAAAGGCGCACATCGGCTACCTTCCGGACGGCCGGGTCGTCGGGTTGAGCAAAATCGCGAGGGTGGTGGAGGCTGTCGCGCGTCGGCCCCAGGTGCAGGAGCGAATGACGGAGATGGTCGCCGATCTGTTGATGGAGGAACTCCAGGCCCGCGGCGTGACGGTGGTGATCGAGGCGGTCCATAGCTGCATGGCGATCCGCGGCGTGCGCAAGCCGGGGAGTATGTGCGTGACCTCGGCCATGAAAGGGGCGTTTCGCAATAATCCGTCTACGCGGGCGGAGATCATGACGCTCATCTACGGAGATCGCCGCTGACGCGCGACTGAGCGATGCCTCAATTGGACCAGCAGCGCGAGCGGATCCAGGACGATCTCCGCGGAGTCATCTCCGGCGAGGTCCGTTGCGACGACGTATTTCTGCAGCTCTTCGCCAGCGATGCCAGCATCTACGAGATCAAGCCGCTGGGAGTGGTGCGACCTCGCTCCACTGCGGATGTGGTCGCCTGCGTGCAGTATGCCGCCGAAAAGCAAATACCGCTGCACGCGCGTGGAGCGGGTTCCGGGGCGGCGGGCGGGGTGCTGGGACCGGGGTTGATCGTCGATTTCTCCCGGTTTCTCCGCCGCGTGATCTATACCGAGGGCGATCGCATTCGCGTGCAACCGGGAGTCGTCCACGACCGGCTGAATGCCCATCTTCGGCCGCGGGGTCGAATCTTCGGCCCCGATTCGGCCTCGAGTACGACGACGACCCTCGGCAGCATGATCGCCGTCGACGCCTCCGGGAGCCGATGGTTGCGGCACGGCTCGACACGCCGGCACATCCTGGCGTTGCAGGTGGTGCTTGCCGACGGCGAGGTGCTGGAAGTCGGCCGCGAGCCGTTGGACGAGAATCGCCAGAAAGCGATGCCGCCTCGCAAACGTGAGCTGGTCCGGGAATTGTCCACCTTGTTGCGGAGCCATGCGAACCTCATCAGCGAGAAACAACCCGACCGTTCGCCCCTCCCCGGCGGCTATAAGCTGGCCGGGGGCATCGAGGACGGGCACCTTAATCTCGCCGGCCTCATCGCAGGTTCCGAAGGCACTCTGGCTCTGGTAACCGAGGCGCTCTTGGCAACGCAACCGCTGCCGCGATCCACCGGCGCGGTGCTGCTGTTGTTCGACAGCTTGGAGAAGGCCGCTCGGGCTGTGATGGACATCCTCCCTCACCGTCCGGCCGCTTGCGACCTGATGGACCGCCGGCATATCAGTCTTGCCAAAGAAGCGGACGGACGGTTCGAGTCGCTCGTACCGAACGCGGCCGAAGCCGTTCTCCTGATCGAGCAGGACGGCAACGGACCGCTGGAGGTCCGGCAGCGGCTTCACCACCTGGTGGACCAGGTTTGCGAACGGCACCGCCTGGCGTTCGGTAGCCGTCAGGCGTTCGACCCCGCCGAGTTGGATCTTTTCTGGCAGCTTGCGCACAAAGCCCAGCCGGCATTGTACCGGCTGAAAGGAGGAGCCAAGCCGGTTTCCTTTATTGATGACGTGGTGGTTCCCCCCGAGACGCTCGCGGACTTCTTGGTGCGGATGCAAAACGTGTTGAAGCGGCACCAGGTGACGGCTTCCATTTTCTGCCACGCCGGTCATGGCGAACTCCATATTCGGCCGTTCTTGGATTTGGCCGACCGGGAGACGGCCTCCAAGATGCAGCGGCTGGCAAGCGACGTGTACGATGAATTGTTTTCCGTGGGCGGCAGCCTCGGCGGTGAGCATGCCTGCGGCCTGATTCGGACGTCGTTCCTCCCCCGGCAATACGGGGAGTTGTACCAGATGTTCCGCGATGTGAAGCACATTTTCGACCCGGCGGGAATTCTCAACCCGGGCAAGATCGTCGGCGACGACCCGGACCTGATGACGCGAAATCTCCGACCCGTCATCGCCGCCGAGCCCAGCGTCGTCGGCGACCCCAAGAATCCCGACGCCCCCGGATTGCGCAACCTGGTGGAATTGCAACTCAATTGGGATCCGGCCCAGGTGGCCACCGTGACACGGGCTTGCAACGGCTGTGGCGAGTGCCGCACCCAATCGCCCGACGCGCGGATGTGCCCGATCTTCCGCGCTTTGCCGGCCGAGGAGGCGTCGCCCCGCGCCAAGGCAAATTTGATCCGCGGCGTGCTGACCGGCAAACTCGATCTGAACAGTCTCACCAGCGAGGAATTCAAGAAAGTCGCCGATCTTTGTATCAACTGCCACATGTGTTTGCACGAGTGTCCGGCCAAGGTTGACATCCCGAAGCTGATGGTCGAGGGCAAGGGGGCTTACGTGGCGGCCAACGGCCTTTCGCTGAGCGATCGGGTGCTGACGCACTTGGATGTGGTCAGCCGCCTGGCGTGCATGATCAGTCCGCTGGCCAACTGGTCGCTCAAGAACCGGCAGATGCGGTGGCTGATGGAAAAGGCATTTGGAATCGCGCAGGGGCGGAAGCTGCCGCGTGTTGATTCGCCAAGCTTTCTTCGCCGTGCGGCCAGGCGCCGGCTGACCAGACCGAGCCGTCGCAGCGGTCACAAGGTAGCGTACTTCGTCGACATGTACGCCAACTACCACGATTCGCAACTGGCCCGCGCCATGGTCGCCGTCTTTGAGCACAACGGGGTTGCCGTCTACGTTCCGCCACGACAACGCCAGGCCGGCATGGGTGCGATTTCCGCGGGCGCGTTGGATACCGCACGTCGCCTGGCGCGGCACAACACGGCGATCCTGGCGGATGCCGTGCGGCAGGGATACCATATCATAGCGACGGAGCCCGGCGCGGCGGTCTGCCTGGTGCGGGAGTATCCGAATCTGCTCGACGACGACGACGTCCGCCTGGTTGCCGCCAACAGCAGCGAAGCCTGCGATTACCTCTGGAAACTCCACACCATGGGCACCCTGCAGCTCGACCTGAAACCGGTCACCGCGACACTCGCCTACCACATGCCCTGCCGGATGAAGGCGTTGCAGATCGGATCGCCCGGTGAAAACCTGCTGCGGCTGATTCCCGGCCTCACCGTGCATCCTATCGAAGAGGGTTGCTCGGGAATGGCAGGTACCTTTGGCCTGAAGCGCGAGAACTACCGCGCCAGCTTGCGGATCGGCATGAATCTGATCAACCGGTTGCGGGAACCTGTCTACCAGGCGGGGACGACCGAGTGCAGCACCTGCAAGATACAGATGGAACAGGGCACCACCAAGCCCACGATTCACCCGCTGAAACTTTTCGCCTTGTCGTATGGTCTGATGCCCGAAATCATGGAGCTACTGACCACTTCGGGGCAGGAGTTGCTCGTCACGTGAAAGTCTCCGTTCGTCTGTTCGCCGTCGCTCAACAGATCGCCGGCCGCGACTTGCTCGACTTGGAGCTTTCCGAGTCGGCGACGATCGGCGACCTTCGCCGCCAACTCGGCTGCGAAGTCCCGGCTCTGTCGCCGCTGTTGGGTCCGATGTTGTTTGCGGTCAACGCACGCTATGCCGACGATGCCACGTTAGTTCCTCCCGATGGCGAAATTGCCTGCATTCCGCCGGCCAGCGGCGGCTGAGGATCGGCCGCAGAACTCGGAACCCAAACAGAAGTGCGGCTCACAAGCAGCCCGGCTGCTGCCGTTTGCTCCGATGCTGGAATCACGCCGGGCGCGAATCAGAGCAGCCGGGCTGCTGGTTTCTGCTGTCGCAACCAGGAAGGGGTCGGCAGTATCGATGTTTCGCACCCTGGGCGCGAACTTGCTTCGGTCAACCGTCGTAGATATTTTGTGGCTACCTTGGTGCCCGCTACCGGTATGCATCCACCAGAGGAGGGGATTTGTTGTGCCACTCTTGAGCGACCGACCCGACGGTTCCTCTTCCAATGAAGTTCTCTTGCTCAAAGGGATTCGAAAATCATTCCGCGAACCCGATGGCGGCCGTTTGCCGATTCTGGCGATCGACGATTACCACGTCGAGGCGGGCGAGCAGGTGGTGATCGTAGGCCGCAGCGGATGCGGGAAGACGACGCTGTTGCATGTAATCTCCGGGATCAGCCGACCGGATGCCGGCCGGGTGAAAATCGACGGCTGGGACATCACGGTTTTTACCGAGGCAGAGTGCGATACCTTCCGCGCCGAACGGATCGGATACGTCTTTCAGACGTTTAATCTTCTGCCCGGCTTCACCGCTCTGGAAAATGTGCTGTTGGCGATGAAGTTCGGCCGGCGGCGCCCCGACAAGGCCCGTGGCCGGCATCTGTTGGAGCGCGTCGGGCTTGGCCATCGCATGACCCACAGGCCGACGATGCTGTCGGTCGGCGAACAACAGCGCGTGGCGGTCGCTCGGGCGCTGGCCAATCAGCCCCGGCTCCTGCTGGCGGACGAACCCACGGCGAACGTCGACTCGGGAAACCAGCAGCAGGTGGTCGATCTGCTGCGCGAGACCTGCCGGGAGGAAAACGTGGCGCTGTTGATGGTCACCCACGCTCCCGAGGTGGCCGAGCAGTTCGATCGCGTCGATCAGCTTGAACAAATCAACCGTGCGGTGGTGACTCGATGAGCTTATTGAGAATTGCCTGGCGAAGTATTCAGCAGCGTGCCTTGGCGTCGGCTTTGACGGCTTTCACGGTGGGGCTTGGCGTGGCGCTGGTCGTAGCCGTGCTGGTAATCCATGGTGTAATCGATCAGTCGTTCCGGCGCGGTTCGCAAGGATACGACCTGATCATCGGCGCCAAAGGAAGCCCCCTGCAACTGGTGCTCAATACCGTCTTCCATCTCAGCCAACCGATCGAGACCATCCCCTATACGTACCTGGAAGAGTTCACCCTGGGGCGTTTCGCGCCGGCGGTGGAGGTGGCGATTCCCGTTTGCACCGGACACGACTATAGGGGCTTTTCCGTGGTGGCCACGGTCCCTGATGCCTTTGAAAGGCTGACCTACCTGGACGGGCGGGAGTACGCCTTTGCCGAGGGAGCCAATTTCCGCAGCGAAAACTACTTCGACGCGGTGATCGGCTCCACGGTCGCCAAGAGACTTCGTATGAAGCTTGGCGACACGTTTACCCCCGTCGCCACGGTCGGCGAACCAGGTGGTGAGGAAGGGCACGAGGCTTTCACCGTGGTCGGGATTCTCCAGCACACGGGCACTCCCAACGACCGAGCCCTATTCGTCAATCTGGAGGGTTTCTATCGCTGCGAGGCGCATCAGCATGGAGCGTCGTTCGAAGAAAAGGTTCTTGCGGGCGAGGGCCTCGAGAGCCCCGGCGAACCGGACGCAAAGCCCGAGTCCGGTGAAATGCACGCAGAACATGGCGATCACGACAGCGATGCCGACGAGCACGAGCACGCGCACGAGCACGACCACGAAAGCCATCGAGCGCTTTCGGCGATTCTGCTGGTTACGGACATCGATCGCCAACCGCAACTGGCGATGTCGCTGCCGACGGTGGTCAATGACGAGGCGGTCGCCCAGGCGGTGATGCCGTCGCGGGTGATTGCGGAATTGTTCGACGGGATCGTCGGCAACGTGCAGTTGCTCCTTCTCGTTTTGGCCGTGATGGTGGTTGTGGTGGCCGGCGTCGGCATCTTGGTAAGCATTTACAACTCGATGAACGATCGCCGGCATGAAATCGCCGTGATCCGGGCGCTCGGCGCCCGCCGCACCACCGTGATGAGCATCATCCTCGTCGAATCGATCTTGCTTTCGCTGGGCGGCGGAGTCTTGGGAGTCTTGATCGGACACGGCCTGACGGGCCTGCTTGCGCCCACCATCGCTGAGCAGACCGGAGTGCTCGTCAGCCCCTTCTCCTTCCAGTGGGCGGAGTTGATCCTGGTGCCGGGACTGATCGTGCTTGCCACGCTGGTCGGGTACCTGCCCGCCTTGTCTGCCTATCGTACGGACGTCGCCAAGGCGCTGGCGTCGACGCCATAATGAATCCCCGCCGTTGAATCCTTTCGATATGCAGGTGTCGCCATGAACATCAAGACGGAGTCGACCGAAGACAGGACGGCCGGGGAGGTGTACGAAGATTTCTTCGACTACGAAGAAGAATTACACAGCCCGCAACGGTACCGGCAGGTGAATCTGCTGGCAGTTCTCAGCACCGTGGTGGGCGGTCTATCGCTCTTGACGATGTTCCACTGGTACCTGGGATTCATCCCCGTGGCGGGGATCATTTTTGCCATGTTGGCCCAGCGGCAGATCAACCGGGCGCCGGAGGAATACACCGGACAGCGCTTGGTGATTGCAGGGTTCGCTCTGTCGATCGGCATGTGGCTCGTCGGCGCCGGAGTGCTCACCTTTTCCCACATGAAGGAAGTCCCGATCGGGTACGAGGCGATCACCTGGCAGACGCTCAAGCCCGATAAGTCGAGCGCGGCGATCCTGCCACAGGCGGCCATCGATCTCGACGAGAAGCGGGTTTACCTCAAAGGCTATATGTATCCGGGGCGGCAGGTGGTGAATCTGAAGGAGTTTCTCTTAGTGCCGACACAGGGGCACTGCAAGTTCTGCAGCTCGAATATTGCCAAGCACGAGATCGTCCGAGTGAAGTTCGTCGGGGACTACAGGGCCGATTTTACTACCCACCATATAGGTGTCGGTGGCAAGCTATTAGTGGACCAGAGCCCCGGCTTTCACGAGTCGGGCGGTCTGCCCTTCACGATCGAGGCGGATGTGTTCCAATAGCCACTTGTGGCGGGATCCTTTGCACCTTCCCCGTCTTGGCCGGAACCGCTATACTGCTTGCTTCCGCGGGTCGGCGGCCAACCTCGTTGCTGCCCGATTCGCCCCATCGGCCCAAGGGCCGTGAGAAGCCGCAACTCGTCAACAGCGTTCGGGATACGAATGCCGAAATACGTGGTTCGCTTCGGTGCCATGCGAATTCTGGGGACTTGCGATCCTCCAGCGGACAACCCGTTTGCGCGAGGAACGCGGGTGATCCTC
>Ga0123333_10006584_pt1 | contig 10161 bp, 8 predicted proteins | sample BioC12SIPDNA_3_FD_89957 | JGI IMG/M metagenome (GOLD analysis project Ga0123333, IMG submission 89957) | Anaerobic biogas reactor microbial communites from Washington, USA - Biogas_R2_B C12 SIP DNA | ecosystem: Engineered > Bioreactor > Anaerobic > Unclassified | place: Washington, USA...
CCCTGGACGGGGCCATGGCCAATGAACTCCGCAACAGCGCCATCATCGCGTCCTTGGTCGTACTCATGGGGCTGGGCGGGTTCGCGGCCCTGTTCTGGGCCCAGCATTACCGTCTTTCCAGCCGACTGTTGCGGGACACCCAGGCCTTTGCCTCGGAAGTGGTGACCTGCCTGCCTTTGGGATTGCTGACCACGGACCCCGAAGGCCGGGTCGTCCTGGCCAACGCCATGGCAGCCCGCCTGCTGGGCCGCGGGGGCGAGGACCTGTCCGGCTCGGATCTGCAGGCCCTGGGTGGATTGGACTGGTCCGCATTCACCGCTGATCTGGCCGCCGCGGATGCCGTGCTGGAACGGGAGGCGACCCTGGATAGTCGCGAGGGGGGCACTGTTCCCGTCAGCCTTAGCCTCTCCCGGATCGTGAACACCGACGGCCAGTTCCTGGGACATCTTTTCCTGTTGCGCGACCTGGGCGAACTGCGCCGCCTGCAGGAACAGGTCCGGCGCAACGAGCGGCTCACGGCCCTGGGCAGCCTGGCTGCGGGAGTGGCCCACGAGATCAGAAATCCCTTGAGTTCCATCAAGGGGTTCGCCACCTACCTTTCCGGCAAGGTCCAGGGGCAGGATCAGGAAGCGGCCAGGGCCATGGTCCAGGAAACGGACCGGTTGAACCGGGTGGTCACGGAGCTGCTGGAGTTTGCCCGGCCGGCTCGGATGCAGCGCAAGGACGTGGACGTGAACCAGCTGGTGGAGCGGGCGCTGCGGTTGATCCGGGCCGATACCGAGGCCAAGGGCATCCGCGTGGTGTTCACCCCGGACAAGGCCTTGCCGCATGCACTGCTGGACGCGGAGCGCCTGACCCAGGCCCTGCTCAATCTGTTCCTCAACGCCGTGCAGGCCATGGACCCGGGCGGCGTCCTGCATATCACCGCGGTGCTGGAGCAGGGCCGGATCGCCCTGCGCATCGCGGACACAGGCTGCGGCATGCCGGAGGACCTCCTGCCGGGCATCTTCAATCCCTATTTCACCACCAAGACTTCGGGCACGGGCCTGGGTCTGGCCATCGTGCACCGCATCATCGAGGCCCACGGCGGCGAGGTCAAGGTGGAAAGCCGGGTGGGCCAGGGCACGGTGTTCACCCTCCTGTTGCCAGTGGGCGAGGTGCACCCATGAAACCTAAAATCACCATTCTTGTGGTGGATGACGACCTCGGACACCGCCGCATGCTCATGACCCTGCTGGGGGACTGGGGGTATCGCCTGGAAGGGGTGGGGGACGGAGAGAGCGCCGTGGCCTTGTGCAGGGAGCGGCCTTTCGACCTCATTCTCATGGATGTGCGCATGGCCGGAATCTCGGGCATCGAGGCGTTGAGGGAGATCAAGGCCTACAATCCGGCCATCCCCGTGCTGGTCATGACCGCGTATTCCAACGTGGAGACGGCGGTGGAGGCCATCAAGGCCGGGGCCTACGACTACCTGACCAAGCCCCTGGATTTCGACGACCTGCGCCTGACCCTGGACCGGGCCCTGGATCATGCCTCCCTGCGCGACGAGAACAGGGTTCTGCGGGAGACTCTGGCCTCGTCTTTCGATGCGGGGGGGATCATCGGCCAGAGTCCGCCCATGCGCCGGTTGATGGACATGCTGTCCACCATCGCCCCGTCCGAGGCCACGGTGCTGGTCACGGGGGAGTCGGGCACGGGCAAGGAACTCATCGCCTGGGCCATCCACGCCAACAGCCAGCGGAGCAAGGGACCGTATGTGGCTGTGAACTGCGCGGCCCTGACCGAAACACTGCTGGAGTCCGAGCTCTTCGGTCACGAGAAAGGGGCCTTCACCGGGGCGGAACGCCGGCGCGAGGGCCGGATCCTGGCCGCGGACAAGGGGACTATCTTCCTGGACGAGATCGGGGAGATGTCCATGGCCATGCAGGTCAAGCTCCTGCGGGTCATCCAGGAGCGCGAGATCCAGCCCGTGGGCGGAGACCGGACCGTGAAGGTTGACGTGCGCATCCTGGCAGCCACCAACCGGGACCTGCTGCAGGAAGTGGAACGGAAGGCCTTCCGCCAGGATCTCTACTACCGCCTGAACGTGGTGACCCTGGCCCTGCCCCCTCTGCGCGAGCGGCAGGAGGATATCCCCCTGTTGGCCGGTCATTTCCTAGCGAAATTCGCGGCCAGGAACGGCAAGCGCATCAAGGGGTTCACGCCCGAAGCCATGGATCGGCTGTTGAAGCATCCCTGGCCGGGCAATGTGCGGGAGTTGGAAAACGCGGTGGAACGGGCCGTGGTCCTGCTGATCGGCGAATACGTCAGCGAGCGCGAACTGCCCCCGGCCCTGACCGGCCTCAAGGACGGGGCCGGAGCGGAATCGCGACTGTCCGGGATGACCCTGGAGGAGCTGGAGCGTCTGGCCATCCTGGAGGCCCTGGAGGAAGCGGACGGGAACAAGAGCGAGGCGGCCCGCAGACTGGGCATCACCAGGAAGACCATGCACGCCAAGCTCCTGAAGTACGGGGTCGGAGGAGGGCCGGGATGATGGTCCGGATCCTGGCGGCCCTGATGTTCTGCGTCCTCCGGCCGCCGTTGCTCTGTGCCATGGACCAGGGGCCAGGCCTTCGGGCCATGCTCGGACAGATGCTCCTGATCGGGTTCCGGGGCGCGGTCCTGGAAGAGGACGCCCCGGTTCTGCGGGACGTCCGGGAGCATCACCTCGGGGGCGTGATTCTCTTTGACAGGGACGTGCGGCTGGGTTCTCCGGGCCGCAACATCCAAAGCCCTGCGCAGGTCCGCGCCCTGACCGCCAAGCTGCAGGCGACCGCCAGCGTGCCCCTGTTCATCGCCGTGGATCAGGAGGGGGGGCGGGTCTGCCGCCTGAAGGAGGAACAGGGGTTTCCCCCTTCTCCCTCGGCCAGGGTCCTGGGGTTCGGGTCGCCCGCAGCGACGCGGGCCCAGGGAGAGCGGACAGGGGACCTGCTGGCCGGCCTGGGCATCAATCTCGATTTCGCCCCGGTGGCCGATGTGGACGTGAATCCGGCCAGCCCGGCCATCGGCGCCCTGGAGCGCAGTTTTTCGGCCGACCCGGATCTGGTCGCGGCCCATGCCCTCGCGTTCTGTCAAGGCCTGCTGTCCAGGGGGGTGCTGCCCTGTCTGAAACATTTTCCCGGGCACGGCAGCGCCACGGCGGATTCCCATCTGGGCCTGACCGACATCACCCGGACCTGGAGCCGAGTGGAGCTCCGGCCATACGAAGTCCTCATTCCACTGCAGGCCAGTCCCCTGATCATGACCGGGCATCTCTTCACAGTCCACCTCGACGCGACGCATCCCGCCACGCTCTCCCCGGCCGTGCTGACAGGGCTCCTGCGGGAACGGTTGGGATTCCAGGGGGTCATCGTTTCCGATGACATGCAGATGGGGGCCATCGCCGGGCAGTACGGCCAGGCCGAAGCCATTGTCCGGGCGGTGGAGGCTGGGGTGGACATCCTGGTTTTCGGCAACAACCTGGAATATGACCCGGACATCGTGCCCGCGGCGGTGCGTGTCCTGGAAGGGGCCGTGCAGAGCGGCCGCCTGTCGCCAGAGCGCATCGCCCTCTCCTTTCGGCGGATTCAGGGAGTCAAGCAGATGCTGCACCGCCCCGGGTCCTGAGTTACGCTGGAGGGTGGCTGGCAGGGAAACGCCCGTGGAGATGGACAGACGGGGAGACGGCAGCCTCTCGTCGGCGAAAGGCCTGAAGGGCTCAGGGTTCGGGCGCCAGCAGCTGGGCCCTGGCCAGCGTGGCGAATCGTCCGCCCAGGCTGATCAGTTCCCCAAAACTGCCTGACTCCACGATGCGGCCATCCTCGAAGACGAGGATACGGTCGGCGTTGCGCACCGTGGCCAGACGGTGGGCGATGACAAAGGTGGTGCGGTCCCGCATGACCTCGTCCAGAGCGGCCTGGACCTTGACTTCGGTGGCCGCGTCCAGGGCGCTGGTGGCCTCGTCCAGGATGAGGATGGGCGGGTTCTTGAGCAGGGCTCGGGCGATGGACAGTCTTTGGCGTTCTCCGCCGGACAGGGACCGGCCGCGCTCGGCCACCAGGGCGTTCAACCCCCCGGGCTGACGCTCGAGCAGGTCCATGGCCTGGGCGCGTTCGCAGGCTTCCAGAAGTTGGGCCCTGGTGGCCGAGGGGTTGCCCACGCGCAGGTTCTCCTCGATGGTCCGGGCGAAGAGCATGGGTTCCTGGAAGACCACCCCGATGTTCCTGCGCAGGGAGGTCAGGGTGTAGTCCCGGATGTCCTTGCCGTCGATGCGGATGGCTCCCTGCTGGGGGTCGAAGACGCGGTGCAGGAGAGACAAGGTGGTGGACTTGCCGCTGCCTGTGGCGCCCACCATGGCGATGGTTTCCCCCCTGTGGGCCCGGAAACTGAGGCCTTGCACGGCCATGCGCGGAAGCTGGTCCCGGGCCGCGGGGTAGGAGAACCCCACACCGTCGAATTCCACCACTCCCTCCAGCCGCCCCGCGTCCACGGAGCCCGGGAGGTTGCGGACCTGGGGCACGGTGTCCAGGACGTCGAAGAAGTCACGCAGTTTCGGGGCCTCCAGGAAGATCGTGTTCACAAAGCCCACCACGGTCTGCAGTTTGGCGATGAGCATGCCGGCCAGGGTCATGAACGTGACGATGTCGCCCACTGTGGCCTGTCCGTGCATGTACAGCCAGGTGCCGGCCAGCAGGATGGACAGGACCGTGAGGGTCACGGCGGCGCGGGTGGCCACTGCGGCCAGGGCCCACCAGGACAGCACCGGGATCTGGGCGGCCAGGAGACGGTCGATGGTTTTGCGCAGGTCCAGCACTTCGGCCTCGATGCGCGTGAAGCTCTGGATGACCGGGACGTTGCCCAGGGCGTCGGTGGTGCGTTCGGCCAGCACGTTGTGATGCTGCTGCACCTGGCCCTGGAGCGTCTCGGTGTAACGCAGGACCACGGTGGTCAGCACCGTGAACACGCCGACCAGGCAGAGCAGGAGCATTGCCAGCCGCCAGTTGAGGAAAAGCGAGAGCGGCAGCAGGACCACCAGGGAGAGGGCGGCCGCGCAGTTCTCGCGCAGGAAGTTGAGCAGGAGGGCGGAAATGGTCCCTGCCCCCTCCAGCATGACCTTGAAGAGCCGGCCTGAATGCATGCCGGCGTGGAAGTTGAGGGGCAGGTTCAGGGCATGTTCGAAAAAATGGGCCATGATGGCCAACCTGCGGCGGTGGGCCAGGCGGTCGGCGTGCAGGGCCACCAGCACCCCTGCGCCGATGACGAAGAGCCCGAAGCCCACCCAGGCAGCCAGCAGCGGCGCAAGATCGGCCATGCGCAGTGGGGTGTCCGACCCCTGGGCCCGGCTCAGGGCGTCGATGATCCGGCCGAACAGGACCGGCTCGGCGAACTGGGCGATGGCCAGCCCCAGATTGGCGGCCACCAGGACCGACGCCAGCCGGGTTTCCGGCCCCAACTGGCGCAAGACGCGCATGTAGAGGTGCAGCAGCTGCATGGGAAAAGTCCTTGTTTGCAGTCAAGCCCCAGGCGGCCGGACTATGAACCCCTGCGGGGCGAATTTCAATACCGCAGAACAGGATCGGACCCCGGGATTTCCGCAAAATGCATTGACGCGGGGGGAAAAGGAGGGAAAGGGGGTTTTTCTGACGGCGCACAACTCCGGGCGGCGGCAAGGACTGCCCGTCGGCACGGACAAAACAGCGGTGGAGGGATCGCGATGGGTCAAACGAAAATGGCAAAAGGGGCCTCCGGGCCCATGCAGGTCGGGCACACGGGTTTGCCGGTGTGCGAGTTCATCGTCCGGAACTATCACAATTTCAACGCTCGGGCCGTGCGGGACGCCCTGGTGGCCTACTGGCGGCACGTCGAGGCCGGGGGCAGAATGTTCTGGGCCGTGGCCGGGGCCATGTCCTCGGCCCAGCTCGGCATAACCCTCGCCCCAGCCATCAGGGCCGGGCTGATCCACGGCCTGTCCGTGACGGGGGCCAACCTGGAGGAGTCCTTGTTCCGCCTTGTGGCTCACGGCCACTATCAGGATTTTCCCGATTACCGCTATTTCACCAAGCAGGACGACACGGACATCCTGAACAGGGGCATGCGCCGGGTGACGGACACCAGCATCCCGGAGGACGAGGCCTTCCGGGCCGTGGAACGCGTCATCGTGCCCATGTGGAAGTCGGCCACCGAAAAGGGGGAGCGGCACTTCTGGCATCAGTACTTCTACCGGCTCGTGCGCGCCCTGGGCCCGGACCAGCATGCCGGGTCGCCGCAGGAGTGCTGGCTGCTCGCCGCCGCGGAAAAGGACCTGCCCCTGGTCGTCCCCGGATACGAGGACTCGACGTTCGGCAACATTTTTGCCTCCTACGTCAAGACCGGAGAGTGCAGCCCTTCCATCGCCAAGTCGGGCATCGAGTACATGGCGGCCTTCTACGACCATTACCAGGAGCTCGCCCAGGGCGCGGGAGTGGGCTTTTTCCAGATCGGCGGCGGCATTGCCGGCGATTTCCCCATCTGCGTCGTGCCGTCCATCAAGTACGACCTGCGGGCCGAAGCCGCGCCCTGGGCCTATTTCTGCCAGATTTCCGATTCCACCACGTCCTACGGGTCCTATTCAGGGGCCACTCCCAACGAGAAGATCACCTGGGACAAACTGACCAAGGACACGCCGATGTTCGTCATTGAATCCGATGCCACCATCGTGGCCCCCATCATGCTCAGCGCCCTGCTCGAATGCCGCCAGGACCCCGCTGGGGCCAAGGCCCTGTTCGCCGCCTTCGACTGAGATCTTGGATCGCGGGCCGCTGACCGTCCCCGCGTCCATCAGAGAACGCCCATGTCCGGGATGACGCCGTTTTTTGGATCATCCCGGACACCTTCGGGGGGTCTTCGGCCCCTTGCGGCGCAGCCCTCCCTGCCGTACCCTCGGGTCATGCACAACTTCACCCTCCACCCCGCCCTGCGCGCCGATTGCCATGTTCTGGGCCAGTGGCGCGATCTCCGGGTCCTGCTGCACAAGGACGCCCAGGTGCGCTGGTTCATCCTGGTCCCCGAAACGACTGCGACAGAATGGCACGACCTGCCCGAACCCTTGCGGGGCCAGCTCGCGGAGGCGTCCTCGTCTCTGGGCCGGATGCTCACAGCCGGACTGGGCTGCCACAAGATCAACGTGGCGGCCATCGGCAACCTGGTTCCGCAGTTCCATTTCCACGTCATCGGGCGCTGGAAAACCGACCCCTACTGGCCCGGCGTGGTCTGGGGGCGGGTGGTGCCGGGGGACGTGTACGGAGAGGGGGAGGTGGCGGAGATCCGGACCCGGGTCATGTCCTCCCTGCCTGCCGCGCCCGGAGGACGCCCCCCTGTCTAGTTCCGCTTGCCCAGCACGAGCTTCAGGCTGTCATGCACGGACGTGTGTCGGATGCGCTCGAAGAGGTTCCGGCATTGCTCAGTGTCCAAGCCGCCGATGAGGCCCAGGACCAGGGCCTCGGCGTCCAAGTGCGGGCAGGGCGAGGCCGACTCGAACGTCTCCTCCTTTTCCATGAGCCGGTTGTAGACCACGGCCCGGGCGGCCAGGAGGTTCTCCAGAGCGGGGTCGCGCGGCGCGCCGAGGAGATGGCGGAAGGTCAGCATGTCGCCGGGCGGGATCAGGCGGCGCCGGCCGTGGCGCTCGCGGCAGACCTCCTCCATGAGGTGCACGGTGCGCACCTTCCCCCGGCCCGGGATCTTGAGGAGCAGGCCGATCATGTCGTGGTGGATGGCCCCGCACTCGACGTAGACCGACGTCCGACCGGGCAGGAGGCGGGCGATGGCCGCCGCACGGACCTGGTCCATGTCCATGATCCTTCCGGCGTCGGCGCGTGCGAAGTCGTTCACGACGGCCAGAATGGCATCGAAATCCTTCTTTCCGGCCGCCCTGTAGAATGCCAGCAGCTTTGCGCTCCAGTCCCGTTCCCGCGCATATACGGCCCAGGCTTTGCCGTTCCTGGGGATATCGTCCGGGCCGTTGCCGGCAGAGAAGAACTCGTGGATGCCCACAAGTTCATCCATCCAGGGGTGGACCTGCAGGACGGCCGCGCCCCGGGCATGCAGCGCCTGCAGGGTCCGGCATTGCCCCGCAGCGTACTGCGGGAATTCGAAGTCCGTGAGCAGCAGGTATTCTTCCACCGGCAGTTCCCCGCGCAACATGTCCTCGAATCCGGGCGTCTTAGGTTCTTCGAGGAGGATCAGGTCGTGCCCCCGCATGGCCCTGGCCGCAAAGGGGAGGGTTTCCGGGCGGAAGACGGTGAAAGCGAGGGTCAGGCCGGGGTTGGGAGTCATGGTCCGAGGATACACGCCGAACCTGGGGAGGGCGAGTCCGAAATGGCCAGTTGGCGTGGGGGGCCAGGCGCCGGAACGTGGACGTTCTGGGTCTGGGTTCTTGGGCCGTTTTCGCGGGGTGCCTCTTCCGCTTCCCGCGCTTCTCCCTGTATTACAGCATCGTCGCGGCCGGGATGTCGCTTTTCAACGGATAACGCCACGTCAAGCGTGTTCATTCCGGGCATGTTTCATTCGTCCATCATTCGGAGCACCCATGCTCAATATCGGTTGCCACCTCTCCTCCTCCAAGGGCTTTCTGGCCATGGGTCGAACCGCCCTGAAGATCGGCGCGAGCACCTTCCAGTTCTTTACCCGCAATCCCCGGGGCGGCTCGGCCAAGGGAATCGACCCCCAGGACATGGCCGCGTTCCTCGAACTGGCCCGGGAGAAGGGCATCACGTCTGTCCTGGCGCACGCGGCCTATACGCTGAACCCCTGTTCAGCCGAGGTCAGGATCAGGAATTTCGCCCTGGAGTCCATGGCCGACGATCTGGCCCGCATGGAACACCTCCCCGGGAACATGTACAATTTCCATCCCGGCAGCCACGTCGGGCAGGGGGTCGGGGCGGGCATCGCCCTCATCGCAACCCAGCTGGATGCAGTCATGTGGCCGGGGATGAGCACCACCGTGCTGCTTGAAACCATGTCCGGAAAAGGCAGCGAGATCGGGGGGACGTTCAGGGAACTGCGGGAGATCATCGACAGGGTGGGGATGGCGGAACGCCTCGGCGTCTGTTTCGACACCTGTCACGTCCATGATGCGGGCTACGACATCGTGGGCGACCTGGACGGGGTGCTGGCAGAATTCGACGCGGTCATCGGTCTGGAGCGGATACTGGCCGTGCATCTGAACGACAGCCTGCATCCCCGGGGCAGCCGCAAGGATCGCCATGCGCGCATCGGTCACGGCCACATCGGACTGGAGACCTTCGGCCGCATCGTCAACCACCCGGCGCTCAAAAACCTGCCGTTTTATCTGGAAACGCCCAACGAGCTGCCGGGGTACGCTGAAGAAATAGCCCTGCTGCGCCGGATGTGGCGGGGGTGAGGCAGCCGGATGGCGGGGGAAAAAACCTTCCAGGGGCCGTCAGGCCCGGCGCTGCGAAAAATAGAGCGGGTTGTCCGGAACCCGGCGGGGCTTGCCCTGGGCGTCGACGGCGACGTAGCGGAACAAGCCCTCGGTCACCAGCTGGCGTTCGGCCTCGAAGGCGCCGATGATCTGCCTGGCCCAGACCTCCAGCTTGATGTCCATGGAGGAGTTGCCCACGTGCAGGAGTTCCGCATGCACGCAGATGGTGTCGCCCACCCGGACCGGTTTCTGGAAGACCATCTTGTCCACGCTGACGGTCACGGTCCGGCCCTGGGCGACTTCCGCGGCCATGAGGCCCCCGGCCACGTCCATCTGGGCCAGGATCCAGCCGCCGAAGATGTCGCCGCTGGGATTGGTGTCCCTGGGCATGGCCAGGGTTCTGAGGACCAGGTGTCCCCTGGGTTGCCGTCCGGTTTGTATGTCCTCTGACATGGTGACCTCCCGATGGGTCAGAAGGGTAAGTTCCCAAGAGGGCCTGTCGCCTCGCGCTGCATCATGGGCATGATGTACGGCAGGACTTTTGGATTGTCGAATGGGAGGGCATTGATGGGCCGGGGAAGCCAACATTGCTGTTTGGCCCACCAAAACAAGAAAACCGCCATTTCGGCGGTTTTCTTCAGACTGCTGACAAAGTCACCTCAAAACCCTCGTCAAATGACGGGGGTTTTGTTATGAAAGCTTACATGTTACGCAGCACAGGACCC
>Ga0123333_10006586_pt1 | contig 10161 bp, 6 predicted proteins | sample BioC12SIPDNA_3_FD_89957 | JGI IMG/M metagenome (GOLD analysis project Ga0123333, IMG submission 89957) | Anaerobic biogas reactor microbial communites from Washington, USA - Biogas_R2_B C12 SIP DNA | ecosystem: Engineered > Bioreactor > Anaerobic > Unclassified | place: Washington, USA...
ACCTCCGCCGCGAGATTCTGGGGATCGAACATCCCGACTACGCCGAGAGCCTCAACGGACTGGCCGGGTTGTATCGGGCGACGGGAAGGCTCGAAGCGGCGTTGCCGCTCTACCGGCAAGTGGTCGACATCAACCGCAAGGTTCTCGGCGAAAAACATCCCGGCTATGCCGTCAGCCTCAACAACCTTGCCGCGGCCTACCGGTCGCTGGGCGAGTACGACAAGGCCGACCCGCTTTATCAGCAAGCGCTGGAAATCGTCGGCGGTCTGCTCGACGATAGCTTTGCAGTTCTTTCCGAGCGGCAGCAGTTGGCCATGGTGCGGTCCTTCCGTCAAACGCTGGACGGCTACCTGTCGATGGCCCTGCGTCCGGACGGGGACGGCGCGCAAGCCTACGCTTCCGTGCTGACTTGGAAGGGAACGGTCTTTTCTCGGCAGCGTCAAACGAAGCTTGCCGCGGCCCAACCGGAGCTGGCGCCGCTGCTGGCGGAACTTCGAGAGACAACCGGACGTTTGGCCACCCTCGCCTTCGCGGTTCCGGTTCCGGAACAACAGCAAGCGTGGCGGACCCGCTTGGAAGATCTGTCGCAAGAAAAAGAGCGTCTGGAGGCGGATCTCGCTCGCCGCAGCGAGGCATTTCGCAAGAGCAGCCAGCGGGTGACGCCCGACGTGGTGCAGGCCGCCCTGCCCGCCGACGTCGTGCTGGTGGACTTCCTCGAGTACGACCGCGTGTTGTCCGGATCGCAATCGGAAGCAGGGACGCAGACCGAGCGCCACCTGGCCGCTTTTGTCGTTCGGCGCGGCAGCCCCGTCGCCGCGCTGGATCTGGGGCCGGCCGCCCCGATCCAAGAAGCGATCGGAACATGGCTGAAGACGTATGGCAACTCCCGTGCGGCGGTCGCCGCGGCCGGCGAGTTGCGCAGGCGAATATGGGAGCCGCTCGGCAAGCACCTGGGAAGTGCCCGCACCGTGCTGGTTTCTCCCGACGGGGCCCTAGCCCGTTTTCCCTTGGCGGCCCTGCCCGGCGACGAAGCGGGAAGCTACCTCATCGAGACGTATGCGATAGCGGTGATTCCCGTTCCCCAACGTTTGCCCGAAATGCTCGGCGGCCCGCCGGCCGGTCCCGCGGCCGACGCCACCCTGTTGCTGGTGGGCGATGTCGACTACGATGCGCCGCAAGATGCGCCGGCCGGTGAGCAACGTTCGGGGCTGGGCCGCAGCGCGGCATTCCGTTTTTCGCGTCTGGAAAGCACGCGGGCCGAGATCCTCGTGGTGCAAGACTCCTTCGAACAGGCTTACCAAGACGGTGAGGTGAAGAAACTGCGGGGTCGCAACGCCACGGAAGAGCAGTTTCGCGAGACGGCGCCGCAACATCGTTTTGTGCATCTGGCCACCCACGGCTTCTTCGCGCCGGCGCCGTTAGACGCCCTCTCTAGCCCCTCGCGCGACGCGGCGGCCGCTCCCGCCGACGAACCTCATCTTCTTGCCGACGGGGATCTGGCGGCCCTGCATCCCGGACTTCTCTCGGCGCTGGTATTTGCCGGCGTGAACCGGCCACCCCAGCCCGGCGCCGGCGACGGCCTGTTGACCGCCGAGGAGGTCGCCTCGCTCAATCTGGAGGGCATGGAACTGGCGGTGCTCTCGGCTTGCGAGACCGGTCTGGGAAAGTTAGTCGATGCTGAAGGCGCCTTGGGGCTCCAGCGGGCGTTCCAGGTGGCCGGAGCGAGGAGCGTGGTCGCCACCCTCTGGAAAGTCAATGACGAAGCTACCAGCATTCTCATGCAGCATTTCTACGAGAACTTTTGGACGAAGAAGCTCCGCAAGCTGGAAGCGCTTCGCCAGGCCCAACTCTGGATGCTCCGCGAAGGCCCGGACCGCGGCATGGCCGTTGTCGGTCGGTCCCAGCCGGCGACATCCGGCCGTCGCCCTCCCTTTCTCTGGGCTGCCTTCGTTCTCAGCGGCGACTGGCGTTAGAACCGGCTGAGGAAGATACAACGGCGATGCATTTTCCTGATCGACTAACTGACGTACTTGCTCTACCGCCCCATCCAGCCGCCGTCGACGGTGACGATCGTGCCGTGCAGATAGTCTGAGGCGGGTGACGCCAGAAAGACGACAACGCCCTGGAAATCCTCCGGCCGGCCCCAGCGGCCCGCGGGGATGCGGGCGAGGATCGCCGGACTCCGCTGGGGATCGGCGCGGAGGGCGGCCGTGTTGTCGGTGGCGATGTAGCCCGGGGCGATGGCGTTGACGTTGACGCCGCGCCCGGCCCACTCGTTGGCCAGGGCCATCGTCAACTGGCCGATACCCCCTTTGCTCGCCGCATAGCCCGGTACGGTGATGCCGCCCTGGAAGGTCAACAGCGAAGCGGTAAAGATGATCTTGCCCCGGCCGCGGGCGACCATCTCCTTGCCGATCTCGCGGCTGAGCACGAACTGCGCGTTGAGATTCACTTCGACCACCCGGTCCCAATATTCGTCGGGATGCTCCGCCGCCGGCTGGCGGAGGATCGTTCCGGCGTTGTTCACGAGGATGTCGATGGGAGGACACTCGGTTTTGACGCGCTCGATCCATGCGTAGAGGGCGCGGCGATCGGCGAAGTCGCAGGCGTATCCGCGGAAGGACCGACCAAAGGATGTCACTTCTTTTTCCACGTCGCTGCCGGTGGTTTCCAGGGTGGCGGAGACGCCGACGATGTCGGCGCCCGCATCGGCCAGGGCGGCGGCCATCGCTTTGCCGATGCCGCGGCGGCACCCGGTCACCAGGGCCGTTTTGCCGTCGAGTCGGAAGCAGTCGAGGATGCTCATGGGCGGATTACCTCCGGGTGCATTGAACCAGATGCTTCATGCCGGTCGGACTGCGATCGATCGATTCGAAGACCGACTGGATCTCCTCCAGCGGAGAAATCTGCGTGATGAGACGATCCAGCGGCAGACTGCCGCCGGCAGCGAGCCGAATGGCCTCTTCGAAATCTTCGGGCTCGTAGGTGCGAGCCCCGGAGAGTTGGAGTTCGCGCCAGAAGAAGCGGAACAAGTCGACCGGCCGCGGCTGGGAGTGGATGGCGACCATCACGATTCGACCGCGTATCCGCGGCAGTTGGGTCATGGCCGCTACGCCCGCCTCGGTGCCCGAGACCTCGAACACGATGTCCGCGTAGGCCGCATCGGTAAACCGTCCGACGGCTTCCAGCAGGTCTTCCTCTTGAGGGTTGACCGTGGCGAGGTTGAATTCGCGGGCCAGCGCGAGGCGCTGCGGATTGACCTCGGAGACCAGCACGTGGCCTCCTTTCTGCCGAGCGACCATCGCAATCAGCAGCCCGATCGGGCCGCCGCCGATGACCACGACGTGCTCGCCGGGCTTGAGGCCGGAAAGCCGCACGTCGTGGCAGGCCACCGCCAGCGGTTCCACCAGGGCGCCGTGCTCGAGCGAAACCGCGTCGGGGAGTCTGTGCAGCGTGTGGGCCGGCACCGTCCAAAAGCTTTGCAGGGCGCCGGGGGTGTCGATACCGATGAACTTGAGGTTTTCGGCAATATGGGTGAAGCCGTGATCGACGGGAGCGGGCTGCCCGGGTTGGAGCGGGCGCACGACGACGCGGTCGCCCACGGCGACGCCTTCCACCCCGGCGCCGAGTTCCGCGACTTCGCAGGAAGCTTCATGGCCGATCACCTGAGGGGCATGGACGCGGCGGTCCATGAGGCCGTGGAAGATATGGACGTCGGTGCCGCAGATGCCGCAGTAGGCGACTTGCAGGCGGACTTCGCCTGGCCCCGGCGGGACGTATTCACACGCGCCGACCCGCATTATCTTGGGGCCCTCGTAGTAGGCGGCATTCATCGGATATTCTCCTGTTGGGGATTGGCTGGGAATCCACGATCATTGGGTATACACGGTACACTCGTGGAGCGACAGGGGGTTGAGTCGGTACGGCCCTTCGTAGCCGGTGTCGCGGAGCATGTGAGCGACCAGCGCAATCGAAAGGGGATAGAACCAGGAGCCGAGCATGATGTGGGTTCGCGTGGGGTCTTCGTCGCGAAGTTCGCAGGTTACCTCCCTCGCGCCGGGTTTCCAGATCCAATGAGGCCGCGACTTCCACTGAGCCGGCCCCGTGTCGCGGCGATGCAGGCGCCAGCCGAAGCCGTCGGGATCCTCGTGCATCAGCGCGTGCTGAAGATAGCGGTACGCGGCTGCTTCCAGATCGTCGCGGCGGTAGTCGGTCAAAGCGGCCAGATTGCTCATCATATAGGCGCCGTCGTAATCGGGGCAATCCGATCCACCGGGCCAAAACGATCCATCGGGCAGTTGGCAGGCCAGCGTGGAATCGACGTTCCGCTCCAATGCCCGCAGCGGCCATCCTTCGGAGAAATAGATCGGTGTGACGTGGATCGTGCCGAACAGGCCGTTGAGCGAATCCGCTCCGAGTTGCGTGCCCCAGTAGCCGGTCCGCGGATCGAAGACCTCTTCCAGGGCCGGGTACATGCCGTGCTCCAGTGCGTCGCCAACGCCGGTTGCGCCGAACCAATCGCGGGCGGCGAACAGCGCCGTGGCGCAGGCGAGCACCTGGTTGCCCGCCGCCCACGAGTTGCCCCAGTTGTATCCTTTGACCCAGCGGTACAACGCCCGCGGCTCCAACAGTGGTTCGAGAAACGTGAGCGGAAACCGCGGCGGGCGGCCGAGGATCCGCAAGGCCCAGAGATGCCCGCGAGTGGCGTGCCAGTGCGGTTCCAAGGCACCGATGGCCAACGGGCGGGCGCGGAGATCGCGGTCGGTGGTGAAGAAGCCGTGTTCGGATTGGTTGGCGCGAAAATAATCGGCCCATGCCTCTTGTTCGGCTTGCGGGCAGGTGTCGAGTTCGCCGAAGAGGTCGAGAATGTGAAGGCCGTGGTAGGAACCGTAGAAGCTCTCGGGGCCGCTGGGCTCCTTGCGGTAACGGCCAGGTTCGTGTCCGAACTTCATCGCCTCGACGAAGTGAAGCGCGGTCGATTTTACCCGACCGTAACCGGGTGTCTCGTGGTCAAAGAGAGTGACAACCATCCGATTCATTCCGTATCTTGAAGTGCAAACGTGAATTGTCCCTCGCGCTCCAGCAATCGCCAGTGCCGTCCATCCGCATGGCAGTGCAAGTCGAGTTGGAGAGGATCGGAGCCGGCCAGACGCAGACTCCAGCGAAGATCCGCCCGTTCCAACGCCATGCCCTCACCTTCTTGCGGCCGAATCGACCAGTCGCCCACCAGCCCGTAGTCATCCATCGCAAAGGCATGGACCGCAATGCGAAACTCACGGGCGGCCGATTCCATCCAGCGGTAGAGCATGCCGCTGCCCGGTTGGCCCTCGCCGGGGCGGTTCGGCTCGGGATGATAACGGTCGTGGACATAGGCATAGACGGGGCCGACGCGTTGGCTCTCCGCCACGTGAAAAATCTTCAGCCCCGAGAGGCGGCGCCGGCAGACAATCTCGCGCTGGGAGGGCAAGTCGATCTCGGCGAGCCCGTCGCGATTGTTGAGCAGCCAGTTCCAAATGGTCCGCACCGGCACCGCGGCGCGGATGCGATCGACGACGAACAGCACGTGCGGCGGTGCGAACAGCCAGAACCGTGAAAACTCCTCGATCGGCGGACCATAGAGCGAAGCGGCGTCCGAGCCGATGGCGATCGCGCCGCCTTGTTGCTCAAGCAACAGCCGCCGACCCCGAGGCTGCGTCGGCTCGACCGGTTTGCCGTCGACGATGTGCCTTCGCGCGGGCACATTGGTTTGTTCCAGCAGGACGGCCTTGGCGAGGTCTTCCTGCAGCCCCAGGGCGTCCTGAGCAACGAGAAAGGTGCAGGTATTATGGGTCTGCGACGCGCTTTCCAAACCGTGAATGAGATTGCGGTAGCAACTGTGGCCGGGATCGACGAGCAGACGCTCGCGGTTGTGGATCAAGAGGAAACTGTTCAAATCGCCGTGCAGGTGCCCGGGACCAAAGAGTGGCCCGCTGCCTCCTTGTGCAGCCAAAACGGTGCGGCCGTTCCAGGCGTCGCGGGCGAAGATGTTGCCGTTGCTGAAGCCGGCAACCGGCGGCAACCCTACTTCGGCCGGAGAGAGGGGATCGGCCGTTCGCGGCAGGAACACGAGGGTGAGGAAGCCCCAGTCGTTGTGCAGGCCGAAGGTGGCCAGGTTGTGCGGCTGTTGGGAGGGGACCGAGGCGTAGAACGTGTCGAACAGCCCGCGGGCTAGGCCGGCCTCGCGCGGCATCGTGTCGCGGCAGCGCGCGGCCACCTGCAAGAGAGTGTCGCCGGAGGGACGAAACAGCGCTCCGCAGTCGTTAAAATTCACGGCGCGGGCACGCGGCTCGCCGCCCCATCCGGACAACGGCGCCGCGTAGAGCATGCTCTGGGCAAACCAGGGAACCAGCCCGGCGTAGATCTCCGGCCCGGCGACGTCCAACTCGGGCGCCGCGCGGTGGATCGCTTCATAGGCGAGCATCAGCGCGTAGGCGAGGTAGTTGGCATATTGCAACGACTCGGCGTAAGAACCATCGGGCTGATACGCCTGGGCACAGACGAATGTTTCCTTCGCAGCCAAGCCGAGGTGTTCCCGATCGCCGCTGACCGCCGCCGCGACGGCCATGCCGGAGGCGAGCACGGCCCGCCAATTGGCCAGGTGCGCGTTGCGCTCGAGCCAGCGGCGGCAAAGGGTGATTCCTTTCTCCTGCAAAGCCGCTTCGATCTCACCGCGGTCGGCCGTGGTAAACACTTCGGCGGCCAGATCCACTGCGGTAGCGAGCCCCCAGCAAAGATGAGCCGTCTCCAGATGGCCTACGGCAGGCTGCGCGAGGTGATCGCGATACCACGGCCCTACCCAGTCGGACTCGGGGCGGCGGGCGATACCCAGCGCCGTGTCGCGAATCCAACAGCGCAAGGCATCGGTGGGGTGCAACGCGAAGGCCAACGCGGCATCGGAGAGGTATTCGGCGGCCGGATACCACCACTGCGCGTCCTCGCCAAGCGAGAACAGCCCGCACGAGGCCGCCCTCCGTGAGGTTCTTGCCATCAGCGCGGTCCAGAAGCGGCTGAGGACAACGTCGCCGGCATGTCGTGCCTCAACGATCGCGTGTTTTTCGGTATTAGAGAGGAACAGACTCATTTGCAATTCCTACACGCCACTTAATCCGAACTAAAGAGTTCGATACCGGTGCTTCCCGCAAGACGAATGGCGGCCAAGAAGGGGTCGGGAGTCTTTTTCCGTATCGGCCTCATCGCCGCTCGGCATGTCCTGCGCGGTTGGCGGCCGATACGGAAAAAGACTCCCGACCCCTTGCGCGCCCAGCACCGACGTATCACTGACTGCCGCGCCCATAAGCCACATCCTCCGCGAGATCGGACTCGTCATAGTGCATGGGGACGTGGCGGAGGGCCAGTTCCTCATTGAACTGAAGGAGCGGCAAACCTACCAACTCAGCCGCCTTGCCTACACCGAGGATGTTCTGAGAGTAGAGTGCCACAGCCAATTCGAGACGCAGTCGGGATTCCCGATCTTGGGGCGGCAAACGCAGGGCCTGAACGATTTCTCTCGGGATTTCCAAAGTGAGTGTGTCCATAGTCGCCATCATACCCTCGTTGTGCATTTCGGAAAAGATGACGCCGGTGTCCAAAATATCCACCGCGGGCGACATCGGTTCGTTGTCCGACAGGTTGGATAGATTTGCGGGAATTCGAGCTATTGTTGAGAGTTCGTGGTCGTTGTTTCGTGTTTGCGGCGGACGGCAATCAGGCAGCCGCCGGACAAGAGAAGGCAAGTGACGCCGGCCGCCACGGCCAACATTCCGGCCGGGTCGGCAATCGAGACCAGGCCCATCGCCGTGAACAAAAGGCCGGTGCAGCCGAGCGCCGCAGCCAACATAAAGGTCAACGAGCGCTGAAAGGCTGCGTCGGGTTGCGGTTTCTCGTCTTCAGCGATCGGAGTCGCCAGGCGCTCGAAGAACTCCGCCACGCGCCGGCGATAATCCGCGTCGCGACTGGGGAACAGGCAGGACACCAACATAATCACCACGGATATGCCGATGACCGTCAGCGTGGCCACGGGCCAACTCACCTCCGGGTGATACACCAGCACGGCTCCTGTCACGATTCCGACAACGAGCGACGCCAAAGCGCTCCAAGGGCGCGCCCGCCGCAGCAGGATACCGAGCACCAACGGCACGGAGAGGGGAATCGCCAGTCCGGTGAGAACCATGTTCGCCTGGAAGGCGCCGCCAAAACGGTCGACAAACAGCGCCCCGGCGACGGCCGTCATGCCGATGACGACGGTTGCCGCCCGCGCCGCCCACATCAATTCGCGGTCCGAGGCGGTCGGCCGGAGGATGCGCTGGTAGATATCGCGGGTGAAAACACCGGCAGTGACGTTGAAGTCGGAATCCAGTGCCGACATCGTCGCGGCAAACATCGCCGCGATCATCAACCCCATGATGCCTTGCGGCAGCACCCGCAGCGCCATCGCCACGTAGGCCATCTCCGGGTTCTCCAGCCCGGGCTCCACGATGCGTGCGGCCACGGCGGGGAGGAGGTAGAAGATGGGGAAGACGAAGAAGAACGCCGCCATCAGCAGCCCCACCTTCCGCGCCGCCGCTTCGTCACGGACGCTGTAGAACCGTTGAATGAACGACCAGTTGCCGTTGTACTTGATGAGAACCATCAAGTAATACGCAGCCAGGAAGAGCGGCGCGCCTTTGGGACCATTCACCAGGGAGAAATGATCGGGTAGGGTCTCGACCATGTGGGTCAGACCACCCGCCGCTTGCACCGAGAGGGGCACCATGATCAGGGCGGCCAGGACGAGCACGACAAACTGAACCGCGTCGGTGAGCACGACCGCCCATAGCCCGCCGGCCACGGTGTAGAGTGTGACGATCAGCCCGGAGATGAGGATCGACATCGGCAGCGACAGGGGCGTGGCCTTGGCGAGGAAGATGCCGATGGCGTAGAGCCGAACCATGTTGTCCAACACGCGGAATCCGATCCCGCCCCAGGAGAGCACTTGCCGCACGGGGGAGTTGAAGCGGGTTTCCAGGTACTCCGTGGGGGTCATGATCCCGGCGCGGCGCCAACGATGGGCGAGCAAGGCCACGGCAACAAGCGCCGGCGGCACGGTACACCAGATGACGGTCAGCGCCACGAGCCCATATTCGTAGGCCATTCCCGCATAGGCCACGAAGATGAACGCGCTGAACATCGACATGTAGTTGCTCACTGCCGCCGCCGCCCATGGCAGTGTGCCGCCCGCCTTGAAATAGACCGCCACATCCTTGATCATGCCTGCCAGCGCCACGCCGATCACCGCCATCATCGCCATGTAGGCGGCGATCGCCAGGTAGTCAAGGGGTTGCAGGGTCATTGGTTGTTATGAGTAGACTTCTCCGCCTTTCATGCGGAACTCGGCGGCCTTTTCTTGCATCCCCTTGGCCAAGGCGGCCTCCTCCTCGAGCCCCTTCTCCGCCGCGTAGCGACGAAGATCCTGCGTGATCCTCATGCTGCAGAACTGGGGACCGCACATACTACAGAAATGAGACGTCTTCGCCGCCGCCGCGGGCAATGTCTCGTCGTGATACGAACGGGCGCGCTGCGGATCGAGCGACAGATTGAACTGGTCTTCCCAACGAAACTCGAAGCGGGCACGCGACAAGGCGTCGTCGCGGGCCTGGGCGCCGGGGTGCCCCTTGGCCAGGTCGGCGGCGTGGGCGGCGATCTTGTAGGCGATCATCCCCTCCTTGACGTCGTTCTTGTCGGGCAGGCCGAGATGCTCTTTGGGAGTGACGTAGCAGAGCATGGCCGTTCCGTACATGCCGATCATCGCCGCGCCGATCGCGGAGGTGATGTGGTCGTAGCCGGGGGCGATGTCCGTCGTCAATGGGCCGAGCGTGTAGAACGGCGCCTCCCGGCAGCACTCCAGTTGCCGGTCGACGTTCTCCTTGATTAAGTGCATCGGGATGTGCCCCGGCCCCTCGATGATTACCTGCACGTCATGTTCCCAGGCGATGCGGGTCAATTCGCCGAGGGTTTCCAACTCAGCGAACTGGGCGGCGTCGTTGGCGTCGGCGATCGAGCCGGGCCGCAGGCCGTCGCCGAGTGAGATGGCCACGTCGTACCGGCTCAACAATTCGCACATCTCGTGGAAGCGCGTATAAAGGA
>Ga0123333_10006587_pt1 | contig 10160 bp, 5 predicted proteins | sample BioC12SIPDNA_3_FD_89957 | JGI IMG/M metagenome (GOLD analysis project Ga0123333, IMG submission 89957) | Anaerobic biogas reactor microbial communites from Washington, USA - Biogas_R2_B C12 SIP DNA | ecosystem: Engineered > Bioreactor > Anaerobic > Unclassified | place: Washington, USA...
ACTGGTTCCAAAGGTTTGCATCATTTGGTTTTTGAAATCGTCGATAACAGTATAGATGAGTTTGTGGTAGGGCAGTGTAATACGATTGATGTAACCATTCATCAAGATAATAGTGTAACAGTTTGCGATAATGGCCGTGGCATACCAGTTGATAATCATCCCATGATGAACAGGCCAGCTATAGAAGTTATCATGACCACATTACATGCAGGCGGTAAATTCGGCGGCAGTGGATATACGATTTCAGGAGGGCTGCATGGTGTAGGTTTATCTGTTGTAAGTGCTCTTTCATCCTCCTTGCATATCACTGTAAAAAGAGACGGTCATATATATCAACAGGATTATAGACGCGGTAAACCAGTCACTGAGTTGCAGATAGCAGGAGATACAAATGAAACAGGCACAATCATACATTTTTTCCCTGACGAAGAAATCTTTGAAGAATTAATATTTGATCGTGAAATCATTATTCAGCGATTAAGGGAACTGGCTTTTTTGAATAAAGGTTTGATCATAAATTTAACAGATGAAAGAGAAGAAGAACCTTACCAACGAACATATAAGTCCAATGGATTAATGGATTTTGTTGCTTACATTAATCAAAATAAAGAACTGATCAATCAACCGCCTATTTATTTCACCGATACCAAAGATGAAGTGATTGTAGAAGTAGCCATTCAGTATAACGGTGGGTACAGCGAAAACATCTTTTCCTATGCAAATAATATACATACCCAGGAAGGCGGTACTCATGAAATTGGTTTTAAAAACGCTCTTACCAGAGTAGTGAACGATTATGCTAAAAAGACTGGGCAATTGAAAGAAAATGAGACTAATCTTTCCGGAGAAGATATCAGAGAAGGTATCGTAGCAATAATATCTGTAATGGTTAAAGACCCTCAGTTTGAGGGACAAACCAAAACCAAGTTGGGGAATACGTATATTCGAGGCTTAACGGAAAGTGCTGTATATGATTCAGTGCAGGATTATTTACTGGAAAATCCTGTGGCAGCGAAAAAAATTGTGGAGAAGGCAATCTCGGCACGTCGGGCTCGGGAAGCAGCCCGTAAAGCCCGTGAACTGACACGGCGTAAAAATGCATTAGAGTCAACTTCACTGCCAGGCAAATTAGCGGATTGCAGCAATAGAGACCCTGCCAGTTCAGAACTGTTTCTTGTAGAGGGAGATTCAGCCGGTGGATCTGCCAAAATGGGCAGAGACAGAACGTATCAGGCGATATTACCATTACGAGGAAAAATACTTAATGTTGAAAAAGCCAGGCTGGATAGAGTTTTAAATAGTGATGAAATACGCAATTTGATTACAGCAATGGGTACAGGCATTGGTGAGGATTTTGATATAACCAAAGCTCGTTATCATAAATTACTTATTATGACAGATGCAGATGTAGATGGTTCCCATATAAGAATCCTGCTGCTGACTTTCTTTTACCGATATATGAAACAGTTGATAGAACAAGGGTATATCTATATTGCCCAGCCGCCTCTATATGGTTTAAAAAGGGGTAAAGAAATAAAATACTTTTATAATGACCAGGATTTAGAAAATTTCACCCGGGAGACAGACAAAAAGTGGTCGATACAACGCTATAAAGGCCTGGGTGAGATGGATCCGGAACAGCTTTGGGAAACGACGATGAATGCTGAAACGCGTACAATTCTTAAAGTAAATATTGAAGACGCAGTTCAGGCTGAAAAGATATTCTCTGATTTGATGGGTGATAATGTAGAGCCGCGGCGCGAATTTATTAATGCCAATGCACGATATGTTACTAATTTAGATATTTAAGGGTGGTGCTTAAGTGGGACAGGAAAGTCTTTTTGAAAAAGTAATACCAATTGATATAGAAAAAGAAGTACGAAAATCTTTTCTGGAATACTCGATGAGCGTTATCGTATCCCGGGCAATTCCTGATGTGCGGGATGGGCTGAAGCCTGTTCATCGGCGTATCTTATATGCTCTGTATGACCAGGGTATGACTGCAGATAAGCCGCATAAGAAGTCCGCCAATATCGTTGGGGAAGTAATGGGAAAATACCATCCTCATGGAGATGCGGCTATTTATCAAACCATGGTAAAATTAGCCCAAAATTTTTATATGCGATACCCCCTGATAGATGGTCATGGTAACTTTGGTTCCATTGACGGAGATTCAGCTGCGGCTATGCGTTACACAGAATCAAGAATGGCTAAAATAGCTGAAGAGATGCTAATTGATATTGAAAAAGAAACTGTGGATTGGCGTCCAAACTACGATGAATCGCGGCTTGAACCACAGGTATTGCCATCTCGGATCCCTAATCTGCTGTTAAATGGTTCTACTGGAATTGCAGTAGGTATGGCTACCAATATTCCTCCTCACAACATTAATGAATTGGCAGACGGAATTAAAATGGTGATAGATACACCTGAAGTTTCCATTGAAGAATTAATGCAGGTGATACCGGGACCGGACTTTCCAACCGGTGGCATTATGCAGTCCAATGGCATTAAGCAAGCTTATGAAACGGGAAGAGGTTCTATTAAAGTCAGAGCTAAATATGAAATTGAAGAAAGAAAAAATGGACGCAGTGCCATAATCGTAACCGAAATACCGTATCAAATAAATAAAGCCCGTCTGGTTGAAAGAATAGCCGAATTGGTAAGGGATAAAAAAATTGACGGGATCGTTGATTTAAGGGATGAATCTGATCGCAAAGGAATTAGGGTGGTCATTGAGGTAAGAAGAGATGTAAATATCAATGTAGTGATCAATAAACTGTTCAAACATACCCAGATGGAGGATAGTTTTGGAGTCATAATGCTTAGTTTGGTTAATGGTGAACCCCGAATTCTAAGCTTGAAACAGATGATAGAGCAGTATATCATTCACCGCCAGGATGTAATCACCCGTCGTACCAAACATGAATTGCAATTGGCAAACAATCGTAAACATATTTTAGAAGGTTTAAAGACTGCTATTGATAACCTCGACGAGATTGTTAACCTGATCAGGAGTTCTAAGGATAGAGAAACTGCACGTACCGCTTTGATAGAACGTTTTCTATTATCAGAAATACAGGCCAATGCTATTTTAGACATGCGTTTAGTTCAACTAACGGGGTTGGAGAGAAGTAAAATTGAGCAGGAATATGAAGACATTTTGTTAAAAATAGCTGACCTTGAGGATATATTAGCCAGGCCCGAAAGAGTTCTCCTAATGGTCAAAGACGATTTGGATGATATAAAAAGGAAATATGGAGACCGGAGAAGAACCGAGATAAGTTATGACAATACTGATTATGAAGAAGAAGACTTTATAGAAGAGCATGATGTTGTTTTGAACTTAACCAATCGTGGATATATAAAAAAAAAGCCGCTTGATACCTACAAGGTTCAGAATCGAGGGGGGAAGGGGATCAGCGCCGCCTCTATTCGTGCTGAGGATTTTACCAATGAAATCATCGTCACCAATGTCCTGTCGGATATTTTGTTTTTTACTAATCAAGGCCGTGCTTTCTCCTGTAAAGCATATCATATACCAGAATCATCGCGGCAGGCGAAAGGGATACCACTGATAAATCTATTGGAATTAAAACCGGATGAAAAAGTTACTACGCTTATGGCTAACAGGGAGTTTGACGACAACCGACATTTAATAATGGTGACCAAACAGGGAGTCATAAAAAAGGTAGTTTTATCGGCCTTTGCCAATATTCGCCGTACGGGGATAATTGCTGTCAATCTGGGGGAGGAAGATGAATTAGTCGGGGTGGTACGGGTAAAAAGTAAAGACAAAATAATGCTTGCTACCTCAGATGGCATATCAATCGTATTTGAGGAGGACCAAATCAGAGCGATGGGCAGAAACGCTGCCGGAGTCAGAGGAATAAGGCTAACGAAGGGTCATCATGTGGTAGGAATTGATAAAGAACGTCCCGACGCGCATGTGGTTTTAGTTTCAGAAAAAGGGTACGGGAAACGAACGCCCCCAAGCGAATTCAAAGTCCAAAACCGAGGGGGCAAGGGCGTTAAAACCATTGAGATTACTGAAAAAAACGGTAATTTGATCGCTTTAAAAATTGCATCAAAAGAAGATGAAATCGTATTACTGACGGATGAAGGACATATTATTAGACTGGATACTGATCAAATTCCAATACAGAAGAGATATTCCCGGGGAGTATTATTAATGAAATTGTCGGAAACGGAAAAGATTGTTGCCGTAGCGAGATTTCACACTGAGAAGGATGAGTAAACGGATTCAAACACAGGAGTAATGAGTTATATTACTATTGGCGTAATAAATTAGAAAATGTATACAAATTCATATTTATTGCCAAAGGGTTCAGTATGTAATATAATCTAGAAAATTATTTGAATAATCAAATGCGATGATAAGGAAAAGTAAGATTTTATGTCTGGCAGAGAGATCTGGTGGGAGGTGTAAACCAGAGTAGCGTAAATCTGAATCCACCTTGGAAGCAGTCTGTGAAAACAGTGACGGTGGTTCCGTTATAACCGACAAGGTGAGTGTTTATACACTAATCAGGGTGGCAACGCGGGAAAGACCTCTCGTCCCTATAGGGATGAGAGGTTTTTATAATTAAATACACATTTCAGGGAGGTTAAAAAATGATAGGAGAACAATATTTACTTCTTCCAGGTCCAACACCGATACCAGACAGAGTAGTTCGGGCAATGAGTAAACCGATGGTTAATCACCGAGGACCAGAATTTAAAAAAATTATTACCCGGGTTACAGAAGAAATTAAACAGATTTATCATACCAACCAATATGTTTTGATTTATACGGCATCAGGTTCTGGAGCATTAGAAGCAGCAGTCGTAAATTTTATTTCTCCCGGAGATAAAGTATTAGCAGTATCAATAGGAGTATTTGGGGATCGTTTTGCGAAAATTGCTGAAACTTTTGGGGCTCAGGTTGAGAAAATGCAATTCCCCATGGGGCAGCCAGCTGATCCAGATGCAGTAATTGCCAGAGTCAAGGAAGATATAAATGGTGAAATCAAAGCCATATTAATAACCCATAATGAAACATCGACCGGAGTTTTTAATGATATTAAAAAAATTAGATCTGGTATTAAAGACCATCCAGCACTCTTCATGGTTGATGCGGTGAGTTCGCTGGCAGCTCTTGATTTAAGGATGGATGAATGGGGCCTTGATGTAGTGGTGAGCGGATCGCAAAAAGCCTTTATGATTCCACCAGGACTGAGCTTTTTAGCGTTCAGTGAAAAAGCTTGGCAAGTACATCAAAAAGTATCCAACCCAAATTTCTACTGGGATGTTAGTAATGGGTTAAAATATCTGGAAAAAGGGCAGACGCCTTTTACACCTGCAGTGTCGCTCTTCCAAGGTTTGGACGAAGCTTTGCAGATGATGCAGGAAGAGGGTCTTGAAAATATACTGCTCAGACACAAAAATTATCGCAATATGGTAAGAAGCACTGTAAAAGCGATGGGACTACAATTACTGGCTGAGGATGAACATGCTTCAACAGCAGTAACTTCGGTAGTAAGTCCTGATGGTATTGAAGCCGACATAATCCGTAAATTCATGCTGGAGAAGTTTAATATTGTCCTGGCAGGAGGACAGCAGTCCCTGGCAAATGTGATTTTTAGAATTGGCCATCTGGGATATGTCAGACAGTTGGATTTATTGGCAGTTTTAGCGGCCCTGGAAATTACGCTGAGCAAATTAGGGTATCCTGTAAAAAAGGGAACCGGATTGATCTATGCACAGGATTATATTACCGATAGATTATAAGGGAGGAGAATTAATGAATAAAGTTATCGTTAGTGAACGCATTGCAGAAGAGGGAATCAAATTACTCAGAACGGAACTCGAAGTTGATTATAGGGATGGCATTTCCAGAGAGGAATTACTTGATATCATTGATCAATATGACGCGTTAGTTGTCAGAAGTGTAACGCAAGTAGATGAGGAACTAATCAGCAAAGGCAAAAACTTAAAAGTAGTCGGCAGAGCCGGAAATGGAATTGATAATATTGATGTGGATGTTTGTACCCGTTATGGCGTAATCGTAGTGAATACGCCGGATAGCAACACTATATCAGCAGCAGAACAGACTATCAGTTTGTTACTGTCATCTGCTCGTAATACTGCGTGGGCGAATACTTTTCTGAAATCAGGTACATGGGATCGCAAGCCTTTTCGGGGGGTTGAGCTTTATGGAAAAACTGTTGGGATCATAGGTTTAGGAAGAATTGGATCAATGGTTGCAACACGGCTTAAAGCATTTAATATGCGAGTTATATCTTACGATCCTTACATTGCGGATGAAAGATTCGAAAGATATGGTGCTGAAAAGATGAATACCTTGGCTGAGTTGGTACGACAGGCTGATTTTATTACAGTGCATACTCCCCGCAACGAAGAGACCATGCATATGCTGAACGAAGAAATGTTTAAACTGGCTAAACCAGGGGTGCGTGTAGTCAATTGTGCACGCGGGGGAATTATAAAAGAAACTGCTCTGATCGAGGGATTGAAATCACAGCAAATTGCAAGTGCAGGATTAGATGTATTTGAAAAAGAACCTGCCATAGATAATGAACTTTTTAGTTTTAATAATGTAGTATGTACACCCCATTTGGGGGCAGATACTTTTGAAGCCCAGAAGCGAGTTGGTGAAAGTATTGCGGAACAGGTTATAAAGGCTTTAAAAGGCGAAATCGTACCGAATATCGTAAACCTGCCTACACTGTTAAGCGAGGAATTAGAATATTTAAAACCATATATCGTACTGGCGGAGAAAATGGGCAGTTTCTATTTTCAATTAGAGAAGTCCCCGGTCAATAGAATTGAATTAAGCTATGCAGGCCCCATTACTCAAAATGACACGGAAATCCTGACAGTAGCATTTTTAAAAGGACTTTTAGAACCGGTAATGTCTGAAAAAGTTAACTTAGTCAATGCAAAGTTAATGGCAGAGGATAGGGGTATAAAAGTATATGAAACCAAAGAAGATCAAACTAATAAACGTTATAAAAACTTAGTAAGAGCTAAGATATTTGGACAGAATCATGAACTGGATATAACCGGCAGCTTATCCAGGGCTAGAAATCCCATGTTGGTTGAGATGAATGGGTATGAAACAGAAACCACCTTGGAAGGGTATGTAATCATGGTAGAAAATGAAGACCGCCCAAGAATCATTGGGCCTTTTGCCACTGCTTTAGGTGATGCTGGGGTAAATATTGCTTCTATGAAAGTAGCCCGCAAGAATAAAGGAGAAACGGCTTTGATGATGGTCAATGTTGACAACAAAGTCGAAGAAGAAGTATTAAAACAGTTGAAGGAAATGGATGGTATATTAAATACACCGTGTTTGCTGCATTTTTAAACACTGGTCAACTTGGAGGTAAAAATCATGCTAGATGCGAAGTTAATAAGGGCCAATCCGGAAAGAATAAAAGAACAACTTCAAAAGCGCAATATGTCAGTTACATTAGATACGTTTCTTGCTTTGGATGAAGAACGGCGCTTTGTTATCAGTAAAGTTGAAGAACTTAAGAACTTTCGCAATACTGCTTCTCAGGAAGTAGGACGGATGAAAAAAGCCGGAGAAAATCCGCATGAATTGATGAATAGAATTCGACTTACCGGTGAGGAAATCAAGAATTTTGATGAGAAAATCAAAGGACTGGAAAAGGACATGGATACTTTTTTACTCAGTCTGCCTAATTTACCTCACGAATCGGTACCAGTAGGGAAAAGCGAAGAAGATAACCTTGAAATACGGAAGTGGGGAAAGCCGCAAGATTTTCCTTTTGAACCATTAGCTCACTGGGATATTGGTGCGAACTTGGATATACTTGATTTTCCAAGAGCAGCCAAGCTCTCCGGGGCTCGTTTTACGGTATATAAAGGTTGGGGTGCCCGGCTGGAAAGAGCCGTTATTAATTTTTATCTGGACACCCATACACAGCAACATAATTATAAGGAAATATTACCCCCCTTCATGGTCACAGCTGACTGTATGCAGGGGACTGGACAATTACCCAAATTTGCTGAAGATATGTTCAAAATTGAAGGTCAGGAGTTATATTTGATTCCTACTGCGGAAGTTCCACTTACTAATTTATACCGCGAAGAAATTCTTGAGGCGGATCAACTGCCCTTGTATCTTACAGCTTATACACCTTGTTTCAGAGCAGAAGCAGGCTCGCACGGAAGGGATACAAGAGGAATAATAAGACAACATCAGTTTAACAAGGTCGAATTAGTAAAGTTGGTCAAGCCAGAGAATTCTTATGATGAATTGGAGAGTTTGACCCAGGATGCTGAACGGGTGCTGCAACTTTTAGGATTGCCATACCGGGTCGTACTTTTGTGTACAGGCGACATGGGCTTTTCTGCGGCAAAAACTTATGATATTGAGGTTTGGATGCCAAGTTATAACCAGTACAAAGAAATATCTTCTTGTTCCAACTGTGAAGATTTTCAAGCTCGGCGTGCTGACATCAGATATCGTCCAGCACCAAAAGCAAAAGTTCAATATGTACACACATTAAATGGTTCTGGAGTAGCTATAGGTCGTACTGTTGCAGCTATCCTGGAAAACTATCAGCAGGCAGATGGGACCATCTTAATACCGGAAGTTTTACAACCTTATATGGGGGGAAATACCAGAATAACAGCAGGTAATTCATACTAGAGGGTTTATTGACAAGGCAAGGACGCTGTGCTATACTGTCTTTTGCATTGGACAGAACGGTCCGGCCTTTTTTTTGGAGGGGTGTCCGAGCGGTTGAAGGAGGCGGTCTTGAAAACCGTTGAACCTTTACGGGTTCCGTGGGTTCGAATCCCACCTCCTCCGCCATAATTTCGGTGATAAAATCAAGGTTTTCTTTTTTCATACGGAGAGATGGCCGAGCGGCTGAAGGCGCTCGCCTGCTAAGCGAGTAGACGGCTAATACCTGTCTCGAGGGTTCAAATCCCTCTCTCTCCGCCATTTTTATTGGATGAACCAAAAGTTCATATAGATGCGCCCGTGGCTCAGCTGGATAGAGTAACAGACTACGAATCTGGAGGTCGGGGGTTCGAATCCCTCCGGGCGCGCCATTTTTACAAAATATAATCAGTAGGAATGCGCCCGTAGCTCAGGTGGATAGAGCAACGGTTTCCTAAACCGTGTGCCAGGGGTTCGAGTCCCTTCGGGCGCACCATTGGCGGTGAGTCCCGATGATCAGGGAAGAAATATATATGAAGCTTGTGCTGCAACTAGCCCGGCAAGCGGCAGAAAAGGGAGAAGTCCCTATTGGCGCGGTGATAGTTCAGGATGATGAGATAATTGCCAGAGCACATAATGAAAAAGAGATCCGGCAGGATGCCACAGCACATGCAGAAATGCTGGCCATGGAGATGGCTGCCAAGCATTTGGGTAGTTGGCGATTAAACCATGCTACCATGTATTGCAACCTCGAACCATGTCCCATGTGTGCTGGGGCGATGATAAATACCCGATTAAAAAAGTTGGTCTACGCCAGCCGTGACCCCAAAGCCGGAGCAGCTGGTACTGTCATAGATCTGGTTCGGTATCCAGGGTTGAACCATCAGGTGGAGGTTCAAGGCGGAGTTTTGCATGAGGAAAGCAGCAAGCTCTTAGAAGAATTTTTTAAAGATTTGAGGAGAGATGGCTGAGTCCGGTTGAAGGCGCTCGACTCGAAATCGAGTGAACCAGTGATGGTTCCGTGGGTTCGAATCCCACTCTCTCCGCCACTTAAAATGCGCGGATGAAAAAAGATGATATAATTCCATATAAATCCTGGAGAGGTGGCTGAGTCTGGCTGAAGGCGCACGATTGGAAATCGTGTAACGTGTGAAAGCGTTCAAGGGTTCGAATCCCTTCCTCTCCGCCATATTCCCGAATTACCTAGGGGTTTCAGATGAGAATCTGGAACCCCTTTTTCTTCGACCTCTATTTTAGCTTTTACATTGCGGCTTCTGGTCAATTACAGCCGATTATTTTCCCTTATTTGATGGCTTTCTGTTGATGCCGATTTAAAAAGACAGAAAGCTGACGGAATTGCCTGACCGTAAATTGCTGGATATAATAACCATATCTTAAAGAAAGGAAAGACGCTCCTGTTTGTTGTGCTTATGCTGCAACA
>Ga0123333_10006589_pt1 | contig 10156 bp, 7 predicted proteins | sample BioC12SIPDNA_3_FD_89957 | JGI IMG/M metagenome (GOLD analysis project Ga0123333, IMG submission 89957) | Anaerobic biogas reactor microbial communites from Washington, USA - Biogas_R2_B C12 SIP DNA | ecosystem: Engineered > Bioreactor > Anaerobic > Unclassified | place: Washington, USA...
CGACAGACCCCGACCCGATCACGCTCAACAGCGACCCAGGCTTCGTGCCTGCGGGCGACCGGCAGTCGGGACAGGGCGGCGAGTTCACGCCACGCGACACGTCATCGGGGTTCGTGAAGGACCTGCCGCCCGGCGCGACCTATAGGCCAGGCAACCTCGAGGAGAGCCTCAAACCCGCGCCGTTCCGTTTCGACAAGGGCGAAGAGCGTTCGACGCGCGCCAGGTCGTGGCGGGGCCCGGCTCTGCTCCTGCTACTGCTCCTCACGGCAGGGCTCGCCGCCTACCTCGCCTTCATGGCGCGCCAGGCGAACGAACCGACCCCTGCAGGGTTCGGACTGGTCCAGCACACCATCGACGTCTCGGTCCAGCCGACCAACCTGCCGCCCGTCAGCCTCGTCGTCGACGAGAGCCCAGAGGGATCGACCTTCAGACCGGGAACGGTCATGGGCTCGGTGCCGCGCAAGGTGACCTTCGACGTGGCAGGGACGTGGGTCGTCCACGCCGTGTTCAGGGACCGCATCACCGACAGCGTCACGGTCGTCGTGCCTGACGACCAGGCGATCACGCTGGTCTTCCCGCCCGTCGGCGACTCCCCGTAGTCCTTCCGCCCGCCGACCCGGCGCCCCTCGAACGGAGACACATGGCCAGCATCGTCGTGATCGACTACGGCTCCCAGTACACCAGGCTCATCACGCGGAGGCTCCGCGAACTCAACGTCTACTCGGTCATCGTGCCGCCGACGGTGAGTCCAGCCGAACTCGACGCCCTCGAGCCCGCCGGCTTCATCCTGTCGGGCGGCCCGCAGAGCGTGACGGCAGCAGGAGCGCCGGGACGTCCCGCGTCGCTCCTCGAACGCGACGTGCCCGTCCTCGCCATCTGCTACGGCATGCAGCTCCTCGCGCGTGACCTGGGCGGCACGGTCGTCACGACCGGTTCGGGCGAGTACGGCAAGTCGGTCCTCGCCGAGTACGGGGGTGCGCTGTTCGAGGGCGTCGAGGGCGAGTTCATCGCCTGGATGAGCCACGGCGACCGCGTGACGGCGTTGCCTGACGGGTTCGTGGCGACGGCGCGCACGGCCGATGGCGTCATCGCCGCCATGGAGGACCCCGAGCGCGGCCTGTTCGCGCTGCAGTTCCACCCAGAGGTCATGCACACGCCGAAGGGCCTCGTCGTCCTCGAACGGTTCCTCGATCGCGTGGGCATCGAGCGCTCGTGGACGCCGGAGAACATCGTGCACGAGTCCATCGAGACCGTAAGGGCCACCGTGGGTGATGACCGCGTGCTGCTCGCCATCTCCGGCGGCGTCGACTCGACGACGCTGGGGCTCCTTCTCCACAGGGCCATCGGCGACCGGCTCGTCGCCGTGTTCGTCGACCACGGACTGCTGCGGCTCGGAGAGGCGGAGGAGGTCGAGCGGGCGCTGCGCGCTCTCGGTGTCGACCTGCGCGTCGTCGACGCGAAGCGACGCTTCCTCAGCGCCCTCGCAGGTGTCGAGGACCCTGAGCGCAAGCGCAAGATCATCGGTCACGAGTTCATCGAGGTGTTCAAGGCCGAAGCGGCCAAGCTGGCAGGTGAAGGGACCCACATACGCTTCCTGGCGCAGGGCACCCTCTACCCCGACGTCATCGAGTCGGCAGGTGGACACGGTGCCGCGATGATCAAGTCGCACCACAACGTCGGTGGCCTGCCTGCCGAGCTCGGCTTCGAGCTCATCGAGCCGTTCAGGTCGCTGTTCAAGGACGAGGTGCGAGAGGTAGCCGAGACGCTGGGGCTGCCGAACCACCTCAGGGACCGTCACCCGTTCCCTGGCCCCGGCCTCGCGATCAGGCTCATCGGCGAGGTCACCGAGGAGCGGCTCGCGCTGCTCGCGCGCGTCGATGACGTGTTCGTGTCTGCCCTCAGGGAGTTCGGGCTGTACCAGGACACGTGGCAGGCGCTGGCCGTGCTGACCCAGGTGCGCTCGGTCGGCGTCATGGGCGATGGCAGGTCCTACGGCTACATGGTCGCGCTCCGTGCCGTGACCAGCGTCGACGGCATGACGGCAGACTGGGCGAAGCTGCCTCACGAGTTCCTGGCGACGGTCAGCAGCCGCATCGTCAACAGCGTCCCCGAGGTGAACAGGGTGGTGTACGACATCACCAGCAAGCCGCCGGGGACCATCGAGTGGGAGTGAGGCGGAACCTGCCCACCGCCGCGCCGTTGGTATCATCACCGCATGGCTCGTAGCTGGCTTGTCAAGAACGAACCCGACTGCTACTCCTTCCAGGACCTCGTCCGGGACGGCGTCAGCCCATGGGAGGGCGTGCGTAACTACCAGGCGCGGAACTTCATGCGCGACGAGATGCAGCCGGGTGACCGCGTGCTCTACTACCACTCCTCCATCGCGACACCGGCCGTCGTCGGGGTCGCCGAGGTGGCGTCTCTGCCGTACCCCGACCCGACGCAGTTCGACCCTGAGGACGAGTACTACGACCCGAAGGCGACGCGCGAAGAGCCGCGCTGGATGCTCGTCGACATGAAGCCGGTGAGGGAGCTGCCTCGCCCCGTCAGCCTCGCTGAACTCAAGACCGTGCCCGCCTTGGCCGACATGCGCCTGCTCGCCCGCGGCAACCGCCTGAGCGTCATGCCGGTCGAGGACGAGCACTTCGACTTGATCGTCGCGATGGCCGAAAGCCCCGCCCCCGTGGGCGTCGCGGGCTGACACACACGTACCGGGCGGCCGCGGGCAGCGTGATACCATCGCCCGTATGAACGAACGGCACGTGCGCGTGCTGCACATGGTCGCCGAGTCGTACATCGAGACGGCCCATCCGGTCGCCTCGCAGCACATCGCGAGGCGGCTCGACGTGTCGAGCGCCACCGTGCGCAACGACTTCGGGAGCCTCGAGGACGGCGGTCTGTTGCACCAGCCGCACACGTCGGCCGGACGCATCCCGACTGCCGACGGGTTCCGTGTCTACGCCTCGGCCTGGTTGCCCCCCGCGCGTCTTCCGAAGCGCGTGCGCGACACCCTGCGCGCTGGCCTGGCCGGGGCCGAGGGTGACGACCTGTTCATCGCTGCCTCGCGGGTCGCGTCTCAACTGTCCGGCTACGCCGTCATCGTCCGCCTCGCGCCGAACGAGACTCTCAGGATCGTCGAGATCCACCTGTCCATGCTGTCGAGCAGGCGCCTGCTCGCGGTCGTCGTGCTCGAGAACGGCTTGGTGCGGCAACTCGGTGTCGACCTCGACCCCACGCCATCTGACGACGTCATCGACGACGCAGAGCGCAACCTCAGGCAACTGACGCTGCCCGTCGGTGAGGTGCCTGGCGCGCTCCGCGTCCTCGCGGACGGCACGGGAGGTGACCTCGGTCGCACGCTCCGCGCCGTCGCCGACGCCTGGCCGGGACTGCAGGTCCCGCGGTCGTTCCGCGACGGGCTGAGCCGACTGCTCGCCGAACCCGAGGGTCGCGATCCCGATTTCGTGCGCCTCGTCGTCGAGCAGGTGGAGGACGCGGCAGCCTTCGCGTACTCCCTGGCGAACGATGACGCTGCGGCCGCAGCCGCTCGTGGCGCTGTCCGCGGCGCGAGCGAGCGCGCGAGCGACGCGGAGACCGGGTACCAGGTCGCGCTGGACGAGTCCCTCGCGAAGGTGAGCGCGTCGTTCGGGTTCGGCTCAGGCAAGGGCCTCGTCACGCTGATCGGCCCCGCACGGATGCGGTACAAGGACGCGCTCGCCATCGCGGGCGAGATCAGTCACTCCCTCAACGACATCGTCGATACGGGCCAGTCTCTCGCCGGTGGGCGCGGCGCCGACCCGGCGACAGCCGGCTGAGCGGACGGCGACCCCGGCATGCGTGTGACGGTCAAGCTCTTCGCGGGGCTCAGACAGGCGGCCGGCACCTCCGACGTGACGCTCGACCTCGCCGACGGAGCGACGGCTCTCGACGCGGCGGCGGCCGTGGTCGACCGCTACCCCACCGTCGACGTGCGCGGAGCGATGGTAGCCGTCAACGCCAGCTACGCGAAGCCGTCGACCAGCCTCACCGAAGGCGACGTCGTCGCCCTCCTCCCGCCCGTGTCGGGCGGGTGACGCAAGGTCTGGACGTGGACGGGGCTCGGCTGGAACGGGGCCGGGACGACCTGTGGGTCGGCACCGAGCCCATCGACGTCGCTCGGGTCGCGGCGGCGCTCGAGGACGAGAGCCTCGGTGGTGTCGCACTGTTCCTCGGGCGCGTCAGGTCACCCAACGACGGGCAGGTCGTCAGCCACCTCGACTACGAAGGGTACGACGCGATGATCCTGGCCACGATGGCGTCGCTCGCCGACGAGGCGCGCACGGCGTACGGCGGGACGGACGGGCGGCTGCTCGTCGCCATCCATCACCGTCTCGGCCGCGTGCGCCCCGGCGAGGTGAGCATGGCGGTCGCAGTCGCGGCCGCCCACAGGGCGGCTGCGTTGGCTGCCTGCGCAGTGGTCGTCGAGGAAGCGAAGCGCCGGCTGCCCATCTGGAAGCTCGAGGTCGGTGACGGAGGCGCACGCTACGTCGCGGGCGCCGCCGTCGCAGGCGAGGTGCTGTGACGGACGCAGCGCGGACGCTGCCGCTGCCGACGTCGTAGAAAGCCCGTATCCCAACGGAATATCTCACAGTTCAGCGCGTGCGACGGTCCTATGCTCTAGGGCGGATTCCGCAGGGGAGGAGAGTCGTGCCCAACGAGGTCTACAAGGCTGCTGTACAGGGCTTGGGCGCGCTCGTGGCTCCGAAGGTGGCCAGACGCATCATCGACGAGGCACTGCGAGCCAGCAGCCGCACCGCGGACGACGTGTCGGTCTCGGCCATGAGGAACCTGCTCCTGACCCGCGTCAAGCGCGAGCTCGAAGGGATCTTCCCCGCCCACATGGTCGGCCCCGGTCTCGAGCGCGTCGCGGCCGACGTCGCCAACGTCCGCTCGCGCGCAGGCGACACGGGCGCGAGACGCGGGCTCTTCCGTTCGCGGCGCCCACGGGGGTCCGGTGACGCCGGTGGCGCTACCGATCGGGACGCATCGCGGGAGCGGCGGTGGGACGACGCCGATGTCGACCGCGACGTCGACGCGCGCGATCACGAGGCACCCGAGGCCCGCGCAGCGGAGCGAGGCGATGACGAGCACCTCAACAGGGCCGTGAAGCAGAGCTCCGTCTACCTGCCTGCAGTCGACCTCCCCGAGGCTCTGCCTGGCGGTGTCGCCGCTCCCGGCCTTCCGCAGGCGCCTGTCCCGACCGGACTCGCGGTGCCCCCCGCCATGGTCGACCACGTGATCCGCGCCTTCGCAGACCTCGAGACCGTCAGGCAGATCGTCGTGATCGACGGCATGCAGGTCACGCAGGCACGTGGCGCTGGGCTCTCGACCGATCGACTCGCCGCGTTGACCGTCGCCACCAAGGGACTGCTCGCCCGAGCGGGTGGTCTGCGGGTGTTCTCGCTCGAGTTCGACGGCGGTGTCCTGTTCCTGTTCCCCACCCGCGACGGTGCGATCGTCGTGCTCACACAACCGAAAGTGAACATCGGCGCGGTACTCGCTGCCCGCGCCGACCTCGAGGAGGCAGCATGATTGGTCGTCTGAGATTCATCGCCACCTGCGCCCTTATCGCCACGCTCGGCATGGGTGCGGCGTTCGCGCAGGACGACTCCGTGCTCCAGCGTTACGACCTTGCGGTCGAGAACCTGGAGTTCGCCGTCGCCTCCGTGCCGGGTGACGGCGTGCAGGCTCGCGACGAGTTGGAGCGGGCCGTCAACGCCCTGCTGACGCTGTCGCGCGACGCGACGAGCACCAACCTGGTACAGGCGATGGAGCGTACCTTCGAGCGAGCGAGGACGGCCGTCGAGAACCAGAGCCGTACCGACCTCGCCGTCCAGTCGGCCGTACTGCGCGGCGGCTTCAGGCGGCTCGTGATGGACGCGGCGTTCACGGCGGCTGCGGCCGGCGATACGGAGCTCGCCCGTCAACGACTGCTGCATATCGGTGGCGAGATGGGCTTCGCGGCTGCCGACCTCGACGCACTCGCGGCGGCACAGGAAGCTACAGCGCTGCGCCTCGCCTTCGAGACCGGGGCTGCCGAGGCCATCGCGACCGAACTCGCCGTCGCGAACCGCCTGCAAGCGAGCGATCGTGACGCGGCCTACGTCTCCCTCGCGACCGCCTACGGCGACTCGCTGCTCATCCAGGACTCCCCTCGCGCGGATCAGGGCCTCAACCAGGCGCTCATCGCAGCCGCTCAGGCGCTGGTGAACAACGATGCCGACGGCGTCAGCGTCGCCAGCGAGACGGCTACGGCCCAACTGTCGCGGCTGGCAGCAGCGGCCCGTTCTGGTGTCGCTGCCGTCGAGCAAGCCGCTCAACCGCTGTCCGAGGCCGAGACCCAGGCCGGCGAGTCGACCCCTGCCCAACCGTCAGCGTCCGACCTGCCGTCCATCGGCCTACCCGACACGGCGGCTCCCCTCACCCAAGCCCAACCGCTCCTTGGCGGTGACGGTGCCCAGGTGGACGACGACACCGTCACGCCCGCCACCGACGCCGCCGCCCAGGCTGACGCTGCCACTGCCGACGACGCTGCAGGCGCCGGATCGACAGTCATCGCCAGTCTCGACGACCCGCAGTTCATGGCGCTCGCGGCGGCCGCCTTACAACAGCAGGAGCGCGAAGCCGCCATCGCGCGCGTGACGGGCTCTCTCAGGGCCCTCGGGCTCTCGGAATCGGCCGCGCGCACGCACGCAGGCGTCATCGTCGACGCCGGTCACGACAGCGCGAGTGGCGTCGTCGACGACCTCGCGAGCCGCACCACCGCCGCGCTCGGCGCTCTGCGCGGAGGCGATCAGCAGGCGGCGCGCAGCGCGGTCGCCGACATCACCACGGACTTCAACTCCACGGCACGTGGCGTGATGCGGGCCGTCGACGGCGCGGTCGCCCAGGACACCGAGGACCTCCTCGCCTCGCTGGCTGACAGGCCGATGCTGCGAGAGCACGACCTGTCGCTCCTCGCGGCCCAGGTCGACGCGATGGGTCGGTCGCTGACAGGCACGGCCCAATCCGCGTCCCAGAGCGTCGAACTGCTCGTCGACCAGATGTGGTCGGGCTGGGCGCGCCTCGCCGTGTTCGTGCTTCTCGGTATCTTCGCGTTCGTGCCGCTGCGCTACCTGAACATGGCGTTCGGTGGCGGCAACGCCAACTGGCGTCTCGTGTCGATCGCGCTGTTCCTGCTGATGGTCCCCATCATCTACGAGGCGCTCGCCGCGCTGCTGAGCCTGGCAGCCGACATGCTCGACATGCCTGCTCTCGACGTGCTCGCTCAGTGGTCGATGTTCAGCAGCACCACGGGTCAGGTCGCCTGGGCCATCTTCCTGTTCTTCGCGCTGCTCCTCGCCACCATCGGGTTGCGCGGCGTGTGCGTGCAGTTCGGCCTGCTCGGCTCCGGCAGGGGCCGCACCGGCGTCGGCACCGCGTCGGCCAACCCGACCCTCGTCGACATGACGAGATCGTCCAAGCCGTCGGCCGTCGACTGGGACGACGAGTTCTGAGCCCTTGAGCTTCGACCAGGCGACGACCCTCATGCGCCCTGCCAGCACGCTGCCATCGGTACGGTGAACCGTTGACGAACGACGTCTACCAGATCGCCGTCCAGGAGCTCGAAGCCGTCCTGTCGCCCCGTGTGGTGTCGCGCTCCCTCAAGGAGGGGCTGCGGCAGCATGGGCGTTCACCCGAGACAGCCGACCTCGCCACCATCGAGCAGATCCTCAAGGTGCAGGTGTACAGGCAGTTGCAGGTGTCGATGCCGGTCACGGCAGCGAAGACGGCGGTCGCCGACATCGTCGACCGTCTGCGCCAGGTCAGTGGACAGGCTCCATCGGGCTCTGGTGGCGCGAACGCGCGCGGGATGGCCAGTCAGGCGGAGCTGCTGGAGCGCCTGCAGGTCGCGCTGCGGCCTTTCAACCTCTACTTCGAGTGGCCGGAGGTCCAGAAGCTCAGGGCCCAGATCCAGTTGCTCGAAGCCGAGCACGAGAGCGGTCGCGAGGCGTACGCGTTGGGTCAGGACGCCGAGTCCCAGCTCGAGTTGGTGGTGCAGAAGCTCGAGGACCAGTTGGTGCTGCAAGCCCGCGAGCTCGGCGAGCTGCGTGAGGCCCTCGATCAGGTGCGGTCGCTCGGCGGTCAGAAGGTTCGCCGCCTGGAGACGTTCGTCAACCAGATCCAGAACTCGCAGGACGAGCGGCAGCTCGCCCCCGCCGAGATCGAGCGTGCGCGGCGTCTCGCGCGGGACCTGCGCAAGCTGATGGAGTCGAGCGTCTACGCGGAGCAGGTCGCGAAGGGCGTCGACCTCGGCGGTGCGGAAGAGCCGAGCCATCACCCGCACCACTCCGCCTTCGCCATCGACGTGTCGGCGGGCGACGTGAGCCAGGCAGACCTCCTCACTCCCGCCCCGGGCGACGTGTCGACCGACGCGGGTGTCGACGCGGCGGGAGCCGCAAGCCGCGAGGACGACGCGCTCGAGGCTGGACTCGACGTCACCGACGCCGCTACCGCGGCCGGCACCGAGTTCGACGCTGCGGCCCTGTCACCCGACGAGGCCCACCTCGACGCGCAGGACGAGCGTGCGCGTGTCGAGGCGACGACCGACCCCGGTGACGAGGTCGACCCCACCACCGACCTCGCCGACGCGCCAACCCTCACGGATGCGAGCGACCTCGACGCCGTCGACCGCGACGCCGTCGACATCGACGCCGTCGACATCGACGCAGGCGTCCTCGACGGCGCCGCACTCGACGACGGCGTGCTCGACGTCGATGGTGAGGAAGAGGACCTGCTGAGCATCGACACGTCGGTGCTCGATCCCGAGGTCCACCAACGCCTGCGACTCCTCGATCTCGCCTCGGAGATGCACGACATCTCCGCGCTCGAGAACGAACATGCCGAGCTCTTCAACTACCAGCCTGGCCTTGCGCGGAGAGTAGCCGAGCTGAAGGCCGAGATCGAGGCCGAACGCAGCGTGTCCGACGTGCTCGCCACGCTCAAGAGCGACCTCACCGCGGCGACCGTCGCGCTTCGCGACGACCTGCGTGAAGAGCTCGAGGAGATCACGACGGCGCTCGCGTCTGTCAGGCCGGAGCTCGACTCCTCCGAACTGTCGCAGGCGGCGCGCGTCACGCTCGGCATCCTCAGCACAGCGCTGCCCTCGCTGGCCGACGTCGAGCACGTACGGCAGCTCAAGCGACTGCTCGACGAGCAGGACGAGGCGCTGAAGCGCTCCGAGGAGGCTCTCGAGGAGCAACTCAAGGGCCAGAACGAGCTGCTGGCGCGTCTCGAAGGCACGCTGGTCCGCTACGAGTCGGGCACCACGGCCAGCGAGGACCTCGAACGCTTGCGCGGCGAGCTGACCACGCTGCGCATGGCGCAGGAGAAGCAGACCCTGGTGCCGGAGGTCATGGCTTCGGCTCGTCAGGTGGAGGAACGCATCGCCAGGGCGCTGGCCGAGCGCGCGACCGAGGCGTCGGAGCGCAGGCGCGCCCGCCTCGAGGCGTTGAGAGCACAGCTCGAGGGCCTGCCCGTCACCCAGACGTTGTCTGACAGGGCCGAGTCGGCTCGCCGCGAGATCGACAGGCTCCTCGCCGAGCAGGCTGGCTCGGAGGCCGCCTCGGCCCTGCTGCTCGACGACGGCGACGAGGCGTTCGGACCCGAGCTGACGCTGACCGAGAACGACACCGACATCGACGTCATCGACACCATGATCGCGTCACTCAGGGTCGAGGCGGGCGGGAGCATCAAGCGCCGTCTCGAGGAGCTGGCCGAGGAAGCAGCAGAGGTCGGCAGCGCACGTCTGGTGGAGCGGTTGCAGCACGCGCTCGACGAGCTCGACGAGGGGCGCTTCCCCGAGATCACCCACCTCGCTGCCGCCTTGCAACAGGAGCGCGAAGCCGCACGCCTCGAGCAGGTCGGCGAGCTTCACAGGCTGGTGCGAGCCGCCGCTCCCTACCAGGCGATCGACACGCCCGACGTCGCGGCCCTCATGGACCTTCTCGGCGCAGAGAAACGCGCGTTGGACGACGGCAGGCCGGCCGGCCGGTTGGCCGAGGCCGCGGCTGCGCTCGACAGCCTCGAGTCGGAGTGGAAGGCACGCCTCGACGGCGTACCTGCTCGCCTCGACGAG
>Ga0123333_10006595_pt1 | contig 10146 bp, 9 predicted proteins | sample BioC12SIPDNA_3_FD_89957 | JGI IMG/M metagenome (GOLD analysis project Ga0123333, IMG submission 89957) | Anaerobic biogas reactor microbial communites from Washington, USA - Biogas_R2_B C12 SIP DNA | ecosystem: Engineered > Bioreactor > Anaerobic > Unclassified | place: Washington, USA...
CCGCTCCAGCACCTGCCGCTGAGGATGCCCACTGCCAGCGGCACGCAGGGGATCAGTGCGACGTCCAGCTCCCGGCAGGCCTCCAGCACTCCGTTGATCTCGCTGGAGTGATCGAGAAGGTTGAACGCCACCTGATTGGAGGCGAGAGGAACGCCGTGCCGGGCTAGGGCGGCGTGCATGGCGCGCATGAGCGGCGTGTTGAAGTTGGAGACCCCCACCGCCCTCGCCTTGCCCGACCGGACCGTGGAGGCCAGCGCGTCGGCGAACTCGTCGATGCGCCTGGGCGGCACCGGGTAGTGGATCTGGAAGAGATCGACGCGTTCCACGCCGAGCCGCTCCAGGCTGGCATCAAGGGAGACCGCCAGGGCCTTGGGGGAGGGGCTCTTGATGAGGGGGATGGGGAAGGGCGGGTTGTCGTACTTGGTGGCGATGACGATGGGGCGGCCGTCCTGCCTGCGGAAACGGCCCAGGAGCTCCTCGGACTTCCCCTTGCCGTAGGCGGGCGCGGTGTCGAAAAGGTCGATCCCGGCGTCCAGCGCCGCCCGGTAGGCTCCGTAGAGGTCTTCGTCGCCGAAGAACCTGCTGTAGCCGAGGAGCTTGGCTCCCCAGCTGTCGGTGCCGAACCCCAGGGCGGAAACCTCCACCCCGCTTGCTCCGAGGAGACGCCGTTCGGTGGCCTGGCCGACGGTGTCGCTCATCTCAGCGGGTCTCCATTTCAGCGGGTCTCCATTTCAGCGGACCCCCTGTGGCCTAGAGGGCGGACTCGACTATCGACGCCAACTCGTCGCGGGTCAGCTCCACGGGGTTGGCCTTCATGCTGCTGGCGGCCGCCGCCTTCTCGACCAGCTCGGGGATGTGCTCGGGCCCGACTCCGTAGGCGCCGAGCCCCGGGATCTCCAGATCGGCGACCAGCCGGCGCAGCCACTTGGAAACCTCGTCGCCGGCCGCCCCCGGGTTCCCGGTGAGGAGCTGCGCCAGCTTGGCGTAGCGGCCCAGGGCTTCGCTCCTGGGCGCGCGCCGGCGTAGCGCGTAGAGGTTGGCCGCGGCCACTCCCGGGAGGAGCGCCGCGCACACCGCTCCGTGAGGCGCCCGCACCATTCCGCCCAGCGGGCCGGCGATGCCGTGCACCGCCCCCAGCCCGGCGTTGGCGAGCGCCAGCCCGCCGAAGAGGCTTGCGACGGCCATGTCCTCGCGAGCCGCGGCGGTCTCCGGCGTCCGGGTGGCCTCCGGCGCCCTGGCGGCTCCGTGCGCCGCGACCGCTTGGCCGCTCTCCACCGCCCGGCGCAGAGACCTCACCACCCGGGTGATGCCCTCCTTGCACAACCCGTCGGTGAAGGGATTGGCGCGCGTGCAGACGAACGGCTCGATCAGTTGGGTGAGCGCGTCGAGACCCGTGGTGGCGGTGAGGGCGGGGGGGAGGGTGTAGGTCAGCTCCGGGTCGACGAGAGCGACCCTGGGCAGCATGAGCGGGCTACGCAGGCTCACCTTGACGCGGTGTTCGGGCGAGGCGATCACCGAGTTGCGCGTGACCTCGGTGCCGGTCCCGGCCGTGGTCGGTACGGCCATCATAGGTACGGGCGCCTCGGTGAGGGCTCTCCCGCGCCCCACGATCTCGAGGTAGTCGAGCACGTCGCCGGGGTTGGTCATCAGGATGGCGATGGCCTTGGCGGCATCCAGCGCCGCCCCGCCCCCGAAGCCCACGACGCAGTCGCAGCCCTCGTCCCGAGCAAGCGCGGCGCCGTGTCTCACCATCTCGACGTCCGGCTCGCCGACCACTGCATACGTGGTCGATGTGAGCCCCCGTCCGGCCAGCAGAGACAGGAGAGGCTCCGCCCGCCCCGCGGTGCCTCCGGTCACCACCAGGGGGCGTTCGCTCATACCTTCGACGATCTCACCCGCCTCCTGGAGCGTACCCGCTCCGAAGACGATCCGCCCGGCGGTGCTGAACTCGAACCTCATGTCACCAGCCTCATGTCGTCAGCCTCATGCCACCGGCCCTCGGTCTCTGGGGCGGCACTCTCCATGGTCTCTCCTTCCCGGGACTGCGCTTCGAGTGTACTGAACTTTTCCCGCTTGTGCCGTGTACTGTGTGTGTTGGGTAGAGCTCTGTGGGGGACCGGAGTGGACCAGATCCTGATACGCCGCAGCCGAGCCGGAGATGAAGAGGCTTTTCGCCTTCTTTTCGAGAGGTACAAGAACCTCGTCTACCGCACTTCCTATCTGACCCTCGGTTCGACTGCCGACGCCGAAGACATCCTGCAGGAGGTCTTCCTGCAGGTCCACTGCTCCCTCGACTCCTACGACCAGGATCGGGGCGCCTTCAGTACCTGGCTCTACCGCATCACCGTCAACCGGTGCCTCAATTGGCGACGGAGCCGTTCTCGCCTCACCAGTCTCGAGGAGGTCCCGGAGGAAGCGGCAGGGAGCGACGACGCCGTATCCGACCGATATGGCGATGACGAGTGCGTCCGTCGCGCTCTCAACAGGCTGAGCAAGAAGCTCCGTGTGGTCGTGGTCCTGCACCACTACTGGGGCCTTTCGTATGCTGAGATCGCCGAGATCATGGATCTTCCCTTGGGGACTGTGAAGTCCCGTCTCCATCTCGCTCTACGACTGATGCGCGACGAGCTGAGATCCGAGTTCCCAGGCCGAGTCTGCTCTGTCACGGAGGTTCAAAGATGAGATGTCGCGTTGTGAGGAAGCTGCTCACCGCATACCTTGACTCCGAGGTCATGGCCTCAGAGCACACGTCGATCGAAGCACATCTGGCCGGATGCGTCTCGTGCGAAGGAGAACTGTCGGCCCTGGCATCCAGCCGGAGACGGGTCGCTGCTTCCCTTGGGGCGATGGCCGCGGAAGCAGGCCCCAGTCCGCAGGCCTGGAGCCACCTGCAGGAAAGGATCACAGAGGAAGTGCGGAGTCCTCGCGCCCCTCGTGCTCGCCGGGAAGGAGACCGCAGGATGAAAGGAGACCGCAGGATGAAGATGAGATGGAGGGTCGCTTCTGCAGCCATCGGCGCCGTGCTGATCGCCGTCTGCGTGATAGGCATCGTACCCTCGGCGCGGGCGGCGGCCGGGGAGTTCTTCGGCAAGGTGTTCAGCATCGGCGGTGAGGACGCTCCGCTGAAGCTCGACTATCTGCCCGAGGGCTTCGACTCTCAGCCGCTCTACCAGTCCGGCTTCTTCGCGGCTGATGTCGAGCCGGACGCATCCGGCACGGTCAACGCTCCTCTCGAAGAGAAGGAGGCCTTGTACCGGAGCGGTGACCGGCTGCTGCTGCTGGTCCGTACGTCCACGAAGACGGGCGGACCGTTGCCCGAGGGCCGGAAGGTTGAAGTGAACGGCCACCCGGCGGTGTTGAGAACCGGCCTCTCCGGTGAGATCGAGGGACACGGTGCCGATCTGGATGATGCCGGCCTTGGCCCGGACGAGGAGGTCACCAGCTGGGTGTCCGGCGGCACGGACGGTGAAACCCGCAGGTGGTGGGAGTCGGGCACGGCAATTCGGATACCTTCGGCCCACTACGAGAACGCCAACGCTCTGACCTGGGATGACGGCGGCACCAGGGTGGAGATACTGACCAATCTGCCGGTGGAGGAACTGATGAAGGTCGCCGAAGGGGTGGACCTGGACGACTGACCTCTCCGGCACTCGATCACTCGAACCTCAGATCACCAACACTCGGTCTCGGGGAACACGTTCGTGTACTTCATGCTGGACCTCGGCTCCGCCATCATGGGGGCTACGGTGTCTCTCCACTCCTGATAGTGAGCGGTCTCCTTATGCGCCGCGGCCCCGTCTGCCGTGCGGTATGCCTCGACCAATACGAAGCGTTCCGGTTCGTCCAGCCGCTGCACGACATCGAATCTCGCCACGCCGGGCTCCTTGAGGCTCTCCGCGGCGTTCTTGACCGTGGCCTCTTTGAAGCGTCCCACGTGCTCCGGGAGTACGTGCACGTCGACGTGGACTATCAGCATGGCCTCTTCTTCCATGGCGTATCCCTCCTTTGCTCCTCGCTCGTGAGACTCCCCACCAAGTCTACCGCGGCTCCGCCGCCGTCTCTGCCTCCGCCGCCGTCACCCCCGGCCGTCAGCAGCTTCACGGTGTCCTCCACCCGCTCCCTATAGTTGTCCACAATCCGACCGCGGACCTCGTCCAGCAGCTGGCCGTGGGCCTCGAGCACGTACGCGGTCACCTGGGGTCGCGCCATGGCCATGAAACGGTGGAGATCGGCGGTCATGCCCTGTCGCAGGCGGGCGGTGGGGTTCAGCAGCCGGTCGACGGCGCCGCCCAAAGCCGCTCCCGCCACCGCCCCCACTACCGGGACGGCCAGTCCGCCGGAGGCGGCATTGCCGAGGAACAGACCTGCGAGTCCCAGAGCAGCGGTGGTCGCGCGACCGCGCCTCAAGGTGGTCTCGGTGGGGAAACGGGCATTCTTGTCCAGCTCGAAAACGGTGACGCTCAGCGGTTCGACCCTCTCTCGGACTTTGCGGCGCCGCCTGACTCTCCAGCGGTAGAGCAGGAAGGAGAGCCCGGCGGCCACGAGGACGACGCCCAGAGACACCCAACGGCGCCAGGGTCCATCCCAGCCGACCACGACAGAGAGCGCTCCCGCCATCGCGCCGAAAACCAGGAAGAACTCCCAGAAATGCCGGCGCCAAGCGAAGCTGAGGAGCTCCCTACGGTACAGGCCATCGAAGAAGGCCTGGGTGCTCTCCGTGTACCAAGCCTCGTAGCGCTGAAGAACGGAATCGCAACGTAGATTGCATTTCTCAAACAATGCAGTCAATACTGCAGTCCATGTGTTGCTGAAGGTCTCGCCGAAACGACGCAGATCGCCTCGCGAAGCCTTGGCGATATAGGCGCTCATGTGGTTCTCGAAGGTGACCAGGTGGGTCAGAGTCTCAGCCTCGGCCCAGCGCTGCTGCTCGCGGAAGTCGTTCACGATGCTGTCGATGACGTCACGGAGCCCCGACGGCACGGGGATCTCGTCAACGGGCACGCCCTGGTCCAGGAAGTCCGTTAGGATCTCATAGGCGGCGCGGATGCGGATGAACTCGGTGGCCTGCCCGCCGCGGTCGGGGTGGGCTTCGGCGGCCAGCCGGCGGTAGGCGGCCCTGACCTGAGCGGTCGTGGATTCGGGGGCCAGCCCCAGGACCTGGTATGCCTCGTGGAGGGTCACCGGGCCATGATAACAGGAGGGTCGCCGGGCGCCGCATGAGGGGGAACACTGCGCTCTCACGATAGGTCGAGCCGGACTATTGACACAGTGTATACACTCAGAGTATACTGCCGCGCATGAGCGTCTCCTACGCACTTCTGGGGCTTCTCGAGCAGGATCCCGCCGGGGGCAGTCACGGCTACGAGCTCAAGCGGCAGTACGACGAGTACTTCGGCCGCGACAAGCCTCTGCCGTTCGGCCAGGTCTACGGCACGCTGTCCCGCCTGGCCCGTGACGGCCGGGTGCTGGCGAAGGGAAGCGCTCCCGGAGAGGGCCCTGACCGCAGGCTCTATGCCATCACCGAGCAGGGCGAACGGGAGTTCGCCGCCTGGCTCGCGGCGCCGGTGGCTCCGGAGGCCCATCTGCAGAGCCTTCTGGGGATGAAGATGACGTTGGCCCTGCTCCTCAATCGCCCCGCCGACGCTTACCTGGACTCCCAACGGTGTGTCCACATCGAGCGCATGCGCGAACTGACCAACCGCCGCCGGTCGGCCTCCTTTGTCGACCAGCTGCTCATCGATCATGCTCTGTTCCATCTCGAGGCCGACCTGCGCTGGATAGACCTGACCACCGGGCGCCTCGATCGAATCGCCAAGGAGTTGAAACAATGACCCGCACCTCTGTTGTCGCCCCAGGCGCGCCTGCCGGCGCGGCGCAGCACCAAGGCGTTCACCCCGGCGCGGACGCGGGCGGACGCCCCGGCGCAGATATCGGAGCGGCCCCCGACGGCTCCTGGGCCGTAGCCACCCCCTTCATAAGCTGCCACGACGTGCATCGCTCGTTCGGGTCCACCCAGGCCCTGAGGGGAGCGGATTTCGCCGCCGGGGCGGGAGAGATCGTGGCCGTCATGGGGCCGAGCGGGTCGGGCAAGTCAACGTTGCTGCACTGCCTGGCGGGTATCCTGGTGCCCGACAAAGGGGAGGTCGTGTTCTCCCGCGAGCGGATCGACACTCTCTCGGAAGCGCGCCGCAGTGAGCTGCGTAGGAGAAGGTTCGGGTTCGTCTTCCAGTTCGGCCAGCTCGTTCCCGAGCTGTCGGCTGAAGAGAACGTAGCGCTGCCCCTGCTCTTGGCAGGGCGGCCGCGGGCTCAGGCGTTCGCGGAGGCGCGTCCCTGGTTCGCACGGTTGGGCATCGAGGGCCTGGAGGGACGCCTCTCAAGCGAACTCTCCGGAGGAGAGCAGCAGCGGGTGGCGTTGGCCCGGGCCTTAGTGGCCGATCCGCAGATAGTGTTCGCCGACGAGCCCACCGGTTCGCTGGACTCGCTGAACGGTGAGCAGGTTATGGAACTCCTGGTCGACACCGCCCGGGAGCGAGGCACCACGGTGGTGATAGTGACCCACGAGCCGCGGGTGGCAGCCTATGCCGACAGGGAGGTCATGGTGCGAGACGGGCGGGCATCCTGCACCCCCGACCGGAGCGCCTGGGCGCCGCCGCGTCAGGCCGGCGACGGGGACGCCGCGTGAGCGGGGCAAGCGGGGCGCGGTCGGCCGTGATCCGGCTGGGTTTGCGCCTCTCTTGGGGGGCGGCGAAGGAGGGCAAGGTCCGCCTCGTGCTCACGGCTCTGGGCGTTGCCCTGGCCGTGACGCTGCTGCTCTTCACCATCAGCGGCTTCAATGCCCTGGACGCGAAGGATGTCCGCGGCGGCTGGTTGGATACCAGCCGCGCCAACCGTGTCCCGAGCGTGGACGAGAGCCGGTCGGACCCGCTGTGGTGGCGCCTCTCCTACGACCTATACGGCGGCCGGCTCATGGGCCTGGTGGAGGTCGCGGCAACGGGCCCGGCCTCGCCGCTGGTGCCGGGGCTCGACCGCCTGCCGGGGCCCGGTGAGTACTACGTGTCGCGGGATCTCGCGAAGCTTCTCGCGGCGACCCCTGCGGACCAGCTCGGCGCCCGGTTCTCCGGCGTCCAGGCCGGGATCCTGGGTGACGAGGGCCTCACCTCGCCTGAGACTCTCATGGCCGTGGTGGGACGGTCGCCCGCCGAGCTCGAGAGCTCCATGGAGGCCTTCCAGGTGCGCAGCATCGAGACCGCTCCCACCGAGCACAACTACTCGGAGTTCGTGAAGGTGGCGCTCGGCATCGGCGCCGTCGGGCTCATGCTGCCGGTGCTGGTGTTCGTGATGACGTCCACGCGTCTTGCGGCGGCCCGACGGGAAGAACGGTTGGCGGCGCTGCGCTTGGTCGGGGCCACGCCGGGGCAGGTGAGCATCGTGGCGGCGGTCGAGGCCGTGCTGGCCGCCATCGCCGGGACGGCGGCGGGATTCGGGCTCTTCTATGTGTTCCGTCCGCTGGTCGCGCGGATCCCTTTCACAGGAGAGCCGTTCTTCACCACTGATCTGTCGCTGGGTCCGCTGGCCATCGCCGGTGTAGCCATCGGGGTGCCGGTCGCGTCGGTGCTCGCCAGTCTGTGGACGCTTCGACGCGTGCAGATCTCACCGCTCGGCGTGACCCGCAAGGCGCCGCCCAGGGGCCTCGTCCCATCAGACTGCTGGCGCTGGTCGTGGCGGTGGCGCTGCTCCTCGTACCGGCCCTCATCGACGACTCGCAGATGCGCACTTTCAGCGTCCTTGTGGTGTTCGCCGTCATCGCGCTCGCCATCATGGTGGTGGGACCCTGGCTGACTTCCGCGGGCAGCCGGGTGCTTGCCGCGCTCGCCCGCCGGGATTCGACCCTGATCGCCGCGCGCCGGTTGGGGAGCGACTCACGCCGGGCCTTCAGGGCCATCAGTGGCCTGGTGCTGGCGGTCTTCATCGGCACGGTCTTCACGTCCATCATCGCGACGGCCATCGACAGCGGCAGTGGCACCTTCCGGACGCCGGACCTGCCGGGTTCGACGGTGGTGCAGGCGTTCGGCGGATCGCCGGAGATCGGGGGTGGCCCGGGTGGCGCCATCAGCTCCGGGGGCCCCGGGGGCTATCTCCAGGCCGGCGCGAGCTCCGATCTGGTCGCCAAACTGGCTGTGACAGAGGGTGTGCAGGCCGTCATCCCGGTGCTCTCACTGCCGGCCTCGGCGGCCGGCTCGGCGGCTGACTGGATCGGCCTGGTGACCGAGCGCGACTGGTCGCTGCTGGGAGGTCTGAGCGGGCAGATCGACACTGCCGGGTACGTGGCGCTCGACGCGGGGCTACTGGCCATGGGATTCCTGGAGGCGGCGGATCCAGAGGCCATGGACGAAGCCGTGGCGGCGGAGATGCCGGCTGGAGTCACAGAGACGGCGCCGGCGCCCGACGAGTCGAGCACCACCAAGCATCTCATCATCTTGACCGACGGCAGCCTCGCGAGCATCGAGCGGGTCCGCACGGCGCTCGAGGTGGCTGACCCGCGTCAACCGATGCCCTATGCCGTGGCGGAGTTCTGGGCCGATGAGGACGCGCTCTTCAATGCGCTTCGCCGGATGGTGGACGTGGGCATGGTGCTCTGCCTCGTGATCGCCGGTTGCAGCCTGGCGGTATCGGTGGCCGGAGGATTGGTGGAGCGCAAACGCGCCTTCGCCCTGCTGCGCCTCACCGGCATGCCGCTCCGTCGCCTCTACCGGGCCGTGCTTCTCGAGGCGGCCGTGCCTCTGCTACTGGCGGCGGTGGTCTCGGCGGGTGTCGGTTTTCTGGTCTCCGCCCTCATCTTCTGGAACACCGACGGCGGCTTCGCCGTGGCAGCTCCCGGGGTGGGTTATTTCGCCCTGCTTATCGGTGGCCTGGTCGCGGCTCTCGCCATCGTCGGCGCGACCCTTCCTCTTGTGGGTAAGATGACCGAGCCGCAGACCGTTAGGGTGGAGTAGCTGCAGGCGGTCGCATCGGGCGCTCGGACGAGTGGGAGTCACTCGTCCGGTATCGTTCTTCCCTCTTGCGTGGACGGCGGGGCGGTGCTATCCAGGTGATACGCCGCCTTCGGTCGGCGGCTGTCCCTGAAGCCGTGCTGGTCCTTGAGTCGATGACCGTTTGGGGGAGGGAGGCATGTGATGGGAACCGCGGTCGTCTCAGGGTACACCGAGACGGGATTCGAGGCAGTACGTCGAGCCTTCGCCGACAACTTCGAGCACCGCCACGAGCTGGGGGCGGCCTGCTGTGTCTATCACCGGGGTGAGAAGGTCGTCGATCTGTGGGGCGGCGTGCGGGACAGGGAGACGGGGGAGCCGTGGCAAGAAGACACCATGGTGCTGGTCTTCTCCCTGACGAAGGGCATGGCCGGGCTGGCGATGGCACTCGCCCATTCGCGCCGGCACCTCGAGTACGACGAGCGCGTGTGCGCCTACTGGCCGGAGTTTGCCCAGCAGGGAAAGGCTGGGATCACGGTACGGCAACTGCTATCTCATCAGGCCGGCCTGTTCGTCCTGGATGAACCGCTGGATGAGGCCCTCGTTCGGGATCTCGACCGGTTGGCAGACGTGCCTGCACGTCAGAAACCGGCTTGGGAGCCGGGGACGCGTCAGGGTTACCACGGCATCACCCTCGGGTTCTATGAGGGTGAGTTGCTCCGCCGCGTCGATCCACTGCATCGTAGCCTGGGGCAGTTCTTCCAGGAGGAGATTGCCTCTCCCCTGGGGATCGACTTCTTCATCTGCCTGCCCGAGGAGATCCCCGACTCCAGGTTGGCGCCACTCCAGAGGCCCGGCCCTGCGCGGATGGTCCTCTCGGTCTTCACACTCCCTCCCGCGCTGGCACTTACCGGGATCAGGCCGGGCTCGAACCTCCGGCGCGCACTGTTGGGATCCGAGTTACCCGAACAGGCGGCGGAAGGTCGCATCTTCTCTCGCGGGTTGGAGATCCCCGCCGGGGGCGGGGTGGGAACGGCCCGCGCGATCGCTCGCGCCTACAGTGAATTCGTGACCGGTGGGGCTTCGCTCGGGCTGCGTGACGAGACTCTCCGACAGATCATGGCTTCTCCGGAGCCGCCTGTGCGCGGGTTCAGAGACGAGTGTCTGACGTTGGAGG
>Ga0123333_10006598_pt1 | contig 10146 bp, 7 predicted proteins | sample BioC12SIPDNA_3_FD_89957 | JGI IMG/M metagenome (GOLD analysis project Ga0123333, IMG submission 89957) | Anaerobic biogas reactor microbial communites from Washington, USA - Biogas_R2_B C12 SIP DNA | ecosystem: Engineered > Bioreactor > Anaerobic > Unclassified | place: Washington, USA...
GACACGATGGACGACGTGCTCGAAGCCGCGATCGCTGTGACAGAGGAGTTCAAAGACGAGCAGGTCTACGGTTTCGGACCCACGCCGGCCGTCACCTGGCGCTACCTGGCAGCGCTGCACCAGGCCTACAGCCCGCCGGAGCAGCTCTTCACCGAGGATGGCCTGCTGAACATCCTCGACGAGGGCTGGCTGGCGTCAATGGAGATTACCAAGAAGTTCGTTGACGCCGGGACGGTGCCCAGCGGCTGGGAGACCTGGGGTTATCCTGAGTCGTGGCGGCAGGGCAAGCTGGCGATGGCGATCACCCAGCACTCGAATGGCACGTGGGGCGGCATGATCTGGGGCTATGACAAGCTGGAGATGGCCCCCACACCGTTGGGCAACCCGGACATCGGCACGGCCGGCACGATGTTCTGGGCCACGAGCATGCCGTTGTACAAGTCCGCCCCCTATGCTCAGGAGACGACCGACTTCCTGGTGTGGATGGTCGATCCAGAGAACGAGATGTGGAACACCGGTGCCTTCAAGGCCGGCAAGATGAGCGGCTTCAAGTCGGCCTACGCGAACTACATCAACCCCGACGACGTGACCCAGAAGTGGGCGCTTGACGTCCTGCCGCTCCTGGAGGCCGCGACCCCGCCGCCGCCCACCAAGTGGTACATCACCGAGCACAACGCGATCGTGCCGCAGTTCACCGAGTTCCTGCTCGGGAACAAGTCCGCGACGGAGGCCATGGAAGCCGCCTGGGCCGAGATCCAGGCGGAAGTGGAAAAGGCTTAGCGCGCCTTCGGGGAACGCAGCCACGCCCTGGCAGGCTGGCTCGTCCCGATCCGTATCCTATGGGCCAGGCCCCGACGCTTCAGCGCTGTGGGCAGGTGGGGCCTGGCCCATACGGCAGTGGGACAGCGCTTACCCCGGTTCTAGTTGACGGAGATAACCATGACAGCTCAGGCCCAGAAGCGCTCGGATTTTGCCACCTTTATCGACAATGTCAGGCGTATTCGCAGGGAAGAGTGGGGTGACGTCTCGGGCTATCTGTTTGTGGCGCCGCTCTTCCTGATGTGGCTGGTCTTTGGCGGGTATCCCTACGTTCGCGGTTTGCTGATTGCTTTCCAGGACTACCGGGTCTTCGATCGCGCTAGCTGGTCGATCTTCAACTCATTTGTCGGGTTCCGGAACTTCATCGAGATCTTCAGCGACGAGTACCTGTGGTCGGGGCTTAAGGCCTCGTTCTTCCTCTACCTCAGTTGGTTTCCGGTGAGTCTGGTGCTCTCCTTGGGAACGGCGATCGTTCTGAACCGCGTGAAACGGGCCAATGTATCGGCCGTGTATCGAATCCTGATGACACTCCCCTGGGTCATTCCGATGGCGGCCTCGATGCCGATGTGGGAGCAGATCTACGAACCCAACTTCGGGTACCTGAACCACTTCCTGAGCAACGTGCTGGGGGTATGGAAACAGCCTCCTGCATGGGTCTCGGACAAGTTCTGGTACTGGCCGGCAATCGGCGTTGCGGCGATCTGGAAGGGGTTTGGCTACTACATGCTGTTGTTCCTGATCGGGTTGTTCAACATCCCCGAGGAGCACTACGAAGTGGCCAAGCTTGACGGCGCGAGTTGGTGGCAGACGCTGTGGTATCTGGAGTTACCCAGCATTCGCAACATCATGTTGCTCTTCCTGGTCACCAACGCCGGCTTCCTCGGTGCGGGTACCGTTGAGGGAATGACCTTCGGACAGGGGCCGGCTTACATCGGGAAGACGATCGCGCTACGCGCGTACGAAGTGGCATTCACCGGGTCGATGCGCCTCGGTTTCGGTTCGGCGATGAACCTCGCTATCGGTATTGCCAACTTGATCCTCGTTGGCCTGGTCCTGCGTTTCTTCAAGTCGGAGAAGGCTTGAGGGAGGGTCTCTATGAACATCCACAAAGCGCGAAAGCTCGCCAACCTGGCCTTCAGACACGCCTATCTGCTGTTGATCGCGTCGTTTGGCCTGTTCCCGTTCATCTGGACCGTCTCATCCTCCTTCAAGACTCAACAGGAGCTGTATACGACCTTGCCATCGCTGTTGCCCAACGATCCCTCACTGATCAACTACCAGTACGTGTTGACAGGCGTTCAGGGTGTGGGGAGCGCGGGGGCTGGCCAGCTCCTGATCCTGTACCGCAACAGCCTTGTTGTGTCGACGGTAAGCACCGTTTCGCACGTGCTGATCGTGTCGCTGGCGGGGTATGCCTTCGCACGGCTGAAGTTCCGCGGGCGTGACGCGCTCTTCTACTTCTTCATCGTGTTGATGTTCCTGCCGGCGGGCGGCACCCTGATGGCTCAGTATGAGTTGCTGAAGCGGCTGAACCTGCTCGACAATCTGGTGGGGCTGATGTGTCTGTATACGGCGGGCGGTGGTGCAGCGCTCTTCCTCATGCGCCAGGTCTTTCTGGGCATTCCCAGTGAGCTCGAGGATGCGGCACGGGTTGACGGCGCCGGTAACCTGCGCATTGCCTTCCAGATCATGTTCCCGTTGGCGGCTTCGGGCATGGTTCTGGTGGCGATCATGGGGTTCATCGCGACGTGGGGCGAGTACCTCATCTCCAAGACGATGATCATGTCTGCAGAGAAGATGACCCTGCCGCCAGGTGTGCAGACGATCATCTTCGTTACCCCCGGCGCGGGCAGGGTTGCCAGCTATGGTGTGCGGGCTACGTCGGTGGCGCTGATGGTGCTGCCGGTGATCCTGGTCTTCATCTTCCTGCAGCGCTGGTTCATTCGTGGTGCTGTCGAGGGGCTTAAGCTCTAGACCGCAGGTCTGACTCCTCCTCCTGTGGCGGGGCCGCAGTCTGTGCTATTCAGGGGCACGACTGTCAGGCCCCGCCGCCCATTTTGATCACCTGGAAGAGCCGCATACGGCGGAGCGCCCAGACCAGCGTGCCAAGCGCGGCGACGAAGAGCACGCCCAAGAGCGCGTAGACCCGGTACAGTGCCGACCAGGCAATCTCGACGAGGTAGGGGGGGATGCCGCCGGTTGCCGCGGTGCCGATCTGATAGTACGGGATGAAGAGCCGCGCCATGCCCGCGCCCAGCGCGGTGCCGACACCACAACCCAGCCCCAGCAGCAAGGCCAGCTCCCATGCCAGGACCGCGGCCATGCCCCGAGAAGATAGGCCGACCGCGCGCAACACGCCGAACTCGATCATGCGGCGCTCGAACGAGAAGACCGTGTAGAGCACAAACCCCAGGGCCGTGAGGCCCCCCGCCGCTGCGAAACCGATGGACAGCACACCCAGGAGTCCCCGGCGCTCGGGGCGCTGCTGCGCTTCGGCGACGCTCGCGCTGGGGGCGCGCCAATCCACCACGCGCAGCCCCAGGTCGGTGCGTCCTTGTTCGACCAACGCACGGTAGTCGGTATCGGTCTGCGTTGAGAGCCAGACGGAGTGGGGGAACTGCCCGCCGGCCTCCTGAAAGAGGAAGTCGAGATTGCCGACGAAGAGCGGACCACTCGCCGGATACCACGTTGGAAACAGATCAAAATGCCCGACGACGGTGAAGGTCAGCGTATTGGCCTGGCCTTGCGTGTTCACCACGACCTGCACCTGGTCGCCCTTCGCCAGCAGCTGCTCGACCATGAAGTCGCGGGGAACCAGGACGCCGGAGGGCGTCGTAGCAAGCGCGTTCATGAGCCCGCCCAGGCTCTCCTGGGCGAAGTCATCGCGCCAGAACGCGACCGAGGGGAAGTCCAGACGGTCGATCCCCACAAAGGTGCCTTGGTAGCGACCCTGGGGTGTCTGAACGACAGCCGTGTAGGTGCCCACACGAGCAGATCCATCGACGCCCGACAGCCTACGGTATTCGCTCACGGGGACGAACAGCCACTGGGTGGCTGTGTCGCCGGATGGCTCTCCGGTGCCCAGATAGGCCAAGACCTCGCCGCTCATGACGATCCCGACGTCGATGAGCTCGACATCCGCACCGACGGCATAGTGCGTCTCGTCGCGCAGATGCGTGTTGAGGGTCTGGGCCAGCGTTGCCGTGAAGACGGAGAGGCTCAGCGTCAGGCTGAGCAACACCCAGGGCATTGCGTACGCGGAAGGCGTGCGCGCCAGGTGTCTCACGGCCATCAGGAAGCTGAAGCTCGGCGTGTGGGCGGCAATCCAAGCGCCGGCCTCCATCAGAGCGGGCAACAGGCGTAAGGACAGCAAGGTCAGCGCAAGCAGGCCGAGGCTGGGCAGCAGAAAGAGGAGCGGGTTCCCCATGAGGTCGCCCTGCATGACGGCGTTCAGCTCAACGATGCGCCCCTCGCCGCGCAACAGGTAGAGCCCATAGGCTGTAGGGATGAGCAGCAGGAAGTCGAGCGCGGCGCGTTGCCACCACGGCCTACGCAGCACGCGGGCCTGCTCCCAGCGGTAGGTGACGATGGTGTGCTGGGTGGCCCGACGCGTCAGCATATAGAGCGGAATGATGGCCAGGCCCACGGCCACGAGGCCCAAACGCAGCGCCGACACGTCCAGGCGTACGGCGAGATCGGACTGGGGGAGCGTGAAATCGAGGAAGCCGCGCGCGCGTCCAACCAGCTTCGACAGATAGATGCCGCAGAGCGAGCCCACCGCCAGCGATGCGCCGGCCTCGATGACGCCCTGGAGGAGCACCAGACCGGTCACCTGGCGCGCGGTTGCGCCCCGGCTTCGCAGCGCGGCGATCTCGGTGCGCTGCTCGTCCACCGATAGGCCCGATACCAGCCCAATGAAGACCAGCATCAGGCCGACGATCGGGACGCTGAACGCATAGAGCAGGACGGTAAGGACCCACCGGGCACGCCGGTAGGCCTGCAACGCCTCCACGGGCGAGCGGACCAGCTCGATGCCCGGCAGGAGCGCCGTTGCTCGCTGGTAGGCCGTGTTACCCCCGCGAATGAGGGCGTCCGTATCACGATGCTGGATGCGTTCACCGTCCATCGCCAGATACCAGACGGCCACATCCACCTCATCGTCCAGCGCCCCAGCGATGGGGCCCGCGAACGTTGCTTCGGAGACCAGGAACTTCTCGTCGAAGGCTGTAGGATCGTAGAACCAGAACGGATCGCTGGCATCGGCGGGATACCAGATTCCGACGATTTGGACGGGCAGCGCTGTATTGATCTGCTGATTCTGCCGCTCATTCCTGAAAAAGGCGGTGTAGACCTCGCCGACCTGAAACCCAAGGCGCGTGGCGAACGCCTGGCTGACCAGTGCCTCGACTGGCCCGTCGCTCGATGGCTCCGGAGACCGGCCCTCGCTGATCACAATGTGTTCGGTCAGACCGCTGACCCAGCCGAAGCTCGCCCACGTGAGGGGGGACTTGGTGACCGCGAAGGTCGTCTCGTCCTGTGGGAAGAGCCCGAAGGGGTCTGTCTGAATGTAGCGTGCGGCGAACTGCTGCGGCAGGCCGATCGCCTCGGCGGCCTGATTGGAGAGATAGCTGTCGACCTCGCTGATCTCTTCCCACTGCCTGGCGCCACTTGCGGACCCCGTGTAGCGGAACAGATATCCGAGCGGTGCGCGCTGGCTCTCGGCGTCGGGTTCGTTTGAGACACGCTGCAGAAACGAGCGCGTATAGATCGCATCCGCGTAGAGGGGGATGCTCATCACAAATGCCACAGCGAGGGTCCAACCCAGGACAGAGGCGATGGCCAGCCCAGGGCGCGTCAACAGACGCTTGGCGGCGACGGTTAGCATTGACCAGAGTCCACCGAGCAGGCGCATACACTCCACCTCCATGCCTCGCAGGTCGCGGCGCGTGGGAGGGACGGCGCACACGCGGGCCGCGTATGGTGCCTAGCGAGGGTCAGTACCCCGGCAGCAGCGTAGGCATATTGGGGCTGTCGAGGTTTCGAAAATGATCAGACTTGATCTTTTCGTTTGACTGCTCCGTCTGTTTGTGCTATACTTTCAGTGTTTGATATTATACCATAGCTTCGCCGCGAACCCCTCCGGGCTTAACGGCTTGCCGAATTCTTCAGGTCGAAGGGGTGGAGCGTCCAGGTGCTCAAAGAAGAACGTCACAAGATCATCCTCGATCGTATCCGCGATGACGGCCAGGTCACGGTTGCGCGGCTGAGTGAGCTCCTAGACGTCAGCGAGGTGACCATTCGCCGCGATCTCCGCGACCTGGACGAGCGCGGCAAGCTGCAGCGCGCCCACGGCGGCGCTGTGGCAACCCGGCGCGCCCCGCCCGAAGCCCCCGTTGTCGGCCGTATGGACCAGGCGCGCGCCTTCAAAGAGTGCATCGGGCAGTGTACCGCCTCCCTGATCGACGATGGCGAGGCCGTGTTCATCGGATCGGGGTCCACGGCTGCCTACGTCGCACGCCACCTGGTCGATCGCGAGAACCTCACAGTCGTGACGAACGCCCTCACGGTGGCCAACGAGCTGGCCACGGCTCAGGGCGTCACGGTGGTGATGACCGGCGGCATGATGCGACGCTCAGAGCTGTCGCTGGTCGGTCATATCACCGAACTTGCGTTGCACGAGGTGCGCGTCGACAAGGTCATCCTGGGCATACGCGCGATCAGCCTGGAGGCGGGGCTTACGAACGACTACCTGCCAGAGGTCATGACCGATCGGACGATCATCGACATGGCACCGCAGTTGATTGCAGTGGCAGATCATACCAAGTTCAACACGAGGGCGGCGGCCTACATTGCTCCGGTCGCACGCATCACGACGTTGGTCACCGATGACGGGATCTCCGTTGACACCGTCGCAGCGCTGGAGGCGATGGGCGTGGAGGTGATCGTGGCCTGTGTCGAACCCAAGGAGGAACGATCGTGAAGGAGAGGTCATACACCTGGCAGGAGATCGTCAGCCAACCCGAGGTCTGGGAAGCGACATTGGCCGCCTTCGACGCGCGTCGCGACGCGCTGCAGCAGTTTCTCGACCAAGCTGCGCCGGATGAGGCTCTCTTTGTGGGCTGTGGCTCGACGCACTATCTGGCTCGCGCCGCGGCGGCGGCGTGGGCCCACACGACGCTATCGGCAGCGTGGGCGTCGCCGGCGTCGGAACTGCTGCTCTTCCCCGAGGCCTTGCCAGCGCGAAAGCCGCTGTTGGTGGCTGTCTCGCGTTCTGGGGCGACCACGGAGACTGTGTGGGCCATCGAGCGCTTCCGGAAGGTGTGGGGGAGGCCGGTTCTCGCCGTCACGTGCTACGCCGAAAGCCCCGTGGCCCGCCAGGCGGACTTCATTCTCGACACACCCGCCGCGCAGGAGCAGTCGATCGCGCAGACCCGTTCGTTCGTCAGCATGTTCATCCTGACTCAGCTGCTGGCTGCGACAAGCGGGCAGGACGAAGGCATACTGGCGAAGCTGCGCGAGCTCCCTGATGCATTGTGCGCCCTCTCCGATCGGCTGGGGGATCTGCCCCGCCTGCTTGGCGCGGACCTCGAGCTCGAGCGGTACTTCTTCCTGGGAGCGGGACCGCTCTACGGCCTGGCCTGCGAAGCGATGCTGAAAATGAAAGAGATGACACTCTCCTACGCCGAGGCCTACCATCCGCTGGAGTTCCGCCATGGCCCGATGTCGATGGTGAATGCCAAGACGCTGGTGGTGGGCCTGGTCTCCGATGCCGGGGCAGCGCAGGAGGTGCGTGTGTTGCGCGATATGCAGCGGCTTGGCGCGCGCACGCTGGCGCTCGTGGAGAACGCCAGTGTCTTCGATGAGTGGCGACCAGACCACGTGTTGGAGTTGCGGAGCGGGCTCGATGAGTGGACACGCGGCGCGCTTTACCTTCCGCCCCTCCAGCGGATGGCGCACTACCGCGCAGAGGCCAAGGGGCTGAACCCCGACGCGCCGGCGAACCTCGCGGCAGTTGTCGAGCTGTAGCACGCCGTTGGTCACAGCCTCGAAGGGAGCTGCCGGGCGATGCAAGCGTTGACCATCGGCAAGGTGCGCGGGCTCCAGCGTTGCGCCACGCCACGTGGTGCGATCTCCGTGCTGGCACTGGACCACCGGAACAACCTGCGCCGGGTGCTGCATCCCGAGAACCCCGATGCAACCTCGCCGTCGGAGCTGACCGCGCTCAAGCTCGAGATTGTGCGGGCGGTCGCGCCTGCATCGACCGCGGTCCTGCTCGATCCCGAGTTCGGGGCGGCGCAGGCGTTGGCCGAAGGGGGGCTTGGGGCGGCCACCGGCCTCGTGGTGGCTCTGGAGGCGACCGGCTACACCGGCGAACCGACCGCACGTCGGAGCGAGCTGCTCGCGGGCTGGGGCGTCGCCAAGGCCAAGCGCATGGGCGCTGACGCGGCCAAACTGCTGGTCTACTACCATCCCCAGGCGCCGACCGCTGCGGCCATTGAGCGGCTTGTGCGCGATGTTGCCGGGGCGTGTGCCGACCACGACCTGGCGCTCTTCCTCGAAGTGCTGACCTATGCGCCCGATTCGGCGAAAGGCAAGCTCACCGGTACTGCGCGGCGCGAGGCCGTTGTCGAGGCGGCGCGGCGACTGACGCCGTTGGGCGGCGACGTGCTCAAGGCTGAGTTTCCCGCCGATGTCGAGGCCGACGAGCGCGCCTGGGCCGAGGCGTGTACCGAGCTTACCGAGGCCAGCGCCGTCCCGTGGGTCTTGCTTTCGGCGGGGGTTGGGTATGATACCTATCTGCGGCAAGTTGCCGTCGCGTGCCAAGCCGGTGCCGCGGGCGTGGCGGCGGGCAGGGCCGTGTGGAAAGAGGTGACCTCGCTTGCCGGCGCGGAGCGTCGCGCCTTCCTCAGCGACGTCGCCCGGGTGCGGATGGCGCGCGTCACAGCGCTGTGCGACGCGCTGGCGCGTCCCTGGACGGCGGGGCATTCGCCGCAGCCCGTCGACGAGACCTGGTACCGCAGCTATGATGCGCCCCAGGGCGGTTGACTACGATCTCCTCGTCCTGGGCGAGATCAATGTCGATCTGATCGTCAACGGGGAGGACCTGGTCCCTGTCTTCGGGCAGGAGTTGCTGGTCGATGACGTCACGCTCACAATGGGCAGCTCCTCGGTGATCTTTGCCTGCGGTGCGGCACGCCTGGGCCATCGGGTTGGTTTCGTGGGTGTGGTGGGCGACGATGAGCTGGGGTATTTCATGCTGCGGGAGATGCGTGCACGCGGCGTCGACGTGAGCTCTGTCATCGTCGACCCTGCCATAAAGACGGGCATCACAGTCAGTCTCTCCACGCCGTCTGACCGCGCTATGTTGACCTACGCCGGCGCCATCGCGGCTCTGAGGGCCGATCAGGTCGACCCACGGTTGCTCGACCGGGCACGTCATCTCCACGTCAGCTCCTACTTCTTGCAGGATGGGCTGCGGCCCGGGCTGCCGGCGCTCCTGGCGAGCGCGCGCGCCCGCGGGCTCACAACCTCGCTGGACCCAGGGTTCGATCCGCACGAGACGTGGGACAGCGGGCTGCACGAGGCGCTGCGCCACGTCGATGTCTTCCTGCCGAACGAGGTCGAGGGCCCGGCGATTGCCGGCACTGCTGATACGGGAAGTGCACTGGAGACCCTGGCGACCCGCGTGCCCGTCGTGGCCCTCAAACTCGGGGCGCAGGGCGCCGTGGCCCGGCGAGGTGCGGAGGTCGAGCGGGCCACGCCGCCGCCGGTCCGCGTGGTGGATACAACAGGCGCGGGCGACAGCTTCGACGCCGGGTTCATCTACGGATATCTGGCGGGGTGGCCGCTGGCGCAGACGGTGCGCCTGGCCTGTGCGTGCGGCGCGCTCGCTACGCGTCTCCCCGGCGGCACCAATGGCCAGCCCACGCTGGAGGAGGCGCTGGCTGCCGTGGGGCCGACGGCCTGAAGGAGGTCTGTTTCCCGTGTCAACGCTGCTCTCTCCCCTTGAAGCGCTTGTCGCCGCCCAGGCCCAGGGCGAGGCACTTGGCATCGCCAGCATCTGTTCGGCACATCCAGAGGTCCTGCAGGCGGCGGTCGTGCACGCCGTGGCCACCGGGCGCCCACTGCTCATCGAGTCGACGTCCAACCAGGTGAACCAGGACGGCGGCTACACCGGCATGACGCCCGCGGCTTTTGCCCGCTTCGTGAGAGGTATCGCCCACAGCAACGGACTGCCTCCTGAGCAGCTGGTCCTGGGCGGTGACCATCTTGGTCCGAATCCCTGGCGGCATGCGCCGGCGAGTGAGGCGATGGACCGGGCCAGGA
>Ga0123333_10006605_pt1 | contig 10140 bp, 12 predicted proteins | sample BioC12SIPDNA_3_FD_89957 | JGI IMG/M metagenome (GOLD analysis project Ga0123333, IMG submission 89957) | Anaerobic biogas reactor microbial communites from Washington, USA - Biogas_R2_B C12 SIP DNA | ecosystem: Engineered > Bioreactor > Anaerobic > Unclassified | place: Washington, USA...
ACACTATTTTATGAAGAGGATATATGTCAAACGCCTTTTCTGAAAATGCATAAGCTGATATTTTATCGCATGCCACATTGAAAATTTCCATAGTATCCAGTAGTATCCTTTTATCCTCGCTTGTGGGCACCAACTTGACCTTCTCAGTGAGGAGCATAAAAATGAGACGATTTCTATTTATATCCCCCTTCCGGCCGGGGGTCCCCGAAAGTGCCGAAAGTGGCCGTTGTGAGAATAGATAACAAGGGAGCAAGGGGAACGGGGGTGGGCATGACCAGGCGTAGTGGAATGGCGGCAAGAAGACCATGATCGATCTCGTTAGGGGCGTCCCCCGAAGACCGAGATATGAGATGCCTAAAAAGAGGCGGTCCGGTCCCCACGGCCTCAAACCCCACCATAGGGCTCGGTCCGGCAATAGCATTTATTAATTAAAACAGACCAGATTCCTGACGATATGATGAGGGTCAGATACGCTACCATGATCGTCAAGGACATGAACGAGTCGATAAAGTTCTACACCGAGGTCATGGGATTCCAGATAGAAAGCCGGTACGATCCCCGACCCGGGGTGAAGATCACACTATTGAAAGGGGAGGGGGACGCCATGATCGAGATCATCGAGGACACCGTCCATGACATCGGTCTTTTCTCGGTGGGAATGGAGGTCAAGGATCTGAACGCCACATTGGACGAGCTTAGGTCCAAAGGGGCCAAGATCACCATGGAGCCTGTGCCCATAACGGTCGGCACCCTCGCTTTCCTGGAAGACCCCAACGGCGTCCGGATCGCGCTGATCCAGCATGGTCCGTAGATATGACCTGTCAGATCGCATGGCCGCCCCCTGGCGCAGCATCGTTCGCAGCGCGAACCACATTCTTTGCTCCTGTCATCCTCGTGGGAGCGGTAAACGATCAGACGGTGGCCCCGTGGCAGTAATCGGGGATCAATCGATCAAGGCCTCGACCTCGTCCAGCGACGAGATGACATGATCGGCCTCCACCTCGGCCGGGGGGCAGTACTTGGACCTCTTCAGGACGGCCCTCATCCCCACTCCCTTGGCGCCCTTGATGTCATGGGCCAGGGAGTTCCCGATGTACATGGCCTCCGATGCCGTCACACCCAGATTGGAGAGGGCGATCTTGAAGACCTTGGGGTGCGGTTTCCGCAATCCGACGTCGGTGCTGAACACGTAATCATCGAAGAACTGGTCCAGGCCGAAGTGCTGGATGTCCCTCATGGAGTACTCTGAGGGCAGCCCCCAGGCCACATCGGATATGAGACCTATGGACATTCCCCGCTCCTTGAGGCCATGGAGCAGCTCTATCGCTCCGGCGACCAGTTTCCTGTCCTCCTGGAGGGCGTTGTAGAACAACTCCAGGCACTGGCCGAGATTATACTCGTCCAATGCCCCGTATCGTTCCAGGCACTCCCCCATCAGGTCCACCAGCGGCACCTCTATCATCTGGGTGCTCTTCCTGTCCCGGGCCTGACGCAGGCTGTTGGAGAGGTACGCGGTGAACTCCTCGCGGTCGATGCTCGGCGAGATCGATGCAACCATGTCATAGATGCGGTTCACCACCCTCTCCTCCGGGCCTGTCCAATCATCATAGTAATCGATCAGGGTGTGGCCAAGGTCGAAGATAACCGCCTTCATGACTATGCAAAATGACCCCCGGCTATTAAACCTGTCACCCTTAAATACGAGAGGCAGGAGGGAACGATGCTGTGTTGGGGCGTTCCTGAAAAAAGCCAACATGGCCCAGCCATGCGGCCAAAGCTCCACGTTTTTTCTGTTGAAGGTGATAGATATTAAAACAGGGATGACGCATTAGCGGGCTAATGCGCGTCTACGTGGTGGACAACGGCGGTCAGTGGACCCATCGCGAGTGGAGGGTCCTCAAGTATCTGGATGTGGACACCAGGATCATCCCCAATAACACTCCCTTCGATCAACTGGACGTTGACGCACTGGTGCTGTCCGGAGGCTCACCCCACGTCGCCGATGAAGGGGAGAAGATGGGCTGCAACGGGGAGTACCTCGACCGGGCGGACTTCCCCATCCTGGGTATCTGCGCCGGGTTCCATTTCATGACCAACCATTTCGGTGGAAGGACCGAGGCCGCGGGCAAGCCCGAGTTCGGTAAGGCCACCCTCATCGTGGACGAGGAGGATGAGATATTCCGCGGCCTGCCCCATGAGTTCGTAGTGTGGCAGAGCCACAATGATGAGGTAACCAAGGTGCCGGAGACCTTCCAGGTCCTGGCCCACACGAAGAGCTGTCCCGTGGAGGCCATCAAGGTCAAGGACCGGCCGTTCTATGGCCTCCAGTTCCATCCGGAGGTGGAGAACACCGAGCATGGCTCTGAGATCTTCCAAAATTTCCTGCGGGTGGTCGAGGAATGGCACCGCTGAGCCCCGAGGACCGTCAGCTGTTGGAGGAAGCATTGGAAGCCATGCTCCACAATGAGACGCTGGAGCATTCCCTGGGACGGGTGCTGCGCAAAAGGGGACTGGACTTCCAGAGGTACATCTCCATCACCAGCGACCTCAGGGAGCAGAGGAGGAAGGACGAGGACATCGAGTCCGCGGCCCGCCGGCTCATCGCAGAAGGGTGAGAACGAACACCAACAGCAGGAGCGAAGAGATGATGGCCAAGGCCAGCAAGGGCCATTTTCCCCTCAGCGACCGGCCGGATCCGAAGACGATAGGTATCGGTCCTAGAAGAATGACGCCTCCCCACTCCTTTCTTGCACCCTCCTGCAGAGTGTCGTCAGGTTCACCCACGGACCCCAATGACATGGACATGAACGTCAGCGCCAAGCCGCCGAAGATGAGGAGGATGGACAGAGCCATCAGGGCCCCTGAACCGTGGACGACAGGTATGATGAGGAAGAGGGACAGCTCCGCCTGGCCTACGGCCACGGCCCAGGCCAGCAGCAGTACTCCCGCCGCTGTCATCATGATGCCGGTGCTCATAATAGCGCGCTGTCGTCCGCTCATGCGATCCTATCGTTCAGAGGCTCTTCCCAAGATATAATCTCCCTCTGTCCTCATGATCTTTAACGGTTCATCGGAGACAGGATGGAAGCTGGACCGCGCGCCGCCCTCGAACGTTATGGTCAACTGGGTGTTCGCGGACCAGATGTATGAGACGTACAGCTTCCCGTCCCGAACATCAAAGCCCGTGTCCATGATCCTTCCCTCGTTCAGGTCCTTGAGGGTGCCCAAGCCCTTTCCCACGATCTTGCTGCCATCCCTGATCTCGATTTCCTTTACAGCCCTACCATGGAGGTCGATCTCGACGGTCACCGGAACGTTCCAATATCCTGCGGCCCGGGCGTCCTGGCGTGAGATGGAGTACACCCAGGCGTCGGCGCTGGAGCGCGCAGGGTCGAACCGGACCTCTGTCGACCATCGACCATAAACATAGCTGGCAACCTCTCCATCGGTGGCCTTCCAGTTCTCCAGGCTGTAGTTCGTCTTCTTGTCGTCAATCCAGTGCAAGAGCTCCGGTACGGCGATGGTGCGCTCAGGGTGACCGTAGACCCTCAGGACACCATTGTTCTCCGCGATGCCGTTGACAAGGGAGAACGTGGAGTTCCAGCTCTGGGGGTTGTCCCAGGACAGGGCGCGGGCCGCGTCCATAAGGTCCATGGCCTGGTACGGATGCCATCCACCGCCGGTTCCGAGGTATCCGCCGATGTCGTACCAGGAGCCTATCTGGGTGTGGTTACCGGCGGAGCCTGCCGTCAGCTCCGATGAACGGCCATCGATGCGGATGCCGGCGAGATAGAGGGCGTACATCATCTGGTAAGAGGCCTTGTTCCCGGGATTGGCCATGGAGATGTAGGTGTCCCCCCTCCCCCCGTTGGCCGGGGCGTCCCATCGGCTTGCGAACGCATAGGAGCTCTTGAGGTGGGTCATTCCGCTGTCAGCATCGGCGACGGCCGAGGCCCAGAACTTTTTCGCTCCCCCCTCCCAGTCATGAGGGTTGTGCAACGCTATCTCCACGTAAGGTGCGGTGAGGACCTCTTGGGAGGTGGACTCATCAGAGATCGCGGACATGACGTAGGCGGTGAGGGGGTGATCATATCCAGCGTACACGCTGATGATGTCCGCGGGCCCCGTGGAATCGTCCTCCCCGAACACGCTCACCCAGTCCCATCCGTTCCACCACGGGGACACCGCAGCGTTCTCGGCTGATGCTACCATCGTCAGCAGCATGCGGTCATCGAGGACGACCCCGTCCATCTCCACCGAGTAGCTCACGGCCGTCCCCCATTTGGACAGGAGGTCCAGGTATGCCTCGTACCGGCCGCTGGTGGCATTGTATATGGCGACCTTGCCGTCGATGGTGACGACAGCGCCCACCTGTTCCGAGCTTCGTGATGCGTTGTACTGCGGTGCATCGGCCCCTTCGACAGAGTACTCGTAGGAGGGACCGGCAAGGGGGTAGCGGGCCGTGGCGCCCCGGCATGCGATATTGTCGACGACCCAGGCCCCGGTGTGGACGGTCGCGGACATGGGAACACTGGGATCGACTCCGTAGCGGGTGAGCACTGTGGAGTTGCTGCCGAGCACCAGCTGGGCAGGGGACCAACCTTCAGGGATCGCGATGACCCCTTGACCGACCTTCACCCCCGATGTGTGGAGCACGGTCACCAGGCAATCGGCGCCGTTCGAGCTCTGGAAAGAGACGATGTAGCGGTCCGGGACGCAGCCTTCCGATGCGTCCTTAATGACTGTGGACGGCAACATGATATCCGATAGGGTCTCCACCGATCCAGACATCACATCGGTCAGGCGTACGAAGTTGTCACCGGGAGTGCCGTAGGATAGCTCCACCGCCATCAGAGCCTTTCCCAGATTATTGACCAGGCTGGCGGTGAGGCCGATCTTTTGCTTCCCCAGGACGGGATCGAAGTGGTTGCCCGCCTGGGGAGCGTAGCACTCGAAGGATATGTTCCAGCTATCGCCCATTACCTGAGGGGTGTAGCGCAGCAATACCTGATCGGTCACATTGGCGCGGAGCATGCACCATACTCTGCCGTCCAGGATCACGCTCTCGGAGGCGCTGGATTGGATCAGGGACACCTGCTTGTAATAGTTCAGCGTTCCCGTGGCGGCACTGGAGAAGGTCTCCATACTGCCCCACCTATCACCCTCGCTCATCGGACCGGACGAGAGCGAGTTAAGGTCCACCCATGCCCGGGCGGTGTTGTCCTCCAGTGAGGGAGGATCCCCGCCCTGCGCGCCGTTGCCAAGGAGCAGGACCGCGGATACGCTCGATGATACGATGATCAATACGATGAGGAGCGCTCCCAACGACTTTCGGTTCATGGCAGGTGACCCAGAGGTCTTGACAACAACGTCCTTAATTAATAGGTGCTCTCACAGTCTCGCTGTTAGACACTAAGGTGTCCTCGAGCGATTTAGATTGGCAGGAAACGTATTTAATATGACAGCCTGATGAAGGCGCAGGTGGGTTTTGACTTCATTAAAACACCTTGTAATCGAGATACTCCAGGCCCGTGACCTTCAGGTGGTGGAGAGGGACGGCTACCTGTTCGCCCGGAAGGGGGAGAGGGAGGTCCCCTTCTGTCTGCTAGCCTCCAATGACCGGGCTGCGTTGGACCAATTCCTCACCCGGTTCAGCGGCTTTTCGGGTAAGAAGGTGATCGCCACCCTGGTAAAGCTCCCCCCGGCGGCGCTCGCCTCCTTGGATCGCTCCGTCACGGTGTGGGACCAGGAGGCGTTGGAGCATGAGCTGGGACGCACCCGCATCGAGGGAGTGATGGGGAAACAGGAGGACGGGCTGGTGGACGAGCTCATGGCCGACGATTTTCCCAAGATGGTCTCTCCCGCCCTCCTCGAGGATATCAAAGCTCCCGCCGTAGGCGAGAGGATCGTTCGCCCCGTGGTCGGCCTGGATGATGTCAAGGAGCTATCCCGGCAGACCGTGGCGGGTTTCGCCCACCGGCTGGAGCTGGTCCCTCACTTCGTATATGGCTATGTCTGCCCCCTGTACATGGACGGCGAGAAGGTGGGCGTGGAGAAGGGCGCCCTGTCCATCAACAGCCTGACCCACAGGGTGGAGTCGTGGAACGACCGCACCGAGGTCATCTACGCCCTGGAGGAGGCCCATAGGACCCTGGAGCCGTCCATAGGCATGGACGACGCCATGAGGCTTGCCCGTAGGGAACTGGTCAAGGTCAACTCCTACGAGAAGGAGCTGATCAGGGAGGAGAACAACGTCACCATCATCGAGAAGAGGAAGGTCGCCCCCCGTGATGAGGAGATAGTCCTCGATGACCGGGGCGTGTTCTACATCCCCATCTGGTGTGTCGAAGGCGTCCATGGGATGATGATGGTCAATGCCGGCACGGGCAAGGTCCTCAGTGAGGACTACTACCGCATCTGAGCGCCAGCACGCGCTCCAAGCGCTCTGTAATCTTGCTCCAATGGGAACCCCTCCAATACAACTGACCACAGTCCTGGCATTTGTAGATCCGGTCCTGTGACCCCCTCACCCGGGGAGGCGCCTGCGTCCATTCCTGGGGCGTGGCATCGCGGAGCGCGCCGTTGCATATCGTGCACCTCGTGCATCTCTCCTCGAACGTAAGTCCCAGATCACAGGACACCTGCACCAGCTGTTCCTCCAGGGCATCGCTCTCCACCAGCAGGCCCTGCCCCCCCGCCCTCTCCGCCAGCTGATGGTCTCGGGTGAGGACGATCCTGCCCTCCGCCCTGGCCCTGCACAACACCTCCCTGTCGGTAATATGCCGGGCGTAGGTGGTATCATACCCCATGATCCGCAGCCATCTGGCCAGGGAGCCGAGCATCTCATCGGCGAGGAACCTAGGGTCGCTCGGCATTCTCCACCTCGTAGCTGAGGAGGATGCCATCGCCCATCCTATCGGCGGTGGCAAGCCTCAAACGTACGACGCGGTCCTGGGGGAACCCCTCGCCGTCCGCGGGTGTGGGCGAACCCCGCCCACCGATCACTATGCTCCCCACGTACACGCAGTAGCGATCGACCAGACCTTCCCGAAAGAAGGAGAATATGGTCTCCCCGCCACCCTCCACCATGAGCTTCCTGATCCCCTGGGAGTAAAGATGCTCCAGCGTCCGCACCAGGTCCACCTTCCCCCTTCCCGCCCGGAACACCTCACCTCTGGGCCACGTACGCTGGCAGTCCTCAGCCGTGACGATCAGCGTGGCCGCCCTCTCATCGAGGACCTGGGCGCCCTCCGGGATACGGCCCGAGGAGTCGAGGACCACTCGCAGCGGGTTCTCGTCGTAGGTCAGGCCCTTGACCGTCAGGTGCGGATCGTCCGCGAGAACGGTCCCCACGCCCACGAGGATGGCGTCGGAGGAGGAGCGGAGGCTCTTGACCCTTTCCATGTCCTCGCGTGAGGAGATGCGCATCTGCCTCCGCGACCTTCCTGCGATCTTGCCATCGGCGGTCATGGCGCAGTTCACGGTCACCTCAGGCCTCATGAACGAGGGACAGAGGCCGGTGATGATAATACTTCTCACAAATGCATTATTAGTCCATGGTTGGAATCAGTGGACCATGAGCAACATCCGGATAATCGAGATAGAGGAGATGAACATCCGGGGCGCTTACGTCGTCGACGGGTTCCCCTCCGTAGGTCTGGTCGGCTCCATCGTCGCCAATTATCTGGTGAACTCCCTGGGACTGAGGCAGATAGGAGTGGTGGATGCGGACACCTTCCCCGCCGTGTCTATGATCAAGAGCGGCATTCCTACCAGCCCTGTGAGGGTGTACGCGGGGGAGATCAATAAGGGGAAGGACCGCATGGTGGTCTTCGTTTCTGAGTTCCAGCCCCTTCCACAGGACATAAAGGAGCTGGGAAAGGTCATCATGGACTGGGTGGAGGACCACAAGTGTAGGATGATCATCTCGCCGGAGGGCATCAGCACCAAGCAGAGCAATCCCCCTCCTGACATCAAGGACGTCATCGATCACGTCATGGGGGTGGGGTCCACAGAGGAGGCAAGGAATATGCTGAGCTCCAATCAGATCCCCATCTTCGAGGCCGGGGTCATCGTGGGCCTGTCCGGCGTCCTCCTCAACGAGGGGTTCAACCGCCTGTTCGACGTCATCACCATACTCTCCGAGGCCAGCACGGAGTTCCCTGACGCCCGGGCAGCCGCTGCGGTCACCATGGCCATCAACAAGCTCGTTCTGGAAGGCACCCTGGACATCGAGCCCCTGCTCAAGGAGGCCGAGGCTATCGAGAACAGCCTCAAGGATATGTACGAGCGGGCCGGGAAGGAGGATGAGCTGAGGAAGGTCACGGCCCCGGGGATGTACGGTTAGGCAGCACCCTGACCGACACTCCCTGGGCAACGTCTTGCATCTCGAACTCCACGGGGAGGAACTGCCTGAGGAGCCACATCTGGGTCAGGAGGTGCGAGGTGACCTCCCGGACCGTGAACACCGACGGCCCCATGGCCAGTGCCATGTACGGGAGGAGCTGATCGGCGGCGTGCGTATCCAGCGTGCCCGGTCCCTCCATCTCCGTTCTGAGGCAGCTCACCGCCGCCTCCCCTACCCTTTCCGCGGGGACCCCCTTCTCGCCCAACCCGTCACCGCCCAGCACGGTATGACGGTAGCGGGCGTAGAGAGCGGTGCCGGCACCGGTGGAGGGACCGGCGGAGCGGTGGGCGCGCAGCTCGAGGTTTCCACCGATGAAGGCCTTGCGGCAGGCATGCTCCATCCTCTGGGCCACGTGATCGGGCAGGTTCTGGGAGAAGCAAACTCCCCCTACTTCCTCCATCTCCCCCCGGGCCTGCAGTCGCAGGGGGGTCAGGGATGGGCAGGGGGCCAGCGAGGCGGTGACCCTTCCCCCGCCCTGGGGATAGAAACCCCGCCTCTCCAACTGGAGGTCGACATCATACCCCATCCTCTCCAGAAGAGGGTACAGCACCTGGTAGTAGTAGTCCACGGGAGGGGACATCCTCACGTTGGTCCCGCCGATTATCTCCAGCTCCGTGACGGCCGGAGACATCAGTGATGCCAGCATGCACGCCTGCAGCACCAGGGTGATGCTGCCGGCGGTTCCCACGTCAAGCTTGTAGGAGCCTCCGATGACCGGCCCCGGCCGGAACCGTATGAAGGTGGAGCCGACGTATGCGTTTTCCACCTCGGCATCGCACAGAGCGGCCACCCCCATCACCGCTGTGAGGTGCTGGGCCGCCAGCCCCGGTCTCCCCCTCTTGGCACGAATGTCGCTTACCTCGACCTCTATCCCTGTTAGAGCGGAAAGAGCCACGGCGCATCTCAGAAGCTGTCCCCCACCCTCTCCATAGGAACCATCGATCTTCATGACCAGACCTCTCCGCCCCCCATCCTCTTCCGACCGATAATAGCATCGTACTATCGAGCCCCGGCCGTGACCGCGGACCTCCATGACCGTGGCAGGCGCTCCATAACGATCGTCCACAGCTCATGGCCCCAGCTCGATCAACGCGCCCAGGCGAGCGGGCATTACGTGACGATGTTCTGAACCTCCATCCTCTCCAGAACAATGGAATCAATACTGGTTTTACGCTTTCGTTGCCCAACTAGTAACCTTAATGTACGTACTGTCTCAATACTTCAATCGGGATGCACTGGGCCTCGATCGGCGGAGGGCGAGGAGGCTTGGGTAGTGATGAAACCAGATTGAGGTAGACGTCCATACCTAGGCCTACTGAGTGTCCTTTTCCTTGACCGGGCCCTAGGGATGGTAAAGCGGTGACCAACGGTTTCATGTTGGAGGTAGGGGTGATAATGCTGGTGGCCTTCACAGGCGCCGCCCTCGCCGGCCGCTTCAAGCAGAGCGCCATTCTAGGCTACATCGCCGCCGGCATATTCATCGGCCCGTTCATACACATCGAGATCGGCGGGCTAAGTTACCATGGCCTCATCCACGACACCTCCCTCATCAACGCCATCTCGCAGCTGGGAATAATCCTCCTGATGTTCTTTGTGGGCCTGAAGTTCTCCATCACCAAGCTTCGCAAGGTCAGGCGTCCGGCAATAATACTCTCCATATTCAACATCGGGATCAACCTGTTCACCGGCGTGCTGCTGGGAACGGCCCTGGGATGGCCGTTCATGGACACGCT
>Ga0123333_10006607_pt1 | contig 10138 bp, 10 predicted proteins | sample BioC12SIPDNA_3_FD_89957 | JGI IMG/M metagenome (GOLD analysis project Ga0123333, IMG submission 89957) | Anaerobic biogas reactor microbial communites from Washington, USA - Biogas_R2_B C12 SIP DNA | ecosystem: Engineered > Bioreactor > Anaerobic > Unclassified | place: Washington, USA...
CCCTATGCAGTCAACGAATCAAAGCAAACCTGGATTATGATACCAGCTTGATATAGAATGTACTGATGACGAGCAACCAGCACCCCGGAGCCAGATGGCAGAGCGATGCGCTGGCGGCCAGCGCGCAGAGAGAGGGGCGTGATAGGCAAACGATCCTGCGTCTGGCAGCGATGGCCGGGCATCTCAAAGAGGACCTGGTGGCAGCCCGTCGAGCAGCCCTGGTCGACGTTCTGGCCGACGGCCGGCCGCACCTGCGAGAAGCTTTGTGGGAAGCGGCTGCAGCGCAGCTCGACCGCGACTGTTGGGGAGAGCGGCCGGAAGAAGCGCTGTGGCGCGACCTGAAAGCGCTGCGCGCCGGCGGGCTACGCATTGCTTACTCGCGCCGACCAGGAATTGAAGGCTACTACCTGGCGTTCCCGCCTCTGGAGCGCGGCAGGTCCCATGCGCAGGAGCGAATCGATAGCACACACCTGGCCGGCATTCGCAAGATGACGATTGCCCAGAAGAACCGGCAGGCCTTCGCTGCGGCGGCCTTTGCCCTGCAACAGAAGCGCCTGCTCCTGGCTCGGGAGCATCCAGAGTGGCGTTCCGAGGAGGTGGACGCCGCCGCCCGCCGCCTGGTCTATGGCAGGCATGAGGTGCCATGACAGAAGAGGGTGGCCAGGGCAGCAGGCACGATCCGCTTGAGCAAAGTCGCGCATTCGGCGGCGTGATTGACGTGCTGGAGGCGGTTGGAGCGACCTACGCCATCTGGGGTGGGCTGTCCGTGGTCGCCTATGGCGAGCCGCGCTTTACGATGGACATGGACGTGTTACTCGACCACCGGGGGTTTCCAGTGGATCTGTTTGTGCGCCGGCTTCAGGAAAGCCACTACCATGTGGATCGCATTGCCGTGCAGCGCGCTGTGGTGGAGGGGGGATACTTTAACGTGATCCATCTTACCACCCATATCAAAACCGACTTCTATATTCCCCGTGACGAGGAGGCTGGGATCCGGCGGCTGCTGCGCCAGGCGCTGGCGGAGCGAGTCGTTCTGCCGTTCGACGAGATGCGGCAGGCCGCTTACGTCTCGGCCGAAGGCGCCATTACCAGCAAGCTCTATGCCTTTGCCGAGAGCGGCTCCACCCGCCATCTGGACGACATTGGCTCCATCATCCGCGTCCAGGGCGACAGACTGGATACCGCCGCCATCGATGTCGTCGCGGCACGCCTGGGTGTGCTCGGCGCCTGGCGCGCGCAGTGGGAACAGAATCGTCGCGATTCTGAATAAAGGTTCCGTGTGGCAGATGTGCCAGGGCGTGGGTGAACAGGACCTTAAGCCAGAATTCATAACGTCCCGTGGAAATGCACCCGGCCGGGTGCGGCGCGACGAGCACAGCGATCGCCGGTTATTCGCTACTCCGCAGAACTCGCTTCTGGTACGGCACAGGCAACAACTCGGCCGCCCGCTGCCTGGCCTCTTCGCCGCGCCGGTCGTAACGCGCCGTCGTTTCCACGCTGGCGTGGCCGGCCAGTTTCTGCACCGTGGCGATGTCGGCCCCCCGCTCGAGCAGATCGCCGACGAAGGTGTAGTGGTCCGACCGGTACGCCCGCCGCAGCGTCGTCGCGCAGCTGTCTAATCCGCACCGCGAGCAGCCTCTGCGTCGCCGGCTGTGTAGCCGTAGAGGACCACCGTATTTGCCGGGGTAATGCCCTTTGCCGATAGGAATGCCGCGAACTCGTCCGTCGCCATCGCCGCCGTCCAGCCCAGCGGACAGGCCACGGCGCCGGGGAGGTGCCCGCCCCGCTTTTCTCCCTGCAGGCGCCAGCCGTTATAGGCAGCCATCGGACGAACATCGACGACGACGGCCGCCGGATTCACAAGCTGCTCGGCCAGCTCATCTGTTGAAGGGGGATTTATTCTGGGAGCACAACAGGTTGCCATATTGGCACCTGACGTCGAGTAGCGACGACAGCTCCAACGAAGGCAGGGAATGGCCGTTGGGTTAATCGGCGGGAATCATATTGGGCCACAGTTCATACGTCAACAAAAGGTTGTGCGGGCAATCATAGCCTGACATCTGCAGCGCTCCATGGCGCTTCTACCTGGAGGCGAGGCAACTGACCATATAGGAAGCCGAGCGACACACTCGTCATCGCTAAGATGATTACCGCCCGCATGGGAATCCTTCAGGCGCGTAGGGAGTGTTTGGCACGATGCTTGAGCGTACATCTGATGCCCGACGATAAACTCAGCCATCACACCTCTCCATGAAACGTCTCTTAGAATTTATATATAGAGATAATTCTTCTGACTGACATTATTGCTGCCCAAAATGTGCGCTAAAATACAGAAAGGTTCAGTCAGTTTAGCCCTGCGCTTACAAGAGCCGAATCCGGCGAGGGACCGGCAATCCAACGCGAGACAATACTTGTCATAACTGGTAATTTGCGCCAATTTATAACTGCTAATAAAGAGGCATCATATCAGTAGTAAGCTCGATGTACGCGCGCGTATGCAGGCCATCCGGCGCGCACAGGAGTTGAAGCTCCTCCAGCTCCTTCGTGCGTGGCAGATCGTGGCTGCCTGCCGGTTCTTCCTTTTCCCCCTGACCGCAGACGGCGAATTTCCCCAAGATATCCCTAGCGTACCAGGCCCTGGCCGGAGAGATGGCTTCCTTCCAGCGCAGCCAGTTCCAGGCCCGCGACGCCGGCCTGCTTCCCGACATCCCGGTGGCAGTGATCAGCTCGTCGCTGGTGCAGGATTTTCCACCCGGCTTTTCCGACGGCGTTAAGCGTGCCCGGGATGAACTGCAGTCCGTCCAGGGCCGGATGGCGACCATGCCTCAGGTCATCGCCGCTGACAACGGACATCTCGACCAGCCCGGGATGATTATCGAAACAGGCGTGGACATGGTGGCCCTGAACCGGGGAAAATAGACTGGATCAGGGTGGCATCGATTCACAGAGTCGCAGTCTCCACTCTCTATCTGCTCGGCCGGGAAGCCAGGCGGCCTGCTAGAGAGTGGACCCTTGAATCTCCGCGCCTGCCTCGTGCGCTCAAACCAGAGGACCACGCAATTCAGGAGGATGGAGGATAGAAAATCCGGGCAGACCCTGGCTGGCAAAAGAAATTTACAGAGGTATAATGTTGTGTGTCCGAACATGCCGGCCGTCACTTCCGATGGCGGGCTGCAATGCGGAGCCACCAGAATTCAGGCGGTGCAGGGAAGAGGCCCATCTAGGGAGCCGACCGCCAGGAGACGATCGTCGTGCAGCCTGACACGGGGCGAGCGCTGCGCTGGCAATGCCGGTGCAAAGTCGAGCGAGCGCTTTTTCTTCCGGGTCGCACAACGCCACCTGGAGGACCGTTCTTCAGGATGAAGTCTTCGAGAGGCCTGCGATGGAGAGGCCGCTGCCCGTCGCACCGCAGCCGAACTCTGCTGGTGACCCGCGCATCCGCCCGGGGGATAGCCGTCATGCTGGGCGACAGTCTTTTCCACGTCGAGGCAGGACGGCCGGTAAACTGGCCGCTGCTACGCTCGGGCGCGCGCCGGATCTGGAGGTGCTGCGCGCCCCGAAATCCAATTACCTCCTGGCAGATCGGGAGGATCTGCTGTGCCTGCACGGGGAAGGAGCTGACAAAGAGCTGTCGTCCGGTCTGGAAGGGCATGAGACCGGCATAGATCCCACAAAGAAGAAGGAGAGAACAATGAAGCACTCACGATCGCGTTTCCTTTTACTCGTTGTCGCCCTGGCGATGCTCTTTACCCTGGCTGCCTGTGGGGGGCAAGAGGCGCCAGAAGTCGACGAAGAAGAACCCGTAGAAGAAGTTGATGCAGGCGAGGAGGTAGCGGCAGAACCCGAGGGCGAGCAGGTTACCGTCCGGGTTCTGACCATGCAGCAGGCAGGTCCGACGCCCGAAGAGATGAATGCCATCGTCGATTCGTTCAATGAGACCCAGCCCGGCATCGTCGTGCAGATCGACTACGTCTCCTACGATGCCTTACATGACAAAATCGTCACGTCGATGGCCTCCAGCCCGCCTGCCTATGACGTCATCCTCGTTGACGACATCTGGTATGCCGAGTTTGCCGATTCGGGCTACCTCTGGGATGTCACCGACCTCGTCGGCGACGAAACGATCTCCAATATCTTCGACTCCGCCTGGGGCATCTCCACCGTCGATGGCCGCATCTATGGCATGCCCTGGCTCCTGGATGCCAAATACTTCTTCTACAACGAAGCGCTGCTCAGCGAGGCCGGCTTCGACGCCCCGCCGCGCACCTGGGAAGAGCTGGTCGCCCAATCGCAAGCCATCAAGGAACAGGGCATTGTCGAGTATCCTATCGTCTGGTCCTGGGCCCAGGCCGAGGCGGCTATCTGCGACCTGGTGACGCTGCTGCAGGGCAATGGCAGCGGGTTTGTCGATGACCAGGGTAATCCGATCTTCAACGACGAGGCCGGCGTGGAAGCGCTGGCGTGGATGGTCGATACAGTCAACCAGGGCATCTCCAACCCGGCTTCCATCTCCTATGTCGAGGAGGACGTGCGTAACGTCTTCTCCTCCGGCAACGCCGTGTTTGCCACTAACTGGCTCTACATGTACGAGCTGGCCGACCTCGACCCGGCCGAGTCGCAGATCACGGGCGACGTGCGTATGGCCCTGATGCCCGTTTTCGAAGAGCAGCTTGCAGCGGGCGTCGATAGCGCCACCATCAACGGCTCCATGGGCTTTTCGGTCGTCGCCGGCTCGCCCAACGCCGAAGCCGCCTGGGAGTACGTGAAGTACCTCACCAGCGAAGCGATCCAGATGCAGTATGCGTCCCATCTGCTGCCCGTCTGGGAAACGGCTTATGAGGGTGAAAACCTGGAGACGCTGGCCGAGATGAACCCGGCTACAGAAGCCACCGTGCCGATGTTCAGCGAGCAGTTCCCCTATGCACACGTGCGGCCCAAGGTGCCCTTCTACCCCGAAGCCTCCAAGACGCTCCAGCTGGCGATGCAGCGCGCCCTCACCGGACAGGCATCGCCCCAGGAAGCGCTTGACGAAGCAGCGGCAACCTGGAACGAGCTGCGCGGAGAGTAGACCCAACAGCCGGCAGACGCCGGAATAAGGTTGGCGTGGTGGCGGGGGGAGAGCGCCGTAGCTCTCCCCCCGCCCAGAGTAACGTGCCGATGAATCCACCTTCCCGCCTTCGCCGCATGACCCTGCGCCAGCGCGAGGTCCTGGCCAGCCTGGGCTTCGTTCTGCCCAGTATCCTCATCATCGCCGCGGTCTCCGTTTTTCCCATCGTGGCGACCTTCGTGCTCAGTTTTACGGAGACGAAGATTGCCGAGCTGGTCCCCAGGGATTTTGTCGGCCTCAGCAACTACGCCGGCTACCTCTCCAACGCCACTTTCTGGGACACCATCGGCCGCACCAGCTACTTCACCTTCGTCTCTGTGGGCGTCGAGCTGCTGTTGGGGCTGGCTATCGCTGTCCTCATCCAGTCCCACCCACCCGGCTGGCGCTTTCTGCGTCTCAGCCTCATCATCCCCTGGGCCGTGCCCACCATCGTCAACGGCGCCCTCTGGCGCTGGATCTACAATGCCGACTACGGCGCGCTCAACGCCCTGCTCGTGCAGAGCGGCCTCGTCGAGCGTTATATCCCCTGGCTCACGCGCCCGTTTCTCTCGCTCAACCTGGTCATCCTGGCCGATATCTGGCATAGCGTGCCTTTTGTCGCCCTCATCCTCCAGGCGGCGCTGGCCACCATCCCCGACGAGCTGGAAGAGGCCGCCGCCGTAGACGGAGCTACCGCCTGGCAGCGCTTCCTGCACGTGCGCCTGCCGCTGCTGCGCGCGGCTATTCTCGTCGTGCTCGTCATCCGCACCGTGGAAGCGTTCCGCGTCTTCGACATTGTCTACGTCATCACCCAGGGAGGGCCCGCCTTCGGCACCGTGACCATCTCCTACCTCACCTACCTGGAAACCTTCTCCTACGGCAACCTGGGTAAAGGTTCTTCGCTCTCCTTTCTCATTTCCATCTTCACCCTGATTATGGCCCTTTTCTACTTCCGCATCTTCTATCGCTCGGAGCCGCGTTCATGAAACGGACAACGCCCCTGCAGAGGATACTCAAGCTCGTCTTCACCATCCTCGTCCTCCTTTTCATCTACGCGCCCGTTGCCTGGCTGCTGATCTCCAGCATCTCCACCCGCGCCGACCTGCTGGCCAAGCCGTTGCGCTGGATTCCGCCCAATCTCACCTTCCAGAACTACCGGGACATCCTCCTGCCGGGCACGGCCGTGTCGGAAGTAGCCGCGACCTTCAAGCGTACGTTATTGAATTCCTTTATTGTGGCCGGCTCCACCACGCTCATCTGCCTCTCCGTGGGCTCGCTGGCGGCCTACGCGCTGGCCCGCCTCCAGCTGCCGTTCCGCCGCTTCTACCTCGTCGGCATTCTCGCCACGCGCATGATCCCCGAAGTATCCCTGGTCATCCCCCTTTACATCATCGCGGCGCGCGCCGGCATGATCAACAATCCCATCACCCTGATCATTACCTACCTCAGCTTCGCTCTGCCCTTTGCCATCTGGATGCTGGCCGCCTTTTTTGAGACGGTGCCCCGCGAGCTGGAAGATGCGGCCACCATCGACGGCACGACCCGGCTGGGCACCCTCTTCCGGGTCATTCTGCCCGTCGCCGCCCCCGGCCTCGTCTCTACCGCCATCTTTACCTTCCTCCTGGCCTGGGACGAGTTCTTTTTTGCCCTCATCTTCACCAGCACGATTGAGGCCAAGACGGTTCCCGTCGCCATTGCCGAGTTCACCGGCCGTTATGCTGTAGACATTACGGCGATGATGACCGGCGGTGTGCTCGCCGCGCTGCCGCCCCTGCTCCTTGCCCTGCTCTTCCAGCGCTATATTGTCAGCGGCCTCGTCGCCGGCGCCGTCAAAGGGTAGCTGCCAGATGCGCGCCGTCGTCGGCATTGACCTGGGAGGCACCCTCGTGCGCGCCGGCGCCCTCGATCCAGAAGGGCAGCTGCTGGCGTGGGCGGAGACCCCTATTGAGGCCGCGCGCGGACCGGCAGCCGGCGTTCAGCGGATCACCGGCCTGGTCCACGACATTCTCCGCCAGATCGGGGCCGTGCAGCTTCTGGGCATTGGCATCGGCTCCACCGGCCCGGTAGACCGGCAACTGGGCGCCATTCAGAACCCACACACGCTGCCCACCTGGGAAAACGTAGACGTGGTCTCCCCATTGCAGGACCATTTCGGCGTGCCTGTCACGCTGGAGAACGACGCCGACGCCGCCGCGCTGGGCGAGTATTGGCGCGGGGCTGGCGGCGGTCTGGACCGGCTGGTCATGGTCACTGTAGGGACCGGCATTGGCGCTGCCTTTGTCTATCGTGGCGAGATTTATCGCGGCGTGCAGGGCCACCATCCCGAGACAGGGCACAACGTCATCGACGCCAGCGGCCCACCTTGCTATTGCGGCGCCTGTGGCTGCTGGGAAAGCCTCGCCTCGGGGCCGGCCATCGCCCGGCGGGCGCAGGAAGCGGTCCTGGAAGCCGCCACGCCGACCTCGCTGCTGGCTCGCGCCGGCGGCGACGTAACGGCTATCGACGCCCGCCTGGTGGCCGAAGCAGCAGCTGGCGGCGATCTCTTGGCCCGGCAGGTCATCGCGGAGTCGGCGCGCTACCTGGCCCTGGGCCTCGTCAACGTCATCCAGTTCCTGCTACCACAGCGTATTATTCTCGGCGGCGGCGTCATGCGCAGCTATGAGCTGTTCCGCCCCGTCGTTGAATCGGTCATTACCCAACACAACGTCATGGCGCCCACCCACCTCGTCGAGATGCGTCCTGCCCTGCTCGGCCAGCAGGCCGGGGTCGTTGGCGCCGGCTATGCTGTCTACCAGCTTCTCCAGGGAGAAAAATGAAAGTCAATCGCTACGTCGAAGATATCCTTGCCCAGCCACAAGCCCTGCAAGACACCGTGGCGCGCTACGAGCCCGCAGCCTTTACGCCCCTGGCGGAAGAAGTTCGCTCCGGCGCTTACGATCGCATCGTCCTCAGCGGCATGGGCTCCTCCCACTTCGCTGCCTATCCGGCCTGGCTGCGGCTGGTCCAACAGGGGCTGCCCGCCTGGACGGTCCCCAGCGCCGAATTACTGCATGATGCGCTCTCCCTGGTGACCGAGGAGAGCCTTCTCTGGCTGACCTCCCAATCGGGCGCCAGTATCGAGGTGCAGGCCCTCGTCGAGCGTCTGGCGCCGCAGCGCCCGCGTACCCTGCTGGCGACGACCGCCTATCCCGACAGCCCGCTGGGTAGCGCCGCCGGCGTTCTCCTGCAGCTCCACTTTGGCGACGAGTCCACGGTCAGCACCGGCAGCTACCTGACCACCCTCGCCGTGCAGCATCTGGCCCTGACGCAGATCGCCGGCGGCGACGTCGAACAGGCCATCCGGGACGTGGCCGGCACGGGCGAAGCGCTGGCGACCTATCTGGAGACATGGCAGCAACGGGTAGAGGAGTGGGTGCGGCTGGTGGGCGTGCCGCGACCCCTCTACATTGTCGGGCGCGGCCCTTCCCTGGCAGCCGTCGAAACGGGTAGCCTGATTATCAAGGAGTCGGCCAAATTCCCGGTGGAAGGTATGAGCGCGGCCCAGTTCCGCCACGGCCCGCTGGAAATGGCCGACGAGCGGCTGACCGTGCTCGTGTTCGCCGGCTCTGAAGCGGCGCGCCCTCTGAACGAGCGGCTGGCTCGGGAACTACAGGACTACGGAGCCGTCGTCGTCTGGCTCGATTGGACCCCACACCCTGCTTTGCCGACCGTGCTTCTGCCCTCTGCCTGCCCGGCGACCGCACCCATTGCCGAGATGGTCCCTTTGCAGCTACTCAGCCTGGCGCTGGCGCGGCAGACGGGCGTCGAAGCGGGCGTCTTTCGCCATATCGGTAAGGTGACCCGGACGGAGTAGGCGGGAACGCCCAGCAACGCGCCTGAGTCGTCCGCGAGTGCAGCCGCCGCGTCGGTGAAGCGGGTCCGGGCAAACAGCGCGTAGTGGACCTGCCAGCCTTCATCCGGGACGCCCGGCGGGGCCTTCTCCAACAGCTCGCGCACGACGCGGCTGAGCGGCCGTGGCCACCACCTGCACTTCCCCAGGAGGATGGCCTGCTCCTGCCAGCTGACGGCCACGACATCCACCTGGCTGTCCGGTGCCCAGTGACTGCCCACCATCTCGGGCAAAAGGGCGGGACGGCGGTGGCCATCACGCGCAGCCACTCCCGGCACAGCTCCTCAAAGGCCGTGACGCCGACAGAGGCGCGGAACTGCTCGGCGATGCGCTCCCAGAGCAGGACGGCCCGGCCGCGCTCAATCATCTACAGATGGGCCTCGATGAAACGAAAGGTGAAGCACAGGTAGGGCCGGCCAGATGATAGCGGCTGAGCGTGGTTGGCAAGTGCGATCGTCCATCCAGGTCCGAGAAGTACCTTTAATAAACATAGATTATGTTAATTTGTCGCTACTGATAATTCGCGCCAGGCTGCAGGTATTCAACATAGCTCGTCCCAGGGTGAACAGCAGCCCCAGTTTGTTCACGCCAAGTACGATGAGCAGAATAGCACCACAATCGGCGCCGGCATGTTTGTGTGCCTAAAGGGGCCCAGTATAATGTGAGACAAGATGACCGATCATCCCGGCGGTGAGTCTCTCGTAAGACAACTGCGCGCCATTCCTTTCTTCAGCGGGCTAGACGACCAGGTGATCCACGACCTGGCGCGAGACGCTCTCTGGCGCGAATATTCGGCGGGTGAAGTCATCTTCCTCGAAGGGGAGCAGTCACGTGGTCTCCATTATCTACAGAGCGGCTGGCTGAAGATTACGAAGTTTTCTCCTGACGGGCGGGAACAAGTTCTGCAATTCCTGGGACCGGGTGAAACATTCCACGTTATCGGCGTCTTCGCCAACCGTCCCAATCCGGCGACAGCCATCGCCCTGGAACCGGTCGGTATCTGGATCTTGCGCCGGGAAGCCGTGATGGCGCTGCTGGAGAAACATCCGCAGCTCGCCCGGCACGTCATCGAAAGAATGGCCGGTCGCGTCCTGGAGCTGGTTGGCCTGGTAGAGGATCTATCTCTGCGGTCCGTGACAGCTCGCCTGGCACGGTTGCTGGTC
>Ga0123333_10006609_pt1 | contig 10135 bp, 8 predicted proteins | sample BioC12SIPDNA_3_FD_89957 | JGI IMG/M metagenome (GOLD analysis project Ga0123333, IMG submission 89957) | Anaerobic biogas reactor microbial communites from Washington, USA - Biogas_R2_B C12 SIP DNA | ecosystem: Engineered > Bioreactor > Anaerobic > Unclassified | place: Washington, USA...
CGACTACTGCAAAAACGCCCTTGAAGCCGCCCTTATCAAAATGGAACCCTGACCGAAATACATGACCGGCTCCGATTACGGCGCCGGTTTTTTGTTTTTATCTCGTTATATTCATGAAAATACACTTTTTTACGATTTACAAACGGCGGATTTTGCGCTACAATGGGGTATGATGGATATTTCGACAATTATAAAGACATTGACATGCTGAATGGAGGCAAACGACATGGCAAAATGGAAGGTAGCGGTGGTGGGCTGCGGCAGCTTCGCCAACGGGCAGTATTTCCCCAACATCTCAAAGACCGCGGATGCCGAGTGCGTGGCGGCGGTGGACATAGTGCCGGAGCGCGCAAAGGCGGCTGCCGAGAAATTCGGCGTTCCGAACTGGTATTCGAGCGTTGAGGAGCTTATAGAGAAGTGCGATTTCGACATCGCCATCGACGCGGCGTCCATCCCGGCTCACTATGATATCAACATGGCGGTGCTGCGCTCGGGGCACCATCTCATTTCCCAGAAGCCGGCGGCGCTGACCGTCGACCTAATGACCGAGGAGATAGAGACGGCAAAGGCAAACAATGTGAAGTTCGTCTGCGTGCCGATTCATGTCATGACCCCCGACCAGATGATGGCAATGGAGATAATCGAAAAGGGTATCATCGGCAGGGTACTGTCGGTGAAATGCGTATCTGCCCACGGAGGCCCCGAGTATTTCCAGGGGCGGAAAAACGACCCCTCATGGTTCTACGGAGCCGACGCGGGGGCGATGTTCGACATGGGTGTCCATGCCCTGCACAAGGTCACCGGCATCATGGGTCCGGCGAAGCGGCTGGGCTGCATGGCGGCCACCGGCATGCGTGAGCGCATCTGCCGCTCGGGCGCCTTCGACGGCGTGAAGATAAAGACCGACTATCTCCCCGACACCTACTATATAGCGTTAGATTTCGGAGGCGACCGGGTAGGGCTTGTGGACACAGGTTTCCACGAGAGAGCCTCAAAGTGCCCGCCGCTTGAGATATACGGCGAGAACGGCGTTATCTCCTTCTACGATCACGGCGGCAAGTGGCCGGTTCCCGACGTCTATACCGACCTGCCCGAATACGGCCCCAGGGGCTGGAAGAAGGCGGATGAGTTCGTCGAGGACAAACGCCCCGAGTTCTTCACCCAGTGCTGCCCGCTTGCCGATATGGTGAACGCCCTGGAGAACGATTGTGAGCCGATGCTCACCCCCGAACATGCCCGCCACGTCATTGAGATAATGTCCCGCATGCACGAGGCATACGAGGGCGGAATCTTCATCGACCTCAAAACCACATTCTAAGACCGAGACGGAGAGGACAGAATATGAGCAAAATCAAAGCGGCGGTCATCGGAACCGCCCATCCCCATACGCCGACTTTATATAAATCGATAGCCCTGCGTGACGATGTGGAATTCATCGGCTGCGCCGATGTGCCCCCCTATGAGGGGGTTCACGGTTTGATAGAAGGCGAGCCGGGCGTCACCGGACGCATGAAGCAGGATTTCCCGCAGTATAAGGATCTTAAAGTCTACGCCGACTGGCGGGAGCTTGCCGACCTGCGCCCCCATGTTGCCATTGTGGGCGCCGACAACGCCGCTCACGCCGAGGCGGTCTGCTATCTGCTCTCCCTTGGCGTGCTGCCGGTAATCGAAAAGCCCATGGCTTACCGCTTTTCCGAGGCTGAAGCCATGTACCGCGCGTACCGCCGCTACGGCGTGCCCTTTATAACCAACTGGCCGGTGACCTGGTTCCCCGCATTCCGCCTTGCGAAGAAGTTAAATGACGAAGGGAAAGCGGGCCGGCCGCTCCGCTTCATTTACCGCAGTCCGGCGACCCTGGGACCTTATTCCTACGGCGGCAGCTATACAAACGATTTTCTCGCCTCTTCCTGGTGGTATCAGAAGGATCGGGGCGGCGGCTCGGTGATGGACTACGCCTGTTACGGCTGTATGCTTTCCACCTGGTTCTACGGAGTTCAGGCAAAGACCGCCACGGCTTTCGTCACCTCCTTCGGCACCTCTTACAGCGATGTGCCCGACTTCTCCCAGGTCACACTTGACTTCGGCGGTAAAATCGCGCAGCTTGAAGGCTCCTGGTCCACCATAGGCAACGGCGGTGTGCCCACCGGTCCCATTGTCTACGGCGACAGCGGAGTGCTCGTCTGCGACCGGAGTACTTCGGACGTGAAAATATTCACCGGGCTTCGCGCCAAGGAGCCGACGGCTGTTTTTGCCCCCGAACCGTTCGCTGACAGTCTGGGGAGCAATATAATCGACGCGCTGAACACCGGCGTTATCCGGGAGGAGACGCTCACCCCCGAGTTTAACCTCAAGGCTTTCGCCGCCCTTTCCTCCGCAGCCGAGGCGGGGGAGGAGAAGCGCACGGTGGCGGTTCACGACTGCGCGCCGATAATCAACACAAATATAATGTAATCTGCGAGGTAATATAACATGCCAAAAGCCCTTAGAGTCGCCATAATCGGCACCGGCATGGTGGCAAACGCCGCCCATCTTCCCGCCCTCACCCACCTGCGCAAACAGGGGATTGTCGACATTGTGGGCTGCGCCGACATACGCGAGTCCGCCGCCGCCGAGACGGCAAAGCGCTACGACATTCCCGCGTTTTTCACCGATCCTCAGGCTATGCTTGACAGCCTGAAGCCCGACTTTGTGGCGGTGACCACTCCCAATATGTACCACAAGAAATGGACGATAGCCGCTCTGCGCGCCGGCGCCAACGTCGCCTGCGAAAAGCCCATGGCGCTGAACGTCGCCGATGCCGAGGAGATGTTCGCTGTCGCCCGTGAGTGCGGCAGGCTGCTTTTCCCCTGCCAGTGCATGAGATGGCGCAACTACATGCAGACCGCCAAATACCTCGTCGATCAGGGGGAGTTAGGCGCTCCCTACTTCTCGGACATTGCCTTCATCCGCCGCTGGGGCATTCCCACCTGGGGCATGTTCCATATGAAAGAGCACAACTACGGCGGCCCCTTCTGCGACCTTGGCGTGCATCTTATCGACTCGCTGCTCTGGGTCTGCGGTAATCCCAAGGTTGTGGCGGTGTCCGGCTCGGCATACACAAAGCTGGCTCATCAGGGAGATGAGATTCTGCTCGACATCGCCGAGAGCGGCGCATACAAGGGGGTTCTGACTCCCCGCCCATATGATCACCGCGAGTTCTCGGTGGAGGAGTTCGCAACCGGATTTCTGCGCCTCGAGGGCGGTTTCTCGGTGAATTTCAAGTTCTCCTGGGCTATAAATCTGCCCACCACCAACCTGAACATGGTTATCTGCGGCGACAAGGGCGGATTCTCGCTCAATGACGACACCCTATATAAGAACACCGGCAAGTATCAGTCGGAAATCAAGGTGAAAGCCTTCGACAACCGCCCCTACAAGGGCACTCCCTTTGAGCAGCACTGGTACATGTATGAGCATATAATGGACGTTCTTGACGGCAAATGCGAGCCGCTGGTTCAGCCCTATCAGACGCTGGAGGTCACAAAGGCTATACAATGCTTCTACCGCTCCGCCGAGGAGGGACGGGAGATCCGCGCCGACGAACTGGGCTGATACGGGAGAGATATAAGGATATTAATATATTAAGTGAAAGACATTAAAACATCCGCCCTGCGCGGGGAGGTTGTATGAAAGACATTAAAGCAGTAATAATCGGATTCGCCCACATGCACTGCAACGAAATCAGCCTGTACATCGCCGAGGAACCGGCTATGTCGCTGGTGGGCATTGCCGACGTTGCCCCCGAGATTCCCGAGCCCACCGCTGCACGCTACACCCGGGCATGGAACATGGCGAATGTGGCGGAGCAGCATGATCTCACACCCTATGAGGACTACCGGGTGATGCTGGACGAATTGAAGCCCGATCTTGCCTTCATCCTCTGCGAAAACGCCGTTAAAGCCGAAGTCTCGCTTGAATGCGCCCGCCGGGGAATCAATATAAGCATCGAAAAACCCATGTCCGACAGCCTTGATAGCGCCCTGCTTATCGAGTCGTATGTCAAACGGTATAACATTCTTGCGGTGGTGAACTGGCCTGTGGTCTGGCGCCGGCAGGTCAACGCGCTGATTGACGCCTATGCTAAGCAGCCGCTGGGCGGGCTTATAAAACTGCGCTATATCAACGGCCACACCGGTCCTCTGGGCGTGGGCGCCCGTCACCGGGGCGTTCAGGGCGCCGCCGAGGTATTAAGCGACGAACAGCGCTCAAAGATGTGGTGGTACCGCACGTCCCCCGGCGGCGGAGCCTTCCTCGACATGCAGTGCTACGGCTGTCTTTACAGCAACCGCTTCATCCCCGAGATGCCGATAGACGCGACCGCCGTCGCCATGAACCTGAACACCCCCTACTGCGAGTGTGAGGACAACACCTCGGTCATTATCCGCTATCCGAGTGTAATGTCCTCCTCCGAGGGCACCTGGACGATCCCCAACGCCGCCATGCCCGCAGGCCCTGCTCTTTTCTGCCGAAACGGCGTCATGTGGATAGAAAAGACCGGCGGCGGCTTTGAGACCCGCGCCATGGATATTTACGGCGAGCCGGTTTCACTTGACGGGTATACTCAACCCGAGACCCTGCGCCATATGCCCACGCATCTTGCGGCGCACCTGCTTGACGGCGGGGAGCTGATCCCCGCGGTTACCCTGGGGTTCAACATTCAGGTTATGGCGCTGCTGGACGCCGCCATGAAATCGGCGGCATCGGGCAGAACCGAACCGGTCAGGAGCGAGCTGTGGGCGAAGTGACCGCGCTCATAGCGGACATACAGCACTGCTCGCTTCACGACGGGCCGGGCATACGCACCACCGTCTTTGTGAAGGGCTGTCCCCTGAACTGCGTCTGGTGCCACAATCCCGAATGCATATCCCCCCGTCCCGAGGTCATGTACCACGCCGACAAGTGCATCGGCTGCGGGCACTGTGCCGAGGGCTGCTTCTCTGGCGCGCGGGTGACATGCGGGCGGGAGATGACCCTTGACGAAGTCATGGAGGAGCTGCGGCGCGACAAGCCCTACTACGGCGGTTCGGGCGGGCTTACCCTCTCGGGGGGCGAGCCGGCGATATATCCGGAGTTCTCCGCGGCTCTCCTCGACCGCTGCGCCGCCGAGGGGATAGGCAGAGCCCTTGAAACCTCGCTGTACGCGGCTCCCGAAGTGCTGATGCCCCTCCTTCGCCGCTGCGACATAGTAATGTGCGATCTCAAACACAGTGACCCGGAGCTGCACAAAAAGTATACCGGCGCCGGCAACGCGCTGATTCTCGAAAATCTGCGGCTGCTGGACAGCCTCGGCATACCGATAATTCTCCGCACCCCGGTGATAGCCGGTCTGAATGACGACGATGAGAATATCACCGCCGCCGCCGTTATCGCCGCATCGCTGAAAAATCTCAAGTATTACGAGCTGCTGCCCTATCATCCGCTGGGCGTATCAAAGGCCGCCGCCCTCGGCAGGGAACAGACAATTTTTGAGGCGCCTTCCCCCGAGCGGTTCAGGGAGCTTGCCGAAATTGTCAAAAGCCGTTCGGTTCCCCTGCGGATCGCCGGACGAGGCACCGATATATGATAAGAATCTGATAAAACATGAAATACTGACAACATTCTGTTTGGTGAAATATGAACTACAAAGAACGACTTGCCGAACTGCGAAAAACTAAAATCCGTCACACGCTGGAAAAGCGGGGGCAGCAGGGCTATATGAACGCCGACGACTACGGCACCGTTCCCCTTCCCGAGGGTTATAAGTTTACGCCTGTCCCCAATTCCCCCAACGGCGGTTTTTACGGCTACACCGGCATGGCGGAAAACTACTGCCGCATGCTGGACGGACATCCTATATATGTTGACCCGCTGGAGATGCTCTGCGGGCGCTGGCGCGACATGATGGTTAACTACCGCCGCGCCACCCGCTGGGACGAGGCGCGCTTCCCGTTCGATGAGCTGAAGCCCGCCCATGAACTTTATAACATCACCCACGGCATAGACAACGACTCCCACTTTGCCTGCGATTACCGTATCGGCTTCGAGCTTGGCTTCGGCGGGCTGCTTGACAAGGTGCGCCGGTACGCTGAGATAAATACAGACAAAAAGGAATTTTACAACGCCGAAGAAGCGGTACTGCTCGCAATAATGCGCTTTATCGGGCGGCATATCGACGAGATCGAGCGTCTGCTTGAAAGCGAGGAGCGCCCCGAGATACGCGCCTCGCTTGAAGCTATGCTTGAGTGCAACCGCAATGTGATTGCCAAGCCGCCAAAGACCTTCCTTGAAGCCTGTCAGTGGACGGCGTGGTTCAACTGCGTGTCGCGCATCTACACCCGCGACGGCGCCGGCTTCCAGCTTGACGGCCTGCTCTATCCCTATTACAAGGCGGATATCGAATCGGGCAGGCTTGACCGGGATACCGCCCGCTTCATCATGTCGAATCTGCTGCTCATCGACCCCCATTATTATCAGCTGTCGGGCGTCGACGAGAACGACAAAGATCTGACAAACGAGCTTTCATATCTTATCCTCGACGCGGCGCACGATCTGAACATCGCCGCCAATCTCACCGTTCGGGTGCACGAAAACTGCGATCCCGAGTTTCTGCGCAAGGCTGTCACCTGCCTTTTCCGCGACCGGAACGGCTGGCCCCGCTTCTGCGGCGACGACAGTCTGGCAAACGGCTATATGAAGAACGGCTTCGACAAAGCCACCGCCCGTCAGCGCATCGCCGTCGGCTGCAACTGGATGGCTATACCAGGTCGCGAGTTCCCCATGAACGACACGGTGAAGATAAACGTGGCGAAGGTCTTCGAGGTCGCCATGTCAGAGATGAAGGGAATGGGCGCACGCTCCACAGAGCTGCTGTTCCAGCTGTTCAGAGTCCATCTTGAGAAGGCGATAGCCGCCACAGCGCAGGGCATTCACCTCCACATAAAGCATCAGGCGGACGTCACCCCCGAGCTTGTCATGAACCTGATGATGAACAACTGCATCGAGAAGGGCGAGGATATCTCCCGCTGCGCCGAAATATACACCATAGGCATTGACGGCGCGGGGCTGGCTGTCGCCGCCGACTCCTTCGCCGCTCTTGAACAGCGTGTTGAGCGCGAGGGGATTTTAGACTGGGATACAGTGTATTCCGCGCTGGAGAGCGATTACGCCGGCACCGAGGGCGAACGCACCCGGGCTATTCTCTCATCAGCCGAGCGCTACTGCGGAGGGAACACCGCGGGCGACCGCTGGGCGGTGCGCATAACCGAATACTTCACCGAAGCCATATCGACCCACCCGCTGACCTGGGACGGCTCCATGCGTCTGATTCCCGGCTGGTTCTCCTGGTCGCGCACAATCGAATACGGCAAGGTTGTGGGCGCCACCCCTAACGGACGGCACAGCGGCGCGCCAATATCCCACGGCGCCAACCCCAACCCCGGCTTCCGTCCCGACGGCGCCGCCACCGACATGTCCACCGGCATAGCGGCGGTTCAGCCGGGGAGAGGCAACACCGCGCCCCTGCAGCTTGAGTTCGACCCGAAAATCAGCGAAGAGGAGGGGGGGATTGATCGGGTGCTTGACCTGATAACCACCCATTTCAGACTCGGCGGCACCCTTATCAATATCAACGTGCTTGACGGCGAAAAGCTAAAAGCCGCACACGCCAACCCCGACCTCTACCCCGACCTTGTTGTGCGGGTCACGGGATTTACCGCCTACTTCGCCACCCTCTCGCCCGAATTCAGACAGCTGGTAGTCGACCGCTTCGTCAAGGGGTTCTGATATTCGCGCATAGAAAAGGAGCTGTATCAAAACTTTTTGATACAGCTCCCTGTTTGTTTCCGGCTTTATTCGAGAATGTTGGTAGTCAGCTGATCGACGCCCCAGCCGATGAGCTCATAGGCGCGGTCGGGATCGTCCACCGTCCAGGTGTTGATTACAATGCCCTTTGAATGGAGGACTTTGATATTCTCCGCAGTTAGAGCTGAGTGGTGGATGTCAAGGTTCATTTTATGCTCGACAAGCAGGTCGGGAAGTTCATCGGTATACTTTGAGGTGAGGAACTGGCAGTCCTGCTCGGGACGCACCTGCTTAACGAGTATCAGGTTGTTGAGATTGAAGGAGATGAAGGTGGTGTGCTCCAGATATCCGTCGAAAATCTCAACAAGGGCGCGGATCTCCTCAAGCGTGAAGGCGCTCTTGAGTTCGGGCACGCAATGCTTGCCGTAATGCTGACATATCTTGCGGTACTCGGAGGGCAGGCATAGTATCAGATCGCCCCGATCGCTCCTGCCGTCGATATCCTTCAGTGTCAGGGCGCGCAGGTCGGCAAGGGCGGATTCCTCCATCACAAGGTCTGTTTCACAGATACGCCCGGAACGTCCGTCGTGGTTGCAGATGAAATGCCCGTCGCCGGTGCGGTAGATGTCGGTCTCGACGCCGTAGTAGCTGCGGTTTCCGGCTGCGATGAAAGCGGCGGCGGTGTTCTCGGTCTCCAGACTGCTCACACCCCGGTGAGCCACCATTTTGGTTCCGCCCCGATGTGTCAGTTTTATGGTATCACTCGGCATAATGTCTCTCTCCTTTGCGGGTTATATGAATTAACCGTATTATATCACCCGGTCTCGGGTTTGACAAGTATGTTTGCCTATATTTGCGCAATAACCTGATAAATGTACTTGATTTTACACAGGCGCGAGGTTATAATACGATATGAGCTTCAACAAAAACGAACTACAATACGGAAAGGAAACAACCATGCCGTACACAGTGAAAAAGATAGACGTGCACGTACACACCCGGGATTTCGGCGGCATTGAGATGCCCCGCCGGGACGGCTCCACCTATGCCGGACCGCAGCGTATCCGAGAGATGTACGACGACTGGGGAATCGAATTCGGCATACTGCTGGGCGGGATAAGCACCTTTGCCTCCGCCTGCACCATATCCAACGAAGCCCTCTGCCTCATCGCGCGGAAGTACCCCGAAACCTTTAAGTGGTTCATGGATTTAGACCCCCACATGGGAAGAAACGACGCCACCACCGACTTCACCGCTTTCATCGAGCATTATCGGGCGCTGGGCGCCCTGGGCGTGGGCGAGATATGCGCAAGCCTGCCCTTTGAAGACCCGCTTGTTAAGAACCTGCTTCGTCACTGCAGCGACTGCGGCGTGCCGCTGACCTTCCATCTGGCACCGGCTGCCATCGGACATTACGGTCTTGTGGACTCCCACGGTCTGCCAGGGCTTGAAGGAGCGCTGAAAGCATATCCGAATATCAAGTTCCTCGGTCACTCCATGATGTTCTGGTCGCATATATCGGGGGACGTCACACCCGAAAACATGAATATATACCCCTCCGGGAAGGTCACTCCCGGCGGACGGCTGGGCGAGCTGCTTGACGAATATCCCAACCTCTACTGCGACATGTCGGCGGGCTCCGGCGGAAACGCCTTCTTACGCGACCACGAACACGCCTGGCGCTTCATCGAGAAGTACCCCGACCGGCTGCTTTTCGGCACCGACATCTGCGCCCCGCACAACTTCTTCCCCCTCTCGGGCTGGCTTGACGAGTCGCTGATGAAGGGCTGCATATCACAGGAGAATTACAACCTCATCTGCCGCGGCAACGCCGAGCGGATAATACTTAACGCCAGATAAGGATAACGACCTCATGGATCTATCGAACTTCGCCGTCCCTCTGTTGATTTTCGCTGTTCTGATGAACGGCCTATACTCAATAATACTGAAACCCGCGAACAGCCGCTGTAAGTCCACCGCCGAGCTGCAGCTTTTTAACGCCTGCTTTACGGTGGTGGCGATGCTGCTTGCCGGCGTCTATGCCCTTCTTCGCGGCGGGCTCTATATGCCCCCGTCGGGCGTGCTGGTGGCTGCGCTGTTCGGCGCGGGCTTCTCGGTCTGCGTCTTTACCAATCTGATGGCGCTCAGCTCCGGCCCCCTGTCGCTGACCATGCTGCTGATAAACTTCAGCGTCGTCATGCCCCTGCTTTACTCCTTCTGCGTGCTGGGCGAGAAGATAACGGTATTCCGTATCATCGGCCTGGCGCTCTTTGCGCTCTGCATGATCTTCTTCACCAACCCCAAGGTCAACGACGGC
>Ga0123333_10006610_pt1 | contig 10134 bp, 8 predicted proteins | sample BioC12SIPDNA_3_FD_89957 | JGI IMG/M metagenome (GOLD analysis project Ga0123333, IMG submission 89957) | Anaerobic biogas reactor microbial communites from Washington, USA - Biogas_R2_B C12 SIP DNA | ecosystem: Engineered > Bioreactor > Anaerobic > Unclassified | place: Washington, USA...
CGCTCTTTAGCCTGGTTAGCACTTGGGCGGCGCGCGGCCTCAATCCTTTCTCCCACTGCCTCACGCTGCTGCAGTCCGCGGCCGCGCCCCCCTAACTCCCTTACCCTAACGCTGAACAGTTACAAGCGCGGGTGCATTTGCGTAAAGTGCATCTGCGTGTATAATAGTGGAGGAGCCGTCACTTGATACTGCGGCTTAAAGATCCCTGGAGTTCGAAAGGAAACATCGAGATGAGAATCTATGTCGGTAATCTGTCGTATCAGGCGGCGGAGGATGAGCTGCGAGAGCTGTTCGAAGCCTACGGTGACGTGGCCGAGGTCAGTGTAGTGACCGACCGGGAGACCGGACGTTCGCGTGGATTCGCGTTCGTCGAGATGCCCAATGGGGATGAGGCTAGGGCAGCAATCGAAGCGCTGGACCAGAGAGAGCACCAGGGCCGCACGCTCCGTGTCAACGAGGCGCAGCCTCGTCAGCAGGATCGTCGGTCGTCCAGTGGACCGCGCCGCTCCGGCGGTGGTGGACGCCAGGGACGCTAGCCGTTCTGTCTTACCTCTGATACTCAAACCCCCAGGCCCAGCCTGGGGGTTTTGACTGCACATCCCACTGATCTATACTGATTCCGAATGCGCGCTGCAGATCGGGTTCTGAAGGAGGGTGGACATGCACATCTTGGGGGTTGACATAGGGGGGTCGGGCATCAAGGGATCGCCGGTCGATACAGAGAGCGGCAGGATGCTGGCCGAGCGCTTTCGTATCCCAACCCCTGAGGGCGCGAAGCCAAGCGATGTCGCGGGTATCGTGGCTGAGGTGGCGCGGCACTTTGAGTGGCAAGGTCCCATCGGAGCGGGATTCCCTGCTGTGATCCAGGGCGGCATTGCGCGGACGGCAGCCAATGTCGACGCGAGCTGGATCGGCACCAATGCCGAGGAGCTGTTCAGCACGGCGACCGGCTGTCCTGTGCGTGTTCTGAACGACGCTGACGTTGCAGGGATTGCCGAGATGCGTTTTGGCGCCGGGCGGGATCGCCAGGGGGTCGTGTTCATTGTCACCGTTGGGACAGGGTTGGGAACGGCCCTGTTCACAGATGGGGTGTTAGTACCCAACACCGAGTTGGGCCATATCGAAATGGACGGTCAGGATGCCGAGTGGCAGGCCTCCGACGGCGCGCGCCAGCGCGAGTCGCTCAAATGGCGCGACTGGGCCACGCGGTTTGACCGATACCTTAACAAGATCCAGGCTCTCTTCTGGCCAGACCTGTTCATCATTGGGGGTGGGGTCAGCAAGAGAATGAGCAAGTTCGTGGATGTGTTGACAGTCAAGACGGAACTGGTTCCGGCGCAGTTGCGTAACCGTGCGGGGATCATTGGTGCTGCCGTAGCGGCTGAAGCGCTCGAGGTGCAACCGTCGACGGTATCGTGACTCTCGCGCCGCGAGGTAGGGATCGGGCATTCTGCTTACGCAGCTGGGCTGACCTTGAGTGGTCAGCCCAGCTGCGTTGTCTGCGTGGTGGCCGGCGCGTGCCGAAGCTAGCGATAGCGCCCCAGCTGCTTGGCCAGGTCGACAATGTACCGGAAGTTGTCCAAGCTCACGCTGGAGGGGACGGAGTGGTCGGAAGAGAAGATGTAGCCTCCCTGTTCTTTGAGGGCCGGGATCATCCGTTGCATCTCGGCTTCAATAGCTTCTCGATCGTCCCAGAGCACGGCGTTAATCCCTCCGTGCAGCAGCAGATCCTGCCCAAAGGTCTGTTTGATGGCGATAGGATCCATGCCTGCTTTGACCTCCAGAGGGTTGAGGCCGTCGATCCCAATCTCAACGAACTCGGGCAGGAAGGGGCGCACATCACCACAGGAATGCAGGCGCACCCGCGCTCCTTTACTGTGGGCCCAGTCCACGGCGCGCTTGTGGACCGGCTTGAGCAGTCTTCGGTAGGTGCGGACTGAGAAGAACTGGTTCTGCTTGTAACCCATATCGTCAGGCCACTGGACTTCATCGAATGTAAAGCCGGCATCCCAGACCCGGTCCAGCAGCGCGATATTCACGTCGAGGAAGTGGTTGAACATGTCTACGCACCACTCGGGGTCGTCCAACAGCGCCATCAGGAGCCGCTCCGTGCCGACGGTCCACGAGTGCGTGACGTCAAAGCCAAACCACAGCCCTGCCTCTATCCAGTAACCCTCCCGGCGCCACGTCGGGTAGTTGGCCTTCAGATGATCCCAGGGGATGCGGTCATCGCTTGGAACCATGCGATCCTTGGCCTCTCTCCAGGCATCGGGACCGTTGATCCGAAAGTCGAGGAACTCCGGTGTCGAAGCGATGTGCTTCCAGTTCTTGAGTGTCGCCCCCCATGCGGTTGTCTGCGTGACGTACTCATCGGTCTCATCGATCACCTCGACAGGATAGCGGGGGCTGTTATCTACCCCGATGTGAGCAATGCGATCGAGGCCGAAGTACTCCACGTAGCTGACGTTCTCCGGCATACCCTCACAATGCCATCGTTCGATCGTGGCATTCCACGGCGAGTCGGTTACCGGGATGCGGTCGGCCTCCCGGTGATCGTACATGCGACGAATGCGTTCGTGGCTGGTGAGTTCACCCATGGCGTTGGAGTGGTGCGCCTATCTAGCGCGTGCCTCTTTGATCCACTGAATGACCTGGCGGGCTGTTTCGGTGATCTTCCCATAGTCGCCCGCCGCGAGCCACTCTTTGCGAACGGCCGCGCTACCCAGGCCGACACAGACCGCTCCGGCCTTGATCCAGCCCTTGACGTTGCTCTCTTCGGCAGAGACCCCGCCGGTGGGCATCAGTCTCGTCCAGGGCATAGGCGCCATCACGGCCTTGATGAAGCCCGGTCCGCCTACCTCAGTGCCGGGAAAGACCTTGCAGATCTCTACGCCCAGCTCCTCCGCGGCGGAGATCTCGCTCACCGTCCCACAGCCGGGCATATAGGCAACCTTGCGGCGGTTGCAGACCTTGGCGACGTCGGGGTTGAGCATAGGGCCGACGACGAAGTTGGCGCCGTATGCCATGGCCATCCCTGCCGTCGGTGCATCCACGACGGAACCCACGCCGAGGATGACATCGGGCCTGGCCTGAGCGAAGTAGGGGACGAGCTCCTTGAAAACTTCCATCGCCAGGTCGCCACGGTTGGTGAACTCCACAACCCGTGCGCCGCCCTCTGCTAGCGCGTGGACGACCTTCTTGCAGATCTCCACGTCGCCGTTATAGAAAAGTGGCACGAAGCCAACATCGATCATCGTGGTCAGAACCGTAAGACGGTCAAATCGAGCCATGATTCCCTCCTCAAGGGTAGCAGTATAGGTGGCACGAGGTCCGGCGCTGTGGCGATCGCCAGCCCTGGCGATCGCCTGCCGCCGCAGGCCCGTGCGGTCGGCGCCAAGCCATTTGAAGGATCAACGGCTGACGCGGCCCGACGCATCACCCCCCATCAGTTTCTCGACCTCGTCAACGCTGACGAGGTTGAAGTCGCCGATGATGGTGTGCTTCAGACAGGATGCCGCCACGGCAAAGTTCAGTGCCTGCTGCTTGTCTTCATACGTAAGCAGGCCATAGATCAAGCCGCCCATAAAGCTGTCGCCGCCGCCCACGCGGTCTACGATCGGGACGATGTCAAAGGTCGGCGCAATGTACGTCTTGTCCGCGTGCCACAGGATCGCGCTCCAGGTGTTGTGACTGGCGGACAACGACCCTCGTAACGTGATGGCGATGGTTTCCAGGTTGGGGAAGCGCTCCTTGAGCTTGGCGCAGACATACACATAGGCATCAGCTTCGACTTTGCCGGCAGTCACATCGGCCTCAGGAGCCCGGATCCCGAAGACTTTGTCGGCGTCTTCCTCGTTGCCGATAGCTACGTCGGCGTAGCTGACAAGTTCCGGCATTACCTCGCTCGCCTTCTTGCCCCATTTCCAGAGCTTGCTGCGGAAGTTCAGGTCGCATGAGACGGTGAGCCCCATCGCCTTGGCCGCCTTGACAGCTTCCAGACAGACGGTCGCGGCTCCCTCAGAGATCGCCGGGGTGATTCCGGTCCAGTGAAACCACGTGGCGCCCTCGAAGGCCCCTTCCCAGTCAACCATACCAGGCCGGATGGTTGCTAGCGCCGAGCCCGACCGGTCGTAGATGACCTTGCTGCCGCGTTGTACGGCGCCATTCTCCAGGAAGTAGATCCCCAGACGCTCGCCTCCCCGCACGATGTGGGTGGTGCCGACGCCGAACTGACGAATGTAGTTGAGGCAGGCGTCGCCGATGTCGTTCTTGGGTAATCGTGTCACGTACTCCACCGGGAGGCCGAAGTTGGCCACTGAGACGGCTACATTGGCCTCTCCGCCGCCATAGATGACCTCGAAGCTGCGGGCCTGCACGAAGCGCTCAAATCCGGGGGGGGCGAGTCGCAGCATTATCTCTCCGAAGGTCACGATCTTGGTCATAGCTCACTCCTTAGTGGACTGATGAACGTATTGACAGCAGCGGAGTTATCTTATATCTTGCCCAAGACCTGTCAAGACAGACTCCGTGTAGGGGGCGATGGGACGGCGTGCCTTCCACGGTCGTATTCAGCGTGTGAGGAACAACGCGGAGGAGCTATGACAAGAACCGGAGCTCTGGTGGAGCCGCTGCGACGTATTCACATACGTATGCGCGACGCGATCGTGGCTGCCTGTGAGGCCCAAGAGGCAACACTGCTCTCAGGCGTGGCCCACGATGGCGTCGGCGACACGCTCTATGTCATTGATCGAGTCGGCGAGGATGTGCTGTTGGAGGCATTCGATCGTGAGATTGCCTCGTTTGGCACGATTGTGCTCATTGCCGAAGGGCTGCCCGATGGCGGGCAAGTGGTCTTGCCCAAGGGCGCGACGGCATCCAGTGCGCGATGGCGCGTTATCGTCGATCCAATCGATGGCACGCGGGGCCTGATGTATCAGAAGCGCAGCGCCTGGATCCTCACGGGGGTTGCCCCAAACCTGGGAGAGGCGACGGCCCTTAGCGATATCGTGGTGGCGGTCCAGACGGAAGTGCCTCTGGTGAAACAGCATCTGACGGACCAGGTGTGGGCCGTGCGGGGCACAGGGGTCCACGCCGAACGGGTCAACCGCCTGTCGGGTACACAGATGCCGCTGACGCTGAGGCCCTCACAGACCGGCACGATTGCCCACGGGTTTGCCACGGTTTCGCGTTTCTTCCCCGGGGCGCGGGACGTACTAGCCGCGGTCGACGATGAAGTAGTCGCCAACGTTCTCGGCCCTGTGGTGCCAGGAAAGGCCCAGTGCTTCGAAGATCAGTACATCTCCACCGGTGGGCAGCTCTTTGAACTTATGGCGGGGCACGACCGGTTCGTCGCCGACCTGCGGCCATTGGCAGAACGGGTGTTGCGTGCGCGAGGACAGGCCCTGGGGTTATGTTGTCACCCTTACGACATCTGCACCGCGCTCATTGCTCGCGAGCTCGGCGTGATTCTGACCGCTCCCAACGGCGCTCGACTGGATTGCCCGCTGGACTTGGGCACCGATGTCGCATGGGTCGGGTATGCGAACGATGCGATCTGGCGACAGGTCGAAGGTACGCTCCAGGCGACGTTGCGCAGACACGGGCTCTTGTAGCGTGGTGGCCACGGCCTGGGCTTGGAAATGCGGAGCGCCAGCCCGTTCGGTGGGAAGGGAAGACGGGGAGCCGCGACGCTGCGGCTCCCCGCCGATGGTCTAGCCGACTTGGTAGTTGGGCGGTTCTCTGGTGATGATGATGCTGTGTGGGTGACTCTCGGCAAGCCCGGCTCCCGTGACGCGTGTGAAACGGGCTTTTGCACGCAGATCGGCGAGGGTAGCAGCGCCGGCATAGCCGAGACCTGACCTTAGGCCACCAACGAGTTGGTACACGTACTCGTGTAGGGGGCCCTTGTAGGGGACCCGTGCCTCAACACCCTCGGGAACGGCCTTGCCACTACCATCCTGACCGGTGCCGTAACGGTCGCGGCCATATCCCCGCATCGCCCCCAAGCTACCCATGCCGCGGTATTCCTTGAAACGTCGGCCGTCGTAGAAGACGACCTCGCCGGGGGCCTCGTCAAGGCCAGCCAGCATACTGCCGAGCATCACCACGTGCGCACCGGCGGCGATGGCTTTGACAATGTCGCCGCTGTACTTGATGCCACCATCACCGATAGTGGGAACCCCGTAGGCCGCGGCTGCCTTCGCGCACTCGTGGATCGCGGAGAGCTGCGGCATTCCGGCACCGGAGATGATGCGCGTGGTGCAGATCGAACCCGCGCCGACACCAACTTTGACCACATCGGCGCCTGCCTCGATGAGCGCAACGGTGCCTTCCGCTGTCACCACGTTTCCGGCGACGATGGGCAGATCGGGGGCGACATCGCGGATGCGCCGGATCGCGCGCAGCACGCCGGCCGAGTGACCATGTGCTGTGTCGATCACCACGATGTCGAGTCCGTACCCTACCATCAGCGTTACACGTTGCTCGAGGTCGGCGCCCACGCCCACAGCAGCGCCCACGACGAGCCGGCCCTGGCTGTCGGAGGCGGCGTTGGGGAAGTCGCGTGCTTTCTGGATATCCTTCACCGTGATGAGCCCACGGAGGATGTTGTTCTCGTCCACGAGCACCAGTTTCTCGATCCGGTGGCGGTGCAGTAGCTGCTTGGCGTCCTCGATGTCAATATCCACGGGCGCAGAGATGATGTTCTCCGACGTCATGAACTCTGTCACGGGTTGATCGTAGTCCTTCGGATCGACGAAGCGGAAGTCACGGTTTGTGAGAATGCCTACGAGGCGTTTGTCGGCTTCGGTGATGGGCACACCACTGATATGATACGTGGACATGATCTCCTCGGCTTCGCGCAGGGTTGCGGTCGGCGGTAGGGTGATCGGGTCCACGATCATGCCGGATTGGGAGCGCTTGACCTTGGCCACCTCGGTTGCCTGATGCTCGGGCGACATATTCCGGTGGATAATCCCCAGACCGCCTTCGCGGGCCAACGCGATCGCCAGCGGTGCCTCTGTGACCGTGTCCATCGCGGCGGAGATGATCGGTACCGCGAGTCGTATCTTGGGCGTCAACTGCGTACTGACATCGGTCTCGTTTGGCAGCACTTCAGTGTAGCCTGGAACAATCACGACGTCGTCAAATGTCAGGGCCTCAGACCGGCCGAACAGCGCCTCGTTGCCCATGCGTACCTCCCCCTCTTAGGTCAGTTTGGGCTATTCTAGACGCAATATCCGATTCGTCTAGAGCGAAATGGCACGAGGCGCGTAGCTTGGCCACGCGCCTCGTATCGATGTAACCCGATTCAACTGAGGTGCTCGATGATGGCGTCGGCGAGCGCCTGCGTGCCGACGACGGTGGCATCGGGGCGTCCCGGTTTCAGGTCGGGTGTCACGACACGGCCTTCTGCCACGACGGATGCGACTGCGGCTTCGACGCGCATTGCCGCTTCGATCTCACCCAGGTGTCGCAACATCATTGCCGCGGTGAGAACTGTCGCGATTGGATTCGCCTTGTCCTGTCCTGCGATATCCGGTGCCGAGCCGTGAACCGCCTCAAAGACAGCGGCCTCATCGCCGATATTCGCTCCAGGCGCCACACCCAGTCCACCCACCAGCCCGGCGCACAGATCGCTGACAATGTCGCCATAGAGATTGGGCATGACCAGAACATCGTATCGCTCAGGCTGAAGAACCAGTTGCATACACATGTTGTCGATGATGAGATCCTGGAAGGCGATGTCGGGGTAGTCGGCGGCAACCTCGTGCGCGACGCGCAAGAAGAGTCCGTCGGTGACCTTGAGGATGTTGGCCTTGTGAACTGCAATGACCTGGCGCCGTCGATTGGCGCGCGCGTACTCAAAGGCGAAGCGTACCACACGCGTTGATGCCTTGCGCGTGATGATGCGGACCGCCTCGGCCGCCTCGTCGGGGACGACCTCGTGCTCGATGCCCACGTATAGGCCCTCGGTGTTTTCGCGAACCACGATCAGGTCAATGTCGGGACGCGAGCGCGGCAACCCACGGAGGGTGCGCGCAGGCCGTAGATTGGCGTAGAGGTCGAGGGACTTGCGAATCGCGACAGTGACGCTGCGGAAACCCGATCCGATAGGCGTAGTGATCGGCCCCTTGAGCGCTATCCGGTTGGTGCGAATAGACTCGAGCACTGAGTCCGGGAGGGGGGTGCCCGTCTCCTCAAGGACTGCCGCTCCAGCGCGCTGCACGTCCCAGGTGAATGGTATGCCGGTCGCCTCGAGGACACGGCAGGCTGCTTCGGTCACCTCAGGGCCAATGCCGTCTCCGGGAACCAGCGTTATCGTATAGCTTTGGCGCTGGCTCACGTTCACGCCTCCGCGACACGCGTGTACGAGAGCAGGCCGCCGGCAAGAATGACGTCCACCTGCCGGGGCGTGAGCTGGTACGCCATTGTGTAGGACAGGTCCTTGGCGGTATTGGCGACGGTCAGGTGTTGCGCACCCGCAATGCCTTCCCGAACACCCACGAGGACAAGTCGGTCGCCTTGGTCCACCGTATCGTAGTCAGCGGGATCGGCGAAGGTCAGGGGAAGCATACCCATATTCACGAGGTTGGCGTGGTGGATTCGTGCGAAGGACTTGGCGATCACGATCTGAATCCCCAGGTGCATCGGCGCCAGGGCAGCGTGCTCGCGGCTTGACCCCTGCCCGTAGTTGACGCCGCCGACGATGACGCCGCCGCTCCACGCTCTGGCGCGGGCCACAAACTCGGGATCCACGCGGTAGAAGACGTACTCGGCAATGGCGGGGATATTGGAGCGCAGAGGGAGGATCTCGGCACCTGCCGGCATGATGTGGTCGGTCGTGATGTTGTCGCCAACCTTGATCAGGACACGGCCCTCCAGTCGATCGGGAAGCGGCTCTGGCACAGGGACGGGCTTGATGTTCGGCCCGCGTATGACGTCAACCGTGGCCGCGGTCTGGGGATCGAGGGGCGGAACGATCATATTGTCATTGGTGTCGTAGCGAGCAGGTTGCTTGACCGCAATGACGGCACCGAGTTCGCGGGGGTCGGTGATGACGCCGGTCAAGGCCGTCGCAGTACAAGTCTCCGGGCTCGCCAGATAGACGTAGTCGTCAGGCGTGCCGCTGCGCCCCTTGAAATTCCGGTTGAATGAGCGAACGGAGGCCACGCCCGTTGCGGGCGCCTGACCCATACCCAGACAAGGACCACACGCCGACTCAAGCATACGGGCTCCTGCGGCGATCATGTCGGCGAGGGCACCATTCTCCGCAATCATCGTGTACACTTGTTTACTTCCTGGGGTGATGGTCAGGCTGACATCGGAGTGCACTTGTTTCCCCTTGAGAATGGTCGCAACTCGCATCAGATCCTCATATGAGGAGTTCTCGCACGAGCCGACGCAGACTTGGGCGACCGGTGTGCCGGCGACATCGCTGACCGGAACGACGCGGTCCGGCATGGAGGGCAGCGCGATCAGCGGAACCAGGGCACCGAGGTCCAGTTCGATGGTTTCGTCATAGCTGGCATCGGGATCGGCTGCCAGAGCGATCCAGTCGGCAGCGCGATCCTGCGCGGTTAGATAGCGGCGGGTCTCATCGTCGCTCGGAAAGATCGATGAGGTCGCGCCCACTTCGGCGCCCATGTTGCAAACGTGGGCGCGCTCCTCGACGGATAGGCTCGCGACGCCGGGCCCGTAGTACTCGATGACCTTTCCGACGCCGCCTTTCACTGAGAGGCGCCGCAGAATCTCCAGGATGACATCCTTGGCGGTAGCCCAAGGCGCAAGCTGACCGACAAGTCTGACTCCCAAGACCATAGGCATCGTCGTGTAGAAGGGGCCACCGCCCATCGCGATGGCGACGTCGAGACCGCCAGCCCCAATCGCAAGGGTCCCGACACCACCGGCGTTGGGCGTGTGGCTGTCCGATCCCAACAAGGTCTTGCCGGGCACGCTGAAACGTTCGAGTTGCACCTGGTGGCAGATGCCGTTGCCGGGCCGTGAGAAGTAGGCACCGTAACGGGCAGCAGCGCTCTGCAGGTACCGGTGGTCATCCGCGTTACGGTAGTTGGCTTGCAGGATGTTTTTGTCGACGTAGCTTACGGGTCTCTCCACCCGCACACGGGGGAGGTC
>Ga0123333_10006613_pt1 | contig 10127 bp, 7 predicted proteins | sample BioC12SIPDNA_3_FD_89957 | JGI IMG/M metagenome (GOLD analysis project Ga0123333, IMG submission 89957) | Anaerobic biogas reactor microbial communites from Washington, USA - Biogas_R2_B C12 SIP DNA | ecosystem: Engineered > Bioreactor > Anaerobic > Unclassified | place: Washington, USA...
GGCTTATTTTGTCAACCGCTATTTTCAAACCCAGTTCCTACGCGCAGAGCAGATTTACCGGCCGCTGATTGCGGTCTGTGACCTGTTGGTGGATACCAGTGCAGCAGCCATCTACCTCACCCCTTACCTTCAGCAATCCCTGCAAGGCCATAACGTACCAATTTGAGAGGCATCTAATGTACGAAAGCTTTTTCCGAACCCTTGTGAAACCCGCACAGACAAAAATCGTCCTGTTGATCTTGGATGGATTGGGCGGTTTACCACTCGACCCGCTGGGCGATACAGAGCTGGAAACCGCGCACACCCCCAACATGGATGCCTTAGCCGCCCGCTCGGCATTGGGCTTTAGCTTGCCCATAGGCCCAGGTATCAGCGTCGGCAGCGGCCCCGGGCATTTGGCTATTTTTGGTTATGACCCGCTGGAATACCAGATTGGGCGCGGTGCCTTGGAAGCTTTGGGGGTCGACTTTGACTTGCACAAACAGGACCTGGCTGCCAGGGGCAATTTCTGTACGCTTGATGGACAGGGTCTTTTGACTGACCGTCGGGCTGGTCGGCTACCTACTGAGCAAAGCCAAAAACTGGTTCAAGAACTATCCGCCATAAAGGTCGCTGGTGTCGAGCTATTCCTCAAGCCCATCAAAGAACACCGCTTTGCCTTTATCATGCGCGCCGAGGGCTTATCAGCGCAGCTGACAGATACCGACCCGCTTAAACTCGCTGAAGCGCCCCTTCCTGTCAGGCCTAAAACAGCTGCGGCTGAGCGCTCTGCGCACCTTGTCAACCAATTCATCGCTCAAGCCCAGGCTATGCTGAAGGATCTTTACCCAGCCAATGCCATTATGCTGCGCGGTTTTGCGCAACTGCCCGAAATCCCAAGCTACACGGATATGTTTAAGCTCAAGGCAGCTGCCGTTGCTGTCAACGGCATGTACCGCGGTGTGTCCAGGCTAGCTGGTATGGAAGTTTTAGACTTGCCTGGCAGCAGCCTGGCAGATGAATTTTCCGCTCTGGAAGCCAAATGGCAGGATTACGACTTCTTTTACCTTCATTACAAACAAACCGACACCTGCGGCGAGAGCGGTGATTTTGACGGGAAAGTGCGTGCAATTGAAGCTTTTGATGCCCAACTGCCACGTCTTTTAGCCCTCAAACCAGATGTGGTCATCATCACCGGTGACCATTCCTCCCCAGCCCTGATGCAGTCGCACAGCTGGCACCCGGTGCCTTTGTTGCTGTATTCTAAGCTTGTCCGTGCAGACCGGCTGGCAAAATTTGGTGAACGCAGCTGTGCCATGGGCAGCCTGGGGATTATGCCCGCCAAATATGTCATGCCCCTAGCGCTCGCCAACGCTGGCCGGGTCGCCAAATATGGCGCTTAACAAGGATTGTTATGAGCAACACAGATCACATTTTCATGCAAAGTCTATTTGAAAAACTTCAAAGACTGTACCCGGCTGTGTCAGAGCTGACACTGGACGAGTTTGGCTACTGCCTGGAGACCCTAACGCCTAACGAAGGTTGGGATGCCCTCAGCCTGCCCACTCAGCAGGAAATTGAAGCGCTCATCACCAGCCAGGCTTTCTACGAAAGCATTCAACTAAAACCGAAATACGGTGGCAAACTGGTTTTGGATTCCCAGGTGAAGCGATTAAGCCAACAGCTTTTGGCTGGGCTAGTAAAGGGCGCTTACCCGCTGGATTGGGTAAACCAACACTTTTACTTTGATCTGCGCGGATTTCTCTTCTTTCACCGCACCCAGTACTTTGATGAGCAGGTCCTAACGCACTTGGGCAGCAGTCCTTACAGGCGATTTGCCCCCCTGCAGCAGCGTTTTGAATCCCAAATGGCTGTAACTTACAGGCAGTTCAAGCAAGCCAATGCCGAGATTGACCAGTGCTTGATGGACACTTTACAAAAACTGGTGACCCTCAAAGGTACCCCCATCCTGATCGCTATTGCCGGCCAGACCGCCGCAGGCAAGACCGAAATAGTAGAGCGCTTGCAGGCAGGCTTTGAGGCGAACGGACAATCCGTCACCACCATTGAAATAGACCATTTCCTGACCGATCGCGACTATCGCGAAGCACACGGCATCGATTCACTGGGTCAGCAGGCGCTTCATTACGAGCTATTCAAAGCCTGCCTGGCTGATATCTGCCTGGGCAAGCAGATTACCACCCCGCGCTATGACTTTGTCGCCGCCACTTCCAGTCACAACTTAGATGGCAAGCTAAAAGAGGGCTGCCAACCCCTAGAAATAGAGCCGGCGGATATCATTTTTATCGAAGGTAATTTCCCCTTCTTACTGGAAGAAATAGCCCACTTAATCGGCATCAAGGTCGCTTACCTGACTGATGACCCTGTGCGGATGAAGCGCAAGTGGTGGCGTGACATGGACCTGCGCAAAAAATACGACTTGGCATACTTCCTCAACCGTTATTTCCGTGAGCAATTCCTGATGGCAGAAAGCGCTTATCGTCCCCAATTGGCTCTTTGCGACCTGCTGGTGGATACGACCCAGGCAATGCTCTGGGCTACGCCAGAAATCCAGCGACTATTAGAGTCATAATGCAATTAATCTTGCATAATTTGTTAAATTGTTGTACAATAATTCAAATGCAAGCAATATTTCATTTCCAGAAAATTTGTATTTTATCCAGGTGCGTTATCCACTAAGGAGAAACGGCGATGATTTTGGATTTTGATTACCATAAAACTGTTGAATTCAACCTGGTTGTCAGCGATCACTATAACGAGCTTACCAAAAGTGAACGGCGGATTGCAGACTTCATGCGGAAAAACCAAGAGGAGTCTGCTTTTTTGTCTGCCGCTGAAATAGCCCATCATTTAGACTTGAGCGAGGCAACATTGGTGCGCTTTGCACGATCTTTAGGCTTCGCCAGTTACCCCGCTATGCGCGAAGTCTTACAGGAGAATTTTCGCCGCAGGGTCACACACTCCTCCCGACTGCGCGGTAGTCTTGATGATCTTCAAAAAGAAGGCGATATTTTTGAGCGTCTTACGGCTACCGAAGTGGACTACATGACCCAGGCGCTTGAGTCCATCGATCGGGACGAGATGCGCAAAGCCATTGAATTGCTGAGTTCTCATGAGCGTATCTTTGTCTTTGGGCTGGGTCCTTCCATTTCGCTGGTAGATTTGCTGCAGCTACGCCTGAGTCGCTTCGGCAAAACCGTGGTCCCGCTGATCAGTTCTGGCCGTGAGATGCTGGAATTGCTCTTAGCGCTTGAATCTTCAGACCTAGTCTTTGTGATTTGCTTTTTTGATCAGAACCCTTCACTGCGCCTCTTACTTGACTACAGCAACCAGGTCGGTAGCCAGATTATCATGTTGACCGACACCCTCGATTCCATTTTCAGCAACCAGGTGGATGTGACGCTTGCTGCGCGGCGCGGTCCTTTTGGCGAATTTCACTCACTGGTTGTGCCCATGACCGTCATCAACGCCCTGCTTTTGTCACTGGCAAACCAGGATAAAGAAAAAATCCTGCCAATGCTCGATAAACTTGACTCCCTGCGTGCAAAATTAAGTGACTACAACGCAAATGATGAACATTAAGAAGAATCTAGGCCAGGTTGACCTGTAAATAATGATAAGGAGATAGTTCTAATGTCAGTTACGTATGCAGATCCTCAAACAGCCTCCGGGAAGTGGCACGCCCATTTACGTCGATTTTTCCGCTGGCTGACCACACCGCACGTATTTTTATCCTTGATCATGCTTGCAGTGATGTACTACATGGTTCTCTTGCCGCTTTACCGCATGCTGGTAACCACTATCACCGTGAATCAAAACGACCTGCGTGCTATCCCGGGCGCCTTAGTTGGCGATCTGACCAGCTACCACTGGTTGCGCATGTTGATTGGCGAAATTGCCAAGATCATGACTTATGGTCCCCTGGTGCATTCCCTCACGATCTCAATTGGTGCCACCCTGCTGGCACTCTTGCTCGGCGGCGGCATGGCCTGGCTGGTCGTGCGCACCGATATTCCCGGCAAAAATACCATTCACATGCTCGCTACGGTACCTTACATCATGCCTTCCTGGACCATTGCCATGGCTTGGAAGGTTCTATTCAAAACAACAGCTGTTTCGGGAGGGACACCTGGCATGTTCCAGTTTGTTACTGGCTCCCCCCCGCCAATCTGGTTGTCAAACGGGGCAATTCCCATCATCATTAGCAGTGGTCTGCACTACTACACCTTCTTTTTCCTGTTTGTATCTGCGGCGCTGATGTCCATCGACTCCTCACTGGAGGAGGCTGGTGATTTAGCAGGCGCTTCACGCACCCGCATCCTACGCAAAATCACCTTCCCGCTGGTGCTGCCTGCCATTGCTTCTGGCTTTATCATGACCTTCTCCAAGACTATGGGCACCTTTGGCGGTCCAAACGTGTTGGGGGTGCCTATCGGTTATTACACACTTTCAACCATGCTGCGCTCAAACACTGGCATCGGCAACTACGGAGATGCCTTCGTCACCGCCATCGTGCTGATCCTCTTCTCCATGACCACGATCATGATCAATCAAAAGCTAATCGGCACCCGCAAAAGCTATGAAACCATTGGTGGGCGCGGATTTATGGCTCAAAAAATGAAGCTCCGCAATTGGCGACCATTCTTCATTGCTTTGATTACGATTGTTCAATTTACAATTGCAATAGTGCCATTGGTCGTGCTTATTTACAGCACTTTCATGCTGCGTACTGGTGACTTCAGCCTCAGCAATTTCACGCTCCATCACTGGATCGGGCAAAGCGATCTGAAAATTAATAATGGTGAGCCTGGCGTGTTGCTTAACCCACGCATCTGGCATGGTGCCTGGAATTCCATCCGGCTCTCGCTTTGGACGTCATTTATCGGTGGCATTGTTGGGGTAATCCTCGGTTATTCCATTGTCAAAGGACGCGGCACCCGTTTATCGAAGATTGTTGAACAGCTGGCATTCATCCCTTATGTTATCCCTGGGATTGCCTTTGGTGCGGTCTACATTTCTATGTTCACCAAAAGTTTCTTTGGTCTGCCACCACTTTATGGAACCTTTGCCTTGCTGGTAATCGTTTCGGTTGCCAAACACATCCCGCATTCATCTCGTACAGGGGTATCTGCTATGATGCAGGTGGGCAAAGAACTGGAAGAAGCCGCCTCGATTGCAGGGGCTACACCCTGGCAGCGTTTCAAGCGCATTATCTTCCCCCTCACCAGCCCCGGCTTTGTCTCATCTTTCTTGCTTAACTTCATCACCACCATGCGTGAACTCTCGTTGATCATCCTGATCGTCACACCGGCAACGGCAGTTCTATCCAGCATGACCATGCGCTACATTGAAAACGGCAACGAACAGCAAGCAAATGCTGTCATTATTGTCTTGATTGTTTTGGTTCTGATTGGCAACGCCATCATCAGCCGCTTCCGCGGGGGCAGCCTGAAGAAGGGCCTTGAAGCACATAAATAAAGAGGAGAATATGAATACATCTATCATTATCAAAAACCTAACCAAGAAATTCGGCGATGTCGTTGCTGTCAATGATGTCAACCTGGAGGTCGAGGCAGGCTCTTTCCTGACCCTACTGGGCCCATCAGGATGCGGCAAAACCACCCTGCTGCGCTGCATCTCCGGGCTGGAAGATCCCGATGATGGCGAAATCATTATTGGCGACCAATTGGTCTATTCCCGTTCAAAAGGTATTTCATTGCAGCCCGGTCAGCGTGATCTTGGCTTGGTTTTTCAAAATTATGCCCTTTGGCCGCATATGACGGTCTACAAAAATATAACCTTCGCCTTGGAAATTCAAAAGATGTCTAAAGAAGAAATGGATAAGCGCGTCACGGAATCCCTGGCAGAAGTGCAGATGGAAGGCTACAAAGACCGCTACCCACGCGAGATGAGCGGCGGGCAGCAGCAGCGTATCGCCCTGGCGCGTATGCTGGCGTATCGGCCCAGCGTGTTCCTGATGGATGAGCCACTGTCAAACCTGGATGCCCGCTTGCGTATGGACATGCGCACAGAACTGAAGCGCTTGCATCATGATTCTGGGGCAACCACCGTCTACGTGACCCACGACCAGGTGGAAGCCATGACCATGTCTTCACAAATTGCGGTCATGAAGCTGGGTGTCATCCAACAATTAGATACGCCAGATAGGGTCTATCACTTCCCTGCCAACCTGTTCGTTGCCGATTTTATCGGCAACCCTAAAGTGAACCTCTTGGATGGCTTTGTAGTAGCCCAAGATGTGGTGGATGCTGGCCATTTCAACGTGCCGGTCAACACCCTTGATAAAACTGGCGAGGTGGTGATCGGTATCCGACCGGAGGACATCATTATCAGTACTGAACCAATAGATGGTGCTGAAGAGTTTACTGCATACTCAGTCCTGCCTTCAGGCGCAGAGACTATCATTGTTGCGCGCAGGGGGAAATTAGAAATTTCAGTCAAAGAAATCGGCGTCAGCAAGGTTGAAATGGACCAGAAAATCTGGCTGGCCTACAACAAAGAGGCAGTCAACCTGTATGACAAAGAGTCTGGCGACCTGGTCAATGCTTAGGACGCCGGGAAAGATATTATCAAAATGGCTTTACTAATTGAATGGAGGCAAATCGGAAAAAATAAGCTGATGAAAAATCGTTTATCAAACAGATCTATTCAACATAATTCAAGGAGGAAGGTTCGATGAAAAAAGTATCAATGTTTTTGGCAATTCTTATTGCCGTCAGCATGCTGGCAGCTTGTGCAAAAGCCCCAGTCGCTGAAGAACCCGCTGAATCCCTATCTGGGTATACCGGCGCGAAGGATGAATGGTTAAAGGCCAATCAACTTGGTGTGTACGATACCGGTGAACAGGATTGGGCAGCTATTGAAGCAGCGGCCAAAGAAGAAGGCGTGCTGTTAGTTTATGCCAACTCATCCAAGACCGAGAAGGCAGCCCTGGCATTTGAGGAGATCTATCCTGAAATTGACGTCCAGGCTTTTGACCTCGGTGGCGATTATGTCTTATTGAAAACCCAAGAAGAGCAGCGGGCAGGCGCTTTTGTGGGCGATGTCTGGTTTAGCAGTGGCGGACCAACCATCAAGGGCGAGCTTGTACCTAATGGCTACGTTTGGAAGTTCGTCCCCAGCGATGTTGCTGATGTCATTCCTGCTCAATTCCAAGAGCCGCTGCTTGTTTCAAGATTGGGCAGCCAAACCTGGGCGTACAACGACGAATTAAATGATTCCTGCCCCATCACCAATATGTGGGAATTAACCGAAGATGAATGGAACAGCAAAATCTTCATTGAAGACCCGCTGAACGATGCCTCAACCCTGGGTAAATTGATGACCTTTGTTGCGCATCCAGATGAAATGGCTGCAGCCTACAAGGCATTCTATGGTACCGACCCAGTCTTAGATGCAGATACCCCCGATGCTGGTTGGTTATGGCTCAAGCGTTTTGCCCAAAACAACCCCATCCCACAACCAGGCGGCGATGAAGTAGACTCTGCCTTCGCTACCCCCGGGATGACCGAGAGCTTCCTTGCATTCGGCTCTTATGGCAACTATCCAGACAAACTCGAAGGTGCCCTGGCATTTGAATTGTGCTGGGATCTCGAGCCTGTCGGCGGTGTGGCCACGCAATCTTACATCGGCATTCTGAACCAGGCACCACACCCCAATGCTGCCAAACTGTGGATTAAATTCATCACCACCTTAGATGGCATCGACCCCTGGTACAAGATTGGCACCTACCTGCCTAACCCACAGATGCCGCCACCAGAAGGCGCCTTGCCTTACAGCCAGGTTCAGGACAACACCTGGGCAGTTGACGATGGTTTTGTGTACGACAACATCATCAAAGCCCGCGATATGTACCTGGTCAACCTGGGCAAGAAATAACTCTTAAACGACCATAGTAACCAGGCACGGAGAAGGTTAACCCTTGTCTGTGCCTGGCACAACCTGTATTTTCTAACACAAGGTAACTTGAGGCTTTAAGGGAATTATACAATGAATTTAAAAGCCGTCTTCTTTGACATGGGTGGTACCATTGAGACCTTTCGGTTCACGCGGGAGTTGCGCATTGAACGCAGCGCCCTTATCCGTGAATGCCTATTAAAGGCCGGCATCTCACTACCCCTCTCAAATGAAGCCCTGGCCGATCTAATTACCCAAGGGGCTATCGCCTATAACCGCTGGAACATGCAGACCAACATTGAGCTGCCACCGGCACAGATCTGGACAAAGTATTACCTCCAGGATTTTGCCATTGACCCACAAGTGCTTGAACCTGTGGGTGAAGAACTATCTTTTTTGTATGAGACTCAACTTTTTATGCGCGAGATGCGCCCGGAAATACCTGCTGTCCTGAATCACATCAAGAGCTTAGGCTTGACGATTGGCTGTATCAGCAACACCCAGAGCACCACCCAGGTGCCCCATACCCTGACAAGGTACGGCATCGCTGATTATTTTGACCCAATAGTGCTGTCCTCTGCCTATGGGCGCCGCAAACCTGATCCTGCTATCTTCTATTACGCTGCCCGCCTGGCAAATTGCCCAACCAGGGCTTGTATCTATGTCGGTGATAAGATCAACCGCGATGTGTTAGGCTCAAAGCGGGCTGGCTACCGCTTATCTGTCAAGATCGTGCATACCTACGATAATGGCGAGTTAGACCAAGGCGCGGTCCCAGATGCGGTCATTCATGATATGACCGAGCTGCTGCCCATTATTGAAAAAGAAATGGAGCGCGATAAGCTTTTCGCAATAAGCCAAAAGCAGGCTGCCGTCAAAGCACTTTTTTTCGATGCCGGTGATATTCTTTATTACCGACCCCGAAAAAACGAGCATTTGAAATTATTCCTGGAAGGGAAAAAACTATCTCCCGCACTCAATTATGAGGAGGAAAAGGCACGTTTGAAGGACCTGGCCTTTATGGGGCAAATCAAGCGCCATGATTACTACGAGCAGATCATCCGCCTTTACGGTATTGACAATCCAGCTGAAATTGCAGAGGGGGTGCAGGCTATTGGGGAAGATGATGAGAGCGTTGAGATTTTTGAAAACGTCCCTGATACCATCCAGGAGCTCAAAAAACGCGGCTTCCTGTTGGGGATCATCACCGATACTGCTATGCCTTTTTCCAATAAACTAAAATGGTTTGATGAGCATGGTTTTGGCGATGTTTGGGATGTGATGATCAGTTCGCGCGAAATCGGCCTGCGCAAACCTGAAGCGACCATGTATGAACTGGCTCTCCAACAGACCGGCGTTGAGCCTTCTCAAGCCGTGTTTATCGGGCACAAAACCAGCGAACTAACCGGCGCAAGAAAGGTGGGCTTGAAGACAATTGCCTTCAATTATGATAAAGATGCTGAAGCAGACCTGTACATCCAAAATTTTTGTGACCTGTTAAAGCTGCCCCTCTTGGAAATCTGACCCAGCTTTCCCATATAAATAAGTGACGTTATGAAACCATTGATCAGAGCCATTATTTTCGACGTAGGGGGAACCCTGCGGGTGACCGATAAGCGCAGCCGTACAGATTTTTCTGCTATTCGTGAACTTCAGCAGGTTATTGGGGATTCTGATACCCCAGAGGACTTTATCAAAAAAATCCACCAGCGTGAAAAGACCTACCGCAAGTGGTGCAAACGCTCATTAATTGAGCTTTCCGAGGCTGATTTATGGTCCAAGTTCCTCCTGCCAGACGTACCGGAACAACTGGTACGTGAAAATGCGATGCACTTCAACCAATTATGGCGCGATCAACGTGACAAGAGTATGCTGCCTGATGCCGTTAAAACCATCCGAACCTTAGCTAAGCGCGGTTTTAAGCTAGCTATTGTCAGCAACACCACCTCTTCAACTGAAACCCCAAACATGCTGGCTGCCAACAGCCTAACTGATCTGTTTAGCCCCGTTATCCTATCCACCGTTTTTGGCAGGCGCAAACCCCACCCCTCCCTATTCCTGGAGGCTGCCCGGGCGCTCAGAATCCCACCCGAGCAATGCGCTTACATAGGCGATAACCTAGCGCGAGACCTAGTCGGTGCACGCCAGGCAGGCTTCGGGGAAGTTGTCATCATCAACGGCCACGGCTACCGCGAAGGTGACTACGACCC
>Ga0123333_10006614_pt1 | contig 10127 bp, 12 predicted proteins | sample BioC12SIPDNA_3_FD_89957 | JGI IMG/M metagenome (GOLD analysis project Ga0123333, IMG submission 89957) | Anaerobic biogas reactor microbial communites from Washington, USA - Biogas_R2_B C12 SIP DNA | ecosystem: Engineered > Bioreactor > Anaerobic > Unclassified | place: Washington, USA...
CGTCCACTTCGCCGCGTCGTTGCAGGCGATTGCGCACGGGGTTTGCATGGAGAACTCTGCCAGAAGCGATTCCCGAATGCAATCCTTTGCATCACGCGTGCTGCTCCCGTGTCGTGCCTCGATGCGTGAGGTCAGCGCGTGAGGACCGCGACCGCCTCGACATGGTGCGTCATGGGGAACAGGTCGAGCCCGTGCACCTGCTCGAGCTCGAAGCCGTGGCTGCGCAGGTAACCCACGTCGCGCCCGAGCGCCGCGGGGTCGCACGCGACGTAGACGACACGGCGGGCACCGGTCCGCGAGACCGCCGCGACCACGGTCCGTCCCGCGCCCTGGCGGGGCGGGTCGAGCACGACGACGTCGGCCTCGAGCCCCTCCCGCTCGAGCAGGGTCCGCGCGACCTCGCCCTCGACGAGCTCGACGTGGCCGAGCCCGTGCGCGTTGCGCCGAGCGTCCTTGACCGCGCGGGCGTCCCCCTCGACCGCGAGCACCGAACCAGCCTCGCCGACCGCACCGGCGACCGGGACCGTGAGCAGGCCCGCCCCCGAGAACAGGTCCACGACGCGCGCACCCGCGACGTCCCCGAGCGCGTCGAGCACCGCGCCCACGAGCACCGCGGGCGCCTCGCGATGCACCTGCCAGAACCCGCCCGCCGAGACGCGGAACCTCAGCTCACGACCCCCAGCCCGGACGATCTGGGTCACGGAGCGGCGAGCGTTCGGGCGCGTGTCGGGCCGCGTCCCGCGCCACGGGACACCGTCGACGAGCACGAGCGGATCCCCCACGCTCGGCGCGACGACCTCGACACGTGCCCCGCGCGGCCAACGACGCGTGAAGAGGCCGAGCTCGGCGACCGCCTCGTGCGCGAGCGGCATCGCCTCGAGCGCGACGACCTCGTCACTGCGCGGGCGCGTCATCCCCGCGCGCCCCTCGGGGTCGACCCGCAGCCCGATCCGGGTGCGCCAGCGCAGTCCGCCGCGCTCGTCGTCACCAGGCGCCGCGGCGACCTCGACCTCGGTCTCGACGCCACCGAGGCGAGCGAGCTGCTCACGCAGCACCGCGGACTTCCACGCGCGCTGGGCGGGCAGCGCGACGTGCGCAAGCTCTCCCCCGCCCACACCACCAGGGCCCGCCTCGGGCCACGCGGAGGGGACCCGGTCGGGCGAGGCCTCGAGCACCTCGACCGCCTCGCCGCGCCAGAACCGCGCCTCGGGCGCGGCCTCGGTCAGACGCACCCGTACCCGTTCGCCGGGCAGCGTGTGCCGCACGAACACGACTCGCCCCTCGTGGCGCGCGACGCAGTGCCCGCCGTGCGCGACCTTCCCGATCTCGAGCTCGACGAGGTCCCCGGGTGCAGCCATCACGCGTCGACCCTAGTCGCGCTGGTAGGGCACCGCCGCCACGACGACGCCGGGCACCTGCGCGAGCTGGCGCTTGATGCGGACCGTGCTCTGGTTGTGCAGCAGTCGCTCCCACCAGTGCTCGACCGCGTACTCGGGCACGTAGACCACCACGACGTCGCGCGGGCTCGCCCGACGCAGCCCGCGCACATACTCGACGAAGGGCCGGGACAGCTCGCGGTACGGCGAGTCGAGCACCTTGAGCGGCACGGGGACGTCGAGCGCGTCCCACGCCTCCTCGAGCTGGGCGACCTCGCCGCGATCGAGGGCGACCGTGACGGCCTCGAGCGTCGAGGGACGTGAGGCCCGTGCGTAGGCGACGGCTCGCACGGTCGGCTTGTGCAGGCGCGCGACGAGGACGATCGCGTGCACCCGGCTCGGCAGGGCGCGGTCGGCTGCGGGGTCCGGGTCGAGCGCGAGGTCTGCGCTCACGCGCGTGTAGTAGCGGCGCACCCACGTCATGACGGCTCCGATCCCGACGATCGCGAGGACCGTGACCCAGGCCCCGCGCGTGAACTTCGTGACGAGCACGACGACGAGCACGGTCGCCGTCATCGCGAGCCCGAGTGCGTTGAGCACGCGGGCCCGCAGCATGCGCACGCGCTCGGGGCCCGAGAGCTCGGTGCGCAGCGCGCGCGTCCAGTGCCGCACCATGCCGAGCTGGCTCAGGGTGAACGAGGTGAACACACCCACGATGTAGAGCTGGACGAGGCGCGTGACCGAGGCGTCGAGCACCCACACGAGCACGGCCGCGCCGACGCCGAGGGTGATGATCCCGTTCGAGAACACGAGCCGGTCGCCGCGCGTGTGCAGCTGGCGTGGCAGGTAGCCGTGCCGGGCGAGGACCGAGGCGAGCACGGGAAAGCCGTTGAACGCGGTGTTGGCCGCGAGCACGAGGATGACGCCCGTGAGCGCGGTGACCCCGACCGCGAGCCACGGCACGCCGTCGAGCACCGCGTGCGCGACCTGGCCGAGCACGGGGACCTGCCGATAGTCCGCAGGGACCGGTCCGCCCGCGAGCACGAGCTGGGTCGCGGGGTCCTCGACGAAGCGCACCCCGGTCGCGCGCGCGAGCAGGACCGTCCCGAGCAGGAGGGTCGCACCGATCGCACCGAGCAGGCCGAGCGTCGTCGCGGCGTTGCGCGCCTTCGGCTCGCGGAACAGCGGGACGCCGTTCGCGACCGCCTCGACGCCCGTGAGCGCCGCGCTGCCCGAGGCGAACGCCCGCAGCACGAGCAGCCCGCCCGCGAGACCGAAGAGCCCCTCGTCGAAGCCCGGCTGGGGGACGACCTCGAACACCGCGCTCGATGCCTCGGGCAGCCCACCGAGCAGGTGCCGCACCGCGCCGACCACGACGACGAGACCCGTGCCGAGCATGAACGCGTACGTCAGCAGGGCGACGCCGCGCCCCGACTGGCGGGTGCCACGCAGGTTCACGAGGGTCAGCAGCAGGACGATCCCGCACGCGAGCGCGAGCTCGGGCCCGTGCGGGAGCTCGAGCGCGGTGCCGAAGTAGTGCGCACCGGCCGAGGCAGAGACCGCGACCGTGAGGACGTAGTCGACCATGAGCGCCGAGCTCGCGAGGACCCCCGCCCGGGGACCGAGGTTCTTCGAGACGATCTCGTGGTCTCCCCCGCCCGAGGGGTAGGCGCGCACGTTCTGGCGGTAGGAGGCCACGACGGTCACGAGCACGACGACGACGGCGAGCGCTACCCAGGGCGAGACGAGGACGGCGCTCGCCCCCGCGAGCGCGAGCGTCAGGAAGATCTCGTCGGGGGCGTACGCGACGCTCGACAGCGCGTCCGAGGCGAACACCGGCAGCGCGAGCCGTTTCGGCAGGAGCGTGCGCACGAGCCGCTCGGTGCGCTCGGGCCGCCCGAGCAGCCCACGCTTCGCGGCGTCGACGACGTCTGGCACGTCCCGCACTCTAGGACCCCGCCGACCACGGGACCAACGGTGCACCGCGGGACGGATCGGCGTAGCCTCACCGCGATGCACTTCGTGATCATGGGCTGCGGGCGGGTCGGCGCCCGCCTCGCGACCTCGCTCGAGGGCTCGGGGCACACCGTGGCCGTCGTCGACCAGAACCCCGACGCGTTCCGCCGCCTGCCCGAGGAGTTCGCCGGACGGCGTGTCACGGGCGTCGGCTTCGACCGGGACACCCTGCGCGCGGCGGGCGTCGAGGAGGCGTACGCCTTCGCGGCCGTGTCCGACGGGGACAACTCGAACATCCTCGCCGCGCGCGTCGTGCGCGAGGAGTTCGGCGTCGAGCACGTCGTCGCCCGCATCTACGACCCGGGCCGCGCCGAGATCTACCAGCGGCTCGGCATCCCCACGGTCGCGACCGTGCGCTGGACCGCCGAGCAGGTGCTGCGGCGCCTGCTGCCGATGGGCGCGACGACCGAGTACCTCGACCCGAGCGGCCACGTCGCGCTCCTGCGGGTCGACGTGCACCCCTCGTGGGTCGGCACGACGCTCGCCGACGTCGCCTCCGTCACGGGCGCTCGCGTGGCCTTCCTCACGCGCGGCGGGGCGAGCGAGCTCGCCGAGCCGGACCGGGTCCTGCAGGACGGCGACGACCTGTTCCTGCTCGCGAGGGTCGAGCACAGCGGGAAGATCGAGCGCACCCTGTCCCGGGCGAAGGAGGCGTGATGCGCGTCGTCGTCGTCGGCGCTGGTTCGGTGGGCCGCTCGATCGCGAGCGAGCTCGTCGAGACCGGTCGCGAGGTGACCCTGATCGACAAGAACCCCGCTGCGCGCACCGCGCAGGTCCCCGGGGCGCAGTGGATCCTCGCGGACGCGTGCGAGCAGGCGACGCTCACCGCGGCGCACGTCGAGGAGGCCGACGTCGTCGTCGCCGCGACGGGGGACGACAAGGTCAACCTCGTCGTGTCGCTGCTCGCGCGGACCGAGTACGCCGTGCCGCGCACGGTCGCACGCGTCAACAACCCGAAGAACGAGTGGATGTTCGGGGAGGCGTGGGGCGTCGACGTCGCGGTGTCGACCCCGCGGATCATGACCGCGATGGTCGAGGAGGCCGTCGTCGTGGGCGACCTCGTGAAGATCTTCACCTTCCACCAGTCGCAGGCCGACATCCTCGGGATCACCCTCTCGGGCGACTCACCGCTCGTCGGCGCACGGGTCGGTCAGGTCACGTGGCCCGTGCACGTCCAGCTCGCCTCGATCGTGCGTGACGACTCCCCCTTCGTGCCGAGCGTCGACGACACGCTCGAGGCGGGCGACGAGCTGTTGTTCGTCACGGGTGCTCAGGCAGATCCTCGCGAGCTCCACGAGGTGCTGCACCGCGCACCAGGAGCCACGTGACCCACAGCGTGAGCGCCCACAGCGGCACGCCCATCGCGAGGCGCGCCGTGCCGAGCCACGCGACGTCGTCGGCGAGGTAGGCCGGGACCTGGACCGCGAGGCGCGCCGCGAACATCCCTGCCCACAACCACGTCGCCCAGCGGAAGCGGGCACGGTCCCCCGCGGCCTCGGGGTCGGTCCGCCACGCGGTGCCCTGCCCCCGCAGGAGGCCGACGACGACACCCACGAGGGGCCAGCGCACGAGGACCGACACGACGCACGCGACGAGGTAGGCCGCGTTGGTCCACAGCCCGTAGACGAAGAAGTCTGCGGCCTGGCCCGTGCGCCATGCCCAGAACACGCCGATCCCGACTCCGAGTACGCCCGAGAGCGCCTGGGTCACGGGCGTGCGCTGGACGAGCCGCACGGCGACCGCGAGCAGCGCGACCGCAAGCGAGCCGACGAGGGCGGGCACGAGCTCGAACGTCGCGAGGTAGACCACGACGAACACGAGGCCTGGGGACACCGACTCGACGAGGCCACGCACCCCGCCGATCGCCTCGGCGAAGGAGAAGTCCTCCGCGAGGACCGCGCGCACCCCGCGAGCGGGCTCCTGGCTGGCCGGGCCGGACGTCTGCTCGGCGCTCATGCGGCGCCCTGCAGCTCGTAGCGCGGGTTGAAGATCGTCGGAACGCCCTCGAGGACGGCGACCCGGCCCTCCGCGCGCAGCCGGCGGCCGGCCTCGATGCCCGGGACGTCCCGGCGCCCGAGGAAGACGAGCGTGAGCGATCCCGAGCCGTCGAACAGCTCGGCCGCGAGCGCGCGCACCCCCTCGCGCGGGCGCACCGTGACCGAACGCAGCACCCCCGAGACCCGGACGAGCTCGCGCGGACGCACCTCGCTGACAGGCGTGCAGCCCGACTCGACCGTCACGGCGAGCTCTGCGGCCGCGTCGAGCTCGGCCTGCGAGGCGAGCGCACGGTCCAGGACGGTGCGCAGGCTCACCGGATCTCCGTGATCTCGGGGCCCCGGCGCAGCGGGTCGAAGCGCGGGGCGGCGGGCGGCTGGACCGCAGGGGTCGTGGGGCGCCCCGGGACCGTGAGCGGGAGCAGGTCGCGCGGCGGGCGCGGCTCCTGGCCTCGCACGACGACGATGTCGGCGAGGACCTGCTCGAGCGCCTCGGCCGCCTTGGGGTCGACGGCGGCCTTGCCCCCGAGGACGGCGCGCAGGAACCAGCGGGGGCCGTCCACGCCGAGGAAGCGCACCGCGCGGTGGCCCGTGCGCCCCTCCGCCGTGCGGACCTGAAGACGTGCGAGGAGCTCTCGGCCGAAGGGCCCGGGCACGTCGTCGACCGTCCCGCCCTGCTTCGTGACGGACTCGGCGAGCTCGGCGCGGATCTCGTCCCACACGCCCTCGGTCTTGGGTGCCGCGAAGGCCTGGACCTGGAGGCGGGACTCGCCGAGCGCGACCGCAGCCGCCGTGACGACCTTCGTGTTGCGGTCGACCTCCATGCGCAGCTCCATGCCGTCGCGCGGGGGCAGCCAGAGCGAGCCGAGGTCGACACGCTTGCCGATCCCCTCGACCTCCGAGACGTCCCACGGTCCGTGGTCGCGGGGGGTCGTCTCGCTCGGCGCCGGGTCGGCCGCCTCGTGCGGCACGGGCTCGGGCTCCTTCGAGCGACGAGAGAACAGACCCACCGAACAACTCCTTCGTCCGGCCGCCTCGCGGCGGCGTGCGCCCGGGTCGGGCGCGCCAACCCTACTGCGTCGCCGCGGCCCACCCGCCGCTCGAGCCGAAGCCACCTGCCCCGCGGTGCGAGCCGGGGAGCGAGTCGGCTCGTACGAACCGTGCACGCGAGACCTGCTGGACCACGAGCTGGGCTATCCGGTCGCCGCGGTGCACCTCGAACGAGTGCTCGCGGTCGGTGTTGAGCAGCGTGACCATGATCTCGCCGCGGTAGCCCGCGTCGACCGTGCCCGGGGCGTTGACGATCGTGATGCCGTGCTTCGCCGCGAGCCCGCTGCGCGGGTGCACGAGCGCGACGTAGCCGTCCGGCAGGGCGATCGCGACCCCCGTCGGCACGAGTGCCCGTTCGCCCGGGCCGAGCACGACGCCCTCGCGCGCGACGAGGTCGGCACCGGCGTCGCCGGGGTGGGCGTAGCTCGGCTCGGGGAGCTCGGGGTCGAGCATCTGCAGGAGCACTTCGGGACGGTCCACGCTCATGGCTCCAACCTACCCGTTGGGCCTGCGATGCTGAGGGCATGACCAGCGACGACGAGCCCACATTCACCGAACGCCTCTGGCCCGGGGGCCTCGTGTGGGGCACGACCGTGTTCTTCGCCCTCGCCGTCGGGATCGCGGTGTTCCCGGCCTCTCCCCCGGTCGCGATCGGTGCCGCCGCGGTCGTGCTCGCCACGGGGGTCGCGCTCGCGTGGCTCACGACCCCGGTCGTCGAGGTCGCCGACGGCGAGCTGCGCGCGGGGCGCGCCCGGATCCCGGTGAGCCTCCTCGGGGAGCCCGTCGCCCTCGACGCGGTCGCGACGCGCGCGGCACTGGGGCCCGACCTCGACGCGCGCGCCTTCGTGTGCCTGCGCGCGTGGGCAGGGACCGCGGTCCAGGTCCCCGTGAACGACCCGCGCGACCCCACTCCCTACTGGTTCGTCTCGAGCCGCCGCCCGGAGCTGCTCGCGGCGGCGATCCGTGCCGCGCAGGCCACGACCGCACCCGGGACGACGACGGCGGGCCCACCCCCCGAGGGGTGAGCCCGCCGTCGATCGTGGTTGCGGGTGGTCAGGCCGCGCACTCGGTGCACACGGGCTGGCCGTTCTTCTCGTGCGCGAGCTGCGAGCGGTGGTGCACGAGGAAGCACGAGGAGCACGTGAACTCGTCGGCCTGCTTGGGCAGGACACGCACCGAGAGCTCCTCGCCGGACAGGTCGGCCCCGGGCAGCTCGAAGCCCTCGGCCGCCTCGGTCTCGTCCTCGTCGACCGACGCGGAGGACTTGTCGACCCGCCGGGCCTTGAGCTCCTCGAGGGAGTCCTCGCTCAGCTCGTCGTCGGTCTTGCGCGGGGCATCGTAGTCAGTGGCCATCGCGGGCGTCACACTCCGTAGTCGTCGCTGGGGAGCCTCGCCGCGGCTCCCGGGTCTGCCCTGTCAATGTTCGAGCGAGCGACATTGTTCCCTCGGGCGCACGGATTGTGCCCCAAAAAGCTGGCCGATGCACATCAGCCGCTCACAGCGGCGCGTCGGCCTCGAGATCCTCGAGGATGCGCGCGAGCGCGGCGACCGTCTGTGCAGGTCCGGCGAGCATCATCGTCGTGCTCTCGGCCGCGTGGCGCAGGCCCGTGACGACCCCGCCGGCCTCGCGCACCACGAGCCCGCCCGCAGCGAAGTCCCACGGGTTGGTACCACGCTCGTACATGACGTCGACCTGCCCCGAGGCGACCGAGCACAGGTCGATCGCGCACGACCCGGCGCGCCGGATGTCGCGCACCTTGTCGAGCACGCCGGTGAGCACCTCGGCCTGGTGCCGGCGCAGCCGCGCGTCGTAGCCGAAGCCCGTCGCGACGAGCGACTGGGCGAGCGGGCGAGGGGGGTTCACCTGGAGCCGCTCGCCGTCGTGCCACGCACCGAGCCCTCGCCCGGCGGACCAGGTGCGCCCGTCCGCCGCGCTCACGACGGCACCCGCGACCTGGGTCCACGAGGCGGGGTCCGGCTCCCCCGCGACGACGGCGACCGAGACCGCGTACACCGGGAGCCCGTAGAGGTAGTTGACGGTCCCGTCGATCGGGTCGAGGACCCACGTGAGCCCCGTGGTACCCGCGGTCGTCCCGCCCTCCTCGCCGAGGATCGCGTCGTGCGGGCGATGCTCGGCAAGGAGCTCGCGCAGACGTCGCTCGGCTGCGAGGTCCGCCTGGGTGACGACGTCGGTCTCGGTCGACTTGACCCCCGCGAGGTCGACCCCGCGCTCGCGGCTCGCCCGCACGAGCGTCGCGACCTCGCGCGCGATCTCGACCGCGAGCTCGGTGAGCTCGCGGGTGGCGGCAGGGTCGGGCAGGCTCGGGGTGGTCGTCATGTCCCCATCGTGCCCCAGCGCGAGTTCGGCGGCGCACCGCCCCGCGTCCCGCGCGAGACGCGCCCGGGATGGCACGCTGGCCCCGGGAGGAGCTATGGACGAGCTTGAGCTGGTGGGCCTGCACGACGACGGTGAGCACATCGTCCTCGCGGGCCCGGACGGCACCCGTTACCGGCTGCGCATCGACGAGCCCCTGCGCGCTGCCGCCCGTCGGGACCGGCCGCGCATGGAGCTGCTGCGCGCCGGGGGCACGAGCCTCCCCCCGCGCGAGATCCAGTCACGCGTGCGCGCGGGAGAGAGTGCGGCCGAGGTCGCCGAGGCGGCGGGCCTTCCGGTCGAGGTCGTGCAGCGTTACGAAGGTCCCGTGCTCGCCGAGCGGGAGTTCGTCGCGGCGCAGGCCCGCGAGAGCCGGCTCGGCCGCGAGCCCGACTCCCCCGCGCTCGGTGAGCTCGTGCTCGACCGGCTCGCAGCACGCGGCGTCGACCCGGGCACGGTGCGCTGGGACGCGTTCCGCGCGGGGACGGACCCCTGGACGGTCGTGGTGCGCTTCGAGGTCGGGTCGAGCGAGCGCGAGGCGCGCTGGCACTTCGACCACCAGTCCCGCGCGGTGACCGCGCTCGAGGACGAGGCGCGCTGGCTCTCGGAGACCCAGCTCGCGGACGAGCCCATCCCCCGTCGCCACCTCACGCCCGTGCGCGACGTCGTCTTCGACGTCGAGGCAGGTCCTGAGACGCTCGTGCGCCCCGTCGGTGAGCCGCTCCCCGAGCCGGGCCCTGAGCCCGAGCCCGAGGAGGACGTCACCGCGACGATCCTCGCCGAGCTCAGCAGCAAGCGTGGGGTGCGCCAGGAGATCGAGATCCCGGACGAGGAGGAGTTCGAGGGTTTCGGGCCCCAGCGTGCCTTCGACTTCGGCGACGACGGCCTGCTGGGCGCCCACCCCGCGCACTCCGACCCGGGCTCGGCACGCGACGCGAGGGTCCTCACCCTGCCCTCGGCCGCCTCACCCGAGCCGCCCGCTCCCGAACCGCCTGCTCTCGAAGAGCCGACCAGCGAGGAGACGCAGCCCGCGCCCGCGACCGAGCCTGCCGGGCAGGACGAGCCCGCCGAGGCCGCACCGGCCGAGGAGAAGACGCGTCCGCGCACGCGCAAGGGGCGGGCGAGCGTGCCCAGCTGGGACGAGATCGTGTTCGGGGCGCGGCGCGAGCAGTGATCACGCGCTCACGCGCAGGAAGGGCAGCTCGACCTCGACCGGCGTGAGCGATCCGTGCACCCCGACCATCGTGAGCAGGCCGGGCTTGCCACGCGCCGAGTCGACGATGCTCGCGCGACCCGTCGTCGCGACGACGAGGTCAC
>Ga0123333_10006615_pt1 | contig 10126 bp, 12 predicted proteins | sample BioC12SIPDNA_3_FD_89957 | JGI IMG/M metagenome (GOLD analysis project Ga0123333, IMG submission 89957) | Anaerobic biogas reactor microbial communites from Washington, USA - Biogas_R2_B C12 SIP DNA | ecosystem: Engineered > Bioreactor > Anaerobic > Unclassified | place: Washington, USA...
CACATCTCGTTAAGCTATCGCAGGCTGTGGGACGGTGCGACCGGTTCGGGCAGCGGTTATCCCCAGGTGGCGCCCTTCGTGAACCAGGGATGGGCGGCCGGACACCCTGACGTGATCCGGCGTTTCAACGAGGAGGTCGCAGCCGCTTTGAAGACCATCCAGGATGATCCCGGCGCGGTGGCAGCGCAGACGCACGATGCCCTGGACTTGCCTGCGCCCGTGCTAACCGCGGCCCTCGCACGCACCGAATTCGCCTTCACAAGTGGCGATGCGCTATCACGGGCAATCCGGGACTACTACCAGACCATAGGCAAGCCGGTTGATGAGTCGTTTGACGCGTTTTTCTATCTCGGTCCGCAATAATCTCACCGGGCTTGCGCTGCTCCTGGTGGCCTGGTTGGTTCTATCGCTTTTCTTTCCGGGCTACATCCTGCCCTCTCCGGGGCAGGTGCTACGAGCTTCGCCGGCCGTGCTCGATGTGGCCTTTGTGCCGCACCTGTGGCTGACCTTGCAGCGGATGCTGATCGGTTTCTTGCTGGCCTTCGGGGCAGGTTCGGCGCTGGGCATCCTGGCGTTCATCCTGCACCTGACAGAGCACCTTAACAGCTTCATGGTAGCGCTGCAGGTCATCCCGGGCGCCATCCTGGGGATCATCCTGCTGCTCGTGCTCGGCGTCGGCGACTGGACCCCCATCGCCCTGGTTGCGCTGCTCACGCTGCCCACGGTCGCAATCAACATCGCAAACGCGCTGGCGAAGCGGGATCTCAGCCTCGAGCAATACCTGCTGTCCGCGGGAGCCGGGCGACGACGCCTGGTGCGCCACCTGTACCTGCCCGCGCTGATCCCCACCATTCAGAGCAACCTGAGCCTCGGCTTCGGGCTGGGCATGAAGGTCGTAGTCTTGGGCGAGTTCATCGGCTCACAGGACGGGCTGGGCTACCTGCTAAACGTGGCGGCCATTCGCTTCGACATGCAGTCAGTGATGGCATATCTCTGCGTTGTGCTGATCATCAGCGCCGTGTTCGAGATCGGACAGAGCCTGGTCTTCAGCCTGTTCCTGACGAAGTACTTCTATCCGCCATGATGCCAGATGACATGCTGACCGTCGAACACCTGACCAAGCGGTTCAGGGCTGCGGAGACGCCGCTCGGAGGACATTCCTCGATGCCGGAACCGCCGGTCATCGAGGATCTGTCGTTCACGATACCGCGGGGCGGACGAGTGACCTTGTTCGCACCGACCGGTGCGGGCAAAACGACGCTCATCGATATCCTGACGGGGCTGGATCGCACGTATGAGGGATCGTTCCGGCTGACCGCGCGCAATCCGGCAACCATTTTCCAGGAGCCGCGCCTGTTTCCCCACATGACGGTGGAGGAGAACGTGATCCTGCCCGCGCAGATCCGGCGCATACCCTTGACGCCGGCAATGTGTGAAAAGTATGAACGCTGGCTGGAGGTGTGCGGCCTGACCGCATATACGCGGTACTTTCCGTACCAGTTGTCCGGCGGCATGAAGCAAAAAGTGGCGCTCATGCGCGGCTTCGTCACCGATCCGGATTTTGTCATGATGGACGAACCATTTAAGTCGCTGGACCTTCACTCGAAGCAGGCGATCATCCGTCACATTTTGGAGGTGCATCCCAACATCAGCCTTTTGTTCGTCACCCATGCACTGGAGGAGGTTCCTCTGCTGACCCAGTCGGTCCTGCTATTCAAGACAAACCGGCTGGCGAACTACACCACGCACGATGCGTCTCGCTTGGACACCATTCTCATGGAGGCAATTCATGGCTAGAGTCAACCCAAAGCCCCAGGAGCGGGTGCTGCCCCCCGAAACATACGCACAGCTCGACGCCTTCATCGACGATTTGTGCCCGGACCCGGAGGACTCGCGCCGCAAGGAAGCGCTGATCCAGGTCCTGCACAAGGCGCAACATCTCTTCGGGTTCTTGCCCGAAGAGGTCCAACTCCACATCGCGGACCGGTTTGCGGTCAGCCATGCCGAAGTCTCAGGGGTCATCAGCTTCTACAACTACTTCACCACGACTCCGAAGGGCAAATACCAGATCAATGTCTGCCTGGGCACCGCGTGCTATGTCAATGGCTCCGAGAAAGTGCTGCAGGAATTCGAGCACATCCTGGGCATTCGCTCCGGCCAGGTGACAGCGGATGGCAAGTTCTCCATCGAGAGCCTGCGCTGCGTCGGCGCCTGCGGGCTGGCGCCCGTGGTCACGATCAACGACAAGGTCTACGGCAAAGTGCAACCGGGCAAGGTGCAGGAGATCCTGGAACACTACCTGGTTGAGGTCGTCGGAGAGGAGGTTCCGGTCTATGCTTAACGTACTTACGGCCAACCGGATCAACTCATATGGGGAGCTCCTGAGCGAATACCAACGTCTCAAGCCGCTGCTCGACAGCCGCGTCAACCCCGGTGGCGATCAAGGTCACCGGCGGCAGATCCTCGTCTGTGGCGGCACAGGCTGTCATGCGTCCGAGAGCAAGCAGATCGTAGACAACTTCCAAGCAGTCATTGCGAGGGAAGGGTTGAGCAGCGTTGTCAAGGCCTCCGCAACCGGGTGTTTCGGATTCTGTGAAAAAGGCCCCATCGTCAAGGTGTTCCCCGACGACGTCTTCTACGTCCAGGTGAAGCCCGAGGATGTCGAGGAGATCGTCGACATCCACATCGTAGGCAATCAGAAGGTCAGGCGCCTGTTGTACGAGGAACCAGTGCTGAAGCAGCGGGTCGAGACGCAGCATGCCATGTCCTTCTACCGCAAACAGCAGCGCATAGCTCTGCGCAACTGCGGCCTCATCAACCCCGAAGATATCGACGAATATCTTGCGATGGGAGGCTACCAGGCACTGGGCAAGGCGTTGACGGAGATGACGCCTGAGGAAGTCATCGACGTGATGAAGCGCTCGGGGCTGCGCGGCCGCGGCGGCGCGGGCTTCTCCACCGGCAAAAAGTGGGAGTTCGGCCGCGGCTACGCCGGGACCGAGAAATTCGTGATCTGCAACGCGGATGAGGGCGACCCCGGCGCGTTCATGGATCGCTCCATCATGGAGGGTGATTCGCACAGCGTCATCGAAGGCATGGCACTTGCCGGCTACTCTATCGGCGCGCATCGAGGTTATGTCTATATCCGTGCGGAGTATCCGCTGGCCGTCAACCGCCTCCAGATCGCGCTCAGCCAGGCCCGCAGCCGCGGCCTGTTGGGCAAAAACATCATGGGCACCGGCTTCGACTTCGATGTCGACGTCAAGCTCGGCGCGGGCGCCTTCGTGTGTGGCGAAGAGACATCGCTCATCCACTCGATCCAGGGCGAGCGCGGCGAGCCGCGCACCAAGCCGCCCTTCCCCGCACAAAGTGGACTGTGGGGAAAACCCACCGTCGTCAACAATGTGGAGACGCTGGCCAACGTGCCGGCGATCATCACACGCGGTGCGGAATGGTATTCGAGCATCGGCACCGCGACCTCGAAGGGCACCAAAGTGTTCGCGCTCGCCGGCCAGATCAACAACGTCGGACTGGTCGAAGTGCCGATGGGCACCACCTTGCGGGAGATCATCTACGACATCGGCGGCGGCATCCGCCACGGCCTGAAGTTCAAAGCCGCGCAGACCGGCGGGCCTTCGGGCGGCTGCATCCCCGAGCAGTTCCTCGACACGCCGATCGACTATGAATCGCTGGCGCAGATCGGCTCCATCATGGGTTCCGGCGGCCTGATCGTGATGAGCGAGAAGGACTGCATGGTGAACATTGCCAAGTTCTACCTGGAGTTCACCGTCGACGAGTCGTGCGGCCGCTGCCTCCCCTGCCGGATCGGCACCAAACGCCTCCACGAGATCCTGACTGCCATAACTGAGGGCAAGGGCACCCAGGCCGACCTGGTCGAGCTGCGGGAGCTCTCCGCCGTCATCATGGACTCGTCCTTGTGCGGCCTGGGCCAAACCGCTCCCAACCCGGTCCTGAGCACCATGAAGTACTTCTGGGACGAATACCAGGCGCACGTCATCGACAAGCGGTGCCCGGCCGGCGTCTGCCAGAGCCTGCTGTGCTACGAGATCATCGCGGACAAGTGCGTCGGCTGCACGGCCTGCGCCCGAGGGTGCCCGGTGGGCTGCATCTCAGGGACAGTCAAGCAGCCGCACCTGATCGATCAAAGCCGGTGCATCAAATGCGGCGCGTGCATGGCCAAGTGCAAGTTCAAGGCGATCTGGAGGCATTAAGGAGAGCTACCATGGTGAATCTGATCATTGATAACCGCCCCGTCGAAGTTGAAGACGGCGCCACGATCCTGGATGCCGCCCGGCAGCTCAACATCCGCATCCCGACGCTTTGCTATCTTGATCTCCACGAGATGAAGATGGTGAACAAGGTCGCCTCGTGCCGGATCTGCGGCGTCGAAGTAGAAGGCCGCCGCAACCTGGCGCCCGCGTGCGCCACGCCTGTCTACGAAGGGATGAAGGTCACGACCAACTCGCGGCGGGTGTTATTCACCCGGCGGCGCCTGCTGGAATTGATCCTGTCCAATCACCCGTTCAACTGCCTGATCTGTGCCAAATCCACCGACTGCGAGCTGCAGTCGCTGGCCTGGGAGTTCGGCATCAACACGAAGCGCTACCACGGCGAAGAGACCAGCTTCCCCATCGACAAGACCAGCGGTGCGCTCAAGCGCGAGCCGGACAAGTGCATCATGTGCCGGCGCTGCGAGACGATGTGCAACGAGGTGCAGACGGTGGGTGCGCTGACCGCTTTCGGCCGCGGGTTCAACGTGATCGTCGGCCCCGCGGAGATGAAGCCAATCGTCGAATCCAACTGCACCTACTGCGGCCAATGCGTCAGCGTCTGCCCGACGGCCGCGCTGACCGGCCACGGCTACATCCAGGAGACCTGGAACGCGATCTTCGACCCGACCAAATACGTCGTCGTGCAGGTCGCGCCGGCCATCCGCGCGGCCATCGGCGAGGAGTTCGGCATTCCCCCTGGCACGCCGGTGCCGGGCAAGCTCGCGGCCGGGCTGCGGCGGCTCGGCTTCGATGCCGTATTCGACACCACCTGGGGCGCGGATCTGACGATCGTGGAAGAGGCCAAAGAGATCATCGAACGGGTCACCAAGGGCGAGAACCTGCCGATCCTGACCTCCTGCTGCCCGGCCTGGGTCAACTTCATCAACTACCAGTTCCCGAACCTGAAGTACATGCCCTCGTCGTGCAAGTCGCCGCAGCAGATGACGGGTGCAATCGCCAAGTCCTACTATGCACAGAAGATCGGCGTTAAGCCCGAGGACATGGTAGTCGTCTCGGTCATGCCGTGCATTGCCAAGAAATACGAAACCCACCGGCCCGAGCTGCAGGTGAACGGCATCCGGGACGTGGATTACTCCATCACCACCCGCGAGCTGGCCAAGATGTTCAAGGAAGGTGGGATCGACCTCCGCCACATGCCGGACGAGGAGTTCGACAACCCCCTGGGCGAATCCACGGGCGCGGGCGTGATCTTCGGCGTCACCGGCGGCGTGCTGGAGGCTGCGCTGCGCACCGTCTACGAGGAGGTCACCGGCCAGGAGCTGACCGATGTCAACTTCACCGCGGTGCGCGGGCTGAAGGACGTGCGGGAAGCCACCATCGACCTGGGAGCCAGGAAGGTGCGGGTCGCGGCCGGCTCAGGCCTGGGCAACGCGCGCCAGATCCTGGAGGCCATCGAAAAAGGCACCTCGCAGTATGACGTGATCGAGATCATGGCCTGCCCGGGCGGCTGCATCAACGGCGGCGGGCAGCCCTACACGCACGAGCGGATCGAGATGGTCCACCTGCGCACGCAGGCGCTCTACCAGATCGACGCGGGGTCGGCCATTCGCAAGTCGCACGAGAACCCGTCGATCATCAGGCTGTACGAGGAGTTCCTCGGCGAGCCCGGCGGCCACAAGGCCCACGAGCTGCTCCATACGGAGTATTAAATCTTCTCCGGCGCGAACACGCGCCCGGTGCTTGCGATCCTCCGGATCGTCCAGGCGCCGGGCGCGTGCCCTTGCTTGCTACATTATGCAGGCTGTATACTGTTTGTGCCATGGACAATCTGTGCGCGGACACCGACCCATCCACCGAACGCATCCTGATCGGGCTGCTGCGCGACGCGCCAGAATGGCGGCGCATCGAGATCATGTGCAGCATGATCGAGACACTCCGGCAACTGGTCTTCGGCGGCGTACGCCAGCGGCATCCCCACGCCGGCGAGGCCGAGGTGCGCCGCCTGGCTGCAGATATCCTGCTGGGTCCCAAATTGGCAGAGAAGGTGTATGGCGCATGGGCGCCCGGAGGCACGCCATGACGCTTTCGGAGCCGCTGGCTGTGACTTTCGCGGTGATCGATGTGCTCGATTCGCTGGAGGTCCGTTACTTGCTAGACGGTTCCTTTGCCAGCTCGGCGCCGGATCTCCTCAAAGTACTGACGGAATTCACGCGGGTCAATATCGAACTTTGCAGCCTGTGGCAAGATGGTCTGAAAGTAGCGCTGCAGTTCCCAAAACTGAACCAGGCGCGCCTGCAGCATGAACATGACATCGTCGAGGTCAGACTCGAAACCACGCGCAATCTTGCTCAGGGCGATCGAATAAAGGTCGAAAACAAACACCTCTACTTGACCGAAGCGACCCACGAACCGTTTGCGTTCATACGCATCTGGGGGCAGCGGGAGGAACTCCCCTATCGGCACCTCTTCGAGATCCAGGTGCATGTCTAGGGCGACCTCTGCCACAGCTTGGCGAAAATCGTTCAGTAGATCGCCGGACAGGTCGACCGTGTAGTCGAGATCGCGGGTTTCCCTGGGGTTGCCGAGAAGGCCCAGCGCGCCACCGCCGAGCAGGTAAAACGAGGCCGAAGAGGTCCAGCGCTCACCGATGCGCTCGAGAAAAGCGAACAGGTTTTCTCGGGTTACTTGCTCTGGCTCCACCGGCGTTCCATCTCCCATCTGCGAAGCAGCTTGCACGCCACGCTTTCGTACGTGCCCGCCCAGTTGGCCGTGATCCCTGTCCGCTCCCGATGGGTTTGCCCCAGGGCCGCTATTCTTGCATGTATGGGCGCGTCACCCCCCAGTAGCTCGAGTTCCGCAGAGAACAAATCCGGGAGCGGGCGTAACCCGCCTCCTGTCGCCGCGCTAAGCGCATCGCGGTGCTCGAGTTGGAGCAGTACTGCGGCAGAATAAAACAGGCGCAGGGTTAGTCCCTGGTTTTCGCTGAGGCGCGCGAGCGCCGCAAGTACGGCGCCGGCATATTCGGGGCGAGTCAAGAACAGCGAGATGAGCGCCTCGCGCACGCGCGCGCTCGGCTGCCGGACAAGGTCGGCGATCAGTTGCGCAGGAGGCCGCACCTTCACAGCCCGGTATAGGGTCTGGCGCGACAAGTAGCGGATGCCGAGCAGTTCAAGCTCGGCAACCAGCGCCTCTTCCTCCGATACGCTGTGGGTGGCTAGCATCCACCGATCCTGTCTGACGGGGTCACGCGCTCTGCCCCGACTCCTTGCTCAATTATACCACAGAACCGCCACCCGCTTGCGGGATTGGGCCGGTACGGAAGGCCTTGCGCTGAGTCAGCGCGCAACTGGCGGCGGCGCGCCGTCCACCCAGGCTGCCGAGCAAGCGGCCGCGGCGCGTATGGTACTCAATTGCCATCGCTTATCCGGGCACATCGCCTCCGTAGCAATTCGGTGACCAGCAGGGCGATCAGCAAGTTGAGCATCAACGCCAGCGCCAACCACGCAATGCGATCTTCCTGGCGTGCAAACAGAGCCAGGACGGTGTTGGCGGCGACCAAGGACACGGCATAGAACTGAAAACCGAAGCTGCCTGGTTCAACGGTCCGTGTGCGCGGGAAGCCGGAGATCCAAGCGAGCCACTTTGGGATCTGCGTCGCATCTGGCCGCAGTCTCGCCGACCGCTGCCTCGGGTAAGCAGCCAGCCAGATCAGCCCAAAAGCAACAACGCCGGCAATCCAGGACGCAAGTGTTTCGTTCATCCTGCCAATGTCCCCACTGTCACTGCTGCACCACCTCGCTGCCCAATATCCTGACGCTGCCCTCTACGTCGATTGGCAGCACAGCGCAGGCAGCTTCAAATACCTCGTCCTGGACAAAGGCTGCAGCCGTGTCCGCACCTGCACTCCCAAGTTCTACCTCGACTCGAATGACCAGCCCGCCGGCATCATCTTCCCAAAAGATCTCCAGATTTTCGAGGTAGGACCGACCGAGAAGCTCCTCCCTCACGTCTTCGAGCGCCTGCGCATTATCTGACTTCGTCGGCCCCTGCAATAACACGCGCACCACATACCACTGCAACTGCTGGAAGATGTCTATCCCATTCGAATTCTTGCGATTCCGCAGGCGCGGCGCGAAGCGGGCGATGTCCGCGACGAACTCGCTGTGCTCGCGGCCAGTCCCAAACCCACTCACGCTAATCATCCGGTCAAACCCGAACAACCGGCAATACCAAACAATGGGCAAACAGCCCGACGCTGCCGGATGTTTGAGTATGAGGTTCACGATCCCGTACGGGTTCACCTCGATCCGGTCGATCTCGCTCCAGGGCACGGCGACGCGGCAGAGGAGGTCCATCTGTTGGATCCCGGCCGGCGACGTGACCCGTCGCGACACCAACGCCTTGCCGATGCAGAACACCCCGAACAGCACTAGCACCGCTCCGAAGAACGCCTCCAATGGTCCCGACTGTTCCTTCTTCCTGTTCAGGGCCATCGTGACGGGCACAATGAGGAAACCGAGACCGCCAGCGAGCAGAAACAGCCGCAAGCCCACATTGAGTCGATATGTGCGGCGATAGATTGAAGTCACCTGCAAACATTCCTCCGGTTTACGGTTCCTGCCGAACGCCGCGTCTTTCCGGATCGCGCGCGACTTGCGGGGCGTTGGCACCTAACTCGATCGAATGCACTACGGAGACTCTCGAGCTGTGAAAGCCTCAGACACCAACCCCAGGTACCGGCAACCCAAGCCGTAACGATGCCTCCTGCGCGCGCTCGCCAGGCCGGAAAGCGTTCGCTCGCAGACGCAAGTAGCTGACGAGCGTCTTCCGGGTCGGCCAGCGCGACCTTTATCGCAGCAAGGTACAGATGCTGCACCGGCAGACCGAGCGGAGTCTGTGTTTCCGCCGCAAGGAAATCGTGGATCGCCGCAAGGGAGTCGAGTTGGTCAAGGAACGAAAGGCCGTAATTGATCACGCTCTCTGTTACATCGCGGCCGAGCAGGTCGAAATCGCTGGTGGCTTCATAATGCCACCAGTAGTCCCTTCCCTTGCCACGGGGAGTGCGAGCCGCCAACCTACCTTCCGGCATGACCTCACCGAGTCGAATGTCGATGACCGAATCCACACTCCTCATCGCTGCTTTAGGGTTTTCGCCCCACGCAGCCTCGCAGGCGAGGGGAACAAATACGCCAAGGTTGAGCGTGAAGCTTCCCCTGTTCCCGACATTCCACCGGCTTGACTGGATCTCAACGATGTACGAGATCCCGGCGCCGGCTCTGATCCACCGGCGTCCATTTCGTCGGAAGCGCCGCTCTCCCAGCACCAATGATAGGTGCCGGCTAACCGTTGCTAAAGGGTTCTGCACCGCACCTTGGCCATTCCTTGTTACGGGTCCACTGCCCACTGCCGGTCGCCGTCCCGGTTGATTAGCGCCGCGCCCGCTTCCGACAGCCGCTTCAATTCGTTCTTGAGTGCCCAGTACGCGGGCCTGCGTGAAAGCCTGGCAGCGGCTGGCAGATGAGCCAGCAAAGTGCATCTCGCGAGTCGACTTCCGGAAAGACCCAAGTTCGCGCAGCAACTATGACCAGCGTCTCCGCCAGGCACTGCACACGACTGTCCTCGAATGCCAGTTCGAGATAGTCCATGACGAAGCAGACAGACGTTAGGGGCTCGCCGACAAGGTCTGCAATTTCTGCAATTTCGTTCCTGTCATCACTCATAGCGGCGCTTCCTCGCCTCTCGCGACTCCGACAGCCTCGGACCAGGTCGAGCCCTCATGAACGATGCGCCAGCTTCGTACTCTTGCTTGGCGCCTTCCGTCCACAACGGCCCTGAGACCTGCTCTTGCTCAACATCATCAGGCCCGATCAGCA
>Ga0123333_10006619_pt1 | contig 10124 bp, 9 predicted proteins | sample BioC12SIPDNA_3_FD_89957 | JGI IMG/M metagenome (GOLD analysis project Ga0123333, IMG submission 89957) | Anaerobic biogas reactor microbial communites from Washington, USA - Biogas_R2_B C12 SIP DNA | ecosystem: Engineered > Bioreactor > Anaerobic > Unclassified | place: Washington, USA...
CGAAGATGGAGCGGTTCCAAAGGGTGATGCCCCGGACTGGTCAGAGTCTCGCGGGACGGTTTTTTATGGTACGTAATCATTATAGGGGAAAAGAGCGAGGGTGGCAAATGGGAATAGCCCAGGGGAAGTGACGCCTGATCATCGGAAAAGGGTTATTTTAGTTTTTGTAGTGCCCTACAAAGCAGTAGTTTCCGACGATCAAACGTCACACCCTGGGCCAGGAGGCCCAGGGTTGAAGCCATAGGGCCAAAAATGTCACTTTACGGATGATAATGGCTCTTCCGCAAAGTGACAACTCACTTCCGTTCCTCCTCCCTCCTCCCTAGCCACCGCCACTGCGTCGCCACGACCTCCACTTTGGCCTGCTGCACAAAACCCTGCGCGTTCGCCGCCAGTTCATTGCGCTCCGCATCGCCCAAGCCCTCGGCCCGGCGCACCAGATGCACCAGGTTCTCCCGCGTGTCACGCTGTTGCAAGAACCCGGCCACTTCCACCTGGTCGCCCTGGTTCCACGACGGCGCACGTCCCACGGCCTGCGGGAAGCACACATCGATGGCATCAAAGTTCTTACCATCGGGATTCGGCAACATCCCCGGCTGGCGTGGGATCAACACCCGATACACCGTTGTCTGATCCGGCGACACCCGCCGCCGCACCACTGTCCCTGATAAAGATATGTTGTTCATAGATTCCTCCTCGTTGATCGTTTTGATGTAACGTAACTCATTGTTCAAATGCGTGATACGTGATGCGTGACCGCAAGCAGTCTCACGCATCACGGTTCACGGCTCCAACACCGCCTGCACCTCGATGACCGGAATCGCCAAACCTGGCGTGAAGCTGCCACACTGCACGCCATTGGCATCAGCCCCGGCGGTCTGGGCGGCAGCCCAGGTGACCATTGGCGTATAGCCGAGAAGGCGCAGGTCGTAGACACACCACGCGCCCTGTTGTTGGCCAGGGCAGCCGAACAATGGCCCGGTATGGTTACGCCAACGCCATTCCACGCATTGCTCCAACTGATACCAATTGTCCTCTCCAGCGTGTTCCCCGGAACTGCACCCACGCGCGGGGAGGCCCAACGGCGGCTCGGCACGGTAGAAGCAGTCGCCCCACTCGCGGCGCGTGCATTGCAGTTCGTCGTATTTCCACGTCCACTGCGGATACCACCAGGTCTGCACCCCGCCCTGGTACGCCGGCATATCCCAGGCCAGCACCCGTTCGTCACAGGAGCAGTCGCGGTCCTGACACGCCGGATTCCAGCGCGGGCCGTTGGCAGTGAGGCCATACGACGAGGTCTGGAAGGTGTGTTCCAGGTAGTTGCCCGGTATGGTACTGCCGCCGCCATTCCAAGCCCGGTCGCTCACGGAGATCAGCGATTCATACGGCGGAGTAAAGCCGTAGACCCCCGCCGCCCCTGGCGTCCAGCGTTGCCAGGCCGCGCCGAGTTGCAGGTTCACCCGCGTCCCTTCCGTGGGCTGCCCCACCGGTGACGGACACGCCGGTACATCGCTTGGATCGCTGTAGGCCGCGCCGTAGTCTACATTGCAGGGAAACGCCTTGCCTGCGGAAAAGGCTTCCACACGGTTGGGTGCGCCGGTGTACCAGATTTTGGTCGGCAAGCCCACCAGCGAACGCGGCCAGGGGTTGCGCAGCACTTGCGCGGGCGGAATCTGGACTTGTACGTCGATGTTCCAGTCCCAGTCGTCACAGGTCTGGTCGATGCCGCCAGGGTAGACATCGGGTACATCTTGGCACGGCCATTCGCTGCCCTCGCCCGGCTCTGAAGTGGGACGCGGTGTGGGCGTCACCAGGTCACATTCCCCCTCAGCGGCACAGCGGGCTTGCACCACATAGCACCGGCCATTGGGCATACACCACCACAGGACCACCGTCCAGGCGTGGGGACAGCCTGGGATCAGCATATCGCAACTGATACGGTAAAAGCCGCCGCCGGGCAAGCCCGCCGGGGGTGTCGCTGTGGGCGGCGGTGGTGCAGGTGTACCACCACCGCCTTCGCCAGGTGTCGGCGCAGGGGGAACCGGGGTCGCACTGCCACCGCCCCCACCACCGCCAGAACCGCCGCTGGCGCACTTGAAGCAACCGCTCAAGGGATCGCCGCAACAGGCGTTCTCCGGCGGTGTACAGCACGCGCCTGCCGGGGTGACGAACATCGCCAGCGCCAACAGCGCCAGTCCACTGATCAGCAACAGAAGGCCGATGCGTAGCACGGTTTTACGTCTGTTCATATCACGCATATCCACCTCCTCTACCACGTGTCCGGCGGGGTGGGCAAGGCCAGGGCTTCCCAGCCGGTACATCGCCAGACACCGTCCGCACCCTGGATAAACGTCGCCGTCACCAGGTTGTCACGGGCGTCGATCTGGTCATCGCCAAGCTGCGCCAGGCACGGTACACTGCCCGTGGACTGGCACATCGCCGGGTCGAAGATCAGCACGGCCTGGATACCGAGCACCGCCTGGGTCACCGAACAGTGCGTCGTATCATCACAGCGAATGACATTCTCCGGTCCCAACGTCGTGTGGACGAAGACAAACGGCGTGTCGAGCAAGGGCCACGCATAGTCCGCCGCCACGTAGTCCCGCGCCTGGGCAATGCTGGCGTCGCGGTCGTAGGCCAGCAACGTCGCTTCGTCGGCAGCCTCCACGCGGGTACGTTGTAACAGCACGGTGAACGCTGTCCGCAACGCCTGTTCCTCGGCGTCCGGCGGGGTGAGATACATCGCCCCACTACGCGCGTCGCGTTGTTCCTGCCACCCGGTCGGGCGCGGCGTCGCCGTGGGTGACGGCAACGCGGTCGCTGTGGGGGGCAACGGCGTCGCCTGTGGATCGATGCGCGGCGCGGTGAGCCAGCGATACAGCCGCCCCCCACCGGCCAGCACGATACCGCCGAAGATGATCCCGACGGCCAGTAAGATGTAGCTGGTACGTTTGAGTTTGAGTTTGTGTTGTTGTCGTTTCATTAGAGCCTCCTCCTTGAGAATTACGAATTACGAATTGCGAATGCGGAGTAGGGAGTAAGGAGTAGGGAGTAAAGGGGAAAGGGGCAGAGCAATGAACGTTGATTCGCTCATTCGCTGATTCTCCATTCACCCATTCTCTCACTCTCTCACTTTCCCAATCTCCGTTACTCGTATTCCCCCGTTGCACCCCACGCGGGGCGGGCGCGGCCACGTACACTGACGTGAACCGTGGGACCGTTGATGAGGACGACGGGGTGTAAGTCCGCCTGACAGATGAGTTCCACGCGGTTAGCCCACACTTGCGGGACGCCGCACGTCACCTGGCCGCGGGTATTGGTCGCGGCGATGGTTTGCGCCACGGTTGCCGCATTGGGCGTCAACGTCACGCGCCCGGTGCGCATATACAAAGCCACGTCGAGTTCCTGGGCTGCTGCGTGCGCTGCCGCATCCGCCGCCATCTGCGCCAGCCGGTAGGTACGATACATCAAGCCACCTTCGATGAGCAGCGCCGCCATCAACAGGAGCAAAGGCAGAAGCACCAACACCCACACCAGCACTTGCCCCTGTTCGTCCGGGAGTCGGCCTCGCCCCTTACTCCCTACTCCATACTTCCTACTCCCTGTCCTCACTGCCATCGTGACTTCCACCTTTCGATGCGGAACGTTGCGCCCTGCCAGAGCGTCACGCGGTCGTCGCCGAAGAGCAACGGGGCCAGCGGGATGTCATTGACCGGCACGGCCACGCCGGCATAGTTGGTCACCGTCCCGCCGCGCTGCCAGCCGGCGGCGTCCAGTTGCCAGACCATCTGTGTTGCATCCAGTCCGTTGGCGGTCAGGTTCATTGCCGTGGCACGGTAGGCCTGGTACGCGGCCTGGTAGGGATTCAGGCTTTCGGCGGCGTAGCGCCCCCCGGTGAAGGCGGCCTGGTCGACGGCGAGGGCGACAAAGAGCACACGCCCAAAGCCGATGACGGCGGTCAGGATCAGGAGCAGCAGCGGCAAGGCGATGAGCATTTCGATGAGGGCCTGGCCCGGTGGGTTTTGGGTTAAGGGTTGTGGGTTATGAGTTTGCATTGTTCTACCTCCCATTGGTGAAGGGCATTTTGGTAAGGGTGATCACCGTATCCCGCGCGGTGGCCCCCGGTGACACATAGGTCTCGACCAGGCCGATACGGTAGGCGGTGTAGAAATCGCCGAAGGGTACGCGGACGACTTCCCAGAGCACCGGGCCGGGCGTGACGTCCAAGACTCGACTCTCCTGGGGCGACAAGGCCGCTTCCGGGCAGACCACGCAGACTGGTTCGTTTTCCAGCGTCCACAGGCTCACCGTCTCGCCCGTCTCGTTGACCAGGGTGACGGCGGCCACAACAGGCATCGGCGTCGCCAGATGCGCCTGCACCAGCCGCGCGCCAACCAGGGTACTCGCCGCGATCAGCAACAGGATACCCAGCGTCACACCCAGCCACCAACGCCGGTTGGCGCGCCGTCGTACCTGCGGGGTGACGGGCCGTTGCACGACCAAGACCCACGTCGCCTGGCGCGGGACGGCGGGGAGCGCACCCTGTAGCCGTTGCGCCGCCAGATAGTGCCACACGGCGGAGACTTCCACCTGGGTTTCCGGGTTGTCCAGCCGGTAGACCTCACCCTGCGGACGTGATCGGCTGCCCGCCACGGTGAAACAGTAGCTCACCCCTTGAGCATCCAGTGTGGTAAAGGCCAAGTCGTCGGCGTTGATGTACGGCAAGGTGTCTCCGACGATGCGCACCGGTTGGCCCAGCGCATCGGTAGCGATCTGACCGAGCACGTGTTGCCAGGCGTCCGTCTCCTGTAGTTGCACGGCGACGTCGCGGCGGTGGGCAGCGACGCGCGCCGCCGTATCTTCAGCGATCATCCGGCGCTTCATCGCCAGGTCTTGCCGCGTGTAGCCTACGAAGCGCACGATGAGCCACAAGGCCAACAGGCCCACACCGGCGGCTACCGGCCACACCCAGCCCGGCAACGTCGGCCATTGGGCGGGTGTGGCGGGAGGTGCGGCGGTTGGCGCAGTGTTGAGCGTCGCCGTGACTACCGCTGTGGGCGTCAGCGTTTGCGTCACAGTAGGACGCGGCAAAGTCGCTGCCGGTGTACCTGACATCTCCGTGGGCGCGGCCAGCGTTGCCGTCATCGGCATCGGCGGCGTCGCCGTGGGCCACACGGCTGTCGCTGTCGGTAACAAGGCTTCCGGCGTGGGCGTGGGTTGCAGCTCCGGCGTCGCGGTGGGCCATTCCAGACTGACCGTGGGTGACGCTTCCGGCAGCGGCGTCGGCAGTTCCGGCGCTTTGGTCGGCGCGGCGGTGGCCACTGGCGCGGGCGTCGGCGGTGGCGTCGGTTTTTGCGCCGCGACCGGCGCGGCCCACAGCACACCCACCGTCAAAAGCAGCAGGAACACGCGGCTACATCGTCTCACGCCAGTACCCTCCGGTCGTCCCGCGCGCTGCCTCGGCCTGCGTGGGCGTCGCCGTCTGGTGTGGGCGTGGGCAGTGGCAGCGGCTTGTGGCTGTCTGGCGCTGGCTGGATATTTTGCGGCAGCGTGGCTGCGCCGTGCGTCACCTGGAAGGTATAGCCGGTGTCCGGCCCATACACGCGCCAGTCGTAGCTACGCACCAGCGCACAGTAGACGCCGTCCGCCGGGGCGGTCCAGACGATGCGCGAGGCGACGTTGTGCGGGTAGGCGATGTCGTCGTTTTCCGCCAGGGGCGTCACGCAATCGCTGGCCGTATACAGAGCCAGCGACGTGTCCCCACGCGGCCCCAGGTCGCCCGTGGCCAGCACGTAGGTCTGCCCGGCGATGGCCTGAAACGCAAACCAGTCGTTGTCGTTCTCCCCGTCGAAGTCATCGCGGTAGAATGTGGCCAACGTGATGTTGATGCCAGGACACGTGCCCGGCGCATCCGCGACCTGCACCATGGGCGGCGCAGGGGGATAGCCGCGCATAATCAGCGGTAGAAAGATGCGGGTTGGCCGGTAGACCTGCACCGTGGCCGATTCACTGACCGGCCCATAGCTGTCGCTCCGCGCGACGGCGATATTCGTGAGGGACAGACCTTCCGTCCCCGCATCTACCGTGGCGCGATAGGTCACTACCACGCTTTCCGCATCATCCAACGTCGCCAGGTGCAGCGTGAGGCCATTGTCGCCTACCGTGACCGTGCCTTTGTCCGCCACGACGCTCTGCGGCAGCAAGGTCAAGCCGACCGGCAACGTGTCACTGAGGACGATGTTGGTCTGCGGGCGCACCCCGTTGTTGGTCACGGCGACGATGAAGGTCAGCGTCTCCCCGGCCTCGGTGCGCGCGGGAGTGACGTCACGGTAAGTCTTTTCGAGCACCAACACCTCAGCGGCGTTGATGCCGTACCAGATACCGCCGTTGGCGGTGCTGTGCGTGTTCCGCGACGTGGCGACGCTGGTCTGGCCCAACGTGCCGTGCAGCGTGTAGCGCCCGTTGGTCAGCGTGCCGCCAGCGACGGCGTTGGCCGTGTCCGCCGTGACGCGATATGGCCCCGGAGCTTGCGCTGCTACTGGTACAGCGAGACAGCAACTCAGAAGGAGCAGGAGTAACAGTGTACGTTGCATCATCGGCCTCCCTTACGGACACGTTGTCGCCCCGAACGCTGCGCCGCGACTCACCGCCACACAGGTGATGGTGTTGAACACCGTGCCTGTACCCACGAAGTCGCTGTGCTTGATGAGGACGCGCTGCGGCTGCCCGGATTGTGTGTTGACCACGACGTGGGTGGGCGCTTCCAGGCGACTGTGGTAGACCTCGATCCAGCCATCACTGTACAGGGCGTCGGTGGCGACAACACGCGCATTGTCGATGACCATACGGCTATTGGCATCGTTGATGTTGATCCCAATGGCATTCACACCGCTGGCGGTGTACGTGCCCCCTTGTAGGTGCACTTCGAGGGGAATAGTGGGGTTGGTGATGTAGTCCTTGAGGATCAGTGCAGTGTTCGCCCCTGTTCCGCCAAAGGCCGTTGCGGTGACGTTTTCCAACGTAGCTGACCCGGCCAGCCACACGGCCACGCTGCTGGTCGCTACTCCTTCATTGCTCACGCTGACGTTGGCAATGCGTACATCGCTTCTGCGCGAGGGCACGAGGATGCCGACCCGTGTTTGTCCGCCGCTGCCAGTGTTGTGCACCGTCAGGTCACGCACGCTGGTGTGGGTATCCAGGATCAGCGCGGCTTTGTCCACCGGGCTGCCGTCGTTGTCGGTGATGTTGCCATGCAATACAGTGACATCGCGGCCCGCGCCTTGCAGATGCACGTAGGGCTTGAGCGTCACCGTCTCGGCGTAGATACCAGGCGCGATCCAGATCAGGTACGGGTTCGTCGCACTGGCGTCGGTGATGCTGTTGACGGCGGCTTGGATCGTGGTGAAATCCCCGCCACTCGCGGCGACGACCAGGGTACGGGCATAGCCAGGGGCAACGGGACTACCACAGTCCCACGTTGTACCGTTCCATTGGGGCATCTGGCCGTTGGCGCACGTTTGGGGGAGGCGATACGGGGCAGAGACGCTGAACTGCGTACCAATCAAGGCGAGACCGGTCCCAGCGCTGTAGGTGGTGTTGTCATCGGCCTCGCACGTCACCGTGCCGTCAGCGTTGACCGCACGAATGCTGCTGCCCACGGCGCACGTGCTGCTGACGCGGCGTTGCAGGTACGTGGTGTCAGCCGTGAGAGTAACGCTACCCGTTGTTCCGCCGCCGGTCAGACCTGCTCCTGCGGTGACGGCGGTGATGTCGCCGCCGCTGTCATTGTCGGCAGCGCATATCCAGGTTATCCCGTTCCATTCAGCGATCTGCCCTGCTGTACAGCTTTGCGGCATACGATATGGAGCAGCAATGCTGAACTGCGTCCCACTCAGGGTGATCCCAGTGCCCGCCGCATAGGTCGTGTCATTGTCTACGCCGTCGGCAAACCCTGTAGGCACGTCGGTCAACCCTGACCATGGCGCGCCGGTGACGCTGAACGTCGTCCCGTCCAGGTGCAACCCGGAACCGGCATTGTAGGTGGTATCGTTGTCCACGCCGTCAGCGAAGTCGTCGGGGATATGGGTGAAGTTGCGCCAGTCCAGGTAGTAGTCCCCGGCCCATCCGTTGAGAGTCTCGGCATCGCCGGCAGTGTAGGCATACGTCGATGTGTGCGACGTGGTGTTCGTGATGAGCGTCAGCACTTGCATATCGGTCACGTAGCCAGCCTGGTTGACCACAGAGATGACGCCCGTGGTGGTCACGTAACCGGCAGCTTCCACAGCCAACAATGCGTCGTCATCGGTGTAGACCGTATCGTTGTCGATGCCATCGGCGAAGCTTGCTGGGGTGCCGATCAGGCCCGACCAGGGCGCACCGGTGACGTTGAACGTGGTATCGTCCAGGTTCAGACCCAAGCCAGCCGCGTAGGTCGTGTCATTGTCCACGCCATCGGCAAAGTCGTCGGGCACATTGGTGAAGTTGTGCCAGTCCAGGTAGTAGGTGCTGTCTTGACCGTCGAAGGTAACAGCATCCCCAGCGGTGTAGGCATACGTCGAAGTATGCGACGTGGTGTTGGTGATGAGGGTCAGCACTTGCACGTCGGTCACATAGCCGGCCTGGTTGACGACCGAGATGACCTCGCTAGAGGTGACGTATCCAGCGGCTTCCACAGCCGACAGCGCGTCTTCATCGGTGTAAACCGTGTCGTTGTCGACGCCGTCAGCAAAGCCCTCCGGGATGTCCACCAAGCCCGACCACGGCGCGCCAGTGACGCTGAACGTCGCATCGTCCAGTGCTAGACCAAAACCCGCACTGTAGAGCGTATCGTTGTCCACCCCGTCCGCAAAATCGTCGGGGATGTGGGTGAAGTTGCGCCAGTCCAGGTAGTAGGCCCCGGCCTGCCCGTTGAGCGTCTCCGCGTCACTCGCGGTGAGGGCATGGGCCACCGTGACGGTCAGCGTGTGCGTCGTGCTCAACACGTCGATGACGCCGGTGGCGGTGAGATACCCGGCAGCCTGCACTGCTAACAGCGCATCGTCGTCGGTGTAGAGCGTGTCGTTGTCGAGGCCATCGGCAAAACCATCGGGAACGTGAGTGAGATTGCGCCAGTCGTGGTAGACCTCCGGCGCAGCCCCACCCAACAACGCTGTATCGTTGGCGGTCGTCGCGTGTTCGGCCTGGGACGCACCCAGCGCATACGCCACGGCCCCCAACGGCTGGCGTAGGGTGAGCGTCTCGCCAGCCACGGCGATTTTCAGGTAGGTGTCGCCGGTGAAGTGTGTCGCGTCAAGGGATATTTCGGTGCCCAAGAGCAGCGAGAAGTAGCCGTCCGTGACGGTCACGGTATGCGCTTCGGGTCCCCAGAGTTGTTGCCCGGCGCTTTCCGCGTCCCACAAGCTGAAGGCCATTGGGTATGCACCGTCGGCCACCGGCAAGCCAGTAGTGTCCAGCAAGTGTCCCTGGTAGGTCAAGAGGCGCGACGGCGCTGTAGGGGCAGCCGGGGCAGCCACGGCGCGCACCACATTGGAAATAATGAGAATGCCCAGTAGGGCAAGCGTAAAGATTCGTTTTGCTCGCATTGTGTATTTCTCCCTTCCTTAAGATGTATGTGTCACCGTCATTCAAACGCGCCCGGCGCGGGTGGGCCGGGGTAGAACTGCTCCCAGCGGGTGAAGGCCCCGGCGGTGACCTCCGGTGCAGCCAAATCCCACAAGAGCAGGGCGGGGGCGTCGTACCGGGCCGTCGCCTGGACGCCGCGTTGCAGCGTCAACGGCGCGACCGTCGTCTGCGCCCCGAAGTCCACGTTGGACCCTTGCATAAAGCGCGCGGCCCACGCCTGGCCTGCGTCCACGGCATTGGCTTTGCCCGACATCGTGGTCACATCCTGGGCGTAGGCGACGTGGTTGAGGCGCACCCAGTAGGCCCAGCCGACGCCGATGATCGCGCCAGTCAGGAACAGAAAGACCGGCAAGACCAACAGCATCTCGATGAGGGCCTGGCCTTGTTCTTTTTGTTGTTGCATTACTTGCTTCATTGGTCGTGATCCTTGTATCAGGCCGGGGAAAGCGGCGTACCCACGTGGGCGGACCGCGCGCCTTCCCCGGCGCACACCTTACGGTGCG
>Ga0123333_10006620_pt1 | contig 10124 bp, 8 predicted proteins | sample BioC12SIPDNA_3_FD_89957 | JGI IMG/M metagenome (GOLD analysis project Ga0123333, IMG submission 89957) | Anaerobic biogas reactor microbial communites from Washington, USA - Biogas_R2_B C12 SIP DNA | ecosystem: Engineered > Bioreactor > Anaerobic > Unclassified | place: Washington, USA...
GCTGATCGGCGGGCAGGTCGTACAGCCGCGCGAAGAGCAGCAGGTTTTCCTCGGCGGTGAGCGTGTCGTACAGCAGGGGCAAATGGCTCACCACGCCGAGCTGCGCCCGCACGAAATCGGCCTCGGCGGGCAGGTCCCAGCCGCCGATGCGCACCGTGCCGCCCGTGGGGCGCGACAGCGCCGCCAGGATGCGCAGCAGCGTCGTCTTGCCGGAGCCGTTGGGTCCCAGCAGCGTCAGGAACTGGCCGCGCTCCACGTCCAGATCCAGCCCGCGCAGGACGGGGTTCAGGCCAAAGGTTTTGATCAGGTTGCGAACTTCGATCATCGGCGTTTCGCTGCTATGGCGGACAGGCTGCGACCGCTCGTAGCCTGTCGTGAGGCGCTAGGCTTCGTCGTCATCCAGCAACGGGAGCAGGCGCTCTTTGAGCACCGCCCGCCGCCGCAGATAGGTTTCTTCGTCCATGAAACCGGCTTCGTAGGCGTTGTCCAGGTCCGCGATGGTCTTGAGGAGCACCTCTTTGCCCGCCGACTCATCGGGCGGCTGCCACGTATCGACCGGAGCCTGCGGCGCGCCACGCTGGCGCCACCACAGCACGCCGGCCAGGGCGATCACCGCCAGGCCGGCCCCGGCCAGGATGTAGGGCAAAGGGTCCGTGTCGGAGTCGCCGGACTGGCTGTCGGTCGCCATCACGTCGAGCGTGCGGGTCGGCCTACCGATCAGCTCGAAGGCCAGGCGATCGTCCGCCCGCAGCGGCTGGAGCAGGTCGTGCGCCTTCACCAGCGAAAAATCGCGCTCCGGGTCGATCTCCTCGCCCGGCGCCAGCTCGCTGACGCGCGCCCCGCCCGCCATGACCCGGTAGCGCCAGTCGCCTTCGACGTCGAGCTGGTCGCTGGCGAAGGTGACCGTATCGTTGGGCAGCAGCACCGTCGCGTCGAGGACCGGGTAGCCAAAACTCTGTTCGAGCACAGCCCCGTCGGTGTACGGCAGGTAATACGCCACCGTGATCGAGTGGGTTTGCCCCGGGCGCAGCGGCCACGTGTCTTTGACGACGGGCACGCCGTCTTCGACGATCACTTCATAGCGCTGGCTGCCTTCGGTCTGCATGGGCTGGATGCCGAACGCGCCGACCGGCAGCTCCAGTTCGACCGAGACGGGCCAGTTGTTGGCTGCCATCTCGTCGGTGGCCACGATCTCATCGCCGGTGTTCGCCAGCTCCAGCCGCAGCCAGACCTCCAGGCCGAACTCGTTGATCGGCGCGTAGTTGATGAGCATCTGCGCCCAACGCACCGCCACCGATGACCGGTCGGTGGTGCGCTCGTAGAGGATGATTTCGGTATCGATGGTCTGCTCGTTGCCCTGAATGGCCGGGATCTGGGCGCCCTGGGGGACGTCGGCGTAGTTCGTCTGCACTAGATAGATGTACCCTGTTCCGCGGGCCACGTTGGTGAACTCGAATGTGTTGTCATCCGTCGACGTCGTCTCGTAGATGTCGATCAACTCGCCGTGGGGATCCAATGCGTACAGGTCCAGCGGCAGGTCGCCAGGCAGCGCGTCGCCGTCGATGGTGCCTTTCACCAGCCGGCCCCGGACGGTCAGCGTTTCTTCCGGCGCGGCGTCCTCGGCGGCTGCCTCGGCGTCGTCAGCGGGCGTGGCGACGGCCTGGTCCGCCCCGGTCCCGGCCATCATGGATTCGACGGTGAACTCCAGCATGAATTTGACCAGGCTGTTGATCTCCTGCTCGCTGAGCTCGTCGGCATAGGTGGCTGGCATGATGTTCTGGTAGCCCTCGACGACGTAGGCTGCTGGCTCGACGATGGACTGGTACAGGTAATCCGCGGCGGACTGGCCCTCGACGCGCGTAGCGGCGCGCTCGGCCATGCCGCCCAGCGGCGGCCCGACACCGTCCTGGGCGCCGTGGCACGAGGCGCACTCGGCCAGATAGATCTGGCGACCCTGGTCGAAATCGGCGCCGTCCAGGTTGGCGAGCACATCTCCCGCCGGCCCCGCCGGTTCCCCTGTGGGCTCGGCGGCGGGCGCGGTGGCTTCCGGCCCGGCATCCTCCGCTGGGGCGGCGTCCTGGCTCGTAGGGGCCGGAGTCTGGGTGGGGAGCGCGGTGGGCTGCGGCAGAATCTCGATCTCGTCGACGACTTTCGGCTCGCCGGACATATTGACGCCGCACGCGCTCAGCGCCAGGGCCGCCGCCAGGGCGATGACAAACCACAATCGATGAACAGTCGAATCACGCATAGAATACAATCCGGTCTTCACAGTGTTGAAGGCGAACCAGCTTCATTTGGCTTTGGCCACCGCGTTCGATTGGCGGAACGCGGCGACGGCTTCCTCGATCCGGGCGTCCTGCACCGCCACCTCGGCCTCCAGCTCGTCCAGGCGCTGGGTGATCGCCCAGGCCAGCCGGATCAGGTGCACGCGCTGGGCTGCGTACGTGGAATCGGGCAGCTTATCCATATCGTAATCAAAGTCCAGGTCGCGGATGGCTCGCAGGACGCGCGTTTTTTCGTCCCACAGGATTTCGATGGCCTGGTTTTGGCGCAGGGTGCCGCGCCCCGAATTGCGTTTTTGGGTGGTGGCGGGCTTGCTTTCGAGCAGAGGAAGCAGGGCCACGAAGACGACCGTTCCCACCAGTACGACTGCGATGATCAGGCTCGTTACAGACATCGATAGACTTCACTTTGAGTACGCATCAGCTCTGCAAGGCGCGCTCGATCTCGGCGCGCAACTCCCGCTCGCTGGCAGGAGCCGGAATGTGCCAGGAAATTTCCCCTTCGGCATTGATCACGAACGTCTCTGGAATGCCGGTGATGCGGTACTGGTCTTCGATGCGGCCTCCCCGATCCGGTGCGTTGGGATAGGTGATGTCGAATTCGGCCATGTAGGCCACGGCGTCGCGCTCGATGTCGTCGGTATTGATGCCCAGGAACACCACGCCCTGATCCTGGTACTCGCGCCAGACGCGCTCGAACACGGGCGCTTCGTCGCGGCAGGGCAGGCAGTAGCTGGCCCAGAAATTGACCACCACGACGTTACCCCGAAAATCGGCCAGATTCAAGCGCTCGCCCCGGCGGTTCAACTGCTCGATGTCGAACACCGTCACGCTGAACTCCGGCGCCGGGCCTTCTGTCGGGGTGGACTGGTTGCGCTGGTAGAGCGCGTACCCGATGACGAAGAGCAGGCCCACGATGATCAGCATGGCGGTGACGCCGAACGCCGAAAAGCGCTGCTGGACCGGTTCGGCCCCTTCGCGCGGCGGGCCGCCGGCGGCCTGTTCCAACCAATCGGGCAGATCGGTCTGCTGCGGTGGGTGTTCAGTCAACTGGTTCTCGCTCATGATTCAAGACCCTCTAACTCGCGTTCCAAACGTTCTAGATAGGCCGGATCGACATCCTCCGGCACCGGGCGCGCCTGCAAGCCGCTCCCCGAGCGGCGGACGATCTCGCCGGTCTGGCGGCCGCGCCGGCGAAACTGGCGCACCTGCAATGCGCCGATCAGGCCGATGATCAGCACGATGGCCGCCGGAACGGCAAACGCCAGGATGCGGTCGGTGGTGCTGCGCGGCAGCGAGGCCACGTCCGCGCCGTAGCGCTCGACGAAATAATCCATGATCTCGTCCTGAGTCTGGCCATCGCCCAACATCCGCGCGATCTCTTCGCGCCAGAGGCGGCAGGTCACGCTCTCGCACTCGTCCAGTGGGATACCCTCGCACACGTCGCAGTACATCCGGTGGGCGATCGAATTGACCTGGTCCCAGGTGACGCCGGGCGGCAACTCGAACTCGCCGTCCTGGGCGCGCGCCGGCGCGACGTCGACCAGCAGCGGCGCCAGCAGCGCCAGCAGGACGGCCAGCCCGGCCAGCAGGCCGGTTTTCACGCTCGTTCGTGGCAGCATCTAGTCACCTCCCCCGGCGCGCGCGCCGACCGACTCGGGCGGCACCGCCAGCTTGCGCGCGACCGCGTCCGGCTGGCGCGACGGCCATAGTGCCACCATCGTCCCCAGGATCAGGACGATGCCGCCCATCCACACGAAACTGATCAGCGGGTTCAGGTAGGCGCGGAAGGTGACCGTGTTGCCCGTCCAGTGCGTGATGATCGCGTAGAAGTCCTCGGCGACCGTGCTGTAGTTGCCGGGAATGCTCATGTTGGTGCCCGGCGCGGGCATCCCTGTCGCGGGATCGGTCGTCATGAAGATGTCGCGCCGCGGGCGCACGTTGGCGACCAGCTCGCCATCCTTGTACACCGCCATCCGGGCGACGATCATGGTGCGGCCATCTTCGGCCTGGGCTTCGTACAGCCCGTTGTGCTGCAGCTCGTAGTGACCCAGCGCCAGACGCTCGCCCACGTTGAGCGTTTGCATCGTCGTCTTCTGAAAGCCCGAGCTGCCGATGATGCCGATGCCCATGACGACCATGCCCAGGTGGATGAAGTAGCCACCGTAGCGCCGCCGGTCGCGCCGGACCAGCGCCAGCAGCGCGGCGAGGTAATTCTCGCCCCGGCGGTGCCGCGCCGCCATGCCCTTCCAGATCTCGACCAGGGTGGCGGCGCCGGCGAAGGTGACCAGGCCATAGCCCAGCAGCGCCCATGGGCTGTCGGTGTCGGTGGCGACCAGGTAAGCCATCAGCGCGATGGCCAGCGCGGTCGGCACGATCAGCGAGCGGCCCAGGCGCTCGGCGGTGGAGCGGCGCCACGCGGCCAGCGGCGCGATGCCCATCAGGATGAAGATGCCCACCAGGAACGGGCGCACGACCGGCGGGTAATAATCCGGCCCCAGGTTGATGATAGTGTCGCGCAGGCCCAGGTCGACCAGGATCGTCGTGATCGCTTCGGCCCACGACCCCCACAGCACCACGACCGTCAGGCCCAGGAACATCCAGTTGTTGAGCAGGAAGAAGCTCTCGCGGCTGAACACCGAGTCGAGCTCGTCCGCGCCGCGCAGGTCGCCGCGCTCCTGGCGCCAGGCCAGCAGCGCCACGCTCACCAGCATCGACAGGCCGAGGAAGGTGAACATCGGCAGCCCGATCTCGGATTCGGCGAAGCTGTGTACGCTGCTGACGACCCCGCTGCGCGTGGCAAAGGTGCCCAGCACCACCAGCAGGAAGGTCGTGATGATCAGCAGCATGTTCCAGAATTTGAGCATCCCGCGCTTTTCTTGCACGACGGCGCTGTGCAGGAAAGCCGTGCCGGTTAGCCAGGGGAGCAGCGCCGCGTTCTCGACCGGGTCCCAGCCCCAATAGCCGCCCCAGCCGAGCACGTCATACGCCCAGCGCCCGCCGAGCAGCAGCCCCAGGCTGAGGAACAGCCAGGCGACCAGCGCCCAGCGGCGCGTGGCGCGCAGCCAGCCGGAGCCGAGCTGCCCGGTTGCCAGCGCGGCAAAGGCGAACGCGAACGGGATGGTGAAGCCGACGAAGCCCAGGTAGAGCATCGGCGGGTGAATCACCATGCCCAGGTGGCGCAGCAGCGGGTTCAGCCCGTTACCGTCCGCCGGGTGAAAGACTTCGGCCCCATCGGGCGCGAACAGCGCCGGTTGGATGCGGCCTGTCTCCGGCGTGACCCAATAACGTTCGAAGGGGTTCTCGATGAAGTTGTTCAGGATCAGAAAGAAGCCGAGCGTGGCCATCGTCACCGCGATGACGACCGGCATCAAGCGGCGCTCGGAACGCCAGTTGAGCAGCAGGGCGGCGAAGGTGAAACCGCTCATCAACCACGACCAGAACAACAGCGACCCGGCCTGGCTGCCCCACAGCCCGGTGACCAGGTAGAAGGCGGGCGTGTTATTGTCGGTGGTTTGCCAGACGTACGCGATGCTGTAGTCGTGGTCGAGCATGGCGTAGACCAGCAGCCCGCACGACACGGTCAGCAGGGGGAAGGTCGCGATGGCCGCGTTGCGAGCGCTGGTCACCAGCGCATCGCGGCGGGCCGACATGCCCACCAGCGCCGCGACGATGGCATAGGCTGCCGCCACGAATGCCAGGCCAGTGGCGATGATGCCGATTTCTGCGATCATGGCGTGGTCTCCAATCGAATAACAACCAAGCAGCAAGCGATGACCGAATGCGTCAGCCGTCGCTCCCCCCCTCTAGCCGGGAACGGACTCGCGCAAAGTGCCGCGCTTGCTGCCTGTGCTGTCCGACGATAAGCGTTCTATTTTCTAAAAATCCGTCAGATATAATACTCGATCTCCATCGCCGTTTCCACTTCACCCCCGTGACAAATGGAGCCATTTTCCGCGCCAAGAGGCATTTTGCATCAACGGCGGTCGATATATTGCGCGCTGATCCGCCCGTTCGACCGGCGTGTGTAGGACTGTGTAAGATTATGACAAAAACCGCGCGCAATTCCATCCCAATCGCGCAGTCTTGAGTCTAGGATGTGGGAGGCTCGCTCGCGGGCTGGCCCGTCTTCTCATCCTCGACCAGCGCCGTGAACCGCATGAACGCCCGTTCCTGCGGGCTCATGTCGGGCGGGTAGATCGTATCGTCATACGTTTCCAGGATGCGGTAGCCCTGCTTGATATAGCTTCGCACGGTGTGCGGGCTGATCCCCATTTCGTCGGCGGCCAGCTCGGCGGACATGCCTTCGACCACGCATAGCTGCAGCGCCTGGCGGATGCGCTCGGTCAGTTCGGGATAGGTGCGGCGATCCGGCACCACGCGGGCGCGGAACAGCCGGTCTTCGAACTCGTCCTTGAGCGCGTCCTTCACGCTCTGGGTCACGATGAAATCGTGCGCCTGAGCCCACACGATCGCCCAGGCGATACGGATGCGCAGCTCGTCGCGCAGCAGGTATCCGTTGACGCGCGCTTTCACGCACGCGCGCAGCGTGTCCATGTTCAGTTTCCGGTCGAGCACGAGCGTCATGACGTTGGGGATCGTGTCCTCAATGTGCTTGACCAGCTCCGCCAGAGCGTCCGGCGTATCGGCGGCCAGCGCGTCCAGCAGCACGACATCCGGCCATTCGGTGTCCGGCACCCGGCGCACGTACTCGACCACGGACTGCATGGTCTCAGCCAGATGCACCACGCGCGTGCGCCGGTCCCAGGCCAGATAGCTGTTGATCGCCTGCCGGGCGTAATAGTCCGTGTCCAGCACCAGCACTTTGAGGTTGGTTCTTCCGATCATCTCACCCTCCTGCATCGGGCTAACTGGCCGGGCCAATCTCGAACACTAGCGGCTTGTAGGGCACGCCGTCCAGCGCGTGGCGCAGCGCCTCGTCGCTGTCGAACGGCACGCCGGGCAGTTGCCGCGCATCGATCCACAGCGTCAGCGGTCGATCCAACGGGAAGGGGTCGAGCGTCATGCCGCGCGGCCCATTGCCCGCAACCCGCAGCAGCACGCGCTCGCCGCCGCCGACCGGCACATCTTCGAGCGTTTGCTCGTGGACGGGGCGCATGCAGACCACCAGCGACAGATAATCCCATACCTGCAGCAGGCGCAGGTTGCACAGCAGCGCCTGCTCCTCGACCGCCAGGGCGTAGCGCGGATGGCTGGACAGGGCGGCGATCGTCTGTTTCTCCCACGCCCGGCGCTCCTCGAGAAACGCATGAATCCGGCTGCGGGCTGGCGGCGGATCGGCCAGGAAGCGCAGCCGCTTTTCGTAGAGGTCCGAGCAGTGCAGGCTGGTGAGCAGGCCCGCATAGCGGTTCTGGACGAAGACGGCCTGTATGCTGTCGGTCCAGATGCCGAAGTGATCGTCCATGTCCATCTCGGTGAAGGTGCGCGGCTGGCCTTGGGGATTGATTTGTGGGGAACGCTCAGCGCGCGCCCACCCGGCGTCGTGATTGGTGGCGGCGATGACCAACTCCTCGTGCAGCGACAGGGTCGAGGTCCCCTGCCCGATCCAGTGCCCGGCGATTTGGCCCGAAATGAACGCGTGGGCGGCCTGGTGAATCAGCCAGATGGAGTCGGGTTCTTCGCGTCGGATCATCCTGGTTAGTCCTTCCCATGCCTGGTTACGGCGTTATTGTAGCGCAGTCAGCATGGTTGATCTATCTCAACCGGCCATCTCGATCATGCCGCGGGAATGAGGCGTTTGAGGGGCAAATCCGCAGCACGAACCGCACGACTCACCTACACTATGCCACAAAAGGTGGTTGCCCTGGCGCGATTCGGCTACAATCTTCAGGCAAGCCAGGATCATCTTTGTGTTATCGGTAACCTTAAAATCCAGGCGAGGTGGCAGTGTGATAACGGCTTTACGTGCAATCCTGATCGCGATGGTAGGTGGAATGGCGCTCTTTGGCCTGGTGGACACCGGCGCCAGTTATGAGAGGCCCGTCGCGCCTACTCGGGCCGCGGCAACGTCCAACCGGTGGGTGATGAACACCGAGCGCGGCTTCATCTTTGGCTGGCCGAATTCGGCCGATCTGCCGGGGCTGGGCGCCCTGGTCTTCATGCCCCAGAATACCGTCAGATTTGCGTCGCAGATGCAGCCCGAAGCCCTGAAGATTCCGCAGGGTCGCGTGACACTGTTCAGCTATCACGATCAATACGACTATGCCTGGTTCCCGTGGAACGAATTCGTGGCCTACAACGACGCCGAGATCGCAGCGGGGCGTCCTTCGATGCTGATCACGGCGGGCGGCCAGCCGGTGGTGGCGTTCGCCGACGAGCCGAATGGCCCGCGCCAGGCCGTGAACATCGGTGACGACCGGTTCATCAACTTCTGGATCAACGAGTACGTGCGCAAGCGGCTGTTTGCCAATCCGGCCACCGGCGAGCCGTACCCGTATGCCAACATGTGGGTCGGCATCGACAACGCGATCTTCATGCAGGGCATTTTCACGCCCAGTACGGGATGGGACGCGCCCTTCCCGCAATCGGAGGAGGAATATCGCCAGGCGGCGATGCACTTCTTCCGGCGCGTCAAGGAGCTGGCCCCCGATATTCATGTCATGGCCAACAACGGATCGCTGGCCGACGAGAACGCGTTCCGGGATGTGTTCGCGAATATCGATGGGCTGATGGCCGAGCGATTCCCCCACGTCGATCTGACCGATGGGTATCTGAAGGCCGACAGCCTCAAGGTGCTGCGCCGCCTGATCTGGTTTGGCGAGCAGGGCCGCGTGACGATGGTCAAGTCGATCATCCCGATGGACAACCGCGTCGAAGAGCACGTGCGCAACGCGTATATGGCCTACCTGATCGCGCGCGGCGACAACTCGTTTTTCGGCCCGCACGCCGGGCAAACCGCGGACCCGCTGCCGGAGGGCTACTACGCGGAGATGCAGCAGGTGTTGGGCTGGCACACAGGCCCGGCTCAGGAGATCCAGCCGAACGTGTGGACCCGGCAGCACCAGGGCGGCATCGTTTATCTGAACTGGAGCGACGCCCCGGTGACGCTGGCGGTCTCCGAAGGGTACGTCGACCGGGCCGGTGCCCCGGTGACGGAGATCACCATCCCGGCCAACAGCGGCGATTACGTCGCCGTCATCCGCCCGCACGACCTGCCTTAGTAGCTACGACGCACCGACTAGCCAGGTCGATCATCTGAGACCAACCGGACAGGCTGCAGCAGCGTCCGGTCGAAGGAAGCGATGGCCGCCGGGTCCATCGCTTCGAGTTCCTGGCGCACGCGCGCCGCGTCCGCTTCCAGGCGGCGCACATCCACCCCCTGGCACACGTCCGGCAGAATCGCCAGCCACTGCACGCTGCGGCGCAGCATTTTGAGCGCCCCGGCGTGGTTGCCGCGCGTGATGTGGTAGTAGGCCACGCCCACCTGCAAGATCGCCCGGTAAAGCTCGCGCACCGGGCCGTTCTCGATCATCCACAGCTCTTCCAAAGCGTCGTGCTGGGCGTAGTAGGCGCCCGCGTTGAAGCGCTCCACGCCCAGCCGGGCCAGCGGCGGCAAATCGTCCCCGCACTGGCGGGCGAGCGCCTCCGCCGCGGCCGGGTCCAGCCCGCGCGCCAGCCCGCCGATCCGGTCCAACCAGTCGCCGTCCGGACTGTCCGGCGCGAGCACGCCATCCGCGCCCGCCCCCGCCGCCCGGTCCGGATCCAGATCGCGCGCGATCACCAGGACGGGGATCCGGCGCGTGGCCTGGTCGGTCTTGATGCGCGCCACCCGGCCGGGCCAGTCGGACAATGTGCCATCGACCAGCGCCAGGGCCGCGTGCC